>WNGR01015048.1_pt1 | contig 20371 bp, 20 predicted proteins | sample 5407581 | NCBI WGS metagenome assembly WNGR01 (sample SAMN13153383, study PRJNA577476) | soil metagenome | isolation source: 80 cm soil or saprolite under Garry oak tree replicate 2 | place: USA:California | collected 2016-06-15 | reverse complement strand
GAGACAACCACTTGGTCATTGGTAATAACGTCAATAGCAGTAGTGGTCGTATCCGTCCCATCGGTGAGCACCACCGGGTACACACCAGTCGAGGAGGGGTTCGTCACAGCGCTTGCAGAAGACAGAATAAAGCAATACGATTGGCCAGAGGTTAGGGCTCCCACGCTGCTTACAGTCGCCACAGAGCCCGCGCCGGCAGCGGTGATTGAACCAGGCAGAATATTAGTAGCGCCCGTTAGTGCTTGGCAGCCAGTGGTCGTGACGGTTTGTGTGGCGTTGACTGTGCCGCCCCAGCTTCCAAAGTTGACTGTCAGGCTTCCGGCACCGTCAGCCGCACCCGCCGTAAAAGAAACGGCCACCGAAGAAGTGCCGCTCGCGTTCATGTTGAATTCCATAACCGTTGCATGAGTCATGTACGTGGTTGCAAAAACTCGCGGAGCGATAACGACTCCGAGCACTAACGTAAGTAACGCTGCTGTTATAGAAAATTTGCCCGATTGGGTGACACGTTTGAGGTAATTCATCTTGGACTGATCCTTAGTTTTTACGTTAGCATTAGCTTAATCATTTAATAACAGAGTAATTACTCGCTTTTATATTGTCAACTTTAATTTTTGTGACGTCTGGGTTTTGTTGCTGCAGCCGTACGCACGAGCCGTAGAAACGCTGTTGTGACACGGCTCAGTAACTTGCCGCTGCAATAAAAGTTACTATGTCGCCGTAATCACTACTCGAGGGATCAGTGATAGAAGATTTGCCAAGCAACGTGAGATTGGCCGTGCCGCCCGTCAGAGGGGCGGCACTAGAAAAAAGGGCGTGCGGCGTGCTTGATAGTGAGCCGACCGTTGTGCCGCTCACGTTATAAGGGCTGCCGGCCGTGAGCGGACCACCGGAAGTTTGGGCAACACTTCCGGCCTGCAAGCCATATCCTTCGGCCAGGCTCCCTAGCACATTGCTGACCGAAGCGATGGTATAGCCGTGAAGCGGGCTTTTCAAACCGCTGTTCGAATCCGAAACATAGACCATAGCCCCGAAGTTGGCATTTGTGGCAAGCGTCGTTCCGAGCGTGGGACTTGTAATGACAGTGCCGGGCAACAAAGAAGACATGCTCAGCGTGTTCTGCGAAAGCGAAAACGACAAGCTGGAGTTGACTGTTGCCAGGGAGGCAAACGGCCCATACGCTGTGTTCGTAAAATTGCCTTGCATGGCCGATACTTTGGCTTCGTAGGACGTGGCGGGACTCAGCCCAACGATCGTCGTCCCGCTGACGCCGCCCCACTGCGTGTACGTTTGGAAGAACGGCGTGACCCCAAGCGACCCGTCGATCTGCACGTAACTCGTTGTCGTAAAGTTGTCGGCCGAAACCGCCAGTGCAAATTTCGTGTCCGAAGGATTGTTGCCAGTGTTCACGACGATGCCCAGTTTGTTGTAGTATGTCCCGCCGCCATTGCTCAGCACCGGAGCAGGAGGCACGTTCGCCTGCTGACTCTGGATGAAGCCTGGTTCTGTGCTGTAGTTGACGCTTGAGGTGGTTTGGCCCACCACCTCACCCGTGCTCGTCTCGACGCTATAGTTTGACGACGACGCGCTATTACTGGCGCCGGGGCCAATGCTGTAGGTTTGGAGCGAGTAGTTCGAACTCGCCGAAAGTGAGCCGAAAACCATTGCTCCTATACCCAATGTTGCACCCAGTAATGTCCTCATGTTGCCCAGCATTGTAAGCCTAGCTGCGCCAATAACGCAAATTGCGTCTTTGGTTGGGGGGCAATTGCTCATGGTCGGTATGATATGATTGCACCAGGATACCCTAAAGACACCAAACAAATAATCAGCCACTTTATGACTTACCAATCCGCAGCTCATCGATCTCAAAAGTCCCGCCCACCCGCGGCCAGCACCCAAAAGTCCGCGGCAGCCAACGCCACGAAAGCACACCTCAAAAAACAACTGCGGGCCGGGCGGCCGAAACATCGGCAAATTGCGCTCCACCCCTTGAGCATTTTGCTACTGCTCGCAGCGGGAGTCTGTATAATTTGTTGGACAGGACGAGTTATCGCCGACAACTTCAATGTTACGGCAGTAGTTCCAGCCAAGCCACTCACTAAACCGGCAACCATCCGCTCGCTCGCCGATGGCGCAGTCATCACCCAACTTCCAGTTACGGTGAGCGGCTTCTGTCCAACAGACTCTTACGTGAAATTGTATGCCAACAACACTTTCAGCGGCGCAGCACTCTGCTTGGGCAGCGAAACGTATAGCATAGAAACCAGCCTTTTTCCCGGCTCGAACAGACTGCTTGTTCAAGCTTACAACACCACCGATGAGCCGGGCCCGGTCGGGCAAGCCATTACCGTCCAATACAATCCAAAGCAGCCGCAGGCGACGAGCACGCCGAGCAGTAGACCGCTGACAGGCAGCTCGGCCATAAGCGCTACCAGCGCGAGTTCACTACAGCTTTTGCTGACGAGCGATTTTCACTACCAGACATTCGTCACTGGCGACACCTTTAGCTGGCCCATGGACCTCGAAGGCGGCACGCCGCCGTATACGGTTTACATCACCTGGGGGGACGGCCAATCGTCAACTATCGTTTTCAAAGCAAGTGCAAGTCATACAATTATCAGCTTTGATACGGACAGCTGGATCGAGCGGCATATTGCCGGCGAGCGGGACGCAAAGCGGCGCCGCACCGGCAAACCATGTCGGCGGTATATCCACGGCGCTCCTGCACGCCAAGCGCTGGCTATGGTTGGCGTGGCCTTCTTTTGTAATTCTCTTGCTTATGGTGGCATCTTTTTGGCTCGGCGAACGAAAAGAGTACGGCCTAATGCTGCGCGACCTCAAAACAAAGAAGCGAACATTGCGTCACGGCCGCGGTGCAGTAAGCCGATAGCACAGGCTGGTTTATGCAGATTGTTCGTGCCCATGGCGCTCGCAAATGCCGTTCAAATAGCATGCGATAACCTCAATCGCCTCATAATGCAAATGCTGGCCGACTTCTTCTTCATAACTTTCGTTAATGCCGAGTTCGGACGCGGCAAGCGCAAACTGCATGCAAATCGCTAGTTGACGGTCAGTTAAACTCGGACAACGTTTTTTAAGCACTGCGCAAAAACTATTGGCGAACTTCGCCCAGGCCGGTTTGTTGAGCTTACGCAGCCGGGGATTCGCTCGCTCGGCATACAAAAACGCGAACCTGCCGCTCATATGAGAGTAGTGCACCCAGCTGTCGACCAGCATAAAAAGCAGCTCGCTCCACGAAAAATACGGAAGCAAAGGGTGGCCGGCAATGTCGGCAAAAATAGCGCCCAGATCGTCAACGTAGAGTTCGGTCAGGACTTTAATGATGGCATCCTTGTTGGAATAGTAGCGGTACAGCGAACCGATTGGGATGTTCGCACGAGCCGCTATTTCATTGGTGGTCGCTTCTTCAATGCCACGGTCTTTGAAGATTTCGAGCGCCGCCGCCAAAATGATGCGCACCCGTTCCTTGCCGCGCGCCTGCGACGGCGTGAGGCGGGTCGATCGATATTTATCGGGATCATACATGTTATCATCCTAGAAAAAAGCACGCACTCGCGCAAGGCCGGCCCGCAATATTGCTTCGACAATCTGCCGCCGCATAGGCTATGATATAAAAGCATGCCTTTTGAAGCTTCGCCCTCTGTTTTTTTACATTACTTTACGACCGTCTTTGATAATATCGAAGATGCCGTCCTGCTCGTTGGCGTTGAACCGAAAGACACATTTAGACTGCTGCTGTGCAACGAGGCATTTACGCGCAACTCGGGACACTCGAAGAAGGATGTGGGCAAGACTGTCAAAGAAATTGTGTCGCCAAAATCATACGGCAAGTTAATAAAAAGCTACAAGCAGGCCGTCAAAACCAAGAAAAAGATTCAGTTTGTTGAGTCGTACGAAGTGCCCATCGGACGCCAGACATACGCGGTTACATTGCTGCCGATCTTGAACGTAATCGGCGACTGCACGCAAATCGTTATCATCACGCGGAACGTGACCGAAATCTATGAACTGCGAGAAAAGCTCGAAAAAACGACAGACTCCATTGCGCAACTAGCCGAGCGCCTGTCGACAAATTAAGCTAGTAAGTGGTGGCGACTTGCCGACAGCCACCTCGTAGGACAGGTAGCTGTTGGATTGGAGGATGAGATCATTTCATCAAGGCAGTAAACAAAAATGTCAAACTACCATCGTCATCAAGCCAAAAAGAAGCCAAGTCTCGTTGTACAAAAATCGATACCGTCACCAAAGGAATTTTCTGCTAATATCATGTGATGCATCCCAAAAGAGTTGAAACTCCGAGCGTTGCCGCTTTGCGCGCAATTCGCGACAGAAAGGTTTGGCGAACACTTCCAACAGTCGCAGATGTGACGATTATGCCCGGCCTCCAATCGACGGTTTTTTCTCCGTGGACCGAGGCGTCGTCCGCAACCGTGTTTGTCGGAGGCGTAGATCGGACAACTGAAGGGCGAAAGCGCATGAGCAGAATCCCAAACTTTTTCGGCTACATAGCGGCGCGAGCGTCACTCCACGCTGACAACCCTACGATTGGCGTCCGTTTGAACTGGCCAGGCCAAGGCGCATCCGAAGGCGACGCAATGGAAACCACCATCAACTCACGAGCGGCACTGCTCACACAGTTTGCCGAACAGCTACAGACAGTCTACTCCGTCGACAGCGTTCACTTCGTGGGAAGCTGCATGGGCGCATACTGCATCATGGTAGCGATGGATCAAATGAGTTCTGGCGTAGGGCGTTCGATGCTACTCTCACCCGCCGCCTATCTGGAGCGCTCGCATGATGCGCTTTTTGCAAATGATGCGTTTAAGCGAAGTATCGCGTGGCCCTGGGACCGGCCGGTAAGCGAAAGTGCTGCATGGGGACTAGTTGAGCGCATGCGTCAGCCTTGCCTGATGACTCATTTCGAGTATGAGTATCCACCTTTGCCGCCGGAGATTTGCGCTGCCTATGCGGAACGTGCGCCCAAAAATCCATCAATACAGTATGAGATCATTGCGGGAGTCGGCCACGAATTTGTATTGCCCAACATGCCGCCCGGCCACAGTGCGGCAAACTTTGAGGTGCTGCACGCCATTGGCGACAAGACAACTGATTTTCTAACGGGCAGCAACTTTGCCGAAAAAGCTTAGCAGGCAAGTGCGTCACGAAAATCTTAACATCATTCTTAGTCGTGGCAGGAGTTCATGGATGCCTACTGACTTTTATGGCGAAATTGACTGTGGCATCGGACGTATTCAAAAACTATTTCAGCGAGTGATACTTACTGTAGCTCGACAGAGAAAACTGAAGCTTACTATATACTATACGATTATCACACTAGCGTCTCGTTAACGTGCCGTCACTTGAGCGCAGCCCGACCCAGATAAGCGCCACACTGACGAGCGTTACCACTATGTCCACTAGCAGCGCAAGATGAAGGCCACGTAGCTGTGCGCTCTGTGTTACGGCAATTGCACTTAAGATCGGGATGCCAATGGCAATAGCTACCTGTTGCGTCATTGAAGCTAAGCCGGTCGCCAGCCCCTGCTCTTTGTTCGGCAAGCCAGAAGTTGCGACTACCATGTACGTGGCGATCGAGGTTACATGGCCAAAGAACCCGATGAACAACGCAGGGATTAAGGCTACGAGCACAATTCGATCGGTGCCGAGGAATGCCAGCGGGAGGGTTGCTAGACCTTGTACCGCCAAGCCCGCAGTCAGGACCTTACGGCTACCGAAACGCCCGATGAGGCGCCCGGCGATTACTCCGGCAGCTACCGACGCTAAGCCAGGGATGCCAAAGATTAGTCCAGTGGCCAGTGGTGAAAAGTGCAGGATGTTCTGCAGGTAGAGCGTCATAAGGAAGATCATCCCGGGTTCCATGGTAAAGATTACCAACCCTGCGTAGTTACCCCACTTCACGGTGGGCCGTTTCAGAATACGTACCGAAGCAAGCGGGGCGGGCGACCGTAGCTCAATCATCCAAAACGAAGCAAGCAGTAACGCGCTGACGACGGCTGCAAGCAGATTCTTCTCTATAACTGCATAGATGAGAGCTAACAAGCCGCTGGTTATGGTCGCCGCTCCGGGCAGGTCTAGCTTAACCCGATTGGGTGCGCTGCTTTCACGAATTAGCAAAGGCGTGGCTATCAAGATAGTCAAAGCGACTGGAACATTGAGGAAAAATGCGGCCCGCCAACTCAGCAGACTAACAAGCGTGCCACCGATCAATGCTCCAACGGTAAAACCGCCGGATAGCAGTGCACCATTAAGCCCGAGAACATGGTTGCGCATTGCGCCCTCTGCGAAAGTAGTGGTGAGCAGTGACAACCCTGCGGGAATCGTCATGGCTGTAGCGAGACCCTGTAACACCCGAGCTGTTAGGAGTATTTCGGGATTAGACGCAAAGCCACCAAGCAAAGAGGCTCCGATCAGTACAGTCATGCCGGACATGAACAGTCGGCGTCGGCCGAACAGATCTGCCAGCCGGCCGAACAAAAGAGTGAATCCGGCAGCAGGCAACGCGAAAGCGGCCGTAATCCAAGCGAGCCTGGCCAAGTCTAGCCCGACGCCTGCACCAATCCTCGGCAACGCTACATTGAGGATCGAAAAGTCAACTGACAGCATAAAGCCGGCGCCAAGTAGGAGAAACAGGATCCACCGCTCCCTACTACTGAGCCGTGGAAGCGAGTTAGTTTCAGTTGCCATGCATAACTCCTCTCTTGAAAAGACTTCATTGTAAAAGCTTAATTAACTTTTATTACACTCCCTCCTAAATAAGCCTTTCTTCTTGGAGCGAGCAATCTTAGCCGTCAGTCCATAAATTGTTAGGTATCTAAACAGCTATTGAAATGTTCATATTGAAGAATCCAAGTATGCGAGCGCTGCTTTGTACGATCTACCAAGAGCACTTTAACCACATACATTATTCATTATAACATCGCCCCGCCCGCAATGCAGCTATCTGCCGAGCAACAGATCGATACGAGCCTGAGAGCAAACTCGCGCTCGAAAGTGCAATTACTGATACAAATAATACTTGGCAGGGAGACAGTACGTAGTCCAACTGGACGATGCAGAGTTTGAGAAAGTTGGCGTTCTAGAACTACAGGAAGTGCTAAATGACTAGTCCTTGTGCTCTGCAAAATAAGCTTTCAGCTTTTCCGCATAAGGTGCTCGTCCTGCAGCGTCTACAAATCCTTTATTGTCGTGATTGCGGTATAAGTGGTCTTCGTCGTAGCGAGGGTAAATGTGTACATGGAAATGCCAAACATCCTGGTTGCCGGCGGGTTCATTATGTTGGCGAGTAGAAGTACCTTGGCACTCATAAGTGTTGCGAATAGCTATGGCAATTTTCTTTGCAGTCTTATAAACCTCCGCAATTTGGTCGTCCGGAATATTGTAGATGTTTTCGTAATGCCTATTAGGAATTACCAACACATGGCCGGGATTATTAACCCACCACTTAGGTGCGATGAAGGCCGTCGTAAATTCATTTTGGTAGACAATATCTTGCTTGTTGTTGTAGTCGGTTTCTTCTCCGCTCAAAAAGGAGCAAAAAGGACAATTGTAGTTTTCGGGTTCGTGGTTAAACATGCGGTTAAGTATACGAGAATCTTCTACCTCAAGAAAGTCACATGGAGAACCAAGCACCAAAAAGTTTGGACGTCCCGTTACCCCCCTATGCAAATCCAAACTAAAAATACTTTATTTTACAGGGGTGATTTCGGTTTTGACTAACTGGCGGGTGTCTGTCGCTTAAGGTAACTTTTAAGGAGTTGGAAGAGGTTGATACGAAAGAGCTGCATGAACTTCTTGATGAAGAAGGCAGCCCTCCTGCTACTATAGAAACAGCAATGGAACAACAAGCCGCATGGGAACAAGAATATAATTCCGGTCATGCAATACCTACTAGTACTCGCACGCGCCCATCATCTGCCGTAGTAAATTTTGACGAGTTCTTGCGACAAGAGAGTTCTAGGGATATGTCAGTTTTAGATTTAGGCGCTGGCGCTGGCCGCAACTGTATCTTTTTGGCCAAGCGAGGCTATCAAGTCACGGCGCTTGATTTTTCACAATCCGCGCTCAAGGCTCTAAAAACAAAGATTACCAATAAATCGTGGAGCAATAATGTGCGCATCATTCAATGCGACCTCACCAAGCCACTTCCTTTTGCAGATGATACGTTTGACGCCTTCATTGATATCACAACTACCACTTCACTATTGCCGGAAGATATGAAGCGGCTTGTCACGGACCTGAAACGAGTGGTTAAGCAGGGTGGTCTTTTTACTTGTTACACCCATAGCCAGGATGACGGATATCTAAAGATGACAGCTCCGGAGCAAAATCATTACGAGGTAGATAGCACCGGAATCATTGATTATGCGTATACGGAAACTGAACTCCGTAAGCTGTATAGCAAGTGGCAAATTCTCGACCTTCAACACATCGAGAAAGAGGATGTATTAAATGGCGAGCAATATGTACGTCGATTATGGCGAATGGTAGGCAGAAATAAAAAATAACATTGCTCGGGGGTGCTATTTGACAACTGATGTAATAATTCCTGGCAGGGGAGACAGGACTTGAACCTGCGACACCCGGTTTTGGAGACCGGTGCTCTACCAACTGAGCTACTCCCCTATATCAAGCGGCGTCTCGACAGTGAGACGGCAGCTCAATGATACGCCATTTTATGCAGAATGTCATCTGTTGTTTGGCGACTGCAAATGCTCGCTCGGCGCTAGCCCGTCCGAACCTTTTCGTTTTCGACAAAATCTGATATACCTATATAAGTAATGTCAAAAATCTTGCCCGCAAAACCGCTACTTATTATGTTGTATGGCTTCCCGGGGGCCGGTAAGAGCTACTTTGCCCGGCAACTTGCCGAGAGCTTGCACGCTGCGCACATTCAAGGTGATCGGATCCGGTCGGAGCTTTTTGAAAATCCGCGCTACGACAAAGAAGAGAACGAAGTCATCACCCACCTCATGAATTATATGGCTGAAGAATTTTTGGCCGCTGGCATGAGCGTGATTTACGACACCAATGCTTTGCGCGCCAGCCAGCGCCGCGAGCTACGCGACATGGCCCGCAAAGCGCACGCCGAACACGTCCTGATCTGGCTGCAAATCGATGTCGAGAGCGCCTTTACCCGTATCGCCAAACGTGACCGCCGCCGGGCTGACGACAAATTCGCTATGCCCCTTGACCGTACTACTTTCGAAAAGGTAATTGGGGGTATGCAAAATCCGCAGAACACCGAAGACTTTGTAGTTATCAGCGGCAAGCACGTGTTTAGTATGCAACGTAGTGCTTTTATGAAACGCTTGCGCGAGACCGGCCTGATAACATCCCAAGAAGCAAGCGTGAACATCATCAAGCCTGGCCTCGTGAACCTCGTGCCAAATCCGGTTGCCGGACGAGTCGACATGTCACGGCGGAACATCGTTATTCGATAGGCGATTGAATGGGTGTCAAACACATCCAGCTGGCCAATATTGGCGACGTCACGTTATATAAACGGCGGAACAGCCGGAGCCTGCGCCTCAGCATTACGTCGAGTGGCGAGGTGCGAGTCTCCATGCCGCATTGGGTGCCATACAAGTCCGGCGCTGTGTTCGCGGCCAGCAAAGCCGGCTGGATCGAGACCATGCGCGGCCAGCACCGCGCACTGTTAAAAGATGGTCAGGCGATCGGCAAGGCGCATCATTTGTACTTCAATCAAACTACGGCCGGCCGGGTCACTAGCAGGCTGCACGCCCAAGAAATTCGCATTGGACTGCCCAGAAATGTCAGCGAGCAAAGCCCCGAAGCGCAAGCCCGGGCGCGCAGCGCCTGTGTGAAAGCCTTGCGGCAAGAAGCCGAAGCCTTGCTGCCAACGCGCTTGCAAGCGCTAGCCGAGCGCGGCGGCTACTCGTATCGCGGCGTCGCCGTCAAGCAACTCAAAAGCCGCTGGGGCAGTTGCAGCAGTATGGGGGACATCGCCCTCAATCTGTACCTCATGCAATTGCCTTGGCAACTTATTGATTACGTGCTGTGGCATGAGCTTGCGCACACCAAGGTCATGCGCCACGGCGCGCCATTTTGGCGAGAGCTCGAGCAACACGTAGCGCACGCCCGCGAACTCAGCAAAGAAATCCACACCTACCAACCGACGTTGCACCCCAAAGCCTGACGCAAACTTTCGATTTAGATAATCGCCGTTTCATCTGGCATAATACAAGCATGCTAGAAAAACTCCGTCGCTTGAAACAGGGTACAGGCGCTACTGCACAGGCCGTTAACTTGGAACATGAACGACTTACTAGCCTGATCAACAGCATGGCCGATGGCGTTATTGCCGTTGATCAGAATGTCAATGTTGTCTTGTACAACGGCGCTGCGCTGGAGGTACTAGACGTGAATGCCTCGATGCATGGCAAGCCCCTAGGCGAGGTCTTGTGACCTGCTCCTACCATACGCCGACGGCAGCAAAATCAACTTGTACCTCAGCATTGCACCTGTGCATTTAGGCTACGGCAAAAGCCCCGGCCAAAGCGGCTACATTTTGTTGCTGCGTGACATTACCCGCGAAAAATCGCTCGAAGAAGAACGCGACGAGTTCATTAGCGTGGTGAGCCACGAGCTGCGCACGCCGATTGCTATTGCTGAGGGTAATATCAGCAATGCCCTGTTTTTGTCCGGCAAAACGAGCGACGTGGTGCAGATCCAGGCGGCGCTCAAACAATCGCACGACCAAGTTCTATTTTTGGCCGACATGATTAACGACCTGGCCACGCTGTCGCGCGCCGAGCGGGGCAAGCTAACGATTGATGTCGAGCCGATCGACGTCGCAGGACTAGTGCAAGAACTGGCTCGAAATTATACCGCCGACGCCGCGGCCAAAAAACTCAAGCTCAAAACTGCCCAAAAGGGCGATCTCGGCACGCTTTATTCAAGCAAGTTGTATGTCCGGGAAATCTTGCAAAATTTCATCACTAACGCTATTAAATACACCGAGAGCGGCGCGGTTACTATCGGTGCCGGCGCAAGCAAAACGGGCGTGACGTTTACCGTGGCCGACACCGGCATCGGCATCAGCAAAGGCGACCAAGAAAAAGTTTTCGACAAGTTTTTCCGCTCTGAAGATTACCGCACGCGCAAAACCAACGGCACGGGCCTCGGCCTATATGTCACCATAAAGTTGGCGCACATTTTGCACGCCGAGATCGAACTGCACAGTGAACTCAACCACGGCTCAACCTTTTTGGTGTTTATTCCAAACCTGCAGTAGGCATGAGCTGCAAGGACGGGATAGCTTCTATGGCTGTAAGATCACTCACCAATTGGTCGAGCTGTGGTTTTATTTCCGCGGCCGTAGGTGCTGCTTCCGCGGTAATGGAAACCGCCTTGCGAGTCATGCAAGCCGCAAGTAGGTGAGCACGCCCAGCCTTCGCGCCATCTGGACCAGCATAGTCATTTGGGTAGTGGACGCGCATTTCTGCATCCGGCCGCCAATCAGGTTTTGGCGGATGGCCCGCAAGTGACGGAGTAGCGAGTCCCGCATCAGTTGTCTGGAGGGCGAACTGCGCCTCGGTGTGCATCAACCTATTCAGCCCGACCGGTGGTGTAGTCACCGTGGCGAGACAACCACGCAACACAGAAAACTCATCACGGCGACCTGTCAGGAGCAATCCATCAAGGCCCGTATTTTGATCGCGGTGTCGTTCTCCGTGCATACAAACTCCTTTAAACACTTACAGTAGCCTTTTAATCGGCGTTTGGCAAATCTGGGTCAGTAACTGCTTATTTGACAGACCCCAAACTATATTTTCGGCAAATGCGGGATGGCATGCATGGCCGGGACGCAGACATTGCGGCCCTTCCACTCGACTACCGAAAATTCATACTGCCACATAGAATAATGCAGCAGGCCGAGATCGACAAGCACTACCAGCGGGAAGGCTATCAGTCGGAACCACCGGCCATTGAGATTGGTAGCCGCCGCCATCAGCGCGTAACTGCCGATGAGCAGCAAGGAAGCGGCGATAGACAGAAACTCCATAGCTCCGCCAATGTGCCACCAAAAGCCGCCAATCGCCAGGGCAAAGGGCAGCAGCAAGAAGGCAAACTCAGCGGCGGCTGCCGCGCAGACTTGCTCGGGACGACGGTGCAGCTGCGGGTAGCGAGTGCGCACCGCGGTTTCGCGTTGCTGCTGTGCCGTTTTTGTCGTGGTGATGCCCAAGCGGTCATCACTTCGCAAAAATGCGTAGCCATCCTGCCGGATGAGCTGGCGGGCAAAATAGGCCTCGGGCACGATCGAACGCGTCACGGCCTCAAAGCCGCCAATCTTTTTTAGCGCAGCCTGCGCGATGATCCAGCAGCTGCCTATAACTGGCGGCCGTTGCAGCAAGCGACGGGGCGGCACCAACTCCCACCAGTAACGCATAGCCTGCACGAGGGCGAAATTGCTGCCCGTGCCGTACGCCCGCTGCGGCAAAACGCTCACCATTTGTTTGCTGCGCGCTAACATGCTCGTCATGAGCTTGCGTACTGTATCCGGCTCGAACCGCACATCCACGCCGCAAAATAAAATATATTCGCCACTTGCTTCCTCGACCAGCCGTTGGTAGGCTTGATTTTTCGGCAGCCAGGTTTCGCTCGGCTCAGTGCCTTGCACAAACCGCACGCCATCATGGGCGAAGGATCGGATAATTTCCGGCGTCCGTTTCGTTTGAGAGCAATCATCCAGCACGATGATTTCCAGTTTGGGATAGTCGCTGGTGATAATCGAGCGCAGGCATTGCTCGAGATCCTCGGTTTCGTTGCGGGCATCGCTATATGTTTTTGTGGCAGCAGCGGGCAGCGTTCGGCGCAAGCGGCGCAGCGTTGATCCCAGCAACACGGCTGCGACGGCAAGCTGCAAAAATCCCAGCACATACCACAGCGGACGCGGCGCAAGATGGGCCTGGTGCCAGCCAAGCCACAGAGCGCCCACAAGCAGCTGCGCGGCCAGCAGCACGAGGCTCGTGCGGCGAGTCGTCCGGTGCAAATAGCGGTCGTGCATCCGATTTTCTATAATTCGCACATCGTTAAAAATGCGGTAAGCGCTCAGTAACAAAATCAGGCCGCTCATAATGTTTGGGCGCCACGTGAACAAACCGCCACTGGCAAAGCCGATCGCGAACACGAGCAGCGGCACCATCGCCTTGCGCAGGGGCCACAACGGTGGGAGCACGTACAAGCAGAGCTCCAGCAACGACGCCGCCGCCAGCAACCAAACCATGAGTGTCATGTCTTTACTATACTGCAGGGTGATCGACTGTGCACGTTTGATTTTCGGTCAGCAAAATGTCATAATCACAATATGGAACAACGCGTGCGTGCAGGCGTAAAGCACTCCAAAGCGCCTCTTCTGGAACGAATACATCATAGGCGAGTCGGTCGCTTAAGCATCCTAGCCCTCCTCGTCGCAGCACCATTTACGATCGACATTGCTCATCCGCTTGGACAGTATGCAGGTGTTCCTGCTGAAGTCCGCCATGCGACTGCCGAAACAGACGCAGCTGTCGCTGGCGCATTTGCCGCGCTGGGGGTCGTTGGATTACTTGCCGGGGCGGCCGCGCAAAAACTACAAAAACAAAACGCCGCGAATGCTACGCTGGTGCTGTCAGCGACACAACCAGAGCCAGCCGAACCACAGGCATCAGACACGGCAGACGCCGTTTTTCTCGCTCCGAACGAAATAGCATTGATTCCGGACAAATAATGTCGTATACTTGACACATTGGCACCTACTCTAGTAGTAGGTTTTTTAATGTGGAGAGAGATGTGGCCGAAGAGGAAGCAAACAAACAAAAGCGCCGGTTGATCAAGTCCGACACCGTGCGTGAAGTCGCTGCCAAACAAGAAGAAGCCGCCGCCAAGCCGCGGCGTTTGCGGAAAACTCGCCGTGTGGCGGGCGCGCCATTTCGCGCGATTGGCTGGTTTTTTAGGCAACTCGGGCGGGTTAAAGTCCTTCGAATTGTCGGCTACGTTTTGGTACCTCCCTATTTCCGTAACAGTTGGCGTGAGCTACGCAAAGTGACATGGCCAACGCTCAAACAATCACGGCAACTGACCACTGCTGTCATGCTGTTCGCCATCGTCTTCGGCGTGTTGGTCGCCACCGTGGATTACGGCCTTGATAAGTTATTTAAACAGGTACTAATAAAATGATGACCAAACGTTACGACACTTCCAAACAGTGGTACGCCATCCACACCTACAGCGGCTACGAAGAAAAAGTCGCCGAGAGCATCCGGCAGCGCGCCGACTCGCTGGACATGAAAGACAAAATTTTTCAAGCCCTGGTGCCCAAAGAAAAAATGATCGAAATCAAAAACGGCAAACGCCGCGTGGTTGAAAAGCGCATTTTCCAGGGCTACGTGCTGGTCCAAATGAAAATGAGCGAAGACGCCTGGTACATTGTGCGCAACACGCCGTCAGTGACCGGCTTTGTCGGCAGCGGCACCGAACCGACGCCAGTCAGCGACGAAGAAATCGAGAAAATCCAGAAACGCATGGGCTTGGAACAGCCAAAGCACAAGATCGACTATCAGGTTGGCGAAGTGGTGAGCATTATCGACGGACCGTTCAAGGGCTTCGACGGCACTATCAACGAAATCGACCAGCAAAAGGGCAAGCTCAAAGTACTTGTCAACATGTTCGGCCGCGACACACCCGTCGAGCTGGACAGCCTGCAAGTCAAACGGGTTTAGGCAATAGCAGAAGCTGTATCAGCAGGTCGTTGCCACGCTCTTCGAGTAGACAAAACAACATTAGTCCTTTATAATTAAACAGTTACGCACTTCTATCTAAGAAGGTAGGATCGAACGCTTCATCGGTCCACAAGTGGAGAAACTTATGGCAGAAAAGAAAATCAAAGCGAATTTAAAGATGCGCATTCCGGCTGGTAAAGCCACTGCTGCGCCACCAGTTGGCAGCACGCTCGGCCAGCACGGCGTAAACATGATGGATTTCATCAACCCCTTCAATGAACAAACCAAAGCGATGAAGGGTGTGACGACCGCGCACATCACCATTTATGAAGACCGCAGCATGAAGTTTGCCGTTGTCAGCCAGGCTACGGACGAACTGATTCGCGCCAAGCTCGGTATTAAAAAAGGTTCGGGCCGGCCAAACAGCGAAAAGGTTAGCAAAAAGCTTAGCCAAGCCGACCTGACCGCCGTCGCCGAAGAAAAAGCTCGCGACATGAATACCGACGATGTTGAAGCCGTCAAGAAAATGGTGGCCGGCACCGCCCGCAGTATGGGTGTGGAGATCGAAGCCTAACCCCTACCGTACGTTTATGCTACCAGTAGAGAAAGTAATTGTGGGAGGCCTAATAAGCCGTTTGCACCACAAAAGGAGTCATTATGACTAAAGAAGCCGAGAAAGTTACAAACGAAGCAGAGTTAATCGTCGAAGCAGCGCCAGCCGTTGAAGTTGCGGAAGCAGAAAGCGACGACGAAAAAGCCGAGAAATCGACCGCCAAAGCTGGCAAACGCAGCGCCAAGGCCTTGAAGGAGGCCGACGAAAAGCAAGCCAAAGAAGAACGCAAGGCCGAAAAGGCCGAGAGTGAGGACAACGGCCAGCCCAAAGCGCCCGTCAAGCCAACTCGTTCGCGCCTGGAACGTCGCGGTAAGAAATTCCGCGAAGCCGCCAAACTGATTGAAGTAAGCAAGGCATACTCGCTTGCCGAAGCCGTCGCCCTGGCAATCAAAACCAGTACGGCAAAATTTGACGCCAGCGTCGAGCTGCACATCAACCTGAACGTCGACCCGCGTCACGCCGACCAAAATATCCGCGACAACTTGGTGTTACCAGCCGGCAGTGGTAAAAATGTCCGTGTTGCCGTGCTCGACGACGAAAAGATTGCCGGCGCCGACCTGAGTGGCGTCGAAGCGATTATAAAAGACCTCGACAAAGGCACCATCAATTTTGATATCTTGATCGCAACTCCCGCGCAAATGCCAAAGCTCGGCAAATACGCCCGCGTACTCGGCCCGCGTGGCTTGATGCCAAATCCCAAGAGCGGCACCGTCACTACCGACTTAGCCAAAGCCGTGCAAGAAGCTAAAGCCGGCCGCGTAGAGTACCGCGTTGACAGTACGGGAATCATTCACATTGCCATTGGTAAGGTCAGCTTTACTCAAGCAAACCTTCTCGAAAACGCCAAAGCGGTGCTCGCCAGCTTGCGCGCGAACAAACCAAGCTCAGTCAAAAGCACCTACGTCAAGGCAATCCATCTGACTACGACCATGGGGCCCAGCATCGCCATCGCCCTCAGTGAATTCTAGCCGCCGCGCAGGACGGAGTAGAAAAAAGCGCCGCGCAAAAATCCGCAGTGCTTTTTTCTTTGCGTATAGTCGGCTAGCGATCCACCGTAGCTATCGGGTATTGCAAGCCCGGCTCGAAGTTCAACGTTCCCGAGCAAGGCGCAAACGCCTTGCCAACCTTTCTACACCTTCATCGCGCGCGTCAAGGCTGCAACAGTACGCGTAAAGCCTGGCACACCCTCGCGGTAGGCGATGTAGCGCGGGCTCCATTCCGGTTCGTATTTTGCCTTGAAACGGCGCAGGCCGCTGAAGGAGTAAAAACGGTCACCGTTGTTGTAGACAAAATCGAGTGCGTTATCAATCAGGGCGTGCGATTCGTCGCGGGCGCCCAGCCCGCTGAGCGGGCACAGTCCAAGGTTCAGACGGACATAGCCTTGCTCGCTCACGTAATCAATAAAATTGAGCAGCAGGAAGTCGTTGCTGTTGCCGAGGCTGGCTTGGGTGTGACGGAGCATATCGAAGTTGGCTTCGCGCTTGTCGTATGAAGGGATTTGATTCATAAACGCCTGGATTGTGCCGCGGCTGTCTCGCAAAACCATGACCGCAGGACATTGCTGCAAATAGTCCGAACTGAAATAGCCCATCATAAAACCACGCTCTGCACGGCCGGGCAACGCCAGCCAATTTCTGGAAATGATGCGCAATCGCGCGGTGGTGATAGAGTCGAAAGGCGACCGAAGCAGTTCGACGGTGTAGCCTTGTTTTTCGAATTTGTTGCGAATGTGGCGGAAGTATTTGTTGGTACGCACCTGCGCTTTGAAGTGAGCGAGGTCGAGAATCGCCTCTTCACCAATCTTTTGCAGCGAAAAGCCATGCGTTTTGTACCAGTCGTTGTGCTGCGGCTCGGTGTGCACAAAGGCCAGCTGCCAGTCGTTGGTGCGGCACAGCTCGTCGAACTCGTCGAACAGCGCTCCGAACTTGACCGGGTCGCCAAGCGGGTCGCCGGCAACTAACGCAACGCCGCGGTGCACAGAATATGCGAGGCCCGCCCGCGCCGTCTCGTCGAAAAAGTAAATTTTATCGTGCGGCCACAGCTTGAAAAAGTCTTCGCTGCTGGCAGGGTGTCGGGCTAGCAACGATTGGGCATGTGTTCGGCCGGCAGCTTGATCGCCAAAGCGCGCTCTGAGCGGCTGAAAAAGTGAGACGAAGGCATAGGCCACTGCGCCGATACTCACAATTGAAAGCGATTGCTGGAACAACCGCGCCCGCCTCGTGTACGCAATCAAGCCGTGCGCAGTCGTAACGCCAAACTGGTCAATGGTGCGGTGCAGCGCTTCTTGCAGGCCGATTTCTTGGTGAAAATCATGCTTGTCCATTAGCAAAAAGCCGGCCACGCCATACACCAAGGCCACTGCCAGGATTGAGCCACTAAAACGCAGAGCGATAGCGAAGTTACGGATGTCACTTTTGGCCGTAAACTGCTTGCGGTACACAACAAGCCCGGCTACGATAGCGGCTGGCATCAAAATATTCAGCGCTATGATTATCGGCGCAGCGGCATGGTGATGGTGATGGCGCAGCCAAAAAACCGCGCTCGTCGTAAGATAGGCTGCGCCCCACAACGCGTAGATCAGTATGGTCACAAGCCATGCCGTTCGTTTGCGGCGACGCAACAGCGTGCCGAGGTACAGAAAGGTGAGCCCGGCCACGAGCGCCGGTCCGCTTCGCATAATTTGCAGCGTCTCGTGGCCGGGAAGCGGAATTTCGGCCAGCAGCGTCAGCCCAATAAAAAAGAGGCCGTTGAAAATAACGCCGTAGCTGAGCACGTTTGTCATCACACTGTCGGTGCCTCGCGGCTGCGTCGTCGTCTTCATAAAGGTCTTCGACTTATTATAACCCACCGCGCGAGAAGTGCTGGCCGTTTTGGTCGTCGGACACTGGTCTGACACTGCTAGGTAAGTTGTAATTTTAGCTATTTGCTTGCACTATAAGTTTGATAGCCCGTACAATAAAGGCAACTTGGAGGAGTAACACGTGGCGGTTTATAGCAACACACAGATTCGGCAGGCCATTGCAGACGGGCATATTGTATGTGTGCCGTTCAACTCCAAACATGTGAGCCAGGCCAGCTTGGACGTTACGCTTGGCCATTATTATTTTCGAACTGAGCGCAGCGGCGACCACGCGCTTTACAATCCATTTTCCGAGCGTGATGTGTACCGCTATTTCGGCGAGCCGCAACAGGCCGTCAAACACAGCGACTGGTGCGAGCAAAACGGTTTTGCGCCGCTTGAAGGTATTCCGCCTGACCATCCGGTGATTCCGCTCCGGCCCGGCGAACGCATTTTGGCACACAGCCACGAATTTTTCGGCATTCTGCCGCCCGGTGCCTGTGAACTCAAGTCGCGCTCCAGCTGGGGCCGCAACGGCATCGCCGTTTGCTTTGACGCCGGCTGGATTGATCCAGGTTACATTAACCGCCTCACGCTCGAAGTGTACAACCTCAACCAGCATGAAACCGTGCTGTTGCCTGTAGGCGAGCGCATCGGCCAGATCGTGTTTCACGAAACTGGCGAAGTCGATGGCAATTACGGCAGAGGCCGCGACGGGGGCTTTAGCGGCAAATATCAGATCGGCACGGACGTACACGAACTCATTAAAAACTGGACGCCCGACCAAATGTTGCCGCGCGCCTACAAAGACGTGCGGGCGCTGCCGGAGCCAGTGAAAGGTTTAAAAGCACTATGAAACCACCAGACAAGCGCAGCGGATTCTTTTTGGTCCTTGAAGGAACGGACGGCTCAGGCAAAGGCACGCAATTCAAATTGCTGACCGAACGCCTGCAGAAAGTAGGCTACGAAGTCGCGACGTTCGACTTTCCGCAATATGACGAGCCGTCGAGTTACTTCGTCCGCGAATACTTGAATGGTAACTACGGCAGTGCCGAAGAAGTTGGTCCCTATACTTCGTCTTTATTTTACGCGCTCGATCGGTTTCAGGCCGCCGATAAAATTCGCCAAGCCTTGCTCGAAGGCAAGGTCGTGCTCGCCAACCGTTTCACCGGCTCCAACATGGCTCACCAGGGCACCAAGTTCAACAATGCCGAACAGCGCCGTGGCTATTTCATTTGGCTGGACAACCTGGAGTTCGAAATGCTGCGCGTGCCGCGGCCCGATACCAGCTTCGTGCTGCGTATGCCGGCCGAAACCGCCCAAAAACTGGTCGACCAAAAAGAAGCCCGCAGCTATACTGCCAAAAAACGCGACCTGCACGAAGCCGACATCGACCATCTGCGCCGCTCAGTCGAAGTCTATGACGATATGTGCCAGCTATTCCCGAAAGACTTTCAGCGTCTGGACTGCACCCGCGATGGCGAACCGCTCAGCATCGAAACGATTCACGAACTAATCTGGCAAAAGGTAGAGCCCATGCTTCCCAAACCATTCAAAAAATCCGCGCAGGCTTCGAGTGTCGAGGCCCGCCCGCCCGTGAGCGCGCTCAAAGCAACGCCGTACGTCACCAAAAACCAGGACGGCACCTACGACATCACGGCCGAGGGCAAAGCCTTTTTGGCAGAGTCGGTCACGAACAGCGACGGCAATGTCTACAGCTTTACGGACAAGCTCAGCCCAATCACCATTGCTGCGGCCATGGCGCGACTCAGCCGCCGCGGCGACGACATGCGCATCACCATTTTGGACGAGTTTGCGGGCAAGCTCGGCAAAGACGCCAAATTGCTACAGCGCGTGATTACGGCCTATGGCGATGACTCCGTACAGCAACTTGCCGGCCAGCACATTGTTGTCGAAAACGCCTCCAACCTGCTAACTAAAAAGCTGGAGTGGGGACGGCTGGCTGCGTACATCGAACAGTCTACGCGCTACATTTATTTTGACAAAAAAGATAAAAACAGCAATTACAGATATCACACGCCCGATTACTTGCCGGAAAAAATCCGCACTCAATACTGCGAAATTATCGACAATATTTTTGATCTCTACTCCGAGATGGTGCACAAGCTGGCTGCGTATGTCGAAAACAATTCC
>WNGR01002451.1_pt1 | contig 20376 bp, 19 predicted proteins | sample 5407581 | NCBI WGS metagenome assembly WNGR01 (sample SAMN13153383, study PRJNA577476) | soil metagenome | isolation source: 80 cm soil or saprolite under Garry oak tree replicate 2 | place: USA:California | collected 2016-06-15 | reverse complement strand
CAATTACGAAAATCGATAATGAACACAACATTCTCGCTCTCTGCGCTATGTTCACATGCTTTTCTGGCCTCACAGTTGCCATTTTTAGACGCACATGTACGATTTTTTTTGAATTGACGCGCGTGCTGGAAACGGCATCATGTCGCCCTTGCTGCCTTAACCATCGGCAGTGGCAGAAACTCCCATGCAAGGAAGCCTTGGACACATTATCTGGACCGTCTGTTATCTGAGTGTGCTCGGCGGTCTTTCGGCGTACGGTATCCATCGCTACTTCATCATCTATCTGTATCTCAAAAACCGGAAGCGCGCACCGGTCCCAGCCCATTATTTTGAACAGCTGCCCAAGGTGACGGTACAGTTGCCTATCTTTAACGAGGTCTACGTGGCCGAGCGTTTGCTTCGTTCGGTGAGCGAACTGGACTACCCGCGGGAGCTTCTCCAAATCCAAGTGTTGGACGATTCGACCGACGAGACCCGCGAGATCACTGCCTCGTGCGCGGAAGAACTGCGGCAGCGCGGCTTTAACGTTCAGCGCATTCATCGAGTCGATCGCACTGGTTTCAAGGCCGGCGCGCTGGCCGTAGGACTGGAGGCCGCAGACGGCGAATTCGTCTGTATCCTCGACGCCGATTTTGTCCCGCAACCGGATTTACTAAAACGCACCATCCATTTCTTCACCGATCCGAAAATAGGAATGATCCAGACCAGGTGGGGCCATTTGAATCGCGGTTATTCGCTGCTCACCCGCATGCAGGCGATTTTTTTGGATGGACATCTTTTGCTCGAGCAAACCGCGCGCAGCCGGAGCGGCCGATTTTTCAATTTCAACGGAACCGCCGGTCTCTGGCGACGTTCCTGCATCGAGGAAGCTGGTGGCTGGCAGCATGACACGCTCACCGAGGATCTCGATCTGAGCTATCGCGCCCAGCTCGTGGGCTGGAGATTTATTTACTTGGCTGATGTTGTAACGCCCGCTGAGCTCCCAGTGGACATGAACGGGTTTAAATCTCAGCAGCATCGCTGGACAAAGGGATCCATCCAGACCTGCAAAAAATTGTTGCCCACAATCTGGCGCAGCCGACTTCCATTTCCCATCAAGCTCGAGGCCACGGGGCATTTGATGTCGAACTTTGCTTACTTGCTCCTTGCTATCTTATGCGTCCTGTTGCATCCCTCTTCCGGGGCGCCCGGGGGTGGTTGGCTGCGGACGCTGCTAATCGACGTCCCGATTTTTCTGGCGGCGTCAGTCTCGGTGGCGATTTTTTATGTTTTGGCGCAGCGGGAACTGCATCCGCGAACGTGGATGAAAGAGATGCTTTTTCTGCCATGCTTGCTCGCGCTCGGCGTCGGTCTTTCCCTCAACAACGCGCGCGCCGTGCTGGAAGCGCTCTTTAATCACAAATCGGATTTCACACGCACGCCCAAGTATGGAATCGAGCGCAAATCGCAACCCTGGCGAACCTGCAAATACCGGCCGCTGAAATCAGTCCTTCCACTCGCGGAACTGGGTTTTGCGATTTATTTCACTTATTTCCTTTGGTTCGCGATTGCGCACGGGCAGTTTCTCTCGGTGCCCTTCCTGCTCATGTTCCAAGGCGGCTTCTTTTATGTCTGTCTCTCTTCATTCGCGAATCGCTGGCTTAAAACCAGCTTTGGCGGCTCGCGCGCCGTCACTTCAATTCCCGCGTGACAAAACTCGAATTATCGGTTAAGAAGTTGCCCATGCTTCGGCCACTGGCGCTAATTTTCAGTCTAATCTCGATCGCTCCCGCGCTCTTCGCCACGCAGCTCGACTCTGCACATCGTCTGATAATAAGCGTTCGCGACCAGAAGCTGATGCTTCTTGAGAACGGCGCCAAAGTGGCCACATACCCGGTTTCCACATCAAAGTTTGGGTTGGGTGATTTTCTGGGGCGAATGACAACTCCTCTTGGTTATCTCATGGTTGCGCAAAAAATCGGCGACAACGCACCGGCCGGCGCCGTATTCCATAATCGGCGGTTTACGGGGGAAATTCTTGCGCCAAATGCACCGGGTCGCGATCCGGTGATTACGCGGATCATTTGGTTGCGCGGGCTGGAAGCTCAAAACGCGCGCGCCTTTTATCGGTGTATTTACATTCATGGCACGCCGGAAGAGAAGACAATCGGCCGGCCAGCCAGTTACGGCTGCATCAGGATGAAATCGGGCGACGTCGCCGCTCTGTACAATCAAGTTCCGCTCGGAGCGCTTGTGCAAATTATTTCCGACCGTTTGCCCAAAGCGCCAAAGGCGCCGCCGGTACAATCGAGTAATACGCTGACGGTACAAGCCGAAAAAGCAAAGGAGGAGCAGCAACTTGCTTCCACCTCGGCTTCAGGTTCACTGACGATCGAGCAAATGCGAATGGCGGGAGCGCTCGCTGCAGAGCGAAAAAAAGGCCAGGCTCGCAAAGCGACGCCGGTGCTGAACAAGGACGCGGCAATCGTCCAAAACAATCCGCGCACTTAAGAGTTATCGGCCCGTCGCAGTTGCCGGCCGTGCGAGTGACTCTTGACAACCGCGACTCTGCCCGCGAGCGTCCACGTTCACAAATTTTTCGACTAAGTAATGGCCAACACCAGATCAGCTGCCAAGCGCGCCCGCCAGACGGTGAAGCGATCGCTTCATAATCGCACCGTGGTGACACGTCTGCGCAGCATCCAGAAGCAGATTCGCTCCTCGGCGACCCCCAGCTCGGATCAAATCCGCGCTGTTATCTCAGCAATCGACAAAGCGGCCAAGCGCGGGATCATTCATCGAAACGCCGCGAAGCGTCGCAAGGCGCGGCTTAACAAAGCGCTCGCGGGTGCCAAGTAATCCGCTATAGCGGCTTCCCTGTGGGAAGCACGGCGCTGATGTGTTTGTAACGCGCGCGCCGGGCATCTCACAGAGACGCGGCTACAGTAAATGCCCTTTGCATATCGCACCGGACGGATAGATTCTTCCGAATGATTCCCGCCCTTCTCCTCGTTTTTTCGGTTGTCGCTTATCGCGTCACGACGGGACTCTTGATTCATTCGGGCGCCAGCTGGCTTTCCAACTTCGCGCCGCTCGCGGCAATTGCGCTCTGCAGCGCAGCGTATTTTCCAAAGAAATACAAATTCTCGGTGCCGCTCGTTACGCTTTTTATTTCCGACGCGGTAATTAATTTTCGTTACGGAGCTCCGTTGCTCGATCCACAGATTTTCATTCGTTATTTCGCGCTCGCGTTGATCGGATGTGTCGGACTTCTCTTGCAGAATCGGGCATCGCTGAAGACCCTTTTGCCGGCTTCCATTGTTGGATCGACAATTTTTTACACGATCACGAACACGTTCTCCTGGTTGAGCGACCCAGGTTACGCGAAAAATTTGGGAGGACTGATCCAGGCGCTTACGGTGGGATTACCTCAGTACAGTGCGACGCCCACCTGGATGTTTTTTCGCAATTCACTCATCAGCGATCTTCTTTTCACACTGCTCTTTGTTCTGTCCATGAACTTCGGTCGAAGCACTGAGACGTTGCGTGCCCGCGCCGCGCGGTTCCGTCCTGCAGGTGCGGGATGACCGCCATGCAGCCGGGAGAGCAGCGCGACGAGGTCGAGATGCTCTCGCTTATGCTGTTGATCCGGCGTTTTGAGGAACGCGCCAGTCAGCAGTATCAAGCGCAGAAGATAGGCGGCTTTTGTCATCTCTACATCGGCCAGGAAGCAGTCGTGACCGGCGCCATCGCGGCTGCGCGCGACGATGATTACATCATTACCGCCTATCGCGATCATGCCCACGCGCTCGCTCGCGGCACGAGCGCGGACGCATACATGGCGGAGCTTTTTGGAAAAGAAACTGGCTGCTCCCGCGGCTTGGGTGGCTCGATGCATTTCTTTGACCGACAACATCACATGTACGGTGGTCACGCCATTGTCGGCGCTCACGTTCCACTGGCGGTTGGAATGGCTTTTGCCATCAAGTACCGGGGCGAAGATCGTGTCACGCTGTGCTTTTTCGGTGACGGCGCAATCAATCAAGGATCCTTCCACGAAGCGTTGAATCTTGCCGCTCTGTATAAATTGCCGATCGTTTTTATTTGCGAAAACAACCTGTTCGCCATGGGTACTTCGGTGAAGAGATCGACATCGCTCAAGCAAATTGTCGATCGGGCGGAGGGCTACGACATTCCCGGAGAAATTGTCGATGGAATGAACTTTCGCGAAGTGCGGGACAAGATCGCCGAGATTGTGGACTCCATTCGGAAAGAGCCGCATCCAGCATTCCTGGAAGTGCGCACTTATCGCTATCGCGGACACTCCATGTCGGATCCCGCAAGTTACCGGACCAAGCAGGAACTGGAGAAATATCGGCTCGATGATCCAATCACGCGTTTGCGTGCACAGCTCACACGGGAGGGGAAATTGACGAACGAACAATTCGATCTGCTCGACAAGCGCGCAAAGGAAACAGTGCTTGCTGCCGTGAAGTTTGCTGAGAAAAGCCCGGAGCCACCACTCGACAAACTATACGATTATACTTACGCCAACGGAGCAGCAGAGGCAGGCGTGCATGACACGTCGACACGGGAAGAATCTGCGCCAAAAGATTCCGGAGCTACCGCAGGATGAGGGAAATTACTTATCGCCAGGCACTCAACGAAGCGCTCGCGGAAGAGCTGGAGCGGGATCCGAATGTTTTTCTGATGGGCGAAGAGGTCGCCGAATACCAAGGCGCTTACAAGGTAAGCCACGGTTTGCTTCAGCGCTTTGGGGCACGACGGATCATCGACACCCCAATCAGCGAGAACGGATTTGCGGGCCTGGGGGTGGGGGCGGCAATGGTCGGGTTGCGGCCAATAATCGAATTCATGACGTTCAGCTTCTCGCTTGTTGCATTCGACCAGGTGGTAAACAACGCGCCAAACATGTTTACGATGTCGGGTGGCCAATTCAATATCCCGATCACCTTCCGGGGCCCCAATGGACCTGCGCATCAGCTCGGCGCGACCCATTCGCACGCGACGGAACCGCTTTATGCAAACGCGCCCGGATTGAAAATTTGCACACCGGCCACGCCGCGCGACGCAAAAGGATTGCTGAAAACAGCCGTCCGCGACAATAATCCAGTGCTCGTCTTGGAAGCGGAACTGCTCTACAGCTCGAAAGGAATGGTCGAACCGCCGGACGAAGAGCTGCTCATTCCTCTCGGTAAAGCGGAAGTGAAGCGCGAAGGCAGCGATGTTTCGATTATATGTTACGCGCAGACTGTGCCTCTTGCGCTTAAGGTCGCGGCCCAACTCGAAGAGGAAGACATCTCGGCGGAGATTGTCGATCTTCGCTCGATCAAGCCGCTGGATGAGAGAGCGATTTTCGATTCCTTGGCGAAAACGCATCGCGTGGTGATTGTCGAACAAGACCGTCCGTTCTGTGGCGTGGGCGCGGAAGTTTGCTACCGGATTCAAAAAAACATTTTTGACGAGCTCGACGCACCCATCATTCGCGTATCACAAGAAGATGTACCGATGCCGTATAACGAGCGCCTCGAGAAAGCGGTTTTGCCAAACGCAGACAAAGTCATCGCTGCGGTGAAAAAGGTTTGTTAAGCATGAAACTGGCTTCAGACTTCAGACTTCAGATTTCAGGAGCCGCTCTCTTCACCATTCGCTGATCACTATTCACTTTCTGTCCCGCCATGCCTGAGATTCAAATGCCCAAACTCAGCGACACCATGACCGAGGGCACGCTCGTCGCGTGGAAAAAGAAGAAGGGCGACAACGTTTCGGCCGGCGAAGTGCTGGCCGAGATCGAGACCGACAAGGCGACGATGGAATGGGAGTCGCCCGAAGATGGAACGCTCGCCGAGATTTATGTCGAAGAAGGCGGCAAGGTAAACGTCGGCGACAAGATCGCGTTCATCGGTGGCGAAGGCGAGGAGGCGCCTAAGGAAGAGGAAAAAGGGAAAGAGGAAAAGCCGGAAGTCGAAAAGGAGAAGGAAGAAGAGAAGCCCGACGAAGTTAAGGCGAAAGAAAAAGAGCCCACAAAGGAAGAGCCAAAAAAGGAGCCCGAGAAGAAAGGTGAGCCGAAGACGGAAAAGAAAGAGAAAGCTGTAGAGGCGGGCGTGTCGCCTGCACCAACGCAGCCGACACGGCTGCCACCACAGCCCGAAGAAGCGCGCGTAAAAGCGTCGCCGGTCGCGCGTCGAATCGCGGCCGAATTCGGTGTCGATCTTGCCAGCGTAAAGGGAAGCGGTCCGGATGGGCGCGTCACCGAAACCGACGTGCGCGCCGCGGCAAAATCAAAAATCGGCGCACGGCAGCCTTCCGCTCCAGCGATCAAGGCAGGCGAAAGCGCGCGTATTCAACTCTCCGGTATGCGCAAAATCATCGCGCAGCGCCTCGTCGAAAGTCTTGGCCCGATTCCGCATTTTTACCTAAACATCGAAATCGACGCCGGACCGCTCATGGAAGCGCGCGAGGAATTGAAATCTGCCGGTGAAGGCGCTGATGCCGCAAAAATTACCGTCAACGATTTCGTGTTAAAGGCTGTCGTCCAAGCAGCGGTGAAAGTCCCGCGCGTGAACACTTCATTCGATGGCGACGCGATTGTGCAGTATGCCGATATTGATCTTGGCGTCGCGGTCGCGATTGAAGATGGACTGCTGACGCCGGTCATTCGCGCGGCGCAAAATAAATCGCTGCGTGAGATTAGCGAGCAGGTGAAGGATCTGGCCCATCGCGCGCGCAACAAGCGAATGAAGCCGGAAGAATTTCAAGGCGGCACGTTCACCGTCTCGAATCTCGGCGGCATGGGGATCGACAGTTTTTCCGCCGTCATCAATCCGCCACAAGGTTTCATTCTTGCAATCGGCCGGATCACGAAAGTGCCAGTACTCGATGATTGCGACCAAATCGTCGTCGGCCATCGCATGTCGATCACGATGAGCTGCGATCACCGCGTCATCGACGGCGCCCTCGGCGCAGAGTACCTGAAGGAACTTCGCCATCTTCTCGAAAATCCGGCACTGCTACTGGTTTGAAAAGCGCGCTCCCCTGGGATACGAACGCTACGATCCTGCCGTTTCCCACGTCATGAAATCGTCGAGCGCTTGCCTGGTCTTTCCAACCGCAAAGGCGACTACGGCTGCGTCATCCACAAAGCCAAGAAACGGGGTCTTGTCCGGAATCAAGTCGAATGGGTCGACCAAATAATTAAGAGCAGCAATGATCCACAGGAGTGCGCCGTCCGAAACTTGATCATATTCGCCGCGATGGTAGGCGCGGACTAAACGCAGCATCGTCTGAAGATATGGCCAGTTCTCTTTAAACGGGTCCCTGGGGATTGTTGCTGCCTTTCTCGCTGCCTCGTTGAAAAGCGCATCTAAAGTTTTGGGGTCGTTGGCGTACGATTTTGCACTGGTTAGCGCTTCGGCAAACGCATCGCTACGAAGGGCAGGTTCCTGATAGGGGATGCGCAGCTCAAGATTCTTCGGACCCGGCCGCGTTTTTATCTTCCTGCGCGATTTCGTTTTCGTTTTTTTCATCCGGTTCTATGAAAGCATGCCGATTCGCCGGTGAGAAGCCGATTCGTGGGTAGCGCACGCGTCTCGCGTGTCTGGCTTCGGCGTCACGCCCGAAACGAACTTTCCTTAAATCGGGAGGCGTGCACTACCCAGGTTTCGTGGCCAGCACTAGCGGTGACGGTCCGGGCGCTTGGAGTTTCCGAGCTTTTTTGAAACCGGCTTCTTCAAGCCAACTTTTGATCTCGTTAAAACTGAACGCGTCACCGCGTTCGCTGTGCACGAGCATGTTCACGGCGAATATCAACGACGGCAGGGGCTCGGTCCGCGCATCGTTCACGAGCCATTCGCCGATGGCGATTGTGCCGCCAGGTTTAAGTGCGGCGAAAACTTTCTTGAGCAACTTTCGGCTGCGATCCTCGCCTTCCGTGTGAAGAATGTGGCCCAGGATAACAACGTCGTAGTCGCTGCCGAAATCGGCTTCGAGAACGTCGCCTCCGACGTAGGAGAAACGATCGGCCACACCAAACTTCTGCGTAATGCGTTTGGTTGTCGGAATCATCGCCGGCCAATCCTGTGCCGTGACGCGCACGAGAGGTGATTGCTGCGCCAGCGTGATTCCCCAAATTCCGGAGCCTGCGGCGACATCGAGCACGCGGACCGGCTTCCGCGTCTTCGCGAGGCCGAGGGACTGGCCTAACGCCATCGCTGCGGGATAACTCATGGGAATGATATTCTCGACGAGAACAGAAAAGAATTCCGGGCCGGTCGCTTCCCGATTCACCGCTACTGGCGGGATGCCCGTTTTCACCGCGTCGGTCAAATGAAGCCAATCCGGCACAAGGTGCGTGCAGGCCATGGCGAAAAAACCGCTCAGCGTGCCGGGCTTGTTACTCACGAGAAACGCTTCGCTCTCCGGCACGAGCGAATATTTTTCATGTCGATCTTTCTTTAAAAGTTCGAGGCCGACCAGCGCATTCATGATCGCGCGGAGACCTCGTTGAGACGCGCCGGTTGTCTTGCTGACTTGCTCGACAGTTTTACCGCCGGTCTCCAGTGTATCGAAAACCTTGTTGCTCACGGCCGCGCCAATGATGAGAGGCGGCGCGTAGGCGAAGCCAAATTGCATCAAGCGCTCGGGGGTGACTTGTTTTTTCTTAGAAGCTTTCTTTGGCATGGTTGATTTGGTCTTTTTGGATCGTAAGATCGACAAGTAGCGAGCGTCGCGGCGCTCGCAGATCCAGTCAACCGTGTCGAATAATTCTCCCAGCGAAAAGGCGCTGCGCACGACCTCGTTCATCACTCGTGCCACGCGCGGCGTGATTCGAGATCAACAGACACGGCGGAACACGATGTTTATTCTGCTTCTTGTTGCGCTGGCCCTCCTGTTTTCTGGAACAACATTTTTGCAAACAACGCTCAATCCACGCGAGCGCCCAATCTGGTTTATTCTATTTTGGATCGTTTGCGGATGGTTTACCCTGACCGCACTGTTGCTCGCTATTTTCGATTTGCTGATCGTAAAACTTGAATCGCGCAGAGCGCAACGCGTGCTGGGGCAGAATCTGAAAACGAACTCACAAGCACGCACAATCAACGAATAATCGTGTGAAAATGGAGACAACCGAGCAGCGACCGTCCGCTCCGGACTCCGCGCACCTCCGAAAGCTTGCGCGAGGAGGCCGAAGCGGCTACCGGTCACGCGAGGAAATGGAAGCGACGGAGCGAGCTGCGCTGGCTCCGTTTGCGCAGAAATCTGGCGATTCCCGCGGCCGACAATATCCGGAGCCCAGCCATGCGTATCGCACCGAATTTCAACGCGATCGCGCGCGGATCATTCATTCGCGAGCATTCCGCCGATTGGAATACAAAACGCAAGTGTTTCTGAATGGCACCGGCGATCATCTGCGCACGCGGTTAACCCATTCGATTGAGGTTGCCTCCATCAGCCGCACAATCGCGCGAGCATTGGGGCTGAACGAGGATCTCGCGGAAGCAATTGCCCTTGCGCACGATCTCGGGCATTCGCCTTTCGGACATTCCGGCGAGGAGATGCTCGCGGACTGCATGATGGACCACGGCGGTTTCGATCACAACAAGCAGAGCTTGCGCGTGGTCCACCTGCTCGAAAATCCTTATCCGAACTTTTCTGGTTTGAACTTGACGTTCGAAGTGCGGGAAGGCTTGCAGAAACACCAAGCCTTTTACGAGATGCCGGAGAGAGTGGCGCAAGCGTCCGGCTTGCGTAAGCATGAAAGCAAGCGCGACGCTTGCGCACCTCTACAGAAGTATCGTTGTCCATCGCTCGAGGCGCAGGTCGCGGATCTCGCGGACGAGATCACTTATTACAGTCATGATCTGGATGATGCGGTCGATTTTGAAATCTTGAGCGCGGCGCAATTGGAAGAAAACGAAGTCTGGCGCCGAAGCCATCGCGCATTGCTCGCACGCTATTCCGGCGCGCGCGAACCTGACCTGCACAAGTTGATCATTCGTGACATCATCGACGTGCAAGTGTGCGACGTGATAACGGCAAGTGCCCAATCAATTGCTGATGCTGGTGTGCAAAGCGCAGACGAAGTGCGCCGCCAGCCGACGCCGCTCATTCGCTACAGCGACGGATTATTCGAAGCGAATCGCGCGCTGCGGAAATTTTTATACCAGAATGTTTACTACCATCCACGCGTCGCAGACGTGAACAGGCGCGCGTGCGAGACGTTGCGGAGCGTTTTTGAAGAGTACGTTGTTAACCCAGACCGGCTCGGCGAGACGGCGACAAAACGAATTGAGGGTGAAGGACTTCATCGCACGGTATGCGATTACATTGCCGGAATGACGGATCGCTACTTGATGGAGGAATACGCGCGAATTCAGGCTCTGTAGATGCTTCGCTGCCTGCCACGCCGTAACCTCGGCGAAGGCGGGTGCGAAGCGCGGCGCGGATGTGGCTAAGACGCGCGCGTTGCGCTGCCCAGAGGTCGGCGGCTGGAGTTACGCTGCCGCACTGCCGGTTTCCTCGCGTAGGTACCGAATGACGAGACGGAGCCGGTCGTTAACGGAAAGTTCTTCGAGGACGCGCTGGCGGCGCAGAGGATCGCTCACGAATGTTGAGGCGACGAGATCGGCAAGCATTTCCGCGTCGCTCAAATCGGAGAGATACCGATCTATTTTGGGCGGAAGTTGCCGTTGCCCGTCCCCCTTGAGGTTCGAATAAAGCTCCAGAACTTTCGTGGCGAGCGCTTCGGTTTCAACCGAGGAGACGGAGTCGGATTCAAGCGAATCAATTGCTGCGATCGGAAATGGCGCTTCCTGCTCGAACTCTGTGAATCGTACTCGCTCCAGTCCCTGCAGGATCAGGTTCGAGGTGCCGTCCTCGCGTTCGACGCAGGCGCGAATGAGACCGATGCCGGCGGTGTGAAAAAAATCCGCGGCCGATTGCCATTCTGCACAGTGTGGTTTGATCAGCGCGACGCAAAACATGCGGTGATGAGTGAGGGCGTGCTTTAACATTTGCCGATAGCGCGGCTCGAAGATGTAAAGCGGAAGCAGCGCGTGCGGAAAGAGTAAAGCACCGGACAAAGGCATCACCGGCACTCGCTTGGGCAAAATTACAGATGAAGGCATGGTGTCAGTCTTGCTGCTGTAAGATATACGCATCGTGGGAAGGGCAAGCCCCTGCCCACTAACACAATGACGAAATCCGAATGACTCGCCTTCGCGCAGCTTCGGCGCGGCAGGCGAAACCCGAGTCAATGACCAATGACGAGGCTCGAAGGATGGCTCTTTCTAATTCGGCTTCGGCATTCATTCGTAATTCGTGCTTCGTCATTTTTGTTTCGTTCCAATTCCGGATGCGCGAAGCTGCTCGAGCGACATTTGGCCCTCGATGTCGGTCGCCGCGGCGACCGAACCGTAAACAAGAGCCGATCCGCAACACGCAAGCAGAATGCGCGAAATTACGCCAAGCTTACCGATCCCCATCGCGCTTACGGAAAGATCGGCGTCTTTCTCCATGATGAAATCGATCAGTCGTGCGAGCTGCGCCGGAGCATCCGTGCGCGTGGCAATTTTGAAAATATCCGCCCCATGCGCCTCCGCTGCGCGTGCTTTAACGCGCAACTCACGCGAACCTGGCGTCGATTTGAGGCTATGAAATGAAATGATGCGCCGCACATTTTTTTCCCGCGCCAATTTGAGGAGCGGACGGAGAGCAGACGCCGAACGCAATTCGACATCGATATACTGGGCCTGGGACAAGAAGCGAGAAAGGAGATCGCGCCGCTGCCCGAGGGACAGGTTATTTGCACCGCCCTCTTGCGGATGCCGCGCAGTGATGATGAGCGGCTCGTGCAATCTCGACAATTTGTTTTCCAACTCGTCCACGATGCGCACGAAATGATCCAATCGCAGTTCAAATAAATCGGGCGGCTCGCGCATTCGGATGGCGACATCCAAGTCCGCGCGCGACATGATTACGCCCACCAAGCGAGGACGGGGACGATCAGTGGCCGAACCGCGCGCGGTCACAGGAGTTTTAACCACGGATTACACGGATAGCACGAATAAGAAGACTCAGGCATTAAGATCATAGATCGCTGTAGCACTTCGATTGCGTAGCCACCGATTCGAGAAACTTCTTCTTTGAGCACCAGCTTTTCGTCATTCGTGTCCATTCGCCTGCCACGTCGAAGCGCGCGAAGGCGGGTGTTCATTAGTCGTTAGGTTTCAGAGCGTGGCGCGAAAGCATTCTCTCGACGTACTTGGCAAGGATATCGAACTCCAGATTCAATAAATCGCCGGCTTGGGCACGATCGAGATTAGTGTGGCGTTTTGTGTATGGAATGATCCACACAGCGAAGCTTTTCGGAAGAACTTCAGCAACCGTAAGGCTGATTCCATTGACCGCAATCGAGCCCTTGCAAGCGACGTAATGAGCGAACTCAGCCGGCAACTCGACTTCCAATCGAAAATCTGCGCCGCTCTTTTGGAAGACGATGATCGGTGAAACACAATCGACGTGCCCTTGCACGAAATGCCCACCAAAGCGCTCCTTCGCGGCAAGAGCGCACTCAAGATTTACCGACTGGTCTCGTTGCAAGTTTTTTAGATTCGTGCGAGCAATTGTTTCTTCGAGAAGATCGAAGGTAAGTAGATCATTGTGCTGCGAGCTCAATGTGAGGCAACAGCCGTTCACGGCGATGCTGTCGCCGCTCCGTATTTCTTTTGCGATACGCGGCGCAGAAATTTGCAATTGAGTCCCGCCATCGCTGGCGCGAACCGCTACAACGCTGCCGACTTCTTCAATCAGGCCGGTGAACATGGCTCCAGGAAAAGCAAAAACACATCAGGACACAGAGGAGTTTGCCGGGCAACTCAAATGTTGTAGCCGCCTCGCTGTGCGAGGCGTGGCGCGCGCGTTTAACATCTCAGCGCCACACTTCCCACAGGGAAGCGGCTACAGGTTCGCGCTGGCCGGGATCACCGATCCCAGCTACAACGTACGGCGTGTCCGTGTTCTCTGATACGATCGCGTTGACGCCCGATCCCGCCATCTTCGCCATTCCGCTAGATTTCGTTTTGTTCGGCCTGACGTTGATCTGCGTCGCCATGTTTCATCATCACACCATGCGTGTCGCGCTCGTCGGCTTGGCGACAATTTCGATCTACAAAATCGCGTTCACCGGCTTCAAAACGGGTCCCGGCATGACCGGATTTGTATCTCACGTCGAGCACGAATGGGTCATCCTCGTCAACCTCCTTTGTCTGCTGATGGGTTTTGCGTTGTTGTCGCGCCATTTTGAAAAAAGTCATCTGCCGGTGGCGTTACCAAAGTATCTTCCTCATGACTGGAAGGGCGGTTTCATCTTGTTGGTGATGGTGTGGGTTCTTTCCAGTTTTCTCGATAACATCGCTGCTGCGTTGATCGGTGGCGCGATGGCGCATCAACTCTTCCGCGCCAAAGTGCATCTCGGGTATCTTGCCGCAATCGTCGCCGCATCCAATGCCGGTGGCGCCTGGAGTGTGTTAGGCGATACGACGACCACGATGATGTGGATCGCGGGTGTCTCGTCGATCCAGGTGTTCCATGCAATCATCCCTGCGACGGTGGCATTATTCGTTTTCGGCATCCCCGCCGCCATCAAGCAACAAAGATATTCGCCTATTTTAGCGCACGTCCACGAACATCCGCGTTTGGATTGGATGCGTATCGGCATAGTCGGCCTGATTCTTGGGCTCGCGCTCGCGACCAACGTGATCGTAAATGTGAAGTTCACCGGGCAGGCGGATCATTTTCCCTTTCTCGGCGTGGCCGTGTGGGTGGCGATACTGCTCTCGGTAGGAGTGCGCCGGCCGGACTGGGAAGTACTGCCTCGAGCCTTCCGAGGCTCGATCTTTCTGCTTTCACTGGTGTTAATTGCTTCGATGATGCCGGTGGAGAAGCTGCCCCTGGCGTCTTGGACAACGACGCTGGGCCTGGGTTTTCTGTCCGCCGTGTTCGACAATATTCCGCTCACGACGCTCGCACTCAAGCAAAACGGCTACGACTGGGGCATGCTGGCGTATGCGGTAGGGTTTGGTGGCTCGATGATCTGGTTTGGATCGTCCGCGGGCGTTGCAATTTCCAATCTCTTTCCCGAGGTACGGTCGGTGGGCGCATGGGTCAAAGAGGGATGGCTTACCGCCATCGCCTATGTTGTGGGATTCGTGGTACTATTGATGTCGCTCGGCTGGCATCCGGCGCCGAAGCTGCGTCCTAAACACGGTCCGCCCGGTGGCGGAATCACGCAGGTCAACAACAGGTAAGGCTGACTCATGACTGTTTTTTTAAAGAAAATCCAGCCAACCGCATTTCGGCGCTTTTTTCCCGACCGAGACGATCGGCGGATTGCTCGTGCTGCAGTCAGCTTTTCAATGAGCTAGTCTATCGACAACAGGGAAGGTGCGAAATCGCTGATGCTGAAGCAATCGACAGTAAGTGCGCACGTACGCAATCATGCTGCCCCACCGCGAAATGGGTACACGGGGGCGCGCGTTGCGATTCTCTCGGGCATTCTTTTTCTGTCCGGAATTGGCGCGCTCATTTTTGAAACATTGTGGCTGCGGCTGAGCGGGCTCGCATTTGGCAATTCGGTCTGGGCCGCCGCGTTAATTCTTTCCAGCTTCATGGCGGGTCTGGCGCTGGGCAATGCGATCGCAGCGTCATCGAGGATTCGGCGATGGCGGCCCCTTCATCTTTACGCTGTACTTGAGGTGCTCGTCGCATTGTTTGGCTGCACGATTGTTTTTGGTCTTCCGCTGATGGGCGAGTTGATGCGGCCCGTTTGGCAAATGCTGTGGAATTATCAGCCGACGCTGATTGGATTGCGTTTTGTCCTGTCATTCCTGGTCCTGCTCATACCGACAACGGCGATGGGCCTGACCCTGCCGGTATTGGTGGAAGATCCGATTCTGCGACGCGCAAATTTCGGGCGGGCGATCGGTTTTCTTTATGGCTCGAACACATTAGGCGCGGTGGCCGGGGCGGTGGTTGGCGAAGCCTATTTAATTGAGGCGTTTGGACTTCGCGGCACGGGTTTGACTGCGGGCATGGCGAGTTGCATCGCAGCCGCCATCGCATTGTTCGTGTCTAAACGTGACGGCGATGTGGCCGCGCTGATTCCGGAACGAGCATTGCCGTTGCGCTTGGATGTCAGCTATCGGCCGCCTTGGCGTCTGCTTTTCGTGAGCTTCGGGACAGGCGCAATCGTTCTTTGCCTGGAGGTGGTCTGGTTTCGATTTTTGCGCTTGTATGTGCCTTCGTCTTCAACTGCGTTCGCGGTTATGCTTGCGGTTGTGCTGACGGGGATCGGGCTCGGCGGCATTATGGCTGGCGCGATTCATCGGCGCTCGGCGCGACTGAATCAACTGCTTCCGGTTCTATTGCTATTGGCCGCGATAGCAACGCTGCTCTCATATTTGTTCTTTCCGGGGGAACTGGCTCAAACGCGCGCAGGAGTATTCGACGTCTCCTGGCAGCACATTGGATTGCTCTCTATTGCCTTAATGTTGCCCGTCGCATTTCTGTCGGGAATTCTGTTTCCGTCGATCGTTGCATGTGTTCAGGCCAGTGTCGAAGACCGTATGAACAGCACAGGGATTACAACGTTGTTTAATACGACCGGCGCGGCGGCCGGTCCGCTTCTGGCCAGTTTCCTGTTGTTGCCGAGTATCGGCTACCAATGGAGCCTGATATTATGTGCCGCGGGCTACGCTCTGCTTGGCATCCTGGTGTGTGAACGTTCAACCTGGTCGCTTCGGCGGCCAACCGGGCTGGTCACCATTGGACTCTGTGCTGTGCTGATTCTCTTTTTCGCAGTTTTTCCGTATCATCGAGCTGAGACGCATTTCGCCCATGCGAGCCGTGCTTACGAAACGGACGACCAGGGCCGGTTGCTCGCACATGTCGTGAAAAAGGTCGAGGGCGCCTCCGACACGTTGCAACTGTTGCGGCGCGATCTTTTTGGCGAACCGTACTACTACCGGCTTTTGACGGACGCATTTTCCATGTCGGCCACAAATCCGCGCAATCAGCGCTACATGAGATTGTTTGCCTATCTCCCGCTGGCTTTCCGGCCCGAATCAGACGACGTGCTGCTGATCTGCTATGGCTGTGGCGTCACGGCGGATGCATTTCTTCATGGACTACACGTCAAAAGACTGGACGTCGTGGAAATTTCGAAAGAAGTGCTCCAGCTCGCCGATTTCTATTCGGGTATTAATTACTCGAATCCGCTGCGCGACGCTCGGGTGACTACCTTCATTCAGGATGGCCGGTTCTTCCTTCAAGCAACTCCGCGGCAGTACGACATCATTTCTGGAGAACCGCCCCCGCCGAAATTAGCGGGCGCGGTTAATCTCTACACGGAGGAATTTTTTTCGCTGATGAACCGCCGCCTGAAGGAAGGCGGGATTGCCACCTTTTGGCTTCCGATCAACCAGCTTAAAGTCGAGGAATCGAAAGCAATCCTCCGCGCGTTCCACAACGCATTCCCGAACGCGTCCGTGTGGGCGAGCGCCGATCAAGAATGGATCATGATGGGTATCAAAGGTCCGGGCCGCGAAGTGAAGGAAGAGGAATTTCGGAAGTTATGGAGCAATCCGGATACTGGCGCAGATTTGAGAGGAATCGGCGTCGAGGTTCCTCAACAATTGGGCGCGCTTTTCGTGATGGACGGCGAAGAGATCGATCGCATCACAGAGGGCGTCGCGCCCTTGACCGACATCTATCCCAAGCGGCTGACGGATGAGTCCTGGGATGACGAAGCGAACCACCGCTTCGCTTTAAGGTATCTGGAGGCGCCCTCAGGGGTTCAACGCTTTCTTCGCTCTCCCTTAATTAGCGCAATTTGGCCTGAGACGCTGAACGAGTCCCTGGAATCATTCTTTATTGTCCGCCAGACGCGATATCTCTCGGAAATGATTGGAAGCAACAAGCTGGCCGAACTGGACCTTTATCTGCGCCATTCCCGCTTGCGAATGCCAGTGTTGGAAGTGCTGGGGAGCGACGGATTTCGTCTCACAATCGCCGAGCGAGTGGCGAAGAGATCGCAAACGCCTCCGCTCGAAACCATGTCGGATCTAATTGCGGGGGCGCTGGCGCGTCGGGATATCGAGGGAGCAATTCGCATGCTGGAGAGCGAGAACGATCGCGGCGTGTTTAGTCTCAACGACACGTTCCTGCTTACCTATCTTTACTGCTTAAACGGCAGCGTGGAAAAAGCGGAAGCGCTAGCCGCCGCTAATGCCGGCTCGATCAAAAAAGATTGGTTCGTTGATTGGCTTTGGGGAAAATTACACGCCGATTTCGGATTTCGACCTCCGGGCTAAAGCTCACGCTTAAGCTGCGCGGCTTCAGCGCGTAAAATGGGGATCGTGTCGATTGTCGATCTTCCAGTCCTGTGCCATGATCGCGCCGATGAAGTGAGAACCAATCTCTGATGCGCCGGCATGCGTTGTTTATTGGAGTGTTTATTCTTATCGCGGCAGCGTGGTCTGCACTCCTCGCGCTATCGCAAACTCATGTCCACAGTGACGAAGCGATCATCGGCCTGATGGGCAAACACATTCTGGAGGGGCGGTATTTTCCCTTCTACATGTATGGTCAGCCCTACAACGCAGGCGCCGCCTGGGAGGCCTATGTCGCCGCGATTGCATTCAGGCTTTTTGGCGTCGGCGTCATTCCATTGAAGGGTTGCATTGTAGCGTTGTCGCTGCTTTGCCTGTTTCTATTTTACCGGATGGGTTGCGCTCTCTACGATGAGCGCACGGCGGTACTTGCAACGGTCGCGTTTGCGCTCGCTCCATCCCTGCTCAAGTGGCATTTTCAAGTGAGAGGTTACTCTTGGTATTTCCTATCGATCCCAGTACTGACGATGCTTTTTGCGTCCATCGAATCAGCTCCGGTTCCGAAACAAAGGCTGTTATTTTTCTTTGGGCTAGCGTCGGGCGTGAGCATCTGGTGCTTGGAAATGGCGATCCCGCTCGTTGCCGCTTTATGGATACTGCTGATTTTGCGCGGCAGGCTCTCGCTCAATAATGCGGCGGCCGGCTTAGCCGGGTTCGTGGTCGGTTATGTGCCTGTTATTGCGTGTAATCTCGTGCATCACTTCAACAATTGGCGATATCTCATCATTGAAAGGCCGGGCGGCGGATTCCAGTCGCTCTTTCACCTTTCCACTTACGGGCGAATTCTCCTAGATGAAATGCCGAAGTTCTTCGGGCCGGACACTGTTCTCTGGTATTATTCCGCCAAGCCGGCGTCCGGCTACGTGTTTTACGCGATCGCTGTTTTGGCGGTGGTTGTGGCGATGTTGCCCTTCGTAAAATCACCCTCAAAAATGGTGCAGGCGCTCCGTGGCAATTTAGCGGATCGTCGGCAAGAAAAGGATTTTGACATGCTCGTACTAACAGCGGCTTCTCTTGTTCCATATTTGACTGTGCCCCCCGGCGTGCCCAGCTATTTCTTCGGCGGATGTTTTTTTCTGTCGGTGCTGACCGGGCGAATGCTGGAACGTTCCTTTTCTTATTCGAAGGCACTGCCTCGCCTCGGTGGTGCCGCTGTGCTCAGCGCGATTTTGCTGACCGGGATTGTCGTCATTGTCGAGGTTGGACAGGAAAATCAAATCGAAACACTCTCCTCGTGTGACGAGGGGAAGAGTTATTGTATGACACGAATTCCTGGGGCGGACATCGAAGGCGTTGAACACTATCTGCGCCAACACAACGTGACGTCCGTCTGGACCACTATCTCTTTTGTTTATCCATTGCTGTTCGAGAGCGGTGAGACACTGGCCGTCTCTAATGCGATTTTTGAGTACCCCCATCGCGTCTACCCACAGAAAATTCCGTGGCACGAGCCCAGCCGTGATCGGGACGCGGCGTTCGTCATTGAAACCGATGCCGCCTTTCGTCCTCTCCTAGAGACGCGTTACGCGCAGGCCATCGGCGCTGCGCCATTGATTCGCGAATATGGGAAACTGACCGTGATCACGGGGGCATTCACAGAATAGCTTTTTCAGATAGCAGTTCGAAGCGGTGTTCGATTCGACTTTCCGCGTAGCAACATAATCGCACTGCGTCAGTGTCTCTCGTCGCCGGCATTACCGGCCCAACCCAGAAAAATTGGTTCTTGATTAGCTCTGGGCGAAATTGGAGAACGATTTCGGATTTCATCCGCGGAACTAATTCGTCACGAGCAGAAAGAGGAACAGACCGCAAAACACCCGCCTTCGCGCAGCTCCGGCGTAGTGGGAAGAGACGTAGCACAGACGTGTTGTCTGTGGGGAGAGCGGGCGTCCTCGCCTGCAAGTGATTGATTGTTTGGCAGGCAAAGATGCCGCTGGGCCCCCGCCTCGGGCGGGCTGAAAGGCCGGTCCCCAGTACGCGTCCCTGCGCTTTCACCTTCGCGAAAAACGCTGCGACATGACGAGCCGGCACGGCAGGAAGAAAATTCATTCGCTTGATTCCTGTTCCGCCTGAGACGGATCGCGGGCAAAACGATGAGACCTGTGACTGGCGCGTTTCGCGCCAACGCATGCTACCGCGAAAACAGCCGGATTCAGCCGTTCAAAAAACTTCAAAAAAAGTGGAAAAAAAGCTTGCCAGATTTCGGAAAGTTCAATAAACGAGGAAAAGTTGGCTGACAAACCAGCCGATTTTCCGTTCAAAAATATTTTGAAAAAAGTGAAAAAAAAGCTTGTCAGGCTCAAAAAAATTCAATAATCCTGCGAAAACCTAACCAAACCAATGGAGAAACTAATGATTAAAAATGCGCTAAATAAGCTGGGAAACCTTCGCCTTGTTCTTGCAGCGAGCGTCGGATTTCCTTTAATTTTTGCATCGAACACATTCGCTCAGTTACCGGCTCCAGGTGCCCCGCCGCCTGCGCCGGGTGCCCCGCCGCCGAGTGCGGAAGTCGAACGCGTGATCGTCACCGGTTCGAACATTCCGACAGCGGAAGAAACCGGGCCGAATCCTGTGGACACCTATCGACCTCAAGACATTGAGAAACTGGGCATCCGCAACGCAACCGACCTGCAGGAATTCATTCCGCAGGAGGCGGGCGGAACGGTCAACCTGAACATCGGCAACGGCGGTGACGGCACCGTTCAATTCAACCTGCGCGGCCTGTTGCCAAAGGAAACTCTGGTTCTGGTTGATGGCAAACGTGTCGCCTACGGTTCGCTGGGTGTCGCCGGATTCAGCGGCGGTGTGGACATTAACCTGCTTCCGTTTTCGATGATCGATCACGTGGACATCCTTAAGGATGGTGCCTCGGCGGTGTACGGTTCCGACGCTATCTCCGGTGTGGTGAACTTCTTTTTACTCCACAAAT
>WNGR01002449.1_pt1 | contig 20378 bp, 18 predicted proteins | sample 5407581 | NCBI WGS metagenome assembly WNGR01 (sample SAMN13153383, study PRJNA577476) | soil metagenome | isolation source: 80 cm soil or saprolite under Garry oak tree replicate 2 | place: USA:California | collected 2016-06-15 | reverse complement strand
TTGGTAACGACACGATTGTGGGTGGGCGCAGCACCGATCTGTGGGCCAAGGGTCGCGAAATTTATTTTGCGATGAAGTTTTCCAAGCCATTTTCTTCAGCGGAGATTGTTTCAGACGATAAGCGCCTGGGAGAATCTGTGCGTGAAGCTGAAGGCAAGGCGCTGAAGTGCATTCTCCACTGCCAGACCAACGAAGGTGAAGTGATTTACGTGAAAACCGGACTCTCGGGTGTGAGTGCTGAAGGTGCTTTGAAGAATCTTGAAGCTGAGGTACCGGGCTGGGATTTTAACGGGGTGAGGTCCAGGGCAAAATCAGTCTGGCAAAGGGAGCTTTCCGCCATTCAGATTGAAGGTGGCAGTCAGAAGCAGAAAGAAATCTTTTATACGTCGTATTATCACGCCCTGGTTTCACCAACGTTGTTTGATGATGTGGATGGCCGATATCGAGGTATGGATGGAAAGGTTCATCAACTGCTGCCCGGACAACATAACTACAGCACGTTCTCGCTGTGGGACACGTACCGCGCCGCGCATCCTCTTTACACATTGACACAGGGCAAGCGCGTGCCAGGCATGGTGAATTGCCTGATTCGTATGGCAGAACAAAGCCCGGGAGGTATGCCGGTGTGGCCGTTACATGCGAAGGAAACGTTCTGCATGACGGGCTATCATTCGGTAGTCGTGATCGCAGAGGCGCATGCAAAGGGGTTCGAGGGTATCGACTTTGCCAAGGCGTACCCGATGGTGAGGAAGAGAGCTCTCGAGGACGACTACCAGGGATTTGCGCTGTACCGGAAGCTGGGCTACATTCCGTGCGACCAAGAGTCAGAGTCGGCGAGCAAGACGCTGGATTACGCGTATGACGATTGGGCGGCTGCTCACCTGGCGCGCGTTGCAGGAGCCACGGCCGATCATGCCCAGTTGCTCAAGAATGCCGGAAACTATCGCAATCTTTACGACAAGGCGACGACGTTTGTTCACTCCCGCACGATGGACGGCAAGTGGTCGGAGCCTTTCAGTCCCATCGAGCTTGGTTACTCAAAGAAGTGGCGCGATTACACTGAATCGAATCCCTGGGTCACCACATTTTCAGTGCAGCACGACCCCAAGGGGCTGGCGGAATTGCTGGGAGGTCGCCAGGCTTTAATCGAAAAACTTGATGGATTATTTTCAGCGCCATCCGATCTACCTCCTGATGCGCCGCCTGATATCGCAGGCTTGGTTGGACAATATGCTCATGGAAACGAGCCAAGCCATCACATCGCATATCTCTACAGTTATGTGGGCGCTCCCTACAAGACTCAGGAGAGAGTACGCAGCCTGCTCGATACGATGTACAAGAATGAGCCCGACGGCCTGGCTGGCAACGAAGATTGCGGACAGATGTCGGCCTGGTTTGTGATGAGCGCCCTGGGTTTCTATTCTGTTGATCCGGTGAGCGCGAACTACGTGTTCGGCACGCCGCTTTTCGATCGTGTTCGACTGCGGGTCGACAGTGGCAAGGAACTTGTCGTAGAGGCCAAACGCAGATCGCCCGAGGACAAGTACATTCAGTCAGTCGAGTTCAATGGAAAGCCCTACACAAAGGTGTGGTTCAATCACTCTGCCATCAGCAATGGCGGACACATTGTCTTCACCATGGGCAGCGAGCCGAACAAGGAGTTTGGCGCCGGGGAAGACGCTGCGCCACCTTCGATGACCGCTTGAACTATGCACGCGTGATGACAGCATAGTTTAGAAAGCGCCCGGCCGAGTCGACGCACAGTTTGCAAGCAGACGCGGCCAGGCGCTCTGTTGGCAATGCATGCGCCGCCTGAACGAATCTCGAGTGCAGTTCTGCACAATGTCTTTGCTACTGGCGAGCGCGTGTTTGGCGTTCTTGAAGGGGATGGGCTGGCGGTCGCGGACTTTGCCGGCGATGGTTTCGCGGGGATATTTGGGGCGAACGATAACGCGCGCAACCTGTTGCTGCGGAATCGCGGAGAGGGTTTTGCTGAAGTCGGCGTGGATGCGGGGATTGCTTACAACGGCGATGGGCGCACCGGACACGGTGGCCACGGGAAGCGAATTGATGGAAACAGGATTGTTGGTTCGCTTGCCCGGCCCATTGAGCTCAGAGTTGGTGTTTCTGCGCGCGGACTCGAGATAACGGTAAAAGCAAAGGGTGCACTGACAAAGAGGACCCGGATGCCCGAAGCCACGTTTGCCCCTGCCATGTTGGGTTGACCGATATTGCGGTACCGGTGATTTGCGAAGACCGATATCTCGGCACACTCTTCAGCGGGCAGGTGATCACAGAGGCTCCGACAGCAGGAGGGCTTTGCTCGTGCGCGAGCGGCGTTCATTGGGCAGCCGCACATCGATTTGGGGAGGCTTGAACGGGCCTATTATCGTGTTCCTGTGGTGACCACTGCGCGGTTGGCCGAGATGGTCCGGATGATGGAAGTGTTCGCACGTTACCTTGCCAACGCCTGGAAGCGACTTGAGATCATGAATCCCAGCAGATGCGAGAACGGGAGGTTTCACTCCACAGGCGTGAACTGGCTGAAAAGCTGCTCTCAGGACAGATGGCTGGCGGTCCGGGTGGAAATCTCGATGCACTTCAGACATTGGCCCGGAATGTATCCCGCGGGCATTGGGCAGGCGCGGGCGGCCAGCTAGAATCAGGGAGAGTTTTCAATGCGCGCATTGGTTTACACCGCACCACATCATCTCGAATTGCAGGACATTGCCCGGCCGATTCCGGTTCCTGGCGAAAGCGAAATCGCCGTAATGGCCGCCGGCATTTGCGGCTCAGACATTTCGGGATTCCTGGGGCACAGCCGCCGTCGCATTCCGCCGATGGTTCTTGGGCACGAACTTGTAGGGCGCCGGCAAGATGGAAAGCGCGTCGTCGTCAATCCACTGATCAGCTGCGGTCGCTGTACAGCTTGTCTGAGCGGTGCGCAGAATCTTTGCTCCAATTGGCGTTTGCTGGGAATGGATCGTACTACAGGTTGTTATGCCGAGTTTGTGTCCGTTCCTGAAACGCAGATTTACGGCGTCTCCGACAACTTGACAGACGCACAGGCGATAATCGCAGAGCCGCTGGCGAACATCATCCACCTGTTTAGAATTGCTGCCCCGCTACCTTTCTTCCGCATGGGAATTGTGGGTGGGGGAACGATGGGCTCGCTTGCACTTTTGACAGCACTGCGTCTTGGCGTACGCGAAGTGTTGGTGCAGGATGTGAGCGATGTGCGGCTTGATGTTGTGCTCCGCATGGGTGCGACGCTGGCCGTGAATGCATCGACTGAGCAGGGCCGCGCCGATGCGCGCAGGTTCGCGGGCCACGGCCTTGACCTGGTGCTTGACGCCTCAGGCAATGCTGCCGCGCGCCAGGCGGCCTTTGATCTCTGCCGCCCCGGGGGACTCGTTGTGCTGTTGGGAATGAGCCAGGAGCGGAGCGAGATCGATTTTGTGACAAGTATCCGCAAGGAGCATCGTGTTGCGATGTCATTTGCCTATACGCCAGTCGATTTTGAACGGTCGCTGTCGCTGCTCGCTGCCGGAGAAATCGACCTGACTCCGTGGACTGTTGAGATGGCGCTGGAGGATGGGCAGAAGGCGTTTGATCGAATGACCACTGCGCCTGGTGACACGCTCAAGATGCTACTGCGTGTGAACTGATGAGTTAGATTCTGGGCTGGATTGCATTGACTTGTCTGAACGAAGTGAATGAAAGATCCGCGCTATCGCCCCGAGAGTCTGCTTCGCATAAAGGATTCTGTTATGGTAATATTAGAAGACTCGAATATGCCAATTGATCGAGACGATGAATGCCAGACTCCTTACGCCGCTTTAAGGCCAACATCTTTCAGGCTCTTGCCCACCCCACGCGAATAGCGATCATCGAGCTTCTCGCGGCGGGTGAACTCTCAGCAGGTTCGCTGATCGAGAAGTTAGGTATGGAGCAGGCGAACGTGTCTCAGCATCTCGCTGTGCTTCGCGGCAAGCAATTGGTGATCAATCGGAAGGTTGGGAACCAGGTTTTTTATTCAGTACGCGATCCGATCATCCTGAAGGTACTTGCACTCATGCGTCGCTACTTCAAAAAACATTTGAACGAATCACTTCTCATTCTGGATGAGATGGACAAAGAGCCCCCGCAGAATGGCACGTGAATTCAATTTTGAATATTCCCCGTATGCGGTCACGTACGTGAGGCAAAACTGCTGTTTGCCTCGTTCACTCGAATTGCTTGCGCAGCCCTCGCGCGCTTTGTGATTTCTGACCGTGGAGGTTCATTGAGCGTTCAACTCTCAATCACGACGGCAATATCAGCGCTGACCGATCATGATCTTCAACTGCTGCTTTTGCTGGTGGCGTTTTGGCTCCTGCTTGGGCTGGCTGGATTAGTGCGGCCCCACAGTCTACGCTACGTTGCGCACCTGATTTTTCCAGTGGGAGCATTAGCTTGCCTTGCGGCCGCGTTTCTGGCCGGCTCTTCATCGTTACGGGCCACGCACCAGAGGCGCTGGAATTACCTCTCGGCTTACCTGATCTGCCGTTCCATCTGCGTCTCGACATGTTGTCGAGCTTCTTTCTGTTGTTGCTAGGTTTGGCGGGAGTTGGTATTTCAACCTTTGCCGCGGGCTACTTCAGAGAGGGTGAGGGAACCTCGCCTGCGCTGATTTGTCTCGAATACCATATCTTTCTTGCGATGATGGCGACAGTTATGCTCGCTAACGACGCTTACTTGTTCATGGTTGCATGGGAAACGATGGCGCTAAGTTCCTACTTTCTCGTCACATCGCGGCATGCGCTTGCCGGGATACGACGAGCGGATTGCTGTACATTGTCATGGCTCACGTGGGCGCCATCTGCATCCTGCTTAGCTTTGGTGTCTTGCAGGGTGGCAACTGGCAGTTTTCATTTGACGCCATGCGCGGAAACACACTGAATCCATTCTGGGCAACCACCGCTTTTGTGCTTGCGTTATTAGGTTTCGGGGCTAAGGCAGGACTGGTTCCTATGCACGTGTGGCTGCCGGAGGCACATCCGGCTGCGCCCTCGCCAGTGTCTGCAATGATGAGCGGAATCATGTTGAAGACCGCTGTTTACGGGGTGTTGAGGGTTAGCTTCGATCTATTGCGCATTCGGTTCTGGCAATGGGGAGTGCTTGTTCTGTCGCTCGGTCTCTTCTCTGCATTCTACGGAGCGATCTTCGCCGCAGTCCAATCGGACATGAAACGTTTATTGGCGTATTCATCGATCGAAAATGTGGGCATCATCTTCAGCGGTATCGGCCTTGCGATTCTATTCGAGGCATGTCATCTGCCGCTCTACGAAGCCCTTGCGCTCAGCGCCGCACTCATTCACTCTCTTAACCATTCACTTTTCAAGAGTCTGCTGTTTCTCGTAACCGGTTCGGTGCTCCATGCAACAAATCATCGTAGTTTAGGCAAACTGGGCGGCCTGATTCGTCGTATGCCGTGGGTAGCGACTTTGGCATTAGTCGGTACTCTCGCGATCGCCGGTCTGCCTCCGCTCAATGGGTTCGTTTCTGAATGGCTGTTACTGCAGTCATTTCTTTTTACTCCCCGCCTTCCGCACGCCTTCCTCAACATGATCATCCCTCTTGGTGCTGCGGCGCTTGCTTTGACGGTTGCTTTGGCCGCATACGTGATGGTTAAGTTTTACGGCGTCGTCTTTCTTGGCCAACATCGAGAGGAGTCCCTGGCGGCTGCGCATGATCCAGGTTGGCTTGAACGGATTGGTTTGGGGTGGTTAGCAATTGGTTGCATCTTCATTGGCATCTTTCCGCAGGTGGCGCTGCGGTTGGCGAGCGCGGTGACGTCGCCGCTGTCTGGGCAGACGGTAAGTATCAGCAGCCCATTCTGGCAGATTGCTCCCATCGCGCCGGAGCAGGCATCCTATAGCGGTCTCATTTTTCTCGGCGGCATCGTGGCCATCGTTGTAATTGCGTTTGCAGCCGTCCGCCTTCTCACTCATGGCCGCATACGGCGCACTAGTCCGTGGGATTGCGGTTATCCCTGGCAAACATCTCGTATGCAGGATACGGCGGAGGGATTCGGTCAACCTGTGCGGCATATGTTCGGCGTGTTCTTTCATATGGAGCGCGATCTTCCGTCAGCAAAAGATGTAGTTCCGCGGTACCGGGTTCGGTTGGAAGATCGCCTGTGGCGCTCAATCTACTTGCCCGTTACACGCGCGGTGCAGCTCGTTGCTGACGGCGTTGGTATTTTGCAGGGCGGGCGGTTGTCGGTTTACCTGCTCGTCAGCTTCTTAACTTTGCTTGCGCTCCTGGTATTTGTGCTATGAAGGGAATCAGTTTCGTTCGACAATTTGGCGAGATTGTACTCGCCATCTCTCTGGCGCCACTCTTCTCAGGATGGATTGCACAGTGTCGCGCGTGGCTGCAGAATCGGTCTGCGCCTCCTTTGCTCTTGCCTTACCGGACAATGCGAAAACTGTTCCACAAGAATGCTGCGCTCGCCGCAGACGCATCGCTTCTTTTCCGTTCAACTCCCTACGTGTTGTTCGGCACAATGGTGCTCGCGGCCGCAATTATCCCTTCTATTGCGACCGACCTCCCATTCGCGCGCGCGGCCGATTCCATTGCGCTGATCGGCCTTTTTGCAACGGCGCGGGTGTTCCAATCACTGGCTGCGATGGACATCGGCACTGCTTTTCGGACGCTTGGTTCGCGCCGCGAAATGATGATTGGGTTTCTTGCCGAACCGGCATTGCTCATGGTGCTCTTCAACGCATTTCTCCTTTTTGGAAGCACTTCGCTGCCGAGCCTGGTGGACGGGTCAGCCGCGCATTCGTCGGTGATCGATCCCAAGGTCATTTTTGCGGCGGTTGCGTTTGTGATGGTGCTGCTGGCCGAAAATGGCCGCATCCCGATCGATAATCCGACAACGCACCTCGAACTCACGATGATCCATGAGGCACTGGTGCTTGAATATTCTGCGCGGCACCTAGCCCTCGTCGAGTGGGCAGCCAGTCTGAAGCTGTTCAACTACGCGTGCATAGGATTCGCATTATTCCTGCCGTGGGGAATTGCGACACGTGGAGCCGATAGCGGCGGTGCAGTGATCGTTTCGATCGTGGCACTGATCGGAAAGCTGTTGATCGCCGGAGCGGCGTTGGCGCTTGGCGAAGCCCTATCTGCCAAGCTCAGGATTTTCCGCGCGCCTGAGTATCTTGCCATTTTCGTTCCTGCTTGCCGTGCTGGGACTGCTTGTTCATCTCCTGCTGGGGGCCTGAAGCATATGCAAATGCCACAAATGATCCTTGGCGTTCTCAAACTGCTCGCGTCCGGCTTGCTGCTGATTTCTTTTTCGCTGCTGTCGCAGAGGCGTACGCAAAGATTGATTACACTCTTCGCGTGGCAGGGCACGGTGCTCTTTGTTTCTACGCTTTTGGTCGCCGTTAGCGCCGGGCTAAAGGAACTCTATTATTCCGCCGCCCTCATTCTTGTGCTCAAAGTAATTGCTTTGCCGGCAATTCTTCGCTACCTTATCCGGCGCCTTGGGTCCGTCGCGGAGTGGGATAGCAAGCCGTTAGTCAGTATTCCTACCACCATGTTGTCAGGTTTAGCGCTGGTGCTCTTTGCCTTTGGACTTGCGCAACCGATCTGCAGGATGGCAACGACGATCACACGAAACACTCTGAGAATCGCGCTTGCCGTGATTCTGCTCTCGTTTTTGATGATGATTACGCGTCGCAAGGCCGTGACCCAGGTCATTGGATTTCTGGCTATGTAAAACGGATTGTTCTTCGCCGCCACTAGCGCCACCTACGGAATGCCAATGGTCATAGAACTGGGCATTGCGCTCGATCTCCTGGTTGGGTTTTTCATCCTGGGCATCTTCTTTTTTCAGATTCGAGAACAATTCGACAGCCTCGATTTGAGCCATCTCGAAGCACTCAAGGAGGAGTGACGTGGAAATACTCTTCATACTGGGATTACCCCTCCTCGGGGCTTTGGCGCTGGCATTTGTTTCGCCGCGCCGCTTTGCGGCTGAGATCAATATCGGCATTAGTCTTGCTACCTTGATTAGCGCAGCGCTTTTGGTTTTGCGCGTTATTCGGCACGGCGACATGCTCGACTGGCGAGAACAGTTTTTCGTCGATTCTTTCAATGCGTTTCTTGTCGCGCTCACGGCCTTCGTAGGTTTTACTACTGCCGTGTTCTCCCGACCATACATGCGTGTCGAAGTACAACACGGACGTATCAGTCCAGGACGATTGCGTCTGTATCACAGCCTCTATCAAGTATTTATGGCTGCGATGTTGCTGGCTCTGCTTACCAACAACATGGGGCTGCTTTGGGTGGCGATGGAGGCTGCGACTCTTTCGACGGTGCTGCTGGTTTCACTCTATCGATCTCGAGCCAGTCTCGAAGCAGCGTGGAAGTACTTTATCCTTTGCGGTGTTGGAATTGCACAAGCCCTCTTCGGAACGATATTGCTCTATTTTGCGGCGGAGCAGACGCTTGGACGCGAAGGGATGACAGCTCTTTTGTGGACACACCTGAATGCTGTGAAGGGCCATCTTGAGCCAAGGGTTCTGGGACTTGCTTTTGTCTTTTTGTTGATAGGCTATGGAACCAAAGCCGGTCTCGCTCCCTTGCACAATTGGCTGCCGGACGCCTATGCTGAAGGGCCGAGCCCAGTGTTGGCTGTGCTATCCGGGTTGCTGCTCAACGTGGCGCTATACGCGGTTGTCCGCTGCAAGGTGCTCGTCGAAGGATCCATCGGTAACTATTTCCCCGCCCGTATGTTGATGGGCTTCGGATTATTGTCGACCGTGCTTGGAGCATTGTTTATTTGGCGACAGAGGGATATCAAGCGCCTCTTCGCATACTCCTCGATTGAACACATGGGACTCATCACATTCGCTTTTGGAATGGGAGGTCCAGTAGCGAATTTCGCTGCTTTGTTGCACATGACAGTCCATTCGCTCACCAAGTCCGCGATCTTTTTTGCTGCCGGACACGCTTCACAGACAACCGGAACTCAACGGATGGATGGTATTCGTGGATTGGTGAGTCTCTGTCCGACTGTGGGGTGGGGATTGATTCTTGGTTCACTTGCAATTCTCGGTGTGCCGCCCTTTGGCGTTTTCGCGAGCGAGTTTCTGATTCTCACAAGTGCAATGCGCGATCATCCCTGGGCTACGCCATTTCTTATCGTCGCTTTGGGTGTCGCGTTCGCCGGCATCTTCAGCAAGGTGCAGCCGATGGCATTTGGTGAAAACGAAGCGCCTCCGTTAGCGCATTCTCCAGCCTTGGTTCCAGTGTTTATTCATCTCGCCCTGGTACTGACGCTGGGTTTTTATATGCCGTTCGCGGTCTCAGAATGGTTTCGTGCCGCGGCCAAGCTGATTGGAGGATAAAACATGTTGCGTGACATGATGCAATCTGGACATCCGAACCTGCCGGCGAACATTGCGACTTTTCATTTGAAGGTCAGCGGCGAGGAATGGCTGAAGACTGCCGAGAGTCTGCGTGAATCGGGTGCGAAGCTACTCGCTTTGTGGGGCGCTGATGATCGCGATCGCGACGCGTGCTTCAGAATGTATGCAACATTTCTCCTTCCGGAAACGGTTGTCGTGACCGAACTAAGGATCTTCGACACGATTACGCCGAGTTACCGGAGCCTGGCATCTTTGTACCCGGTAGCTCGTCGTATGCAGCGCGGCGTCTATGACCTGCTGGGGATCTCAACAGAGGAATCAGATACGCGTGGTTGGCTTCGCCACGAGGGGTGGCCGGAGAACGCGTTTCCGTTACGGCGTGATTGCGATGGCAATCAGGATTACTCACTGCAATCGAAGCCTTACCCCTTCGTAACTGTTGAAGGCGACGGAGTTCATGAGATCGCGGTTGGACCGGTTCACGCAGGCATCATTGAGCCTGGGCACTTTCGCTTCTCGGTTGTGGGAGAGAAAGTGCTTCGACTGGAAGAGCGACTCGGATACACGCACAAGGGGATCGAGAAACGTTTCGAAGGGATGCAACAGGGTGAAGGCCATCGCCTGGCCGCACGCGTCTCAGGCGACTCAGCGGTTGCGTTTTCGTGGGCATATTGCGGCGCCCTTGAGGCACTGACGAAGACGAGCTGCCCGGCGCGAGCGGCCAGCCTTAGAGCCTTGGCGCTCGAACATGAACGCATCGCAAATCATCTAGGTGACCTGGGGGCATTAGGTAACGACGCCGGCTTTGCGTTTGGACTCACACAATTTTTAAGGATGAAAGAAGATTTGTTGCGTGCTAATGAGCATGTATTTGGCGCGCGGTATCTTTTTGATTTTGTGGTCCCCGGCGGAGTGATCGCTGACCTTCCAGCCGATGCGCGCGGGCTGCTGTTGGATCGATATTTTGGGCTCGAAGAGAGTGTATCGCTGCTGCGAAAGATCTACGACAACCACGCCGGATTGCAAGATCGGTTTCGCGAAGCCGGCATTTTGGATCATTCCACGGCAGAGGAACTGGGAGCGATCGGTTTGGCTGGGCGCGCTTCAGGAGTCCCACTTGATCTTCGAGTCGATCACGCGTGGCCACCCTATGACCATTTGCAAACGAATCTCATTTCGCAGTCGTCGGGTGATGTCGCGGCTCGAGTGCAGATGCGATTCGATGAAGTGTTTGAGTCTTTAAGACTTTGTCGTACATTGCTTCACTCGCTGCCACAGGGAGCAATATGCATGCCGGTTTCAGTGGCAGGGCACGGTGAACTCGGAATTGGTCTCATTGAGGGATGGCGCGGCCCGGTCATGGTGGCTCTCGAGACAGACTCCAAAGGGGGCATTCGGCGATGCCATCCGCATGATCCTTCATGGCAAAACTGGCCATTGATCGAGCGCGCAATTCTTGGAAATATAGTTCCGGATTTCCCGCTCATTAACAAATCGTTCAACCTTTCGTATAGCGGTCAGGACGTTTGAGGTCATCATGATCAACACCATCTCTCTGATGCTGCGCACGGGATTGCTGACAGAACGAATCGCTGCCTCTGACACGGTGACAACTACGACTGCGCTGCACGAAGATATATTCAAGATTCTTGGGCGCGCACTTTGCATTCGTCACGTTGATGCTGGTTCGTGCAACGGATGCGAACTTGAACTTCATGCGCTGGGTAACCCATATTACAATCTCGAGGGTTCAGGAATCCGATTCGTCGCCAGCCCCCGCCATGCAGATATTCTGCTCGTGACGGGTCCTGTCTCGGTCAATATGGAAGAAGCGCTAAAGCTCACTTATAACGCGATACCCGATCCGAAAATAGTGATTGCTGTTGGCGACTGTAGCTGCTGTGGAGGGATATTTGGCAAGACCTATGCAAGTCGCGGCAGTGTTGCAAACGTCATCCCGGTGAACTACACGATTGCGGGTTGTCCCCCCAGTCCAGCGCAGATCCTGGGAGGGATCCTGCAGATGATGAGCACCACTGTGTAGTGAGGAAACAGAGACTGGATCTCGGATGAACTGTCTCCTGTCAGAAATGAGTTCTCGAGGCGACAATACGTTAGCGGAATGAGACTTTGGTCACCGCGTCCGATGCCTTCCACGTAGTCTCATTGGGACATACCCGTCTCGCAGACGTGGTCCACAGGGAGAAATCCATTGGTCGACAAACGTCCGTCCCTCGCAAAAGTAACAGCAACCGAAAAGCATCAGAAGAATCTCCTGGTTCGCCGAACACTTCGAGATCGCTCGCAGCAGATTCGACGCACCGTACAGCTTATATTTCTGGCGCTGAACGCTTGGATAGCAATCGAATTCCTGCTTTGGACAAGGTACTACGAAAGCGGCGGCAAGACGTTGTATGTCGGTCGTCCGGCCGGCGTCGATGGCTGGCTTCCCATCGCTGGTCTGATGAATTTGAAGTATTTTTTGGTGACCCATCATGCGCCGGCGATCCATCCCTCGGCGATGGTCCTCGCAGCCGTCTTCCTGCTTGCCAGCTTGCTGCTCAAAAAGGCCTTCTGCTCCTGGCTCTGTCCAGTCGGAACTGTCTCTGAATACCTGTGGAAACTGGGTCGCAGAATATTTCGCCGTAACTTCACGGTGCCGAATTGGCTCGACATCCCGCTACGAGGCTTGAAATACATTCTGATGGCTTTCTTTCTGTTCATCGTTATCAGCATGTCTGCCGAAACGCTGAACGATTTTATGATGACTCCATTCGGAATCATCGCCGATGTGAAGATGCTCAACTTCTTCCGCAACATGGGCATTGTTGGAATTGCCGTGATTGGCTCGCTCGTGTTGCTCTCGGTGTTCATTCAAAACTTCTGGTGCCGCTTTTTATGCCCATATGGCGCCCTGATGGGACTAGTGTCCATCCTCGGCCCAGCGAAGATTCGACGTGATGCACAAGCCTGTATCGATTGCGGAAAGTGCAATAAGGCCTGCCCATCAAGCCTGCCCGTGGACCGGCTCCTGCAGATTCGATCTGCGGAGTGCACCGGATGCATGGAGTGCGTCGCTGTTTGCCCAGCGCAAGATGCGCTTCAGTTGTCTCTCCCGCCGAGGGCTACCACAGTTGGCGAAAGCGGCCCCGCAACAGTCGTTCGCTGGCACAATCGTGTAGTTAAGCCGCACATTCTTGCTGCGGCACTGGCTCTACTTTTCTTCGGGTCTTATTTGCTGGCCCGTGCGACTGGCCACTGGCAAGCCGAAATGCCACGCCACGTTTATATGCAGATGGTGCCACATGCAGACGAGTACAGCCACTAATTCATTTATTTTCAGCGCGCACCTCTGTACTGCTTCGAAATATGTTCGCTCCGAGTGACCAAAGTCGCTGCGAGGCAGAGCGGGCGATTCTATCTTCAGAATAGGGAGATCATCATGACCGACGCCACACAGACCGTTCGCAATATCGCACTGGAACAACCTGCTTCCATTAGAGTTTTTGAGCAGTATGGAATCGACTATTGCTGTGGTGGGCGCAAACCACTTGCCGAAGCATGTGCGGCTGGCAACCTTGAGGTGAATGCGGTAATTGCCGCGCTTGAAGCTGCCGCGCAGGGTGTGGAGACGAGCGCACAAGATTGGACGCGTGCCTCTCTCGAAACGCTGAGCGAGCATATCGTGACCACTCATCATGCTTATGTAAAACGCGAGCTGCCGCGGCTTGCCATTCTGGCTGAGAAGGTGGTTCGGCGCCACGGCGATAGCCAGGCTGAGCTTCCTTTGATTCAGACCAGGCTCGCGCAACTGGATGAAGAGTTGACGCATCACTTGGCAAAGGAAGAATCGATTCTGTTCCCGTACATTGTAAGCCTCGAGAGGTCATTGAAGAATGACGGCATCAAGCCCAAGAGTTGCTCCGGCACAGTGGCGAATCCAATTGCGATGATGATCTCGGAGCATGATGCGGCGGGAGCGCTCATCGCTGAGATCCGCCAGCTCAGCCATCAATTCACTACGCCCGCTGAGGCGTGCCCGACGTATCACGCGTTCTACGACGGTCTCAAGGAATTTGAACAGGATCTTCACCAGCATATTCATCTTGAGAACAACATTCTGTTTCCGCGGGCAATTCTGCTTGAAGGTGAGTGAACTCGGTGGAAGGCATTGAAACCTTGTCGGTCATGAGAAGCGGCGGATTGTTCTGCGAGTGGCTCGCTGATTTATCGTTGGAAGCGAGCCATGAAGCAGACCCTCACCCGCCTCGTTTTTACGCTTCCAGTTGTCTGGGTGGTCGTATCAATTGTTTTTGTGCTCATTCACCTTGTGCCGGGCGATCCGATTCAGGAGATGCTAGGAGAAGGCGCAACCCCAGCGGACATTGGCGCACTGCGGCATCAGTATGGGCTTGATCAGCCGCTACCCAGGCAATACCTGAACTACTGGAACGGCGTGCTGCACGGAGACCTGGGCAACTCCATTCGTCTGCACGACACGGTCACTCACCTGGTGGCGCAGCGGTATCCATACACACTGGCTCTAACGCTGTCCGCCCTGATTTTGGGACTGGCACTGGCGCTGCCGGCTGGGATTTCGGCGGCGGTGCGCCGCGGGAGATGGCTCGACCAGGGACTTTCGGTGGTGAGCCTTTTTGGACTTTCGGTGCCGGGACTTGCGCTGGGGCCGGTGCTGATCCTGGTCTTTTCCATTCTCCTGGGCTGGCTTCCAGTCTCCGGCGCCAGTGGAGGCGGAGGCCGGTCGATCGACTGGCATTACCTGGTTCTTCCGTCCGTTGCTATGGGCGCGTCGCTGGCGGCGATTCTCACCCGAATGGTTCGCACTGCCATGCTTGAGGAACTGGGGCAGGACTACATTCGCACCGCCCGTGCCAAGGGCCTGACCGAGCGAGCCGTCGTATGGCAGCATGCACTCCCCAACGCACTCGTCCCTATCGTAACCGTGGTGGGGTTGCAGTTTGGTGCGCTTTTGGCCGGAGCAATCGTTACAGAGAAGATATTTAGTTGGCCTGGGCTCGGGCGACTGGTCGTGGATGCAATCTCAAATCGCGACTACGCGCTGGTGCAGGGATGCCTCTTGTCGATCGGGCTTACCTACGTGCTGGTCAATCTGCTCACGGACCTGGTGTATCGCTGGGTGAATCCGCGCATGAGCACGTAATGTCGACTGACCCCTTACATCAATTTTGCGGGCTTCCCGCGCTGATCAGACGTCTGGCGAGTAAGTCTCAATGCGGCCTTCAAGGTCGACAATTTCCGCATCGAGTTTGCCGTCGCTTCCGAGATGCAGAAAGCCAATCGTAATCGGCAATTTAAAGCGTCGCGGCCCGCACGATCCGGGGTTGAAATAGAGCACTCCCTTGTGCCGCCAGATAGTGGGCTTGTGGGAATGGCCATAGAGCACTGCGGCGAACTTGGCGGCTGCGGGGTCGAGGTGGAGCGTGCCCAGATCGTGAAGCAGATAAATGTAACCGCCTTCGATGAGCAAGACCTCGGTTTCGGGCAGGCGGGCGCAGGGGCCGGTGTGATCGATGTTGCCGCGTACGGCAGTGACGGGCGCGATCTCGCGCAGAGCCTGCAAAATTTTCGGGTCTCCCACATCGCCGAGATGCAGGATGGTTTCAACGCCGGCGAGGGCGGGTAAGACTTCAGGGCGCAGCAGGCCATGTGTGTCGCTGACCACTCCGATTTTCATCTACAGCCCCATCTCCAGGCGTGTACGGGGGTCGAGCTGATCGCGCAACGCATCTCCCAGAAAATTGAAGCCGAGCACAGCGCCTGCTACTGCGGTAGCTGGGAAGAGCACGAGGTGCGGCGAGTCAAATAAGTGAAGCCGGGCATCGTTCAGCATCGCTCCCCAACTTGGGGCGGGCGCCGGAATGCCCAGGCCAAGGAACGACAGCGTGGCCTCGGCGAGAATGACTCCGGCCATTCCGATGGCAGCCTGGACCAGGATTGGTTGCGCGATATTGGGCAGGATGTGGCGAAAGAAGATGCGCAGTCCGCCCGCTCCCAGGGCTCTGGCCGCGTCGACATACTCGCGGTCGCGCACTGACATCACCTGAGCGCGGACCAGCCGGGCGTATCCGGCCCAGCCTCCGATCGCGAGGGCGAGCACAAGATTAGAAAATCCCGGCCCCAGGAAGGCGGCGAAAGCTATCGCCAGCAGAATCCCAGGGAGGGCGAGAAACGTGTTCATCGCGAATGTGGTGAGCGCCGTATCGATCCATCCACCCAGGTAACCGGCGAGTCCGCCGACTGCGAGGCCAAGAGTTAACGAAACCGCAACCACCGTGACGGACACTGTCAGCGAAAGCCTCGCACCCCAGAGCAGGCGTGAAAGCGTGTCGCGGCCAAGCTCATCGGTTCCCGCCCAATGGGCGGCAGATGGGCTCTCAAGCCGATGCAGCAGGTCAATGGCTGCGGGACTTTGAGGGGCAAGCCATGGCGCGGTGAGTCCACCAATAAAAAACGCGGTCAACAGCAAGACTCCGACCAGCGCAAGAGGCTGGCGGCGAATGCGATTCCGGATAGCGGCGAGAATGGCCATCGGTCTTCAAAAGAATACAGCGACTTGGTCGCGTAACTCGGGTTTAATTGGTACATGCATGTTCTTGGCAAAAGGCTAGATGTATTTGCGGTTCTGTGTGTCCTAGCGGGGATCTTGGGGGGAGCGTTAGTGTCGCGAGCGCAACGAGGTGAGAGAGTGCCGCAGCCCGCCAAGGCCGAAGAACTGTTTGCGATGGCCAATGAGACCCGAGCGCAGGAGGGAAGAGGCCGGTTGGAGTGGGATGCCGCGCTGGCTGCGGCGGCCATGAAACACTGCATGCGCATGGCCGCGGAGGGACCGATCTCGCATCGCTACAGCGGAGAGCTTGACCTGACCGAACGCGCAGGCCTGGCCGGAGCACATTTCGGCCTCATTGAAGAAAACATCGCGATGGGGTCTTATCCCGGGAAGATCCATCAGAGTTGGCTGGAATCGCCTGGACATCGCGCCAATCTTTTGAATCCCCAGATTGACCGCATCGGCGTGGCGGTGGTGGCTGCGCAGGGAGTACTGTTTGCGGTGGCCGACTTCGCGCGGGGAGTGCCGGTGATGACGCAGTCTGAGGTGGAGAGCACGGTGGGTGGGTTGTTGCGAGCCAGCGGTCTTTCAGTGCGAAGAGATACGAACGAAGCACGGGCGGCGTGCCGACTTGATCGAGGATTTCCATCCGCGCCTGGCACCGCAAGCCCGCAATTCGTGATGCGCTGGGAGGACTCTGACCTTAGCCACTTGCCGGCCAGTCTCATGGAGCATTTGGCCTCAGGCCGTTATAGACAGGCTGCCGTCGGAAGTTGCCCGGCGCGGAACGTGAAGGGCGCTTTCACCTCATACCGTGTCGCGGTGCTGTTGTATTGATCTCACCGTGTGATCTCAACCAAAGGCCTGATAATCCTTCCAAAACTCGGGCCAGGGTTTGCGCGGTGGGCCGCAGACGAAGATGTCCGGGTGATACTCGCTCTCTTCATTTTTTATGCCCTGTGAATTCCCGTTGTGTCCTGCCAGGCGGCAGCCCGTGAAGGCACGGTCAGCGGATTTCTGACTGAAGCCAAGCACAATGAGAGTGGTGGGTGGCTGCAAGGGAAAGCTGCGCAGCCAGGCAGAGTTGGTCATGCTGATCGGGGCCGGCAGGTGGAAGGCCGGTCCGAGCATCTCGACCGCACCCTGCTCGCCATAGTTGCCCACCAGAACGCCAACTCCGCCCCGCTGCTCAGGGGGTAGGGAATCACGAATTCCGGCGATGGTCTTGACCAATTCATCCCAACCGAACTCCTCGCGCAGGTCGCCATTGTTTTTGAGAGCGAAATCGCGGATCGGACCGCTGGAGGCAAGAGGAACGAGAAGAGCGCAGATGAAGGCCCCCACGATCGCGAGGCCGCTGAAGAAGGCAGTTTGCGCAGCTATTCGTCCCCAGCGAGGCAAAGATGCCACCCATTGCTCACCAGCCACTGCGCCCATGGCCAGTAGCATGGGATAGGCCGCGGATACATAGTAAAAGCGCCCCTTCCCAACAAAAAACAGCACCAGCGGGATCAGGTACATCCAGGCCAGCATGCGGTAACGGCGGTCTCGCAGGAAATAAATCAAGCCGGCTAGCCAGACAGGCGCGGCAAAGAGATTTACACACAGTAAGAACTGATCTTTGATGAAGCCGTCAGCCCGGCCTTCGCCGACGTCGCGTGTGTGGATGTGCTGCAGGAAATGGTAGGAGATAAAGTCGTGGCGCAATAGCCATAGAAAGTTCGGCAGGAAGATGATCAATGCCAGAGCGATCCCGCTCCAGAACCAGCCGCTCTTCAGGTACCGCCGCGCGCTCGACAGTACGAGGCCGCCCAGTATTCCAGCGATGAAGAAAATGATGGAGTACTTGGTGAGAAGTCCCACGCCCACTGTCGCGCCGATTGCAATCCACCAGCGCGGATTCTCTGTCTTGAGCAGTCGGATGACGAACCAGGCGATCAGCACCCACCACAGAAAGTCGAATGAGGAATATTGGAACTCTGTACCTTCAAAGACCGGAAGAGGCGAGAGCGCCACAGCCAGCGCAGTAGTGATTTGTGCGAGGCGGCCGCCGCCGAGATCGCGCGCCATCAAACCGCTGACCACGACCACCGCCGCTTGCGCAATGACTGAAAAGAGCCGCAGTCCGACCATCGACAGGCCGAAAACGCCGAGACTGATGTGTTCGACAAAAGGCGTGAGCGGCGGATAGGCGACGAAGCCCCAGTCGAGGTGTCGAGCGTCGCTCAGAAACTGCAGCTCGTCGCGGTGAAAGCCGTAGCGATTATTGGTGGCGAGATGCAGGAGAGCCATCGCCACTGCGATAGCCAGCACGAAGGCTTGATCTCCCGCGCCCGTCCGCACTGCGGATTCAGTTTCGTGACCAGTTGCGACAGGAGGCATGGCGGCTCCGCGTCAATTTTATCGTTCTGAATGCTGTACGAACTGCAAGTTGCGACGGTTCCATGCGTAAGGCATCGAAAATCGCGCGAGACGAAACCCGCTCGGTCCAATAATGATCAGCAGGCTTGCTCGCTCGCCAAGGGGACTTTGACCGACGCCATGCCGGCCGCTGTTGCCGCTTCAATTCCCAGATCGGTGTCTTCGAAAACGAGACAATCGGCCGGCGCGACACCGAGCTTCTCCGCTGCCAGCAGAAATGCGTCGGGCGCCGGCTTGCCTTTCTTGTAGTCTTCAGCGCATACGAGCACGTCAAATTTGTGGAGCAAGTTCAATGCGTTCAACGATCCGACTACTGAATCACGTCGACTCCCTGAAACAACGGCGAAGGGGATGCGTCCAAGCTGGGCTTCGATGTGCTCAATCACTTCTGGAATAGCCTTCAGGGTCGGAAGCAATTCGTGGTAGTAGCCTTCTTTGCGGTGGGCAACCTGTTCCACCGGCATGTTTAAACCACTCCTCTCGTTCAAGAGAGCGATGATCTCCCGAATTGGCCTGCCACCCCAGGCGTAAAACAGGTTTTCCTCGTAGACGCAGTTCCATTCCGCGAGGGCTTTCTTCCACGCGACGTAATGCAGCGGCATGGAGTCGACAATTGTGCCGTCGCAGTCGAAGAGATAAGCGCGGAATGAACCCGCGGGCAGATTCAGTTTCATAAGCAGAAGGGGCTCCTCCACCATGGTACCGGAAGCTCCTGATTCATTGTCGAGTGGCTGCGTGGACGTCAGGCGCGAGGCACCCGCCTTCGCCCGGTTTCGTCGGCTCCATCTGCAGGGCATTGTTAAACCGGTTGAAATAGTTAAACAGCCCGATCGCGCAGAGCAACTCAACGACCTCGCCTTCGGAGTAGAAACTGCGCAATTCGCTAAACTGCTCGTCCGTTACCGCATGCGCATCGCGGGTGACCGTCTCGGCGAGCCGCAGGGCGGCCTTTTCAGCAGGGGTGAAGTCTTCGCGCTTCGACCAATCGGCTAGATTGGAAAGCTGATCGTCGCTCCAGCCAAGCCCTTTGGCCAGGATAGTGTGGCTGGCCATGCAGTACGGAGTGACGTTTACCTGGCTGGTGCGAACGATGATCAGTTCCTTGAGCCGTGTGGAGACGGTGCCCGTGTTCAGCACCGCGGCAAAGTGGGCCTGCATGGTCGAGAAGATTTCAGGCCGATGCGCCATCACCCGAAACATGTTGGGAACATTTCCGCGCTGGGAGAATGCTTTGTCGTAGAGAGCGGCCATTTCAGGCGTAACTTCACTTCGATCGAGCCGGGAAATTCGCGACATACGGGCCTCCTGGACTGAGTTTCCAATTCCATTATGGTATTTCAGCGGTGCGCTTTCCCGCAGTGAGGCCTGTCCCGAACCCCGCCGGCGCCCCCGAACGCATATTTTTGACGCGTCCCCCCCTCTCTGGTACCTTGGTAAAGGACAATTCAGCGCCAGACACTCCTCAGTAGCTCAATGGCAGAGCATTCGGCTGTTAACCGAAGGGTTGTAGGTTCGAGTCCTACCTGAGGAGCCAATAAATCAATAACTTAGAGCGGTAAAGAGCAGCAAGAAATCCGTCAAATTTTCAAATTGTGCCCAATTTTGCGCCCACGCTCTTTCAAAATGGATGCCCTGTCCATAGCAATTCGGCGCAGTTGCTCCCCCTCAGAGGACAAGGCAGAACTCATCGAAGTCGCGGAAACGCACAGCGCCTTCGGCGACTCTGAGAGCATCTGGCATTCACGGTTCCTCATCGGAAGAGGGAAAGGTTAGTCTAATCCAACAGGGAGTTCCCCCGGCTCTGCCGGGGAGGCAGTAGCAGTTTGACATTTTCGGGAGTCCATCCAAGAAACTCCAAGAGGTGAGCCGCCAAGCACACATCAAGGAGAATCTGGATGGACGAGTATGAAAGCTTAAGGCACTCGAAATGGGAGTGCAAG
>WNGR01003643.1_pt1 | contig 20381 bp, 15 predicted proteins | sample 5407581 | NCBI WGS metagenome assembly WNGR01 (sample SAMN13153383, study PRJNA577476) | soil metagenome | isolation source: 80 cm soil or saprolite under Garry oak tree replicate 2 | place: USA:California | collected 2016-06-15 | reverse complement strand
AGAAGGGCGGTGCGCCGCAGGTGTCGCAGCTACTGTCCGATCCGGTCAACGGCGGTCCGATCTCCGACACCACGCTTTCCGACGCTCTCAACCAGCCAGCCGCTGTCGATGGCATCATCACCCAGGAGATTGTCGACAGCATCAATCGGTTCGAGACGTTGAAGACGTCGTTCGATCAGGATCTGCGGGCGAAGTACACGTTGAATGCTTTCGACCTGCTGGCGCGATACCTGGTCGGCATCCCGGGACGAAAGAACGTGATCTGGTTCTCCGGATCGTTTCCGCTGGACGTTGAGCCCAACGTCAACGCGGCCGATCCGAATGACTCCGTGGTCCGCAACGACGACGAAGTGCGCAAGACGGACAATCTGCTGACGCGCGCGCAGGTGGCTGTTTATCCCGTGGACGCACGCGGAATACAGACCGATCCGTCGCAGAATTTCGCCAGCGGCGGTATGTCGAGCATCACCGCGGACAGCGGAGCTGCGGCGGCCAACGCAAGCTTTGCATACCTGAGTCAGACCGCGCAGGAACACGAGACGATGTACGCCATGGCCGAGGACACCGGCGGTCAGGCATTCGTGAACACCAACAACCTGAGCCAGGCGGTGGCGAAGGCGATCGAAAACGGCTCGAACTACTACACGCTGACCTATTCGCCGACGAACACCGAGTGGGACGCGAGGTTCCGCGCGATCAAGATCAAGGTGGAACAGCCCGGCGTGAAGCTGAGTTATCGCAACGGCTATTTTGCTGTCGATCCCAATGACCGGAACAAGCTGAACGCGCAGATGGCGGCGACTGCGCTGACTCAACCCACGACGATGGCGACTGCGATGATGCACGGCGGTCCCGATCCCGCGGAGATCCTGTTCAAGGTACGCATCCGTCCTGCCGGAACGCCGGCTGAAGACGCGCCGCTGAAGAGCAACCAGACCAATCCCGATCCGAAAGTGAAGGTCGAGGGCCCGTTCAAGGCATATTGCTCGATCGAGGTGTGGACGTTCGTCTACAACAGCCAGGGCGAGCGGCTGATCACGGCGAGCAACCGTTTGCATGCGCTTTTGAGTCCGTCCGACTACGCGAAGATGTTGGTTGGCGGGATGGCGTTTCACCAGCAGATCAGCGTTCCGGTTAAGGGGCAGTATTATCTGCGCACCGCGATCCACGATATGGTCTCGGACAAAGTTGGGGCGGTCGAGGTTCCGGTGAATGCGGTTGCGCACCTGGAACCGCTGCAACCGCTTCCGGCAGTCGCCGCGCCGGCGGTTCCTCTGCCTTCGTTGAATGATTTGCCTCCTTCGCCGACGTCTGCTACTCCGGCAACGCGACCTCCAGTTCAGGTGCCTCGCGCCGCGCCTGACTTGCCGCTCGCTGCGCCAAAATAATCTGCGGAGACTCTTCCGCGATGCTGACGAAACCAGTGCGGTTCCCGCTTATCGAGAAATGATTTAATCTGGGACGGAGCGTGTCTATCCCACTTAGCGTATCTACCCCACTTATTGAGGTCTTCGAGCAGGAGTACCGCGAGTTGCGTCCGCGCGCTCCGATTCCGCCGTTCGACATCCGGTTTCGCCGCTTCACCTCGCTGAATACGACGATCCGGCTGCGTGAGGGACGGCTGCATGTGCGCCTCTCCGACCTGCTGGAGCATGCGCCGGAATCGGTTCACCACGCCATCGCTCACATTCTGCTAGCCAAGCTGTACAAGAAGCCGATCGCGCGCACGCATTCGGACCGCTATCGACGGCATGTGTCCTCCGAGGCGGTCGCGCGGCAGGCCGAGCACATTCGCCAGACGCGCGGACGGAAGACGATTCTGTCGGCGCAGGGACATCACTACGATCTGGACGAGGTGTTCGAGAGCCTGAACACTCGTTTTTTTTACGGTCTGCTGGGCCGGCCGACGCTGACCTGGAGCGCGCATCATGCGCGGCGGATGCTGGGTCATTATGACCGCGATGCGCTGTGGAATACCTGCTGTACCACGAGATGCTGCACCTGAAGCATCCGGTGCGGGTGAAGGCAGGTCGACGGTGCGTTCATTCCAAAGCGTTCCAGGCGGACGAGCGGCTATTTCCAGAACTGGAAGCTGCCAAGGCGTACCTGAAACGGCTCTAGCGGGTACCCCTTCCCCGACATTACGCAGTTCGATCGCGTCAGCGGGAATCAGCCGGTGGCTGGAACCCACATTCGCACTCTGCCGACGCAGGTTGGAAACGCGCGGTAGTATGGCATTGTGTCGCTGGATATGTCGGTGATCAAGAACAACCGGATTAACGACAGATTCCACGCGCAGCTTCGACTTCTTCAACGCGCTTAATCATCCGAGCTTCGGTACACCGAACCTATCGCCTACGTCTGGAGCGTTCGGGACGATCACGTCGCAGGCGAATCTGCCGCGGACGGTGCAGATTGGACTGCGGTTGGCGTTCTGAGGCTGACGAAATGAGGGAGTCATGCGGCGCTGGTTTTTAAGATGGGTTGAAATCTGTTGCCATCCGTGGAAGGAAAAGATCATTGAGGGCATATAATCGCCAAACCCTTTTTGAGACACTTTCCAGGAGACAGACATGAGTCGCGGATTCTGCCGTTTTTTTGTCCTTCTCTTTGGCACTACATTGCTGCTTGTGACGGGAGCGCGCGCGGCCGACGTTGCTCTAACGATGGTCAAGGCTCCGGGAGGTGGCCAGATCACCTTCGGGCCGCTTTCGGGCCAGATGACTCCGGAGGCGGCGATGGGAAACGCCATGCACCGCGTGCATGTCTATTGCGGTGACCGGCCCGTGATGGGGAAGGTGGCCCAGGCACAGAATGGCGATATTCTGGCGGCCTTCTTTACAGTGAATGGGAAGAATCAGGATGGCAAGCCGATGGCTGGCCTGGCGATTGTGTCCGCGCCGAAGACCGACACCGCGCGGGTTGCTATTTTGTCGGATTATGCGGACAAGTTTCCGACCACGGTGAACTCCATGTTCGCGCTGCTGAAGCAGAAGATGGGCAATACACCGGCTCCGGCAGCATCGAACACACAGAGCCCTGCCTCAGGTGGCTCTTCCGCGGCTGCCAAGCCCAAGACCAGCGGCGCCACCGCGGCACCGGCGGCTTCCTCGAAACCGGCGGCGCTGAACCCGTCGAAGTTTCCGGATGGAACCGGAGTGGTCTTCCTGCCCGCGGGATGGAGCGTAGTTCGCGCCCAGATGGGCGATGTGAGCGCGAATGGCACGCAGGGAGAGGTGCTGCGGTTTGGCTGGACGGTCCTGGCGATCGATCCGACTAATCCGCAGTCCCGGGCTCTGATGGGGCGCAACGGACCGACGGGAAACTTCGTTGCCGTTCCGTATGGCGCGGATCCCGCGTCTGCATACAAGTCTGCAATTTCGCAACTGGCTCAAAAAGCCAAAAAACAGGCGCCGGTGGTGAACATTGGCAAGGTGCAGGACATTCCTCTGGCGGGCGGCAAGAACTACTTCATGTACGGCACCATCGATTTCAACGACGGCCATGGAGCGCAATCGCTTGTGCTGCAGATGATCGTGTCAGCGCCGCAACCAATGGGCAGCTGGCAGATGACGTGGTTTCAACTTACGGCGCCGGAGCAGGCGATGGCGGCCGAGAGCGATGTCGTGGTGAACCAGCAGATTCAGGAGGGCATCGCGGAGACGAATCAGTTCGTCGGGCAGGTGGCGCAATATACGGATAACTCGAACCGGATGACGCAGGGAATGTCCGATTTTCTGCGGGAGCAGTCGGTGGTGGTTGATACGCAGACGGGAGAGCATGCGCGGACTTCGAACCAGCTTTCGGACGCTCTGGTAAACGCGAATCCGAATCGCTACAAGACGTTGTCGACGGGCGAGTACATCAAGGGGATTGATTATTAGGTACTAGGTTCGAGGGTAAAGCCCCAGGGCTCCAGAGGTTCCGGGTCGACGTCAGACGGTGTGGGTTTGTTTGGAGCTGCCGTGGGTGACGCCGGACGTGGCGCGGGTGGAGGGGTGATCGGAGTAGATAGCTCCGTCGCGAATGGTGACGATGCGGTGGGCGAACTCGGCGATGTCGGGCTCGTGGGTGACGACGACGATGGTGTTGCCCTGGGCGTGGAGATCGTCGAAGAGGGCCATGATCTCGTCGCCGGTCTTGGAGTCGAGGTTACCGGTGGGCTCGTCGGCGAGGATGATGGACGGGTGATTGACGAGCGCGCGGGCGATGGCGACGCGCTGGCGCTGGCCCCCGGAGAGTTCGTTGGGCTTGTGCATCATGCGGGCGCCGAGGTGGACCGACTCGAGGACAGCCTTGGCGCGGGCGATGCGCTCCTCTGACGGCGTGCCGTTGTAGATGAGGGGAAGCTCGACATTGTGGAGTGCTGTGGCTCGGGCGAGCAGGTTGAAGGTCTGGAAGACGAAGCCGATTTCCTTGTTGCGAATGCGTGCGAGTTCGTCGTCGTTGAGCGCAGAGACGTCGTGGCCGTTGAGCCAGTAGCGGCCGCGGGTAGGCGAGTCGAGACATCCGATGAGATTCATCAGCGTGGATTTACCCGAACCGGAGGGCCCCATGATGGCGACGTATTCGTTGTGCTTTACGCGCAGGTTGACGCCGCAGAGCGCGTTGACCTGCTGGTCACCCATCTCGTAGGTCTTCCACAGGCCGCTGGTGACGATCACTTCGCCAGGGTGCGGTCCATCGGTGGGGATTGGATCCGCTTGGGGGGTGGGGGCGAGTTCGGCTTCGGTTTGAGGTGCCATCCGGTTCTCCGGGCTGCGGTGGTACTGGTGCTTGCGGTAGTGCTGGTTCTAAGGATAGTACGAGGGGGCGATCGTTACGACTTCTCGTCCCCGGTAACTGGCGTGGTGTTATCTCGTTTGACGAGTGTGCCGCTCTTAAGGGCGCGAAGGACCTGGTAGCGGCCAGTGACGATCTCGTCGCCTGGTTTGAGGCCGCCGAGCACTTCAATGTCGGTGGCCCCGGTCACTCCAGTCGTGACGGGAACAAAGATAGCGCGGAGCTTCTTGTTTGTGATGGTCAGGACATAGACGCCCTGGGTCATCTTTGGTTTGGCCGGGGCGCCCGACGTGGATGCGGCGACGACGGCTGTTGTGGATTGCTTGCCCTGGTGGTCCGCGAGCACCTTTTCCGCGGCTGGGTCACGTTCCACGAGCGCCTGAATCGGGATGGTGAGAGCGTCTGGCTTGTGGGCCACGGTGACCTTCGCAGTGGTTGAGAGGCCGGGACGCAGATCGTCCAGGGTCTCTGACGGTACCTGATCGAGGGTGACGACTACTTTGAAGTCCTTGGCTTCCTCGGTACCGGTCGTGGACTGGGAGGTAGCGATGCCGGTGGTGCGCAACAATGCCTGGTCGCCGACTTCGGTGACGTGGCCTTTGAAGACGCGGCCGGGGAGGGCATCGACGGTGACGTCGGCGGTCTGGCCGAGCGACATGTTGACGATGTCGGTCTCGTCGACTTTGACCTCGGCGGTGATGACGGACATGTCGGCGAGAGTTAACAAGGTTGATCCCTCGGCGTTCTGGATTCCGACGACGACGGTCTCGCCTTCGCGCACGGGGACATTGGTGACCAGGCCGTCGAATGGGGCGCGGCTGATGGTTTTGTCGAGAGCGTCGAAGTTGGCGCGCTGACTGGCCATGGCCTGATTCAAGTGACCGCGCTGGGAATCGGTCTGGGCTTTGGCCTGGGCGAGGGCGGCTTCGCGCTGCTGGAGCGTGGCGGTGGCCATGTTGTAGGCGGCCTTTTTGCTGTCGAAGTCCTGCTTGGGAATGAGCTGCTCTTTATACAGGGCCTGGGCGCGGTCGAAATCGAGCTTTTTCTGCTCGAGGTCGGCGCTGGACTGGGCGATGTTGGCCTCGGCAGTCCTTTCGGCTGCGAGGAAGGAGGATATATCGGTCTTTGATGCGGAAATGCTTGCCTGTTGGGCGTCAACGGTGGCTTCAGGCTGAACGCTTTCCACCTTGGCCAGGATGGCGCCCTTTTTAACGTGGTCTCCCTCCTTCACATAAAGGTGGGTGATACGTCCAAAGGAGGTAGCGCCGATGTTGACATAGGTCTTGGGCTTGATCTGGCCGGTGCCACTGACGACGGAGACAAGATCCTGCCGCGCGGCTTTGCCGGTGGCGACCTTGACGATGCCAGCCTGGCTGCGGAGGATGGTGAGGGCGGTAACGCCTGCCAGGACGAGGACGATGACGACGATGATGACGATCTTCTTGGTGCTCATTCAGTCTTTCTTCAGGCCTTCCAGGGTTCGCTGGCGTTTGCGTGGCGCTCGTTGCCGGTGCGCAAACGGGCAGTGATGGGCTGAGACCAGATACGTATGAGAGGTGGACTAGGTTCCATGACACGTTCGTTGGGAAAGGTAGATCGGGCCGCCTGGGGCGGGATACTTCGGGGGTCTTCTCTTGCAGTGATAATAGCAGGGAAGAAGGTCGCGGATGGCTTGTAACGCGGAGGTCGACGCACTACAATGGGACGTGAGTTCCGCGCCCGTCCGGGCCGGCACGGCCGCGGGGCGATTTCCAGGGCGCGCAGACAGATTTCAGGCAGTAGAAGGTCCGAAGCAGGAGTATCAAAAGGCTATGAGAGTACTGGGTCGGCTGGTAGTAGGCACGATGTTGTTTCCGTTGTTAGCGGGGTGGGGCCTCGCACGGGGGCAGCAGGCGACCCCTCCCGATGGTGTCACCCAGACACCACCGGTGGTAGAGAAGCCAAACCCGCTGAAGCGCAGGTTGAGCGACAGGGAAAGAATCCAGCAGCAGAAGGACCTGAAGCAGGAGCTGCACGGCGTCTACAAGACCTGGCTGGAGCAGGATGTGCGGTGGATTATCACCGACACCGAGGCGCAGGCGTTCAAGCACCTTTCGAACGACGAAGAGCGCGACGCGTTCATCGAGAACTTCTGGCAGCGGCGCAATCCCAGCCCCGACTCTCCTGAGAATGAGTATCGCGACGAGATTTATGCACGCATCGCCTATGCGAACGAGCACTTTGCGGCGGGCAAGCCGGGATGGATGACCGATCGCGGTCATATCTATATTGCGTATGGCAAGCCGGACGATATCGACTCGCACCCGAGCGGCGGCCAATATCAGCGGCCCATGGACGAGGGCGGCGGCAGTACAGCTACCTTCCCGTTTGAGACATGGCATTACCGGTATATCGAGGGCATCGGCGATAACATCGACCTGGAATTTGTAGATACGTGCCAGTGTGGCGACTACCATTACACGATCGACCGGTCGGAAAAGGACGCACTGAAGCATGTCCCCGGCGCCGGATTGACCCAGGCGGAGGAGAGCGGGCAGGCCAAGAAAGAGGACCGGTTCTCTGGCGCAGGCGGATTCGAGCAGCTTGGCGCGGGGCCGATGTCGCAGCAGAACCAGAACAAGCAGTTCGACCGGATCGACCTGATGGCGAAGATCATGGCGGCTCCGCCGATCAAGTTCCAGGATCTGGAACAGTTCATGACGAGTTCGAAGATCCTCACCGGTCCGCCGTTCCTGTTCGATGTACGCACGGATTACGTAAAGATCACCAACGACACGGTTTATGTGCCGATCACGTTGCAAATCCGAAATTCAGACATCACCTTTAATACCAAGGAGGGGGTGTCGGTAGGAAAGGTGGAGGTCCAGGGGATCGTCACCAACCTGACGCACAAGATGATCCAGAGCTTTGGCGATCCGGTTGAGGTTTCCACGCCCAGCGAGCTTTTGACGGCGAAGCAAAAAGGGTCGTCAGTCTATTGGAAGGAACTTGCGCTGAAGCCGGGGCTATACAAGGTTCAGATTGTCATTAAGGATGTGAACAATCCGGACCACATCGGCCGGTGGTCGCGAAGCATCAATGTTCCCAAGTTCGACGACGACACTCTGGGGCACTCCTCGCTGATTCTGGCTGATGAGATGTACCGGGTTGCTTCCAAGGAGATTGGCGGCGGCAACTTCGTCATTGGCGATACGCACGTTCGGCCGCGGCTCGCGTCGGGCGGGACTGTGGGCACGCCAGTGAAGTTCAGCCGGGCGCAGAACCTGAATTTCTGGATGCAGGTCTATAACCTTGGGATCGACGAGAAGAGCAAGCAGAATGATGCGACGATCAGCTACGAAATTACGGAGCTGGGAACGAACAAGCCGATTTTAAATACGCAGGAATCGACCAAAAAGCTGAATCCGAATGCGGATCAGGTAACGCTGGAGAAGAGCATGTCGCTGGCGAGCTTGCAACCTGGACAGTATCAGGTGAAGATTAGAGTCAATGATGGAGTAAACGGGCATCAAACAGAGGAGTCGGCGAAGTTTTCGGTTGACTGATTTTCCCGGGTTGTGTGGAATGAATCGAAGCGCGGAGTCCGAACAGCGCTCGATGCGGCAAATTGAGGGCGGATGCGCGGTATTCAGGCGAAAAGATTGCGCGGACTGGATTGCGATGATCGAACGCCGGCGCAGAGCGTCTTGACGGGCCTTCCTTTTCCGGCGCGTCGTTTTGAGGAGCAGGCCTTCGACGCACAGGGTGGTGCTGACTGTGCAAAGTAGCTGGATGAGAATCGGAAAAGACTTCTGGCTTGGCGCCTTGCTGCTGTCGCTCGCCTGCGGCGTAGCGAATGCAGCTTCGACCGCCGCGGTATCCGGTGTGGTACACGACACTCAGGGCGTGGCGCAGATGGGCGCCATGGTGCAGGTGCTGACTGCCGGCTCGGTGAGCGTGGCAACCGCCTTCACAGATATGTATGGGCGCTACCGGATCGCCAATCTTGTTCCAGGCAGATACCAGGTGAAAGCGAGCGCCGCGCTGTTTGTGCCTGCCATGCGCAACAACCTACAGCTTTCGACGGGGATGCGGGCCACCGTAAACCTGACGCTGAACATGCTCTCGGACCCGGCGGCCTGGCTGCCTGCGGAGCGCCGCAAGCCGGATGAGCCCGGGGACGATTGGACATGGACGCTGCGGTCGGCGGCGAATCGGCCGATTCTGCGCATTCTGGACGACGGAGAAGTGGTGATGGTGTCCAGCGCGGAGAAGGCTTCGCGCAGACCGGTCAGGGTTCGCGATACCGCGACGAGCGGCGACGGAGGTTTCGGCGGCGGTGGGATACACGATGTGGTCGAGGTGGATCGCGCTGCCGGCAACGGTTCCGACCTGATGCTGCGTGGCAATGTGGCAAAGGTATCCAGCGGCGTCACTCCTGCGACAGAGGTGGACGCAGGCTATGAGCGGAGCTCGTTTGCGGGCGGATCTCGGCTGACGATGAGTTACGCGTCTCATCCGGAGATGATGAGTGGCGGCGTGATGGGGCTGTCGTGGATGCGGATGGCGAGTGGCGAGAAGATGCATCTTGGCGACATTGCCGACGTGGAAGCCGGTGGTACGGTTTACGCGATCCACACCACGGGAGATGCGTTTACGGCGCAGCCGTTCCTTCGCGTTACGGTGTTTCCGGGCGAAGTGTGGGCGGTCCAGTACCGTCTGGCGACTTCGCGCGACGTGCAGAGCTTCGAGGCACTGAATTCGATCGAGACGGATTTGCCAATTGCAGTGATGTGCCACGGCCAGTTGAAGACGGAGAGTGGGACGCACCAGGCAATCGCCGTGAGCCGCAAGGCCGGGCACGGTCTGGTCCAGGCAACGCTTTACCACGACGATATTGACCGCTCGACGATCTCCGGGATGGGAGCGACGAGCGCGGCCGGAGTCCTCCCGGCAGGCAACTCGGATCGCGTGATTGTCGATACGTCAACGGATAGCTTCCGGCTTCTGGGCGCAGGATATTCGAAGAGTGGAGTGAGTCTTGCCGTGTCGGAGCCGCTGACTTCGAGCCTGTGGGCGGCGCTGGAATTTGCCAGCGGAGCGGCGCTGTCGACCAGGGAGACGACTACGGTGGATCTGCCTGCGCTTACGGCAGGCATGCATCCGGAGGCCGGAGAAGCGTTGACGGCGGAGTTGAAGGGGCGAGTCGTGCGCACCGGCACCAAGGTGCGAACGTCGTATCGCTGGCAGCCACGGCGTTTCGTTACCGCGGTTGCTCCGTATGGGACTTCTGGCGACCAGGGATACCTGAGCTTCTATGTGCGCCAGGCAGTTCGCTGGGGCGACAAGTTGCCCCAGGGTCTCGAGGCCACCATTGATGTGACCAACCTGCTGAAAGAGGGATACCATCCTTTCCTCTCGGCGGATGGACGGACTCTGTATCTGGCACAGGCTCCGCGAACGATGCAGGCTGGCTTGTCGTTTACGTTCTAGCTGCGTAGGAAAACTTAACACTGATTTCCACCGATGGGACCGATTCGAAGACTTGTTCTTCGGTCGCGAATTCGTGCGGTGCTGCGCCCTGGCGTGAGGCTTCCTCAGTTTCTTGTAGCGTTTCCAGTTTTCAAATCTTTTCGTCGATCTGGATTGACTCGATCTTGCTGGCCAGGTTGTTGTTGGCGGTTTGCAGGTTGGCTTGCGCGGCGGTTAGATCTTTTTGGGCGGCGGCGATCTGGTCTTCGGTCGCGTTCAGGTCGCGCACGAAGCGCTCGCGGGAGGTCTTGTCTGCGTTGGCGAGAGCCGTGATGTTTGCACGCTGGCGTTCTTCGTCGGAGCGCAGGGCAGCCAGCCGCGCCGTGGCTTTGTCGACTGCCGCCTGCATTTCCGCCACCTGGCGGCGGGCGTCGAGGATCGGTTGCAACGCTTGCCCGATTGCAGCGCTGTTGCCGGTCTGCTTGAGGATGTAGGTGAACTGGTTGTCGTTGAAGTTGGTGAGTTGGTAGCTGACGACGCTGTTGTGGCGCTCGCCGACATGCAGCCGCACCGTCTCGCCTGGTTTGGTGATGACGCGATAGCGGTAGAGCGCCGGCGCGGTCTCGTCCGGTTTCGGGTCGGAATCGAGCGCGTAGTTCGGGCGGATGGGATGCTCGATGACCACGGTGCGGCCGTCGGCGGCCGCATTGTGGACGACGTATGTAATCTCTGCGATCTGGGTGTGGTGGAGCATCATAACGCCCTTCGCCGCGGTAATCGCGGTGGCCTGCGCGGTGTCGTGCTGAGACTCGGTGGTGACGCGGACGGCCTGGTCGACGGCGTAGGAGAGCAGGCGCTTCTCGGCGGGATGGATGGGATCGAGCAGGCCCTCGCCGCCGAAATTGCCGTCCTCCACGATGGAGAATGAGCCGCGGTCGAGCGTGAGGTTGGAGGTGTTCGTGATCCACAGGGCGCGCAGCGGTGTCGGTTGGCGCGGCGACCACAGGGTCACGCGCTCGGCGTCGATTTTGGTTTGCAGGATCGGTACCAGGGCGGATTCGTTTTTGCGAATTGTGATTGGCTCGGAGAGGTTGTAGGCGAAGTAGTCGTCGAAGGCGGTGGCGGTGGATTTCGCCGTAATGGATTCTTCCGCCACCTGCTCATATGGGCCGGTAGGTTTCGGAGCCGCACGAACAGCGGCGGGCGGGGCGTTGCCAACGCCTCCCATTATTCCGCCGACCACGCCACCATGGGCAAACCCATAGCCGCTGCCACTACCCGAGCCGATTCCGGACATACCGGCGAAGCCGGCCACCTGGGGAGCACCGTCTTCCTTGAGCATCGCGATGCTCTTCGATACGGTGGCATCGCCGCTCTCATGAGTCTGCGGCGTGACTTGTGCTTCCAGCGGAAGGCCGATCTCAGGGCGCCGCGAATAATACGGCACCGAGAGCGGCTGGATGAAACTCTGCGGCGCGCCTGCGATGAGGGAAAGCTGCACGTTGATCCAGTCCGCGCCCGTGGTATTGTCGACGACGGACCAGCCTTGAAGGGTTGCCGTCTGCGTGGCCGATGTGTCGCCAGCTTTTGGATCGGTAAAGAGAATGCGGTAGGTCGATTTCCAGATCGGCACTTCGCTGATGTAGCTGACGTGCAACTCGCGTGTGCCGGTACCGTTGTCCTGCAGCGTGAGGTGACGCAAGCCCTGGTTGCGGGTCCCGGCGAGGAGTTGCAGGTAGCGGGTCACGTCCTGATGCAGGTCGGTGTCGAGCAGGCGAACTTCCGTTGCGGGAGTGAGTTCGAGGGTGCGGACTGCTCCAGTATCGCCCACGACGGTGATGAGGCGTTTCTCGCCGGTGGGCTGGCCGTCCTTTTGGGGATTTTCGACGCTTTCGATGTTGAGCAGACGCCCCGCGATGGTTGCGGCCGCGCTGTGGACTTCGACACGCGCGCCCCGGATCGCGTTGTAGAAGTCGATAGCGGTGGGGTCTTCGCCCAGGGCCAGCGGCAGCGCCTTCAACTGCTGCTCAAGCGGCGTGGTCGAGTTGTATCCGGCGCCGGCAATGCGCCCGCCGTTCAGGTCGACGGCGGTCAGCGATTGCAGCACGTCGTTGAGCTGCGCGGTGGTGAAGTCGATGGTTACGCTGCGGTCTCCAGTGACGTGTCCGGCGTGCTCGAAGAAGCCGACTCCATTCTTGTAGAGAGCAACTCTGGTAACCGGAAGTTGAGACGAGACGGCTACTGCGCCGGGCGCCGGAACCGGCCTGGATGCGGCCCTGGCGGTTGGCCTGGCGGGTGATTGTGCGCTGGCGAGGATGTTGATTGCGAGGAAGAGGGACGGGATACCGATGGCCTTGCGCACGCTGGTTGTTCCTTCCGGTTTGCAGAGGTTTTGCCGCACGAATTTGTGCTGCCGATGATGGAACGGCAGCGCTCAATAAACTTGCAGGAAAACTTTTCGGAAAGTCTCCGGCTGCAAGGATAGACCCCTATGTTTGGAGATTTGTTCCCGGATCGCGCGAATAAAAATTGGTGAGGAGACGGGGAAGAAGTCAAGGGACGATGACTGCGGGCCCGTTTTCCGTCTCATGCTTGACGGCGAGGAGCGCGCTGTTTGCATCGTTGAGCGAGAAGACGCTCGCTCGCGGGCGAATGCCAAGTTCGAGAGCGATCTTCAGGAAGTCGCGTGCGTCCTGGCGGGTCATGTTGGCGACGGAGCGGATCTGACGTTCTCCCCAAAGCAACGTGTCGTAGTCGAACGCGGGCATCTGGTCGAGATGGATTGCGTTGATTGCGACGACACCACCCTTGCGCAGACTCGCAAGCGCGCCGACCACAACTTTGCCGCTGGGAGCGAATGTGATGGCGCGATCCAGTTCGACAGGCGGGCGCGCGTCTTCGTCGCCGACCCAGGTCGCGCCGAGTGAAGCGGCGGCGTTGCGATGGGACTCGCCGCGGGTAACGACGTAGACCTCGCATTTCCACGATTGCAACACCGTGATGGCGAGGCTCGCGGAACTGCCGAAGCCGAAGAGGCCGACGCGTTCGCCTGGTTGTACTCCTGCGACGCGCAGGCTGCGAAAGCCGATGATACCGGCGCAGAGCAGAGGCGCGACATGCATGGCGTCGAGATCTCCGGGTAGAGGGTAGACGAAGTCCGCGCGCGCGAGGGCGTACTCTGCATAGCCTCCATCGACCGTGTATCCGGTGAACGCCGCGTTGTCGCAGAGGTTTTCCATGCCCAGCTTGCAGTACGGACACGTGCCGTCGACGCCAGCCATCCAGGAGACGCCGACACGGGTGCCTTTGGGGAGTTCTGGAGTCGCGGCTTCGATAATTTCGCCGACGATCTGGTGGCCAGGGATGATGGTGGGCGCGAGGGGCGGGAGGTCACGTTCGACGATGTGGAGGTCGGTGCGGCAGACTCCGCAGGCGAGGACGCGGAGGAGGACGTGGCCGGGTTGCAGTGTCGGAATGGGGACGTCTTCAATTTGGACGAAGTTGCCGGGTGCGGCGAGAGCGGGGTTGAAGACGGCGGCCTTCATGGATGTGAGGTTAGTGCGCAGACGTAAGGAAAGACAAATGCGGAGATTCTGACGCTTCGCGTCAGAATGCACTGGAAATTCGAGACGTTTGGGCTTTACGCCTGCGTCTGTAATAATTCCGAAGACCTTGCGAAAGAGTTGCGGGATTGCCTTTGAAGCCTAAGGAACTGTCGATGAACGGAATTCGGCGGGGTGGGCACGGGAGTTTCGGCTTGCCGCCGAAGGATTTGCGCACGTTGCGCGCGCTGAATTCTCCGGCACGGATTCAGCGGTTCCTGGACGCGTTGCCTTACCAGTACGGGGACACGGCGTGGTCTCCGCTACGCGCGTTGCGGGAGCGCAAGGGGCATTGCCTGGAGGGAGCGCTGCTGGCCGCGGCCGCCCTGCGCGTCAACGGTCATCCGTCGCTGGTGATGGATCTGGAGTCCGTGCGGGACGACGACCACGTGGTGGCCCTCTACCGCGAACGTGGCCTGTGGGGAGGCATTGCCAAGTCAAACTTCGCAGGCCTGCGCTTTCGCGCGCCGGTTTACCGTACGCTGCGCGAACTGGCGCTCAGCTACTTTGAGCACTACTACAACCTGCGCGGCGAGCGGACTTTGCGGTCGTACTCGGCGGCCGTGAATCTGACGCGGCTGGATGGGCGGGGGTGGATGACGTCGGAGGAAGACGTTTGGTGCGTGCCGGAGTTGCTGATCGCGGCGAGGCACTACCCGCTCTTTCCGGATAAGGTGGCGCGGGCACTGCCAAGGCTGGACCGACGGAGCCTCGAAGCAGGGATGCACGGCTGGACGAAGCACTGAATAGAGTTGGACCGATGAGGTGCTCATCTCTGCATGGCGCCGCACTGCTCTAAAGTCTTGTGACACAAGCCCACATCTCAAAATCGGCGTATGGGAACTCACTTGTCCAAGAGTGCGCAAAGTCTTGCCTAAAGATTTGTGCAAGGTTTTGTAAGTCGCTGATGGGGGTAGAACGTTGAGTGGCAGACGAAATGCTTCTTCGTGAGTGGCAGACCAAATGCTCGTTCTCTGCCGTTAGACCGGGCCCCAGCAAGCGAAGAGATTCACACTCTGGGAGGAAACAATGAGCTTTATAAAGTCTGCTGTAATTCTTGCGTTCGCCACTTTGGCGCCGTTGGCCGCTCACGCTGCATCAATCTGCCCAATTGCCACAGGTGGCAGCTCCGGTGGCGAGGCAATCAGCGCTGCTTACACAGCCGGTAGCGGCGTAACCAATGGTGGCTGCAACATTCTAATCACTTTCAACTCGAACGGGAGCATAACCACAACGACTCCCAATACCGCCATCTCGTATGATGTCGGTCTTGACGACAATGAGGTTGGCATCATCAATAACACGGGTTCAACTCTCAATTTCGTCACTCTGTCCAGTTCGACATTCCAGATCTTTGGATTCGACGGGGACGGCATCTGCGGCGGTTACACGTTCTCTGCTACTCCGACCGCCTGCAGCTCACCGGATGCAAGCGCATATGGTCCATCCACCGTAACTTTCACTGGCATCTCCAGCAACTTCATGAGTGGAACGGTAAACTTCGCAGGCGGCATTGCCGCTAACGGGGGATCTGCATTCTTCTCGCTGGAAGACCCAGTCGACTTGAATCTGCGGGTCACGTCAACCCCAGAGCCGAGCAGTCTCCTACTCCTCGGTACAGGCATACTTGGGTTGGCAGGTGCAACCCGTCGGAAACTGATGATGTAATCTCACGCAGAACAGAGAGCCCTCGCCGCGTGCGAGGGCTTTCTGCATTGTGGAAGCAGCCTGTGGTCAATCCACCGATTGCGACCAGCCGGTGGCGACGTGACGGTACGTGGGTTCGAAGCCCAGGTCTCGCGCTACTTGCAGCAGCTTGTCGAATTGCAAGTCGATGGTTGCGCCCGCGAGTTGGGTGACTTCGTCCTCGATGGGCAGATCGAAGTCGTCGGCGCCGTAGAGGAGGCCTTCGAGCGCGCGCTGATTCTGCGTGAGCACCGAGGTGCGGATGCGGGGGATGTTGTCGAGATAGATGCGGCTGAGGGCGAGGTGACGGAGATATTCGTTGGTGGTGATCTCGATACCGCCAAGCTGGGTGAAGTAGGGTTTGTAAGTCCAGCACAGGAAGCTTCCCAGGCCGCCTGTTTCATCCTGAAATTGGCGCGTGCGTTCCAGGTGCTCGATGCGCTCTTCGATGATCTCGTCGAAGCCGATGACCATGGTGGCGGAGGTACGCAGTCCAGCTTCAACGAGTGCTTTCTGCGCAGCGAAGTAGTCCGCGACGGTGTACTTGAATTTGCTGTGGCGGCGGCGGAAGTCTTCGGTGAGGATCTCAGAGCCGCCGCCGGTGATCCAGCGGACGCCGGCGTCCTTGAATCGCTCGGCCGCTGCGAGGTAGTCGAGGTTCGCGTGGTCGGCGAGGTACATGAACTCGGCGATGGTCAGCGCATAAAATTCGAGTCGCTCGCCGTAGCGCTGACGGATTGCGCGGAAGAGATCGCAGTAGTAGTCGAGCGGGAGATGCGGGTTGAAACCGCCGTTGAAGCCGGCGAGATCGCCGCCGAGCGCGAGCAGTTCGTCCAGCTTGCTAAACACCTGTTCGTGCGAGAGGACGTAGCCGCCTTCCTGCCCGGGTAGTTTGTAGAAGGCGCAGTAGTCACACTGAGCCACGCAGACGTTGGTGTAGTTAATGATCCGCATCAACATGTAGGTGCAGGACGCAGGGTCGTGAAAGCGCGAGCGCACCTGGGTTGCGAGGCTGCGCAAGTCGGCGTCGCTGGCTTCGCGCCAGAGGATGAGAGCTTCGTCGGGGGAGATGCGTTCCCGGGCCTCAATCTTGCGGCGGATGTCGGTCAGCGTGGCGGTTGGGATAGGCACACAGCTATTCTATCCGTCTCGCCCTTGCCCGTAATCTGCGGGAATGCAGGTTACAATCATCGGATGAGCGAGGTCGCAGGACCGGCGGCAGCCGCCGAAGAGATCCCGGCAGAATCCAAATACACACGCAACAACCCATATCTTTCCACCGTCGTAGAGAACTATCTTCTCAGCGGCCCGGACTCGGAGAAGGAGACGCGCCATCTCGCCTTCTCGCTGGACGAGGGGATGACGTATACGCCGGGCGACTCGATTGGGGTGATTCCTGAGAACCGGGCCCAGGCGGTGGCGGAAGTGCTCGCCGCGCTGGGATTTACGGGCAACGAGAAGATGCTAGACCACTATAAGGTGGAGATCAGCTTCGAAGAGGCGCTGCGTACCCGGCTCACGATCGGCAAGCTGGCGCGCGGCAGCATCGGTCAGTATGCCAAGCTGCCGGGCGCGCCGAATGTTGGCGGGCGCGGATACGCGGAGCTAAAGCTGCTGTGCGGGCCGGAGAATAAGGCGCGTGCCGAGGAATACTGTTGGGGTCGCGAGTTTATCGACCTGATTACGGATTTTCCCGGTGCGGTGGCGAACCCGCAGGAATTGTTCAATGTGCTGCAGCGCCTGGTGCCGCGCCTGTATTCGATTGCGTCCAGCCAGCTATTGCATCCCGGGACGGCGGAGACGTCGGTGCGCGTGGTGCGCTACGACACGCACGGCCGCGAGAGGCAGGGAGTGGCCAGCGGAGAATTGGGTGAGCGCGCGCTGGTGGGCGCGGTTCTGCCGATCTTTCTTCATGACAATCAGAATTTTCGATTGCCCGAGGATAACTCTGCGCCGGTCATCATGGTTGGGCCGGGCACGGGGGTCGCGCCGTTTCGCGCGTTTCTCGAAGAGCGGCAGGCGACCGGAGCGACCGGCGACAACTGGCTCTTCTTCGGTGATCAGCACTGGGCCTCCGACTTTCTCTACGAGGAGCAGTTGACTGCCATGCAGGCGGATGGCCTGCTGACCCGGCTGGATACGGCGTTTTCGCGCGACCAGGCGGAGAAGATCTACGTGCAGGACCGCATGCTGGAGAACTCGGCGGAACTGTATCGGTGGCTTGAGCGCGGCGCATACTTCTATGTCTGCGGCGATGCTTCGCGCATGGCGAAGTCGGTTGAGCTGGCACTGCTGGATGCGGTCGCGAAAGGTGCGAAGGCAACGCCGGATGCAGCACTGGAGTATCTCGCCACGATGAAGAAGCAGGGGCGATATCAGCGCGACGTGTATTAGAGCGAGGTACTAGGCACCAGGAAAGACTATTGAAACGCGTGTTCCTTAGCGAACAAGCTCGCCGTCAGACGCGTAGGTAGTCGGGCTTCCAGGTGACGATGGCTTGCTTGATCTGCTTCTCGGTCAGGTTTTCGTCGAGAGCGCGCTTGACCAGCCCGGGAAGTTCGTCGTCGGAGGTGAAGCGGAGGCCGATGATCTGGCGGATGGTGAGGGCCTGGCAGCGGGCCAGCAAGTCTGGGGGCAGGACCGCGGCGTAGCGGAGGCGCTCTTCGAGGCGGATGATGCGGTCCTGCGCGGTCAGCGAGTGCTGGCGGGCGCGACCGACGGCGAGCAGAAACACAATCGACAGAACGATCCACCAGCCCAGCACGGCGCGGTGATCAGGCCAGTGATGAATGATCAGAAAGATGGCGAAGAAGACGTTGAGCAGGAACACGGGTGCGATGAAGAAGTGCCAGATGGGGTCGAAGCGAGTGTGGTTGCTGTAGGTTTGTGGCTCAGGCATCGATAGGTCCTTTCGTTCTCGTGCGGCTTGGCGGACGGCAGATGGTGGATTTGCGGGGCACGCCGATGATACATGAGGGTGGTTCGCGATCCGTGGTCAGTGGCCGGTGAGAGGCCGGAGGGACAGGCGTGAGGTAGGCTCGAAGGTATGGCAACCGGGACTGTAGCAAGGCGGATTGGGGTGCACGTAGGCACGGCGGGCGGGACGTGGACGGCGGTAAACCGCGCGGTCGAGGTGGGGGCGAATACGTTCCAAATATTTTCGTCGAGCCCGCGCATGTGGAAGGCGGCGGATGTAAAGCCAGTGGACGCGAAGAAGATGCGGGAGCTTCGAGCGCAACACGGGATTGGGCCAGTGTCGATCCACGCGAGCTACCTGATCAATCTTTGCAGCCAGACGGAGGCGGTGCGGGTGAACTCGATTGCTGGCTTTCGCGGCGAGGTGGAGCGGGCTCTGGCACTGGGTGCGGAGTACCTGGTGCTGCATCCGGGAAGCTGGAAAGGGCTGACGCGCGAAGAGGGATTGCGGCTGGCGGCTCAGTCGATTGAGCGTGCGATCGACGGAGTCCCGTGGCAGGGCAAAGACTTCAAAATTCTGATTGAGAATACGGCTGGCGCGGAGTTCTCGCTTGGCGGGAAGCTGGAGCAGGTGGCGGAGCTGGTGGAGTGTCTGCGTCCGTGCGCGCCGGTGGCAGTGTGCCTGGATACGTGCCACGTGCATGTGGCCGGTTACGACATCGTTTCGGAGGATGGCTATATCGAGACGATGAAGCTGGTGGAGGCTACGGTCGGGTTCGATGCGGTGAAGGTGTGGCACTGCAACGATGCGAAGGCGGCGATGGGGTCGAAGCTGGACCGGCACGAGCATATCGGCGAAGGCACGATTGGGGCGGCGGCATTTCGGCGTCTGCTGCACGACGAGCGGTTTGCGGAGTGCGCGTTTATTGCGGAGACTCCGGTAGATGCTCCAGGGGATGAGGCGAGGAATGTTGGGGTGTTGCGGACGCTGGCGGCGGGGTAGACGAAAAGGACGCCGATGGAATTAGCGTTCAAACAATATCTGTTTCAAATTCTCCACCTGAATGGTGAAGGGTCCGATGTCTGTGTCGCCTTTGAAGGCATAGCCAGTTGCAAGAGCCCCATCCAGGGCCCTTCCGTCCGTCAATGTCACCTTAACGTCCATCTGGTAGTCGTGCCTCTCAAAAAAATCGATCGACTTGATCTTGTCGAATGCGATCGATTGTCCACTCTTCAGCTCAATCGCTTCATCGAAGTAGTTGTGCTTGAAGTTCTTCAGGAATAATCGCGTAGCCGTATTGTCCTTCGCGGTCACCAGGACAGTCGCCTGCTTTTTCTGCGCCGGCGATGCAGGAGGTAAAGTTGGAGAAGAACCTGTTCCCGCCGCCGGGGCTGCCCCGACGTCCCCTGCGCTCGAGCCAACGACTGTCGCAGGATTCTCTTTCGCTCCGGTAAAACCATGCGGATACGCGATGACGAGAAGACCCGTCAGCGCAGTCAGGAGTGCTGCAATACCGGTCAGAATACCCGGCAGCGTCGTCCAAAAACTCTGTTTCTTATCTGAGTCAGCCACGAGCCCACCTCGGATGCCGGATGCAAGGTACCCACGGTGGCATTCTATATCGCACCGCGAGACGAATAGGAAGAGAATCTTCGCCCCATGCCTGCAGGGTTAGGCGATTCTGGCGATGGGGGCAGATCAGTCGCGTTCGCGGGGGAGGCGGACGCGGAACTCGGTGTTGCCGGGTTCGGAGGCGAAGGTAACGGCGCCGCCGTACTGGTCGACGATGCGCTGGACGATGCCCAGGCCCAGGCCGGTGCCCACGCCGACGGCCTTGGTGGTGTAGAAGGGATCGAAGACGCGGGGCTGGCTTTCGAGTGGGATGCCGGGGCCGTCGTCGGCGATGGTGATGTAAAGGTAGTGGCGGGGCTTGGGGCGGGCGG
>WNGR01004397.1_pt1 | contig 20396 bp, 18 predicted proteins | sample 5407581 | NCBI WGS metagenome assembly WNGR01 (sample SAMN13153383, study PRJNA577476) | soil metagenome | isolation source: 80 cm soil or saprolite under Garry oak tree replicate 2 | place: USA:California | collected 2016-06-15 | reverse complement strand
TGTCCATTGCGCCCGGCGCGTCGGTCGCGGTCATCGCTACCGCATGGTAGGGGAACACATACCCCCGGAACGCCGAATCCCGCGTGATGCTCGTGCCGAGCACGGCATCCACCACGTCGATCGCGCCGCTGGGGCAGAAGTCAGGACATGTGGCCGGCGACGTCGACCGATCGACGCACGCCGCCGCCGCCCCAGCCCCGAGCGTGGCAGCGAGCCACGCCGCCCGGAGCGCCCTCATCGACCGAGGCTCGCCGGCACGAACGCGTCGGGCAGTAGCGCGGCGAGCGTCCAGCGCCGCTCGCTCTTCGTGCCTACGGCGATCACCTCGAGGTCCAGCCCGAACTCGGCGAGCAGCTGCCGGCACGCCCCGCACGGCGACGCCGGCGGCTCCGCATCGGTGGCGACGACGATCCGCTTGAACGCGCGCGCCCCCGCGGCGACGGCCGCGCCGAGGGCCATCCGCTCGGCGCAGATCGTGAGACCGTACGACGCGCTCTCGACGTTGCAGCCGCCGAAGACCCGGCCGTCTACCGCCTCCAGCGCCGCGCCGACCGGGAACTTGCTGTAGGGGCAATAAGCGCGCTGCTGCACCGCGCGCGCCGCGCGGACCAGCTCGGCGCTCACGCCCACACCTCCTTCAGGAAGGAGGTGCCTGCCGCGAGGCGTGCCACGCCGAAGTATTCCGCCACGGTCGCTCCCATATCGGCGAACGTCGGGCGCTCTCCCAGGCGCTGCGCCCGCACCCGCGGGCCCAGCGCGAGGATCGGCACCGCCTCCCGCGAGTGATCGGTGGACGGCGTGGTCGGATCGTTGCCGTGGTCCGCCGTGATGATGATCAGATCGTCCTCCCGCACGCGCCCCTCGAGCCGCGGCATCCAGGCATCGAGCTCCCGCAGCCCCTCATGAAACCCCGCCACATCGTTGCGGTGCCCCCACGTCTGGTCGAACTCGATCACGTTCACGAAGATGAACCCGCTCTTGCCCCGGTCGAGCGCCTGCTCGATCAGGCGATAAGCGTCCCGGTTGGTCGGCGTGTGCTCGCTGGTGATGCCCCGGCCCGCGAACAAGTCGTCGACCTTCCCGATCCCCACCCGCTCGATCCCCGCCTCCGCCAGCCGGTCGAGCAGCGTTGGGCCGACGGGCTCAATCGAGAAGTCCCGACGGCGCGGCGTCCGCTCGTACGCCCCGGGCTGACCCGCGAACGGCCGCGCGATCACCCGGCTCACGGCGTGCTCCCCCACCAGCATCCCGCGCGCCACTTCGCACGCCCGGTACAGCTCGGCGAGCGGCACCGTCTCCTCGTGCGCCGCAACCTGGAAGACCGAGTCCGCCGAGGTGTACACGATCCACTTCCCGGTGCGCTGGTGCTCTTCGCCCAGCTCGGCGATGATCGCCGTCCCCGACGCCGCCCGGTTGCCCAGATACCCACGACCAGTGCGCCGCGCGAATTCGTCCAGCAACGCCGTCGGGAAGCCGTCCGGGTAGGTGCGGAACGGCTTGTCGAGCAGCACGCCGCAGATCTCCCAGTGCCCGGTGGTCGAGTCCTTCCCGTGGGACTTGGGCAGCGCCACGCCGTACGCGGCGCTGGGCCGAATGCTGCCGCTGAGCCCGCGCAGCGGCCGGCACAGCCCCAGCCCCAGCCGCTCGAGGTTGGGAAGTCTGAGGCCACCCACGGCGCGTGCCACGTTGCCGAGCGTGTCGCTCCCGGCGTCGCCGTAGGTCGGGGTGTCCGGTGCCGGCCCGATCCCCACGCCGTCGAGCACGATGATGGCGGCCCGTCTCACCGGTAGATGCGCGGCAGCCGGGGCCCGAGTCCGGTCAAGAACTCGCGCTGCAGCTCACCGCTCCAGGCCGCGAATTGCTCCAGCGTGATGGCGCCGCCCCCCCCATCCGCCGACCCGACGAGCGTCGCCACATCCCCTACGGCCGCGGGCCCGTCGCCCACGTCCAGCATCGTCAGATCCATCGTCACCAGACCGATGATCGGGCAGGGCCGCCCGCGCAACAACACCTGCGCCCGGCCCGACGCGCCCAGCGAGCGCCGCAAGCCGTCGGCGTAGCCGATGCTGAGCGTCGCGATGGTCGTGTCGCGCGCCGCAGTCCACGACGCGTTGTAGCTCACGCTGTCGCCGGCGCGCACGCGACGCACCGCCACCACCCGCGCCCGCACGCTCACCACTGGCTTCCCTTCCGGGAGCCCGTCGCCCGGCGAGCCACCGTACAGATAAACGCCGGGGCGCACGGCGTCGAACGCGAAGCTGCGGCCCTTCAGCGCCGCGGCGCTGTTGGCGACGTGCAGCACCGCCGGCCGCCGCGCCAGTCGCCCCACCGCCAGCCGGAAGCGCTCGAGCTGCTGCTCGGCGGAGCCGTCGCTGCGCTCGGCCGAGTGGAACTGAGTGTAGCAGCCCTCGAGATAGGGCGTGTCGAGGAGATCGGCGAGCGGCTCGACTTCGTCCCAGCGCACGCCGGACCGCCCCATCCCGGTGTCGATCTCGAGGTGGAATGCCCCTCCCCGCGCCCCGCGAGCGATCCAGTCGGCCACGGTGCGGCCGTCTCCCAGGGCCGGCGTGAGCTGCTGCGCGCGGTAGCCGTCGAACAGGTCGTCCCGGGCCGGGGTGAAAACGAGCACGGGGCGCGTGATGCCGGCGGCGCGCAGCTCGGCGCCCTCCTCGATGGTCGCGACGCCGTAGCCCCACGGGTCGAGGGCTTCCAGCGCCTGGGAAACAGCAACGGCTCCCACCCCGTACGCGTTCGCCTTGACCACCGGGAGGAGCCGTGTGCCCGCCACCCGTGCGACGGTGCGGGCGTTTTCGACGACCGCGGCGAGGTCCACTTCGACCCAGGCGCGCGCGTCGCGCCCACTCGTTGACACGTTCACAGGCGCGCGAAAGCTAACCCGCTGTAATGTGTAAATGCAAGGCGAAAAAGGGGTTAAACTCCAGGGTACCATGTCCGACTCCGCCCTCGCCCGCGCCCTCGCGCTGGTGCGCGACCTGCGGGCCCGCTGCCCCTGGGACCGCGCGCAAACGCCGCAGACCCTCCGCCCTTATCTGGTCGAGGAGGTGCTCGAGCTCGATCAGGCCCTGAAGCACGACGATGTCGCGGCCCTGCGCGACGAGCTCGGCGATCTGCTGCTCCACCTCGCGTTCCAGATCGTCATCGGCGAAGAGCGCAAGACGTTTGACGCCGAGTCCGTCACGCGTGCGCTCGAAGAGAAGATGTGGCGGCGGCATCCGAAGCTCTTTGGGGCCTCACCCCCCGGCCCCCTCTCCGCAACGCGGAGAGGGGGAACGGATCCCGATCATGAGGGTTGGGAGCGAGTCAAGCGCCGGGAGCCGGGAGCGGGGAGCAGGACGCTGCGTGGCTTGCCGCCCACCCTGCCGCCGCTGCTCATGGCGTTCCGGCTGCAGGAGCGTGCCGCGGGCGTCGGGTTCGATTGGCCGGATGCGAGCGGACCGATGCTGAAGATAAAGGAAGAGCTGGTCGAGCTCGAACGGGAGACGGGAGCCGGGAGCCGGGAGGCGATCGCGGATGAGATCGGCGACCTCCTGTTCGCCGTTGTGAACCTGGCGCGCAAGTTGGCGATCGATCCCCGCGCCGCGCTCGAGCAGGCGAACGACAAGTTCAGGCGGCGGTTCGAGAGCGTGGAGGAGCTTGCCGAGCGGCGCGGGATCGAGATCGGGCGAGCGACGCTCGCCGAGCTGGACCGGCTGTGGGACGAGGTGAAGGCTCAATCCTTGTAGGGATCGAACTCCTCCGCCCCCGCCATCACCACGATGAGCGGGCGCAGCACGTGCAGCACCTCGACGGTTGGCCCCTGCGCCGCGAGCACATCGGGCAGGCGGCGGTACACGTGCGGGCTCTCGTCGGTGCCCCCGCCGCGCAGGATCACGTGCTTCCGCTCGACCCACTCGAGCATCATCTCCCGCGAGACGACCCCGGGCTTGATCACTTGCCCACGCCGTGTGCGCTTGCCCGCCGCAGCAGTGCGACTCATCACCCGGCCCGCGCCATGCACCGTCGAATACAGCGCGCGCGCCTGTAGCTCTCGTACGGCGGGATCGTCCGACGCGACACCCTGGATGATCACCGCGTCGTCCCCCATCGACCCGCCGACGAAGCCCCTCTGGCCCGGGAACGCAGGGGTCGCACCCTTGCGCACCACGTACAAGCGCTCGCCACCGTGCTCTTCCTGCCAGGCGAAGTTGTGGTGGTTGTGCACCAGCTCCACCTCGCGCCCGCCGAGTAGCGCCACCACCTTGCGCGCCACCCACTCGCGGCCGGCGTAGGCGTAGCGACCCGCCAGGTTCATGAGCTGCCAATAGGCGTCGCCCACCGGCGTCGCGACGTCGAGCAGGGTCTCGCGCTCGGGGACGTGCTCGCCCCAGGCGCGGTTCTGCCCCAGCGCGAGGAAGCCGTGCGCCACGCCGAAGCCGAAGCCGCGCGAGCCGAAATGCACCCCGACCCAAACACAGTCCGCCTCGTCGGCAAAGACGTCCACGTAGTGGTTGCCGCTGCCCACTGTCCCCAGCTGGTCGCGCGCCTTGGCGCGCAACCGCTCGCGCTCGTGCTTGCCCGGCACGGCGTCCCACGCCGGATCTTGGAACAGCGGGTCGTCGCTGGGCGCGTCGTCAGCGCGGTTCTTCCGTCCGATGCCGAAGGAGATGCCGTCCTGAATGCCGTCCGCCAGCGCGGAGAGCTGGGGGGCCAACTGGGCCCGGGTCAGGTCGGTGCGGATCGCGGCGTTGCCGCACGCGATGTCGAACCCCACGCCCACCACCGACACCTGGTGGCGGTACGCGGCCACGCCGCCGATGGGCATGACGTACCCCAAGTGCCCGTCCGCCATGAGCGCCGCGCGCTCGGCCCGGCTCGCCACGTCGCGCAGCTGGTCCAGCGTCTTGGGCTCGTGTGTCCCGAAGATCTGAGGCTCGGTCATGCTCCCCTCATCATATCTTCATTCCTCTCCCACTCGCAGGGCGAGGAGGCCTGTCATCCTGAGCGCCGCAGGCGCGAAGGATCTGCGCCGCAGGCGCGAAGGATCTACGGCCACAACTTGTACAGCGTGCGCGGAAACGCGATCGCCTCGCGCACGTGCGGGATCCCGCAGATCCACGCCACCGTCCGCTCGACCCCGAGACCGAACCCGGAGTGCGCGAAGGTGTCGTCCTCGCGCTGGCTCCCGCCGATGATCTCCCCGTACCCCTCCGGCGCCAGCATGTCGTTGTTCAACACGGTGCGGGGATCGGCGGGGTTCTCCTTCATATAGAAGGCCTTCACGACGCGAGGGTAGTTGAAGACCATCACCGGGCGGTCGTACTGTTTGGCGAGCAGCGTCTCCTCGTCGCCCCCGATGTCCTGTCCCCAGGCGATATCACTCCCTAACGCCTTGAGCTTTTCCACCGCGTCGGTGTAGGAAACCCGGGGAAACGGCGGCCGGATGCGCTCGAGCGGCGCCGTGTCCCGCTCCAGCTCGGCCAGCTCGGTCTTCCGCCGCTCGAGCGCGCGCGCCACGATATAGGCGACGAATTCCTCCTGGAGCTTCATATTGTCGTCGGAGTCGTTCCACGCGACCTCGGGCTCGACCATCCAGAATTCGGTGAGGTGGCGTCGCGTCTTGGATTTCTCGGCACGGAACGTGGGCCCGAAGCAGTACACCTTGCCGAGCGCCGCGGCCGCGGCTTCGACGTAGAGCTGCCCCGTCTGCGCCAGGTAGGCGGTGCCCAGGTCGAAGTACTCGGTCGCGAACAGGTGCCCCGCGGCTTCGCCGATCGCGCCGGTGAGAATCGGCGTGTCGACCAGCACAAAGTTGCGCTCGTAGAAGAAGTCGCGGATCGCTTGGATCACCTCGTGGCGCACGCGGGCGATCGCCACCTGGCGCCGGCTGCGCAGCCACAGGTGTCTGTGTTCGAACAGGAACGCGGTGCCGTGCTCTTTCGGGGTGATGGGGAAATCCGGGCTCGGCCCCAGGATCTTCAGGTCGGCGGCCGTGAGCTCGACGCCCCCCCCTCCCGGTGCGCGCGGGTCGGCGCGCACCGTGCCCGTCACCTCGACCTATGTCTCCTGGGTGAGCTTCCCGAACGCGTCCCAGGCGGCGTCGGAAACGTCCTTCTTGGACAGGACCGCTTGGAGATAGCCCGTGCCGTCGCGCAGCACCACGAAGGCGATCTTGCCGCTCGAGCGCGTGGTCATGACCCAGCCCCGCACGGCGACCGTCTGGCCCACGAGCCGCGGCAGCGCTTCGATGCGATGAGCGTCAGGCATAGGCGCGGCATACTAGTGGCGGGGTTTTGGGCTGTCAACGCGACGGCCTGCGTGGCGCCGTACGTGCCGCCCGCGAAGCTCGGCCCGCCGCGCCAGGAGACGAGCTGGCCCGCGTACTTGGGCACACCGCGTCACGACGTCTGCGTCGCCGAGTCGCTCAACGCCGACCCGCGGCCGCTGTGGCACACCGGCGTGGGCCGGGCGGTCCGGGGCAGTCCCGCCCTGGGAGAGAGCGTGATCGTGGTCGGCGTCGCCGACCGGGTCGTGGCGCTGGTCGACCGCGCCACCGGCCAGGCCCTGTGGCGCGCCCGGGTCGGCGGCACCATCCATGCCGGTCCGCTGCTCGACGGGGACCGCATCTACGTCGCGACCGAAGCGACGCCCGACGCGCGCGTCTACGCCCTGCGGCTGCGCGACGGCCAGACGGTGTGGAGCACCAAGACCGAGAGCATCGTAGCGCCGCTCGCCCTGGACGGCGACACGCTGTACGCGGCGACCGAGACCGGCACCGTGCTGCGACTCGAGACCGAAGCAGGGAAGGTCACGTGGCGCCGGCGGCTGGGCGGCGGGGCCCGCGCGGCCCCCGTCCCCTCGGCGGACGGCGTCATCGTCGCCACGACCGCCGACACTGTGTACCTGCTGGAGCGCGCCACGGGCCAGGTGCGCGGGCGGCTCCCCACCCCCGGCGCGGTGATCGCGACGCCGGCGCTCGACGGCACGCGGCTCTACGCCGCAACGACCGCCGGCCGGATGCTGGCGATCGAGCTGCCGGCGCTGAGCGTGGCCTGGGACCTGCCGGCCGGGGACGCGGTGTTCGGCGCTCCCGTCGTGGCGCACGATACGGTGTACGTGCTGGCGCGCAACGGTACGCTGTGGCTCGTCCCGCGGGACCGCCCGTCCGAGGCGCGCAGCTTCGCGCTGGGCATCACGGCTACGGCTGGACCGATGCCGGTCGCGTCGGGCGTGCTGGTCGCGAGCGTGAGCGGCGAGGTGCTGCTCGTCGACCGGCGATCCGGCGCCATCCTGTGGCGCATCGAGCTCGACGGACCCATCGAGCAGCCGCCGCTGGTGCGGGACCGGCAGCTGGTGATCGTCGCCGGCCGCGGCGACATTCAGGCGTACCGATGAGACGAACGGTTCGCCTACTCAGCGGCCTGGCACTACTTGCCTCGACGCGCCTGCCGGCGCAGGAGCGCGACAGCGTTCCACGTCCCACGTCGCACGTCGCAAGTCAGTCTCGTGCAACGGGGAGCGTGGGACGTGCGACGGTTCACTGGGGCAAATGGCTCGCCACCGGCAGCGCCGTCGCGTTCACGGTGATGGGCGCGCACGAGCACAGCCGCTCGAACGGCGAGTTCAGCCAGCTGCTCACCCTGTGTCGCGCCAACAACGACGACTGCCTGCTCGGCAGCGACGGTACCTACATGAACCCCGCCGCGGAGCAGCTGTACCAGGCCTCGATCCACTTCGACCGCCGCGCCCGGCTGCGCCTGCTCGCCGGCCAGGCGACGCTGCTGGTCGCCGCGGGGCTGTTCATCGCCGACGTGACGCGGCACCCGGGGGGGCCGGTGAATAAACCGTTCGCGCCGCTGAAGGTGACGGTGGACGAACGGACTGGCGGGGCGCTGGTGGGGGTGCGGGTGCACTTCTAGCAATTGCGGATTGCGGATTGTGGATTGCGGATTTGAAGTGCAGTGTCGTGCCCCACGACGCTCCCCCAGACAATCCGCAATCCGCAATCCACAATCCGCAATTGGTTGATCCGCACTCGCTTCACCCCACCCGGAACAACTCAAACCCCCTCTCATACCTCGCCACGATCCGCTCCCGGTACGCCGCATGCTCCGGCCGGGCGAGCGCCGGATCACGCGCAATGACCTCTCCCGCCGCGCGGCGCGCCGCCTCAAGCAGCGGCAGGTCGGTCTCGAAGTTGGCGTAGCGCAACGGCACCCCACCCGACTGACGGGCCCCGGCGAGCTCGCCCATGCCGCGCTCCCGTAAGTCGAGCTCGGCGATCTTGAAGCCGTCCGTCGTCTCGGTGAACGCCTTGAGCCGGGTGGCCGCCTGCGGGACGTTCGAGAGCAGGATACAGTGGCTCGCGGCGGCGCCGCGGCCCACGCGGCCGCGCAGCTGGTGCAGCTGCGCGAGCCCGAAGCGCTCCGCGTGCTCGATCAGCATCACCGTCGCGTTGGCCACGTCGATCCCCACCTCGATCACGCTGGTCGCGACGAGAATCTGGACCGCGTTGTCACGGAACGCGCGCATCGTCGCATCCCGCTCGTCGGGGCTCAACCGCCCGTGCACGAGCCCGACGCGGAACTCGGCGAACACCTGCCGCAGGTCTTCGGCCATCGTCGTCGCCGCTTTCAGGTCGGCGCGCTCCGACTCGTCGATCACGGGATAGATGACGTACGCCTGACGCCCCGCGGCGCACTCGGCGCGGATGAACTCGTAGATCTTCTTGCGCGCGGCGTCGGTGCGCAGCGCGGTCTTCACGGCGCCCCGCCCTGGTGGCCGCTCCCGCAGCTCCGTCACGTCGAGGTCGCCGTACAGCGTCAGCGCGAGCGAGCGCGGGATCGGGGTCGCCGTGAGGAGCAAGACGTCGGGCGCGTCCCCCTTCTCCACGAGCGCGGCGCGCTGCTCCACGCCGAAGCGGTGCTGCTCGTCCACCACGGCGAGGCCCAGGCGGTGAAATTTCACCGACTCCTGGATCAACGCGTGCGTCCCCACCACCAGGCGCGCCGCGCCGCGCGCGATGCGTTCCCGCACGGCGCTCTTCTCCGCCGCCGCCAGCCGGCCGATCAGCAGCTCCGGCCGGAGCTCGAGCGGCTGGAGCAGCCGCGTGAGCGTCGCACCGTGCTGCTCGGCGAGCAGCTCGGTGGGCGCCATGATCGCGGCCTGGTAGTCGTTCTCCACCGCGAGCAGCATTGCGAACAGCGCCACCACCGTCTTGCCGGTGCCGACGTCGCCCATCAGCATCCGGTGCATGCGGAGCGGCGCCGTCATGTCGTTCGCAACCTCGCGCACCGCGCGCCGCTGGTCTTCCGTGAGCTCGAAGGGGAGATGCTCCTTGAGCCGCGTGGTGAGCTCCTTCTTGAGCGCGAACGCGATCCCCGCGCGGGCGCGCTTGGCGAGATGGCGCGCGCGCGCCTGCACGAGCTGCTGGTCGAAGAACTCGTCGAACGCGAGGCGGCGCCGGCCGGCCTCGGCGTCGTCCAGGTCGCGAGGACGGTGCACGGCGGCGAGCGCCGGGCGCAGCTCGGGAATCCCGACGGCGGCGCGCAGCCGCGGCGGTTGGGGATCGCTGACGAGCGCCAGCAAAGCGTCCAGGTGCTGGTGGATGAGCCCGCGGATCTGGCGGTGCGTCAGGCCTTCCGTCGCCGGATACACCGGCAGCACCAGGCCGCGGTCGGGACCCGCCTCCCCCTGGTCCGCCAGTACGACGAACTCCCGGGGGACGAGCTGGCGCCCGTGGTAGTAGCGCACCGGGCCGGTGACGAGGAGCAGCTGGCCCTGCTTGATTTGTCGCTCGAGGAAGGGCTGGCCCGGCCAGGCGCACTCGAGCAGGCCGCTCTCGTCCCGGAGCACCGCTCGGAACACGCGCAGCCCGCGGCGCGTCGGCAGCACCCCAGTCGTGACCACTTGTCCGACGCAGCTGACCTCCTGTCCTACGCGCGCGCGCGCCAGCGGCGTGACCGCGGTGGCATCGAGGTAGCGATGCGGCGCGTGATACAGCAGGTCGCCGACCGTGCGGATGTCGAGCCGCGCCAGCGCCTCGGCGCGCTTCGGTCCCACGCCTTTGAGGTATTTCACGGAAGTCACGAGCTGCAGCATCACTCCCCTTCCCCCTTCCCCCTTCCCCGGCCTTTCACCCGCTTACCAGGCGCTTGGCGTAGGATTGCGCGTCGAACACCTCAAGGTCTTCGAGCCCCTCCCCGGTACCGATGAAACGGATCGGGACCGGTACCGCGCGTTGGACTGCGACGACGCTGCCGCCCTTCGCGGTGCCGTCGAGCTTGGTGACGACCAAGCCGGTGAGCGACAGCCCCGCGGCGAACGCCCGCGCCTGCTGGACGGCGTTCTGGCCCACCGTGCCGTCCAACACGAGCAGCGACTCGTGCGGGGCGCCGGGCCACTGCTTCGCGACCACGCGCACGACTTTCTTGAGCTCCTCGAGCAGCCGCTCCTCGGTGTGCATGCGGCCCGCCGTGTCCACGAGTACCGTGTCGACCCCACGGGCGCGGGCCGCCGCGACCGCGTCGAACGCCACGGCCGCCGGGTCGGCCCCTCCCGCGCCACCGACACTCGGGACGGCGAGCCGGTCCGCCCAGATCTTGAGCTGCTCGCCCGCCCCAGCCCGGAACGTGTCGGCGGCGGCGAGCAGCGCGCTGCGGCGCTCGCGCGTGAGCCGGTGCGCCAGCTTCGCGATCGTGGTGGTCTTGCCGACGCCGTTCACCCCGAACACGAGGATCACGCTCGGTGGCTCGGATGCGCGCGCCAGCGCTCCCGGATCGCCTCCCGGCGGCGCGGCTGCCGTGAGGAGGCGCGCCACGGCCTGCTGCAGCGCCGCCTGGAAATCGCCGTCTCGGACGGGGGCGCGCGTCACCTGGTCGAGGATCTCCGCCGTCGCGGCGACGCCGAAGTCGGCTTCGAGCATGATGCGCTCGGCTTCCTCACGCGCGCCCGCGTCGCGGCGGCCGAATACGCGGGCGACCCGCTCCCACAGCTTCATGGCAGTCCCTGTCGGCGGCGCCACGCCCACTCGGTCGCGAACGCCGCGATCGCAACGACGAACAGCCACCACCGCTCGCGCAGCGGAGCGCTCGCGAGCCGTCCCGCGCCGCCGCCCGCCTGAGCGTGCAGCACTGGCGCTGCCGGACGCCACTCGTCGGAGTACGTCTCCACCGCCACGACGCCCCGCTCCGCGCCGCTCGGCGACCCGTACGAATACACGCCCGGCGGCAGCGATAACTCCGCACGCCCCGTTGCATCGAAGCGGAGCGTGTCCGTTCGGCTGGTCCCGGCAGCGGTCAGCGTCACGGTCACGTCGCGCGGCGAGCCGGCGCCAGCCCAGCGCCACGCCACGGGCATCCCGTTGGACACCTCGTGCATCACCGGAGCGAACGTCTCCCCTCTCCCTTCTCCCCCACCCAGCAGCCAGTCCGCCAGCGCTGCGACGAGCGCTCGATACGCCTCCGCGCTCGCACCGCCGCGGAACGCCCAGCGAAACAGCCCTGCCGCGGCGACGGTCGCCCGCCGGGCACTGCCCCCCGCCCCATCCTGCTCGGACAGCACGATCACGGGGCGCGGGGTGCCACGCCGCGCGAGGCGCGCGGTGAGCACCACTACCGCTGCGCTATCGGCGGGGGAGGGGAGAGCGAGATCGGACACCGCGGCGGCGGGCGCGAGCGAATCCCAGGCGATGCCGGCGAGCGCGCCGGCGAGCGGGGACGGCTCGGGCGGCTGCACGTACCAGTCGCCCTCCTGGCCCCGCGTCGTGGACCAATTCAGGATGGCGCCCTTGGACGCAAACCGCTCGAGCGGCGCGGGGTTCCCCGCCCGGACGACGAGACGGGCGCCCGCCACCACCCGCGTCACTTCAGCAGGGGAGACGGGCGCGAGGCTGGCGGCGTCGCGCCAGCCGCCCCCGCCCGGCTCGGATTCCACGAAGGCGCGCACCGGCACGCGCGCCACGTCGCTCAGCGCGCGGGCGAGGAAACGGCTGTCCCAGTCGGGCGGCGACGCGAGCAGCACGACCGAGGGCTGGGGACTCACTTCCAGCACGAACCGGCGGGCGTCGTCGCGAGGCTCGGAGTCGCCGGCAACACCCTCCAGTCGCACCTCGAGCGCCTGCCAGCCGGCGCGTGAAAGCCCGGTGAAGGGGGAAGTGGGAAGGGTGATCTCAGTCGAGACAATCCCGCTGTCAGGAAGCGAAACAACACGCGACATGAGGCCCCGATTCCCCAGACTCACGACGAGCGTCCCCTTGCTCCTTCCCCCTTCCCCGGCCTTATCCCCGGCAGTTCCGTAGCTGATTTTGAGCCGGATCGTATCCCCCGCCGCGACGCGCGCCGGTCCCGCGACGGACGCGATGAACGCGTCGCGAAAGGACGCACGGGGCAGGACCACCACCCGCGCACGGCTCAGCAGATCCGTCGGGACGTCGGCGAGGTCGTCGATCGCGCCGTCGGTCACGACGCTGACCGGCCCGCCGCGGCCCGCCGCGGCCGCGAGCGCCGGGGCGAGCCGTGTTGCGCCGTCGGCCGGTGGGAGCGAGTCGTAGGCGCGCACGCGGGACCCGAAGCGCCAGATCACGCCCCTCCCCTCGCTCCCGCCCTTCGCCAGCGCGCGCGCGCTGTCCAGCGCCGCGCGCCAGCGCCCGCCGTGGCCCGCCATGCTGAGCGACGCGTCGAGCAGCACGAGCGGTGGGGCGGACCCCGGGTCGCGCCGCCAGGTCGCGGGGTTCCACAGCAGCAGCACGAGGGCAGCGAGTCCGGTGGTGCGCAGCAGCGCGAGCCCGGCCGTCAGGCGGCCGCGCACTGGAGTGCCTCGGCGAGGGTGAAGCGGCCTTCGTACAGCGCCCGTCCCACGACGGCCCCCGCGAGCCCGGCGGTCCGGATGGCGCGCAGGTCGTCGAGCGCCGCGACTCCGCCCGAGGCGATCGTATCGAGCCCGAGCGCCGCGATCGCGCGGGCGCCCGCCACGTCCGGCCCGGCCAGCATCCCGTCCCGGGCGACGTCGGTGTAGATCACCGTGCGCGCTCCTTGCGCCTTGACCCGCTCGGCGAGCTGGGGCGCGGTGAGGTCGAACACCTCGGTCCAGCCCCGCACGGCGACGCGGCCGTCCTTCGCGTCGATGCCGACCGCGAGCCGCTCCGGCCCGTGGCGCTCGAGCAGCCGCGCGACCATCGCCGGATCGGTCGCGGCCTTCGTCCCGATCACTACCCGGGTCGCGCCCCACGCCAGCATCTCGTCGATCGCCTCCTCGGTGCGCAGGCCGCCGCCCACCTGGACCGGCACGCCCGCCGCACCCAGGAAGCGGCGCGCGAGCGCACGGTTGTCGCCCCGGCCCAGCGCGCGGTCCAGATCGACGAAGTGGACCCAGCGGGCGCCGTCGCGCGCGAACTGGCGCGCCACGGCCACGGGATCGTCGGCGTAGGCGGTCGCGCGCTGCGCCTCACCCTGGCGCAAACGCACCACTCGCCCGCCCTGCACGTCAACGGCGGGGTAGAGCTCCACGGATGTAGAGGAAACTAATCGTCGCGCGCGGCGACGGTCGGAGCGGTGTGCGGGGAGCCGTGCGGCTCGAGCTGAGTGACCAGCTGCACGCGGACCGAATCGTACGCGGCGCGGAGGCGCTGCGGGATCGGCGTGCCCGATCCCATGTCCTTGCGTTGCGGGTTGGTGGGCCGGCCGGCTACGAGAAACTCGTAATGCAGGTGCGGACCGGTCGACAGGCCGGTCGAGCCGACGTAGCCGATCGTCTCTCCCTGCTCCACGCGCTCGCCCACGTGCAGGCCGCGCTCGAAGGCGGAGAGGTGGCCGTAGCGCGTGAGGATGCTGCTCGCGTGGCGCAGCTCGATCAGGTTGCCGTAGCCGCCCTCCTCCCGCCCCACCCGTGTCACCACACCGTCCGCGGTGGCGCGCACCGGCGTGCCGTACGGCGCCGAGAAGTCCACGCCCTCGTGGGCGCGCCACATGTGGAGGATCGGATGGAAGCGGCTGCCGAACCGGCTCGAGATGCGACGGAACGCCAGCGGCGCGCGCAGGAAGGCGCGGCGCAGCGACCGTCCTTGATCGTCGTAGAAGCCCGCGACCCCCGTCGCGTTGTCCTCGAAGTAGAAGGCGTAACTCGGGGTCCGCGCCACATCCACCCGCGCCGCCAGGATGCGGCCGAAGCGCCGCTCGCCCTCGGGGGACTCGAGCCGCTCCAACAGCACGATGAACCGATCTCCCGCCCGGACGTCGCGGGTGAAGTCTACCTCCCAGTCGTACACGTCGGCGATCGCCCAGGCGAGCGCGCGCCGCTCGGCTCCCGGCAGGAACGTGTCGGCGACCGCGCGGTCCAAAGCGTCGTACAACGACGACTCGATCGCACCCGTGACCCGCAAGCGCACGATCGTCCACGGGATCGTTTCGACCGTTTCGACCCAGCCGGCGTCGGCGCGCGCCACCTGGAGGCGCCGCTCGGGCGACAGCCGCACGGTCACCCGCTCAGCCAGGCTGTCGGTCTTCAAGCGGCGCACCTGGAACGCGAGCCCGGGCCGCAACCGGCGCACCGGCAGGTGCTGCGCCGCGGCGAGGAACCCGGCGTAGTCGCGCCCCGTGATCCCCGCGCGCGCCAGCACCTCGGCGAGCGTCTCGCGCCGTCCCAGCGTCTCCGTGAACTCGGCATAGGCGTCGGTCACGACGATGGGCGCCGCGGTGAGCGGCCGGCGCCAGGGCCACGCTTCGCGCGTGGCCCAGAGCAGACCGCCGGCCGTGAGCAGGCCGGCGGCGACGTAATGGCTCGCCCGCCCAGGAAGCGCCATCAATCCATCTGTCTCCGGATGAAGGTCGGAATCTCGAGCTCGTTGACGTCAGGGGGCGGCGCGGGTGGGGGCGCGCCGCGCCGCGCCGGCTCCGCCGGCTTCACGTAGCCCAGCGGCGGCACGGGGGTGGGCCGCGACACCCGCTCCCGGAACGGCAGCACGCCCGGCGCCGCCCGGCCCGGCGTCTCGGCCGCCTTGTCCCGGTCGAAGCCAGTGGCGATCACGGTCACCCGGATCTCGCCGTGCATCGCCGGATCGTTCACCGTTCCGAAGATGATCTCGGCCTCCTCGCCCGCCGCGTCCTTGACGACGTCGGAGATCTGGGTGACCTCGCCGAGCGTCAGATCTTCGCCGCCGGTGATGTTGATCAGCACGCCCGTGGCGCCGGTGATCGAGATGTTGTCGAGCAAGGGGCTCGAGATCGCCTGCTGCACCGCTTCCATGGCGCGGTTCTCGCCCCGCCCCATCCCCGTGCCCATGATCGACGCGCCGCCGTTCTGCATCACGGTGCGCACGTCCGCGAAGTCCACGTTCACGATGCCCGTCACGGTGATGAGCCCCGAGATCCCCTGCGTGGCATGCAGCAGCACCTCATCCGCCTTTTTCAGCGCGTCCTGGAAAGGTATCCCCTTCCCCACCACGGCCAGCAAGCGCTCGTTCGGGACGGTGACCATGGTGTCGACGTGCTTGCGCATCTCCGCGATGCCCATCTCGGCCTGGCGCATCCGCTTGCGCCCTTCGAACAGGAACGGCTTGGTCACAATGCCGATGGTGAGGGCCCCGAGATCGCGCGCCATCTGCGCGATGATGGGCGACGCGCCCGTCCCCGTGCCGCCGCCCATGCCGCAGGTGACGAAGACGAGATCGGCGCCCTGGAGGGCGTGCAGCACTTCATCGCGGTTCTCCTCGATCGCCTGGCGGCCGATCTCGGGTCGCGCGCCCGCCCCGAGGCCGCGCGTCAGCTTCTTCCCAATCTGCACCTTCACGTCGGCCTTGTTGTTGAGCAAGGCCTGCGCATCGGTGTTGACGGAGATGAATTCGACGCCCTGCAGCCCCTCGTCGACCATGCGGTTCAGCGCGTTGCCGCCGCCGCCGCCCACGCCGACGACCTTCATGCGCGCGTTTTGCGATACGGTCTCTTCGAGCTCGAAGATCATGGCTCCCTCGGGTGACCGATCAGAAGAAGTCCTGCAACCACCGCTTGAGCGGCGCGAACCAGCGCTCGACCCCCGGGCTCTGCACCAGCGAGCCACCGGGCGCGGCGCCCTGTGCCACCTTGCGCGCCGCGTACAACACCAACCCCACCGGCACCGCGTAGCGCGGCGCCTGCACGCTGTCCACCAGCCCCGAAATCCCCTGCTCCGGGGCGCCCGCGCGCACCGGCATCGCGAACACGTCCCGCGCCAGCTCCACCATCCCCGGCAGATGCGCGGTGCCGCCGGTCAGCACCACGCCCGCCGGCAGCCGCCCGCCCCCGTACCCCGCCTTCTCGAACTCGCGGTCCACCAGGTGGAAGATCTCGTCCAGCCGCTGGTGGATGATGTCCGACAGCATCTCGCGGGCCGCCTGCCGGGCTCCCTGGCCGGGCGTGGACGGCAGCGTGATCATCTCCGACGGATCGACCAGCGGCTTGTAGGCGACGCCGTGTCGCTCTTTCAGCCGCTCCGCGTCGGCCTGGGTCACGCCCAGCACCTGGACCACATCGGTGGTGACCTGCGCGCCGGCGTACTTGAGCGACGCCAGGTGCCGGATCTTCCCCTCGTGGAAGATGGTCACGCCGGTCGAGCCACCCCCGACCTCGAGCAGCGCGACGCCCAGCTCCTTCTCGTCCTCCGTCAGCACGGCGTACGACGCCGCCAGCGGCTCGAGCACGAGATCCAGCACGCGGTACCCGGCGCGCTGCACCGCCTTGCGCAGATTCTGCGCGGCGGTGGACTGCACGGTCACGAGGTACATCTCCACCTCGAGCCGCGTGCCCGTCATCCCCACCGGGTCCGAGATGCCGTGCTGCTGATCGACGACGTACTCCTGCGGGATGTCGTGCAGCAGCTCCTGGTCGCGTCCCAGCGAGATGGCCCGCGCCACCTCGTTCACGCGGGCGACGTCCTCCGCGGTGATTTCCTCGCGGCTCACGGCGACCACGCCGGGCGACGTGCGGGCCGACACGTGCTCGCCGGCGATGCCGCAGGTGACGCCCCCGACCTTCGCGCCCGCCATCCGCTCGGCATCCCGCAGCGCGGCGACCACCGAGCGGCTGGTCTCGTCGATGTCCCGCACCATGCCGCGCCGCACGCCGGCGTTCTTGGCGAGCCCGACGCCCAGCACCTTGGCGAGCGGCAGGCGCGGCAGGTCGCCCACCACCTCGGCGATCACGGCGCAGGTCTTCGTGCTCCCGAGGTCGAGCCCGGCGATCAGCTGTCGGTCCCGGCTCATGCCCCCCCTGCTGCCGCGGACGCCTTACGCCGCACCAGCACCTGCCTCGCGAATCGGGCGTCGAGCTCCACGTACGGGCGCCCCTTCGCGGCCAGATCCTGCGCGACCAACACCACGGCCCGAATGACCTCCGGCCCGGCGTCGCGTCGCAGTAGCACGTGACGAGGCCCCATGTCCAGAAGCACGTCCCCGCGCGCCAACCCGCGCGCACTGGTGATGGTTTGAAACAGCGCCGGATCCACCGACTGGACCAGCGCCAGCACCCCCACGACCCCGGGATCCGCCGCCGCCGCCACCGGCAGGTCGAGCCCGGTGCGCGCCGGATCGAACGGCAGCGCGCGGCCCTCCGCATCGACTGCGACCAACGGGCCGCCGCGCGGCCCGCCCCCCCCCCGCGGCGCCAGTGCCGCGGGCTCCACCTCGCGCAGCTCGATCCGGAGCGCCGCGGGGAGCTGGCGCACCACGCGCACCTCCGCCACCCCCGCGAGCCCGCGCAACCGGTCGCCCAGCAGCCGCGTGTCGGTGAACACGCTCGCGTCGGGTGCCAGTCGCAGCGCCGCGATCACCACGTCGGGCGCCAGGTTTTTCACGCCCACGAGCTCGAGCTGCCGCACGCGGAAGAACGCGAGGTGCCGGAGCGCCAACGGCGCTGCAAGCCAGCCGAAGGCGACCAGCACGACCCAGGCGCTAGCGAGCAGCGTCCGCCGCCGCCACCGCGGCCATCGGGTCACCGCGCCTTTTCCCTTCCTGGTTCCCCCGCTTCTCCCCGCCCCAAGTATTGCAGCAGCTCCGGCCCGACCCGGGTGACGTCGCCCGCCCCCAGTGTGAACACCACGTCACCCGGCCGCACCCGCTCGGCGACCAAGTCCACGAGCGCCGCGCGGTCCCGCACCGCCACCGTGGCCGCCCCCGCTCGCTCGGCGCCCCGCACCACCAGCTCGGCAGTGACTCCCGGCAGCGGCTGCTCGCGTGCTCCATAGATCGGCGCCACCACCACGACGTCCGCACTCGCCAGCGCGCGCCCCAGCGCTTCGCCGTGCAGCGCCGTGCGCGAGAACAGGTGGGGCTGGAACACCGCCACCACGCGCCGTCGCGGAAACGCCTGGCGCGCCGCCGCCAGCGTGGCGAGCACCTCCGTGGGGTGATGCGCGTAGTCGTCCACGACCGTCACCCCGCGGGCCTCGCCCACGCGCTCGAACCGTCGCGCCACGCCGCTAAAGCGTTCGAGCGCCGTGATGCAGCGCTCGAGATCGACTCCCAGCTCCAAGGCCACGGCGAGCGCCGCCGCCGCGTTTCGCAGGTTGTGCAGCCCCGGCACCTGCAGCGCGACCCGAACGACGCGGCCATCCGGCAGGGCGACCTGTGCGGCGGAGCCTCGCTCGCCTAACGCGGGAGCCGCGATCCGCACGTCCGCGTCCGCCGCGAGACCGACGCGCCACACCGGCACCCGCACCGCGGCCGCGATCCGCAGCGCTCCCGCGTCGTCCGCACCCACGATCACCCGGCGCGCCCGCCCCGCAAACTCCGCGAACGCTCGCTCGAGCGCGGCGATGCTGCCGCCGTAGCACTCGAGGTGGTCGGCCTCGACGTTGTTCACGACCGCCACCGTGGGCGCGAGCGAGAGAAACGCGCGATCGAATTCGTCGGCCTCGACCACGAACAGCTCGCGGCCGCCGATGCGCGCGTTCCCGCCCCACGGAGCGACACGGCCGCCGGCGAGTCCCGTAGGATCTCGCCCGGCGGCCGCCAACGCCTCCGTGACCATCACCGTCGTGGTGGTCTTGCCGTGCGTGCCGGCGACCGCCACCACAATCCCGCCGGCGACGGCCTGGCCGAGGGCGTCGGCCCGCCGTACCACCGGAACCCCCAGGGCGCGTGCTCGCGCCAGCTCCGGGTGATCCCCGGCTACCGCTGCGGTGACCACGAGCGCCCGCGCTCCAACCACGTGCTCGGCGTCGTGCCCCCGCCATATTTCCACCCCCAAAGCTGCCAAATCGGCGGCTCCCGAGGGGTCCGAATCACAACCCGTTATCGCAACGCCTTGTTGCTTGGCAAGGAGCGCCAAGCCGCTCATCCCCGCTCCGGCGATCCCCATGAAGTGGATCGGACGGGGATCCACGGTTGCAAACAGGTTCATTAGTGAGGGGCTAATATAGCGAATCTACGAAACTTGCGAAAGAGAGCATCCCATTTAGGGGACCAGTGTCAAAATCCTCGACACGATCTCTCGTGACGCATCCGGGTGCCCCCGGGCCCGGGCCCGGGCGGCGAGCGAGGCGAGCCGGGCGGGGTCGCCGAGCAGCTCGGTGATCAATTGGGCGAGCGAGTGCGCCGAGAGATCCCGCTCGGCGAGATGGATCGCGGCGCCCGCGGCCGCGAGCGCGCGGGCGTTGTAGGTCTGGTGATCCGCTGCCGCCGTCGGGAGCGGCACCAGGATGCTCGGTTTCCCCCACGCGCACAGCTCCGCCACGGTCATGGCGCCGGCGCGCGCCACGACGAGATCGGCCGCGCGGTACGGCTCGGTCATCGGATCGAAGAAGCCGCGCACCACCACCCGCCCCGGCACGGCGTAGCGCGCGAGCGCCGCCGCGTGCGCGCCACCGGTGCCCCACAGCACGGTCGCGTCGCTCAGCAAGCGGCGCTCCAGTGCCGCGGCGACGGCGTAGTTGAGCGCGCGTGCCCCCTGGCTGCCGCCGAACACCAGCACGCTGGGGCGCCTTGGCTCGAGCCCGAGGCCGGCGAGGGCCGCGCTTCGATCTCCAGGCTCGGGAGGCCGAACCGGATTGCCGAGCGTGAAGACCTCGGTGCGCTTGCCGGGCGACAGCCGCTCGCGCGCCTCGGGGAACCCGAGATGCACCTGGCGGGCGGCGCGCGCCAGCCAGCGCGTGGTGAGCCCGGGGAACGCGTTCTCCTCGACGATGGCGGTGGGGATGCCGGCACGCTGCGCGCGCAGCACGATGGGCCCCGCGGCGTAGCCACCCGTCCCGATGACGATCGCGGGCCGCTCCTCGCGCAGCAGCCGTCCCACATCGCGCCACACGCGGGGCGCGAGCAACAGCCAGCGCGCGTTGCGCCACCACGCGCGCCGGTAGATCGGCTCGATCGGGAGGAGGAGGTGACGGAACGGCTGGCGCGGCAGCAGCTCGGCCTCGATGCCGCGCTCGGCGCC
>WNGR01005412.1_pt1 | contig 20399 bp, 19 predicted proteins | sample 5407581 | NCBI WGS metagenome assembly WNGR01 (sample SAMN13153383, study PRJNA577476) | soil metagenome | isolation source: 80 cm soil or saprolite under Garry oak tree replicate 2 | place: USA:California | collected 2016-06-15 | reverse complement strand
AGCAATAGCGGGAAGATCTTCAAGCTGAGTGACGCCGCGGCGAAGGATGCGACTTACACCAGCGAGGTCTTCGATGCGCAGAGCTTCTCGCAGTGGGGTCGGGCGGAGGTGCGCGCGGGAGCGGCTGCGGGCTATGAACTGTATGTGCGGAGCGGTAATGTAGAGAGCCCGGTGGTGGGGTGGAGCGAGTGGTCGCGCGTATCGGGCGATGGGACCGTGACGGTGCCTGCGGGACGGTATGCACAGTGGAAGGCGGTGTTGCGGGCCGGCGGTTCGGTGGATGCGGTGGCGTTGAACTATCTGACGAAGAATGTGCCTCCCGTGGTGGACGAGGTGGTGGTGCAACCGGGAGCGCGGGTCGCTGCGGGTGCCGTGCCGCCGCCGAGTACGACGGTGCAGGTGGCCTTCCCTGCTGCTCCAGTGCAGAGCTTTACGCCGGATACGAATACGGCTCCACTGACCGCACAGAAGGATAGGTCGGCTGTGACGGTGCGGTGGATGGCGCATGATGATAACGGCGACGACATGATGTTCGCGGTCTGGTACAAGGGCGTGGGCGAGGCGAATTGGCGGTTGCTGAAGGAGAAGATCAGCGATAGATTTTTGAGCTTCGACTCTTCGCAGCTACCGGACGGGAGTTATGCGGTGAAGGTCGTGGCGAGCGATGCGCCTGAGCATACGGATGCCGACGCTTTGACGAGTGAGCGGGTGAGTGGTGTGTTTGTTGTGGATACGACGCCTCCGGTGCCTGGGGTTTTGACGGCTGCAATGGAGACGGGTTCGCCTGCGAAGATTCATGCGACGCTTGAAGCGAGAGATGCGACTTCGCCGATTGCTCATGCGGAGTACTCGTTGGATGCAGGGCCGTGGCAGTATCTGGAGCCGGTGGGCAGGGTTTCGGACTCGTTGACGGAGCGTTATGACTTCACGGTGGCTATTCCGGTTGTTACCGGGCCGGTCGCGGATGCGAAGGAGCATGTGCTGGCGGTGCGGGTGTACGACCGCTACGAAAACATGGCGGCGGTGAAGACGGTGGTGCGATGAAGCACCTGGTGACACGGCTGCGGGCCAATACGGACGGAGTGACCAAGGCTCTGGACTTCAATATCCACGGGATGCTTGCCGTGTTGATGGGTGCGCTGACGGGTGTGGGCGGAGGGACGCTGCGGGACCTGATGCTGGCGTGGGTTCCGAACGTGCTGAAGGCGGATATCTATGCGGTGGCAGCGATCGTGGGGGCGACGGTGATTGTGCTGGGGTTGAAAGTACAGTGGCCGAGGACGCGGGTGATGGCGCTGGGGGCGCGACGTGCTTTGTGCTGCGGATGGTGGCGGTGTGGCAGCACCTAGAAGCAACGACGCTGATTCGTCCGATACGCCTAAACCTGCTTCGCTGCGGGTGACGGTGGGCGGATAGTAAGCTTGGACTCGATGCGATTTGAACTGTTTATTGCGGCGCGGTATCTGCGGGCGAAGCGGCGGCAGGCCGTGGTGGGGGTGATTACCGCGATCTCCGTGATTGGAGTGGCGGCGGGTGTGGCTTCGCTGATAATCGCGCTGGCGATTACGAACGGGATGAAGCGCGATCTGCAGGAGCGGCTGGTGGGCTCGACCTCGCATGTGGACCTGATGCGGGTTGCCGCAGATGGGATACGGGATTGGCGGCCGTTGCTGGAGAGATTGCAAAAGGTGCCGCATGTGACGGCGGCGGCGCCGGGGCTGTATGGACAGGTGCTGATCTCACGTGGGGCGCGGAGTGGCGGTGGCTTGATCAAAGGTGTGATTCCGGCGGATGAGCGGAAGGTGGGGGATCTGTTGCAGGCAGTGGTGGAGGGGTCGGCAAGTGAGCTAGAGCCGGTGGCTGCGGCGGTTCCCTGCCAGGCTACGGATATGGAGGCGAGCTCAGAGGAGGCGGCGGGTTGGCGTCCGGATGCGGCGAAGAGTCCCTGTGGAGCTCCGGCTACTCCGGCGACGCCGCCGATTGTGATCGGCAAGGACCTGGCGGAGACGATTGGGGCAAAGGTGGGAGATGCGGTGCTGGTGACGAGTCCGCAGGGGGAGTTGACTCCGCTGGGGTTGGTGCCACGGTATCAGCGGTTTCAGGTGGTAGGGATATTCAAGTCGGGGTTCTATCAGTACGACTCGAGCTATGCGTTTTTGCGGCTGACGGATGCGCAGCGTTTGTTCTCGGAGCCGGACTTGATCTCGGTGATCAGCTTCAAGGTGGATGATCTTTATAAGGCGGACAAGATTGGGCGTGAGATTGAGGCGGAGGCCGGCAAGGGGTTTGAGACGACGAACTGGATGGAGCAGAATCGCGAGCTGTTCCGCGCGCTGAAGCTGGAGCAGGTGGTGACGTTTATTGTGCTGGCGCTGATCGTCTGTGTCGCTGCACTGAATATTCTGATTGCGTTGACCATGATGGTGATGGAGAAGACCAGGGACATCGCCGTGCTGATGAGCTTCGGCGTGCGGCAGGAGCAGGTGCGGCGAATCTTTCTGCTGCAAGGGCTGCTGATCAGCGTGATTGGAACGGTGCTGGGGTTGATCGCAGGGTATGGGTTGAGCTGGGTGGGTGGGCACTATAGGTTTATTCACCTGGATGCGGCGGTCTATTCGATCGACTATCTGCCGTTTGCACCGAGGGTTTGGGATGCGGTGATTGTGGCGGCGGTGAGTCTGGGGGTTAGTTTGATTGCTACGCTGTATCCGAGTGGTTCGGCGGCGAGGGTGTTGCCGGCGGAGGCTTTGCGGTATGAGTGAACAAAGATTGAAGTACGCGGAGTTGGCGCCAGAGGGTTTGGCGAAGATGCGGGAGTTGGACCACTACCTGAGTACAGGTACGGGGTTCGATGGCACGCTGCTGGAGCTGGTCAGGCTGCGGGCTTCGTTGATGAATGGATGTGAGTACTGCATCCACCTGCATACGGCTGAGCTGCGAAAGAAAAATGAGAGTGCGGAGCGGATCGCCGGGGTTGCTGAGTGGCGGAGTTCGGGCCTCTATACGAAGCGGGAGCGGGCGGCGCTGGCGTGGACCGAGGCGGTGACAAATATCCAGGATGGGCATGCTCCTGATGTCGTGTATGACGAGCTTCGGGCGCACTTCAGCGATGTGGAGACGGTGAATCTGACGCTGGTGATTACGACGATCAATGCGTGGAACCGGCTGGCGATTTCGCTGGGGGCGCATTCGGGCCATACTGGTGCAGCGACAGGTTGAGGGTTTGGGCTTGGGGAGTGTTGTGAACCCACGCTTCGCAAAAGCGCGAAGGATGGGGCACCCGGACGGTGTGGCGGTCAGGAGTGAGGATTGAGCGAGGGGATTTCACGGTTTGAGAATGAAGGTTCGCTGGAGCCGCTGCCGGTCACGGCGGGGCGGGCGGTGGTGCTTCGGGCAGTGGGGTTGACGAAGACGTATGCGGCTGTTTCTAATGCGGCCGGAAATGGCGTGTTGGAGCTGTTCCGGGGTTTGAATCTTACGATTCACGCGGGCGAGATGGTGGCCATCGTGGGGGAGAGTGGGGCGGGCAAGAGTACGCTGCTGCATCTGCTGGCGGCTCTGGACACGCCTACGGCCGGAGAGGTGTGGTGTGGGGACGCCCGGCTTAGCTCGTTTACGGCGAAGCAGGCGGCGGATTTTCGGAATCGGGATGTGGGGTATGTGTGGCAGTTTCACTACCTGCTGCCGGAGTTTACGGCGCTGGAGAATGTGGCTATGCCATTGCTGGCGCGGGGGATGGGGTGGGCTTCGGCTATGGAGCGGGCCAGGGTGTGGCTGGGCGAAGTAGGGTTGGCAGAGCGGGGGGAGCATCGGTCGGGAGAGTTGAGTGGGGGGGAGCAGCAGCGGGTTTCGATGGCAAGGGCTCTGGTGACGGAGCCGAAGATTCTGCTGGCCGATGAGCCCACCGGCGACCTGGACGGGAAGACTGCGGAGGCGGTCTTTGGGCTGATTCAGGGTTTGCATCGGGCGCATGGGCTAACGAGCGTGCTGGTGACGCATAATCTTGAATTTGCAGGACGTTGCGGGCGGATTTTGCGGTTGCGCGAGGGGCGGCTGGAAGAGGGTTTGGCCTGAATGCACCTAATTTGGTGCTGGTTTTGCACAGCCAACGTCTAAAAAAGTGCTAGGGTAACCATAACTTTCGAGGGATTTTCATATAGGTTGCGCTGGAGACTACACTGTTAGCAGTGGGATGGATGCTTCGCAGTTTGAAGTAGCCGGCGCGGCAGGTCATCTTCTTTGCTCGCTATGAGGCCAGTCAGTTCGGATCGCCTTATATCGAGACGGAGCACTTGTTGCTGGGGCTACTGCGGGAGGACAAGGCGCTGACGAATCGCTTTTTGCGGTCGCATGCGTCGGTGGAATCGATACGGAAACAGATTGAAGGTCATACGACCATTCGCGAGAAGGTGTCGACTTCGGTCGACCTGCCACTCTCGAATGAGTGCAAGCGAGTGCTGGCCTATGCGGCTGAAGAGGCGGAGCGGCTTTCGCATAAGCATATTGGGACGGAGCATCTGCTGCTGGGTCTGCTGCGCGAGGAGAAGTGCTTCGCCGCGGAGATTCTGCAGGAGCGCGGGCTGAGGCTTCCGGCGATCCGCGAGGAGTTGCAGCGGACGACGCAGGAGAAGGTTCCTTCGTCGCAGGGCAAGGGGCCGCGCGGGGAGCAGAGCATGCTGGCGGAGTTCTCTCGTGATCTGACGCAGTCGGCTTTGGACCAGCAGCTTGATCCGCTGGTCGGACGGGATTCAGAGGTGGATCGAGTGATCCAGATCCTGTGCCGCCGGACGAAGAACAATCCTGTGTTGATCGGCGAGCCGGGCGTCGGCAAGACGGCGATCGTCGAAGGTCTGGCGCAGAAGATCGCCGATGGCGAGGTGCCGAGCTTCCTAGCCGACAAGCGAGTGCTGGCGCTGGATCTCTCGCTGATCGTCGCGGGAACGAAGTATCGCGGGCAGTTTGAAGAGCGGCTGAAGACGATCATGAAGGAGCTGATGGAGAATCAGAACTCCATCGTGTTCATCGACGAGTTGCATACGTTGGTTGGCGCTGGATCGGCAGAGGGATCGCTCGATGCGGCGAATATCCTGAAGCCGGCGTTGAGCCGCGGCGAGATTCAGTGCATCGGCGCGACGACTCCGGCGGAGTATCGGAAGTCGATCGAGAAGGATCGCTCGCTTGAGCGCAGATTCCAAGCGGTGAAGGTTCCTCCGCCGAACGAGGATGACGCGATCAAGATCATCATGGGGATCAAGGACAAGTATGAGAAGTTTCATGCTGTCAGCTACACCGACGATGCGATCACGTTTTCGGTTTCGCACTCGAGCCGGTATATTCCCGATCGCTTCCTTCCTGACAAGGCGATCGATCTGATCGACGAGGCGGGCGCGCGGGTGAAGCTGCGGCAGACTTCCCTGCCCGAAGAACTGACCGAGGTGCAGAAGCGGATCAAGTTCATCGTGCACCGCATGGAGAACGCGATTGCGAATCATGAGTTCGAGAAGGCGCGGTTCTACTCGGACGAGGAGCGCAAGGAGAGGGAGAACCTGCGGGCGCTGCGGGACAAGTATCACCTGGACGATTCTTCGGCGGGCATTGTGACGCGCGAGGACATCGAGGATGTAGTCAGCCGCTGGACGGGCGTGCCGATTACCTCGCTGAAGGAAGAGGAGACGCAGCGGCTGCTGCGGGTCGAGGAAGAGCTGCACAAGCGCGTGATCTCGCAGGACAAGGCGATCTCGGCGCTGGCGCGAGCGATTCGGCGGTCTCGCGCAGGACTCAAGAACCCGGCGCGGCCGATCGGCAGCTTCCTGTTCCTTGGGCCTACGGGCGTCGGCAAGACCGAGATGGCGCGGACTCTGGCGCAGTTCCTCTTCGGGAGCGAGAAGGCACTGATCCGGTTCGATATGTCGGAGTTCATGGAGAAGCACTCCGTGAGCAAGCTGATCGGTTCGCCTCCGGGCTATGTCGGCTACGAGGAGGGCGGCCAACTGACGGAGCGCGTGAAACGCAATCCGTACTGCGTGGTTCTGCTCGATGAGATCGAGAAGGCGCATCCGGATGTCTTCAACCTGCTGCTGCAGGTATTTGAAGACGGGCAGCTGACGGATGGTCTGGGCAACACGGTCGACTACAAGAACACGATCATCATCATGACCTCGAACATTGGGGCGAAGCACCTGCAGAAGCGGCAGGGGCTTGGCTTCCAGAGTGAGAAGGAAGACATGGTACTGGACAAGATGGAGGAGCTCGTCAGGGGCGAGGTCAAGCGGACCTTCAATCCTGAGTTCCTGAACCGTCTGGCGAATCTCGTGCATAAGGCGATCACGATCTCCGTGACCGACGAGGCGAAGAAGTGGATTATCCAGAAGACGGCTTCGGATCGGAGCTATGGCGCTCGTCCGCTGCGCCGTGCGCTGCAGAAGTACGTCGAGGATCCTCTCTCCGAGGCTCTGATCGGCGGCGGCATTGCGCAACGGCCGGCGTTCCTCGAGGTGTACATGGAGAACAACTCGCTGTTCTACCGGCCGATTGCGGCAGACGGCGAAGAGAAGGCAGCAGGTCTTGCACTGACTGCTGTATAGCTGGAGACACGGATAGCAATACGCCCCGGCGATATCGCCGGGGCGTATTGTTTAACGCGGAGGAAACAAGACTCTATGGATCGTCGTGAATTTGCAGCGTTAGTGCCGGCTCTGCTGGCTTGTCGGTACATGGCGGGGATGCTGAAGGCGGGGAATATCCAGCTGGAGATGCACGAGACAACGCAGGAGGTAGGGGCCCCACATGAGCCCGTCGACACCCATCTCCACAATGAGATCTGGCTGGTGAGGCAGGGGACGCTGGAGCTGACGACAAATGGGGTGGCCCGGCGCATGGAAGCGGGAGATGTGGGAATCTGCGTGGCCGGAGACAAGCACTACATCCAGAACGTGGGAGATACGCCTGCGGTTTATTTCGTGGTGACGCTCGGCCCGCCGGAATAGATGATCGGCGATGAAAAAGAGGTCCCGGCTTCGTGCCGGGACCTCTTTTTGTCTGAACCAGAGAAAACCAGGCATCTGAAAAAGCCAGGCCTACCGAGTTCGAAGAAACTAAACGAGGGATTGGGCGGCTTTGACGGCGTCCGAGACGACGTTGCCAGCCTTGTCTACAGCCTTGTCTACGACAGTTTCCACCTGTTCCCTGGTGCGCTTGATGGCCTTCTGGGCCTCGTTGCTGAAACGCTCGGCTTGCTCCTTGAGGTAGTCACCGGCATCTTCGAGGTAATCTCCCGCGTCTTCAACGCCCTTACGCAGTTGCCTGCGAGTTCTGACGCCGCTCTGGGGAGCGTAGAGGAGAGCAATGGCGGCTCCAGCCGCGACTCCAATACCAAAGGCCAACCAGTAGTTGTTCTTTGTGCTCATGCGGATACCTCGTCCTTGATTTCGGGATCTTACTGCTTTCCATTGGATTCAGGCCGGCGGTGAATGGTTGGTTTTTTCGCCGGGGCGTAACCAGGACGCACGAGCGCAACGTCTGGAGAACCATCGTTCTTCTTTTGGGGAGAACCGGTTTTAGACCGAGAGGCCCGCCAATTCCCTTGCCCGCAGAAATACTCGAGTGAACATGGTCCGGTTCAACCGCCCGGTATTGGTGTTGCGCAGGGACGGGTGGTAGCTGGCGAGAAGGTGCAGGCCATTCGGCAGAACATATTGGGCTCCGTGGCTGAAACGGTAGATCGATTTCTTTTCGATGACCCCAGTCTGCAGAAGATGGGCCAGGTAGCCATCGAAGGCGATCTTCCCCAGGCAGACGACGACGCGGACACGCGGAAGGGCTTCGATCTCCCCGGCGAGGTGGGTGGCGCAGTTGCGAATCTCCTGCGGAGTGGGTTTGTCGCCGGGTGGCGCGCAACGGACGACCGAGGCGATCCAGGCGTGGCGGAGTTTGAGGCCATCATCGCGTGAGACTCCGGTGGGCTGACTGGCGAAGCCCAGGTCGTAGAGGACGGGGTACATGAAGTAACCGGAGCCGTCGCCGGTGAAGGGGCGGCCCGTGCGATTGGCTCCGTGGGCGCCTGGGGCCAGGCCGAGGATGAGAACGCAGGCGCGTGGGTCGCCGAAGCCGGGGACGGGACGGGCCCAGTAGGTCTCATCCTGATACGCTCGACGTTTGGCTTCTCCAATCCCCCGGCAGTAGTCGCGGAGGCGGGGGCAGCGCTCGCAGCCTATGATGGATTCGCGAATCTGCAGAAAAAGTTGGGGCGTTATCTTTGTGTTGGCGAGTGTCACTGCATCTCAATGATAGTGGTAACGAGTTGCCTCCGGAGACCGGGCGCTATCTCGTTGTTTTCGTAGAATGTTCTTGAGCTTCAAAAACTAGAAGGCGGTACGTTGGAAGACCCAAGACTTAGTCGTATGTATGCCGCGCTTCTAGCGCGAAGGTTCGCGGAGTTGCGCAGGAGTACCTGGCATTTGGTGGTAATGCGTTCCGGCCTCCTGACAATGATCGTCCTGACGATCGTATTGGTGGCGCTGGCATTTGGATGGAGAGCCCATAGGCTGGGGCAGTTCGCCAAGTTGAAATCGGAGTTGAAGAGAGGCTCCGTGCCGCAGACTCCAGCAGCGGCGCGACCGGGTGGGCAGGATGCGATCGTGTTGCAGCGCGCTCAGCTATCAAGCAGCACGGCTCCGGAGTTTCTTTCAGCCACTATGCTGCCCGGGCGGGGAATGAACGTGCTGCAGATTAGCGCGTACCTTCCGCAGAAAGGGGAGGTGCAGCTTCTGGCCTCGCCGCCTCTTGTTGAGGCAGCACGATTGCTCGATGGAAGCGGGATGGACGCGGCGGGGGGCGGAAGCCTGACGATGGGAGCAGCATTCGAGGCCCCCTGGGCGAACCGAATCTCCGGAGTAGCCTCTCCGGAGGGAATGACTGCGACGATGACGTGGCGGGGACGGATTCTTAGCCTGCCAGCGGCGCTGAGGGAGCATGGCAGCGGCGCGATGGCCACAGGGGGCCTACTGCTGAAGCGAGGCGCGGATGAAGTAAGAACAAATGTCATGCCGGATGGCGGAGAGGGGCAGGCGACCTTCAACGCGGGAGACTTTGACGGACACTGGATATCGCGGACGGAGATTACGACATCGGTGCAGTTGAGCAGCCGGGCGATGGAGATAAAAGTCGTGGCTCGCAATACAGGGGATACGCCAGAACCGATGGGAATTGGATGGCATCCCAGGTTTGCCATTCTGAGTGGGAATCGCGGCCAGGCGACATTGCGGCTGCCGAACGCGCTGCGGGCGGAGGTTCGGGATCGCCGCAGTGGACTGCCGAGCGGAAAGCTGCTGCCGGTCACAGGCACGGAGTATGACTTTACCGGGAGAGCTGGGGCACAGCTGGGCGGCTTGAGCCTGGACGACAGCTTTGTCCATCTGCGGCCGGCCCTGCTGGATAGCGGGCCAATCGCCGAGCTACGCGATCCGGAGAGCAACTATGGTCTGCGGATCACGGCGATCTCTTCGACGATCAAGGCGATTCGCGTCTACGCTCCGGCCGACTCGAATTTCGTCTCGATTGAGCCTCAATTCAACTATGACGATCCGTTTGGACACGAGTGGGCGAAGGAGGAAGACACCGGAATGGTGGTCCTGCAGCCCGGACAGTCTGTGCAATGGATGGTACGGTTGGAGATATTTTCGCTGACATCTGATCGATCGCAGCGGTTCTAGATTTGTGGGCCTATCGAATGACCCCGGAGATGTGTGGCTGCAGGTTTGACCCTCCACATCGAAGACTCGTACAGTAGTAGAGAGGCGTAGACCGCGGCCAGCTCATGAGCGAGCGATGCGGCATATACAGACGACCCTGGAAGGCATGGCTTTGACCCCGACTGAGATGACAGAGACAAACGAAACTGCTGAGCAGCAGTCCGAAGTAGCGCACACGCATGATCACGAACATGACCACGACCATGATCATGAGCATCAGCATGCTCCTTCGCTGAACCCGGAGCTGACGCGCGAGATTGAAGTGGAAGTACCGGCAGACGAGGTCTCGAAGAGCTTCAAGACCATCGTGAAACGCTACCAGAAGCTGGCGCGGATTCCCGGATTCCGCGCGGGCAAGGTGCCGGAGTCGCTGATCCGCTCGAAGTTCGCGAAAGAGGTGCGACAGGAGGTTCTGGAGAGCCTGGTGTCTGAGCGTTTCCGCAATGCCATCAACGAGCAGAAGCTGCGCCCAGTCTCAGAGCCCCAACTGCTGGACATGCAGCTGTTCGACGGGCAGCCCCTGAAGTTCAAGGCTGCGTTCGAGGTTGCGCCGGAGTTCGACATCGCGGGCTACGACAGCGTTCGCGTGCCGAAGCCTGATGCAGCGCTCACGAATGACGAGTTCGATGACGAGCTGAACAGGGTGCTAGATGGCCACGCGACGGTAGAGCCCGTAGAGGAAGATCGCACACTGGTGGATGGCGACTGGGCAGAGATCCAGTTCCGCGGCGAGGTGCAGGACCTGGCGCAGACGGTGACGGAGGATGGCGTCTCCAACGCGTCCAGCCGCGAGCCGATTACGGGCGAGGATGTTCTGGTCGAGGTGGGCGGAAAGAATACGCTGGCTGCGTTCAATGAGGCCCTGCGTGGATCGAAGGTTGGTCAGGAGCTGAAGTTCGAGGTGGTCTATCCTGCAGGCTTTGGCGAGCAGCGGCTCGCAGGACAGACCGTCAGCTACGACGTGACGGTGAAGAGCATCAAGCGCAAGACGTACCCGGAGCGCGATGCCGAGTTTGCGAAGCAGCTGGGCAACTACGAGAGCTGGGATGAGTTCGAGACGAAGTTGCGGGAGCACTCGGCGGACCGCAAGAAGAATGCGCTTGAGAGCCAGGCGAAGGACAAGATGCTCGAAGAGCTGATCGCGAAGTATCAGTTCCCTGTTCCCGAGTCGTTCGTGCAGCAGCAGGTGGACGCCCGGCTGGACCGGGGGCTTCGCGCCCTCGCGCAGCAGGGCATGAAGCCCGAGGATATGCGCAAGCTGGACTTCGGCCGTCTGCGTGCCGCACAGCGCGACCAGGCAGTGAACGAGGTAAAGGCCTCGATGATTCTGGACCGCATCTCCGAGGCCGAAGGCGTCGTGGTGAGCGACGAGGACCTCGATCGCGAGCTTCTGATGCTCTCGATCCAGTCGCGCGAGCCGCTGGAGGCTCTGCGTGAGAGACTGACGAAGGACGGCGGGTTGGATCGGATTCGCGAGCAGATGCGGCGCGAGAAGACGGGAAGCGTGCTCTACGAGAAGCTGTCGGCGTAGATCGATTTTGTCTGATTGCTAACGGATAAAAGAAAGAGAGTGTTATGGGACTAGTACCGATGGTGATCGAGCAGACGAGCCGGGGCGAACGCGCCTACGACATCTACAGCCGTCTGCTGCGGGACAACATCATTTTTCTGGGAACACCGATCGACGACAACATCGCGAATGTGATCATTGCGCAGATGCTGTTCCTCAGCGGCGAGGACCCGGAGAAGGACATCCAGCTCTATATCAACTCGCCGGGCGGCTCGATTACGGCCGGCCTCGCGATCTACGACACGATGCAGTACATCAAGAATGATGTCGTGACGTTCTGCATCGGACAGGCTGCGAGCATGGGCGCCTTCCTGCTGATGGCGGGCAAGAGGGGCAAGCGATTTGCCCTGCCGAACTCGCGCATCCTCATCCATCAGCCGTCGATGGGCGGGCTGAGCGGACAGGCGACCGACATCGACATCCATGCGAGAGAGATTCTGCGGATTCGCGAGATCACCAACAAGCTGATGAGCGCAAGCACGGGCCAGACGCTGGAACGGATCGAACGGGACGTCGAACGCGACTTCATCATGACGGCGGCACAGTCCAAGGAGTACGGGATCATCGACGACATCATCGACCGGCCCCGGACATAGTAGCAATTGGACTACCACATCAGGAGCCCGGGCCGTTGGTCCGGGCTTCGGCGTTATGACCAATTTGGGGTATAGGCACAGGCACCTGGTTCCCGGTTTACAAGATGAAACAGGTGTAAACTTCTACTACGCCTTTTTTTTGCGGTCTTTCTCAGGAGTTGTCGGAATCTATGAAAACGTCACGAAGCTCAGACGAATCTCTTCGTTGCTCGTTCTGCCATAAGTCGCAGGATGCCGTTGCCAAGCTTATCTCCTCGCCTTCGGACTACCCGCGGGCGTACATCTGCGATGAGTGCGTGGCGGTTTGCAACTCGATCCTCGAGGACGATCGCTCGGAGGCCCAGCCTGGAGCCGCCCCGGCCCACCTGCCTAAGCCGCAGGAGGTAAAGGCTTTTCTGGATGAGTACGTGATCGGGCAGGATCAGACGAAGAAGAAGCTCGCCGTGGCAGTCTACAACCACTACAAGCGCATCCAGATGAACAAGACGCGCGGCAATGATGTGGAGCTCGCGAAGTCGAATATTCTACTAGTGGGACCGACGGGATCAGGCAAGACATTGCTTGCTCACACGCTGGCGAAGATGCTGGACGTTCCGTTCGCAATCGTCGATGCCACAACGCTGACCGAAGCCGGCTACGTCGGCGAGGACGTCGAGAACATCATCCTGAAGCTGCTGCAGGCCGCCGACGGCGATGTGACGCGGGCTCAGAGCGGAATCATCTACATCGACGAGATCGACAAGATTGGACGCAAGGACGAGAATCCTTCGATTACGCGCGATGTCTCGGGCGAGGGTGTGCAGCAGGCGCTGCTGAAGATTCTTGAAGGCACGGTGGCCAATGTTCCGCCACAGGGTGGACGCAAGCATCCTCACCAGGAGTTTACAGCGGTGGATACGACCAACATCCTCTTCATCTGCGGTGGGGCGTTCGTCGGCCTTGAGAAAGTCATTGGGCGGCGCGTTGGAAAGAAAGCGCTTGGCTTCCGCGCGATTGCCGATCCGGACGCGAAGGATGGGGACGTGACCCCGATCCGCGCGCAACGTGACTCTGAGCTGCTGCGGCAGGCGGAGCCGCAGGATCTGCTGAAGTATGGCCTGATTCCGGAGTTCGTCGGACGGCTGCCCGTGATGGGCATTCTGGACGAGCTGGACGAGGCGGCCCTGATCGAAATTTTGACGAAGCCGCGGAATGCAATCCTCAAGCAATATGCGAAGCTGTTTGACTTTGAAGGCGTGAAGGTTACCTTCTCCGATGAGGCTGCCAGGGCCATTGCTCGCGAAGCCCTGATGCGCAAGGTAGGTGCCCGCGGCCTTCGAATGATCATCGAAGAACTGATGCTGGACCTGATGTATCACGTCCCTGGCAACAAGAAAGTAAAGGACATCGTGATCACGGAGGCGATGGTCAAGAATCGCGACCTGACGCTTCCTATGCTATTGGAAAAGGCGGGTTAAGCGGCAGGTGCGCGGGATGGCGCGCACCTAGTTTCCCTGGGGGAGGCCCCAGCGGTTGCAGCGAGGGTGGAAGACCGCTGCGAAGTTGTGTGGCCGGCAAAAGTTGGCACTATTATTGCTCAACACTTTTAGATGGCCCCCGACATGGCAAGAGGAATTACAATCACGTGAAGCCGCAAACGCCGGGTTGCATCGTTACCGCCGTTTAAACGTCTAATTGGGGAGAGCGATGACAAACCAACCAAAAGAAACGCTGAGCGGCGACGTTCGCAAGCTACCGATGATGCCCATTCGTGACATGGTCATCTTTCCACACATGATGACCCCATTTGTCGTGGGGCGGGAGTCCAGCGTGCGGGCACTTGAGGAGGCGCTCTCGGGCGACCGCAAGATCTTCCTGGCGACACAGCACGACGCCTCCATCGATGAGCCCAACGCCGACGACATCTACGAGACGGGCACGATCGGCAACATCGTCCAGAGCGTCAAGATGCCCGACGGCAACATCAAGGTTCTCGTCGAGGGTGTGGAACGGGCGCGAGCCACAGAGGTGAACGACGTCGACGGCTTCTTCGTCGCGACGGTACGCACCGGCCAGACGCATCTGGATCTGACTCCCTCGGTGGAACAGTTGATGCAGCGCGTCCACTCGCTCTTCGAGCAGTATGTGAAGCTACAGCAGTCCCTGAACTACGAGACGATGGCGGCCAGCGTCCGCGCCGATGAGCCGGCGAAGCTGGCAGATACAATCGCCGCAAACCTGCAGCTCTCCATCGAAGAGAAGCAGCAGCTTCTGGAGGTCTTTGATCCCGAGACCCGGCTGTCCAAGATCGCCGACGTTCTGGATGTGGCGATTGAAAAGCTGAACATGGACCGGACCATCCAGTCTCGCGTGAAGCGGCAGATGGAGAAGGCGCAGAAGGAGTACTACCTCAACGAGAAGATCAAGGCCATCCAGAAGGAGCTTGGCCGCGGTGAGAAGTCCGAGTTCGACGAGCTGAAGAAGAAGATTGAAGCGGCAGGGATGCCGAAGGATGTGCTCGACAAGTCGCTGCAGGAGCTGAAGAAGCTCGAGGCGATGCCGCCCATGTCGGCCGAATCGACTGTGTCGCGTAACTATCTCGACTGGCTGCTGGCGGTGCCCTGGAAGAAGCGGTCGAAGGAGATTCGTTCGATCGACCACGCTGAACAGATCCTGAACGAAGACCACTACGGACTCGAGAAGATCAAGGAACGCATTCTTGAGTTTCTCGCGGTGCGGCAGTTGGTAAAAAACCCGAAGGGTTCGATCCTGTGCTTCGTCGGGCCGCCAGGCGTAGGTAAGACCTCGCTTGGCATGTCCATCGCCAAGGCTACGGGACGCAAGTTCGTACGGATGTCGCTTGGCGGCGTGCGCGACGAGGCGGAGATTCGCGGGCATCGGCGCACGTACATTGGCGCGTTGCCGGGGCAGATCATTCAGTCGATGAAGAAGGCTGGGACGAAGAACCCGGTGTTCATGCTGGATGAGATCGACAAGATGGCGTCGGACTTCCGCGGCGACCCAGCCAGTGCCCTGCTGGAGGTTCTCGATCCGGAGCAGAATACGTCCTTCCAGGATCACTATCTCGATGTGGAGTACGACCTGTCGCAGGTGCTCTTCGTTGCGACGGCCAATGTGCTGCACACAATCCCCGGCCCCCTGCAGGACCGCATGGAGATTTTGCGGCTGCACGGCTACACCGAGTTGGAGAAGCTGGAGATCGCGAAGCAGTATCTCGTGAAGAAGCAGCGCGAAGGGACCGGACTAACCGAAGAGCAGATCATCTTTGAGGATGACGCTTTACGTCAGATCATCCGCAGTTACACGCGTGAGGCTGGCGTGAGAAACCTCGAACGCGAGATCGGCAACGTGTGCCGCAAGGTCGCACGGCGCGTGGTGAAGAACGGCGCAGAGCATCTGGAGACGATCACTGGAGACAATCTGGAAGGGATTCTCGGAGTGGCGAAGTTCCGCGACTCACAGGTCCACGAGAAGAGCGAGGTTGGCCTCGTAACTGGCCTCGCCTGGACCGAGATGGGCGGCACGATTCTGCAGACCGAGGTCCAGGTACTGGACGGAAAAGGCAAGATGACGGCGACCGGACAGTTGGGCGATGTGATGCAGGAGTCCGCACAGGCCGCGCTGAGTTATATACGGTCCAGAGCGCATCATCTCGGCCTCCCGAAGGACTTCTATCGCCATGTCGATATCCACGTGCATGTGCCGGAAGGAGCGATTCCCAAGGATGGACCGTCTGCCGGGATCACGCTCGCTACTGGCCTGGCCAGTGCCCTGACGAAGATCAAGGTGCGGCGCGACATCGCCATGACGGGCGAGATCACGCTGCGCGGCAAGGTGCTTCCCATCGGCGGCCTGAAGGAGAAGCTGTTGGCGGCACACCGCGTAGGCATCTTCGAGGCGATTCTTCCCGAGGAGAACCGCAAGGACCTTGCCGACCTGCCGGAGTTGCTGAAGACCTCCATGAAGCTGCACTTCGTGGAAGAGATGGATCAGGTATTGACGATTGCGCTGGAGGGTAAACTTCCAGAGTTGCAGGAAGAGACGCCAGAGGGTTTGGCGGCGGCAGTTCTTCCGGCGGGTATAGACATTCCTCAACAACCAATCGCTCATCAGTAGAAGACGATTCGCTGAAACAACAAAAGCCGAGCCTATAAGCTCGGCTTTTGCCATGGGGCTTCAAAGTATCTCGGCGATTGAGCCTAGACCGATCGTTTGCCGCTTACGAAGTTCATGATGATCGAGATGACGGCAAGGATAAGGAGCAGATGGATAAGAAAACTGCTCACGTGGAGGACGAAAAATCCGCCAAGCCAAAGCACTGCCAGAACGATACCAAGAATGAGAAACATTGCGGGGCCTGCTTTCTTCCTGAAACGAGTTGTCGCGCGGGCGCGACCATTACAGGTGGTAAGAGAGGGGATGCCTCGGATTCGTTGCTCCACAACAGAATTGATGAAGCAAAACCCTTGGATAGCCATTGGCAAATAAGGCTTTCCGGCGCTTGCCTGCAATACCTTGCATAATAAAAGCGCGCCGCAATTTCCGGCGCGCCTTACTATTCGGGTTGGATCGGTGCGTCCTTGGAACGCTAGTTTCTGCCGCCTGCAATCGATGGGATGAGCATCACCTCGTCACCATCCTGGAAGGAGTAGGTCTCGCCGCCGAGGAAGCGGATGTCTTCGTCGTTGACGTAGATGTTGATGAAGCGGCGAAGCTTGCCATCGTCGTCCTTGATCTGGGTGCCGAGAGCGGGAAAGGTCTGCTCAATGTCTGCGATCAGACCCGGGAGATTCGCAGCTGCGGAGTCGAACTGCTTGCGGCCATCGGTGTGGCGGGTGAAGGCGGTGGGAAGCGTTACTTTGATTGCCATTAGTTTCCTCCAGCAGCAGCCAATTCAGGCTCCGCGGTGCCGTCGAGCTCGCGCAGGTAGGCGTCGAAGTCGGCCAGCCGCGGACGGACGGCGCGCTCCTGGCTATAGTGATCTGTCAGCGCGTCAGTTGTCTTGAGACCATTGCCGGTGATGCAGGTAACGGTGAGTTCGTCGGGAGAGATGCGGCCATGGGCGTACAGACGAGCCGTAACGGCCGTGGTGACGCCTCCTGCAGTCTCGGTGAAGATTCCCTCGGTCTCGGCTAGCTCCTGCATGCCGGAGACGATCTCGATGTCGGAGACATCCTCAGCCCATCCACCGCTGTCGCGGATCATCTTCGCGGCGGCGGGTCCGTCGGCGGGATTGCCGATGGCAAGCGAACGGGCAATCGTATTCGGGCGCTGCGGCTCGATGTCGTCAGTTCCCTGCTTCACGGCCGTCGAGATGGGAGAGCAGCCTGTGGCTTGGGCGCCGAAGAAGCGCACGGGCTTGTCTTCGACGAGACCCAGGTAGATGAGTTCCTGGAAGGCCTTGCGGATCTTGCGAATCAGCGAGCCGCCAGCCATGGGGACGACGACGTTGTCGGGGAGACGCCATCCGAGCTGCTCGGCGATCTCGTAGCCAACGGTCTTCGAGCCCTCGGCGTAATAGGGGCGAAGATTTACGTTGACCAAACCCCAGTTGTACTCATCCGCAATCAGCGTGCAGAGGCGGTTGACGTGGTCGTAGTTGCCGTCGATGCGAATGAGGCGGGCACCGTATACTTGAGTGTTGAGAATCTTTGCGGGCTCGAGATCTGCCGGCACGAGAATGCAGGCCTTGATGCCGAGACGGGCTGCCTGCGCGGCGACAGAGTTGGCGAGGTTGCCGGTAGAGGAGGCACCGACAGTCTCAAAGCCAAAGCGCTGGGCATTGGCCAAGGCGATGGAGACGACGCGGTCTTTGAAGCTGAGCGTCGGGAAGCAGACAGCATCATTCTTGACGTAGAGGTTGGTTGCGCCGATACGCTTGCCGAGGTTCTTTGCCCTGACCAGCGGAGTGAAGCCTACTGGGAGGTCCGGCTGGAAGCCATCCGGAATGGGGAGCAGAGCGGCGTAGCGCCAGATGTTGGCCGGGCCGGCTGCGATCGTCTCGCGGGTGAAGACACCGCGTACAGCCTCAAGATCGTAGGCAATCTCAAGGGGGGCCAGGCAGTCCGGGCAGCCCGAGAGCGGCTGGTTGCCGTACCGTTTGCCACACTCGTTGCACTTCAACTCATACCGCATACAGGAATAGTTCATTACGTTCTCTCCGAGGGGAAAGAGGGACTTTTTCTTATGACGTACTCTCTTTTGGGGGCTGCCGTAACCGGCGAGGAAGGTGAAATGCGGGGTGCAGTTCCAGAATCGGGCTGCGTGCTCCGAATCTCATGTTCCCTGTCTCCAGGAGAGAGTTGACACCGGTACGCCTTTGTTCTGTCCGGTTGTCGTGGCGTCAAAGGGCTCGTCCCTCAACCACTCTGCATGAAATTCAAATTTGCCCGAAGGCAAACTGGAATATGTCAGTTGTAGCACAGCGGTGGTGCCGCTGCAAGTTCTATGAAAGAGATGGCTTCCGGCAAGCATTCGATGCACTTTTAATTGCTGTGAGCGGAATCTCGTCCACATCCCACGTCATGAGCGATCTTACCGATCAAGACAGCAGCGTTCGCAACAAACGGCTGGCAGACGGGGCTACCCGCAAGGAGTTCAACCGTCCGGGAGCTGCCGAGCATCTTGCCTCGCTACCCCCAGCCACTGCGGAGCGGTCGCCCATCGTCAAAGATGCCTTCGCCGGGCTCCTTCTGTATAGAAGACCGATGACTTGTACTCCTTGCGCAGATCGTCCTCAACATACTTGCGCGCAAGTGCCGCTCCGCCGCAGATCACGATCAACGGCCTCCTTCAGAAAGACGCTGTTCAGCCCATGACGCGTTGCTTTAGCAGATCAAGAAAAGTAGGCATGAAGTCATGTCGAAACGCGCTTGCGCCATACATCAATAAAGGGCTGTCGCTGTTAAATTTGTTTATTTCCGATGCTGCTGTACGTTGATGATGCGTGTCAGGCCAGCATCTCCGCTTCGTCCTGCGCCGATTGCACAGCATCCGGAAGCTTATGCGACGGAACAAGCAGATCTTCCTTGCGCATGACTAAATTCGTGGCATTCAGCGAGGCGAGCTCGAAGCCGTGGCCGTGCGTAATGGCGTCCGTGGGGCAGGCCTCGACGCAGTAGCCGCAGAAGATGCACCGGTTGTAGTCGATGTTATAGACCTTCGCATAGCGCTCGGCCGAGGAGATTCGCTTCTCTTCCGTATTCTCGGCCGCCTCGATGTAGATGCAGTTCGAAGGACAGGCGGCAGCGCAGAGGAAGCAGGCGACGCACTTCTCAAGCCCGTTCTCATCGCGCTGGAGCTGGTGTTTTCCGCGGAAGCGCTCCTGAAACTTGGCGCCACGCATGGGACCTTTGCCGTCGGGATAGTTCTCTACCTCTGTCGGCTGGAACATCTCCTTGAGAGTAATGCTCATTCCCTTGGCAATGGCTGCGGCGTCGCGAAGTTTAGACATACTTTCAGTATACGATGCGGGGGCGACAGGCTGAAAGCCATGAACCGAGCATGCCTCTTCCTCTCCTGCCTGATGCACTACCTTCCGAAGGCGTAAGAGAGCTTGAAGACGCCGTTATCGATGCCCGGGTTGACGTCGGCGGTGTAATCGTTCGAGATATGGTGAAACCGATACTCGAACTGTACAGAACGGCTCTTGCTTTGAAAGAATTCGATTCCCGCTCCAATGTCGAAAGTAAAGTTGAAGGAGCCTGCGTTGCTGACGGGAATCGGGCGAGTCGAGAAGATATAACCGGCAGTCGATGAGACAAAGGGCTGAATGCGATGGGTCGGGCGAAAGCTATATTGCAGTCCAACCGGGGATAATCCCTGAGCGAAGGTCCAACGCCGATCACAAGATGTTGTCACGGCAATAAAGTAAGACTGCCCCGGAATCTGAACCGTCTGCTGGAAGCTTCCGGGTCTGCAGGCCTTAAAGGTTATTCCTGAACCGATCGATGTCGAGACCGGACCGGGTGGATTGATGGGAGTGATGACAAACGTGCTGACGTTGACCGGGTCACTCTCCATGAGCAAAGGACGCACCTCGACAAGATAACGCAGATCGCCGGCACGGACGGACCAGAGCCTCCGTGCATAAGAGGCGCCCACAACCGCCAGTTTGCGGTTTTCCGCCAGGCCCAACACGATATGGCTTGAATCGTTGGAGTACTCGGTAAAAACGGTGAAGGTATTCGCGCGGCGAAGAACCTGCGAGTCGCGGGTTTGAGCGTGGGCTACAGTGGCAATGACGAAAAGCAATGCAAGACTTGCAAATGCCGATGGCTTCATTCGGTTCTCGGTTGCTCTAAAGTGTCGTGATTCTATCGCGGATGTTTGAAGTCGTCGTGGGTATTAGAACTGCCCTACTCAATCCCCAGCTTCTTCCAAAGTGCGTCCACTCTGGCCTTCACCTCCGCATCCATCGTCAACATCGGCGGCCACGGGCGGTTGAAGCCCTCCGCCGGCCACTTCCTCGTCGCATCGATCCCC
>WNGR01002531.1_pt1 | contig 20405 bp, 15 predicted proteins | sample 5407581 | NCBI WGS metagenome assembly WNGR01 (sample SAMN13153383, study PRJNA577476) | soil metagenome | isolation source: 80 cm soil or saprolite under Garry oak tree replicate 2 | place: USA:California | collected 2016-06-15 | reverse complement strand
TGACACCGGGCCCACGGACACGGGGCTCGGTGACTTTGCCAGCCGGGTCCTTGACGTGGTCGAAGCGATACCGCCGGGCCGGGTGATGTCCTACGGCGACGTGGCCGAGTACCTCGGTGAGGGCGGCCCGCGTCAGGTGGGCCGGGTTATGGCGCTATGGGGCGGCGGCGTGGCGTGGTGGCGGGTCATCCACGCGGACGGCTCGCTGCTGGCCGGGCACGAGCGGACGGCGCTCGCCAGGTACCGGGACGAGGGCACGCCGATGCGCCTGGGATCAGACGGTCGGCCCGGCCGGGTGGACATGCGCCGTGCGCGCTGGCCCGGCCGGGACTGATCAGGCGCTGATCGCCGCGATGCCCGCGGCCACCAGCATGGCCGCGGCCACCCGCCTGATCCCGAAGCGCTCGGCAAACAGCCACATCCCGATCAGGGCCGCGAACACCACGCTCGTCTCCCTGATCGCGGCGACCTCAGCCAGCGGCGCGCGGGTCTGCGCCCAGAGCACGGTTCCGTAAGCGACCAGCGTCAGCGCCCCGGCGAGAAGGCCCTTACCCGCGGCGGACCCGGTCAGCCACCCCAGCCCCGGCCTGCGCCACAGCGCGACCACCGGGAACACCGGTCCCACCAGGAGGAACAGCAGCCCGGCGTAGGCGTAAGGATCGCCGGCCTGGCGCACGCCGAGCCCGTCCACGATCGTGTAGCCGGCGATCACCAGGCCGGTGATCACGGCGGCCGTCACCGCAGGCAGCTCGGACCGGGTCAGCCGCCCGGAGGACAGCGCCAGGCTGGCGAGCCCCACGGCGAGGACCGCCACCCCGGCCAGCGCGACCGCGCTCAGGTGCTCGCCCGCCAGGACAAAGGCGCCCAGCGCCACTACGAGTGGCGACGTTCCCCTGGCGATCGGGTAGACCTGATTGAACGCCCCGAGCCGGTACGAATTCATCAGCGCCAGGTCATAGCCGATATGGATCACTGCCGACGCGACAACGAACGGAATGGCCGCGCCCCGCGGCAGGCCGGTCAGCGCGAGGACCGCGCCGCCGCCCAGCATCGAGGCGATCCCGATCAGCGCGAACGCGGCGAGCCGGTCGTCGAGGTATTTGGCGATGGCGTTCCAGATCGCGTGCAGCGCGCCTGCGCCAATCACGATCATGACGATGGGAACGGTGATCTGGGAATGCGGCACCGATGGCTCCTTCTGCCTGTCCCGTTTCCGGGCACGCCAGTAAGAGCCCTCAGGGCTTTTTCCCCGTCAGGTGTGGGGGCCAGGATCAGGTCCGCGAGGAGCCTGACGCCGAGCCCCTGGCGCCGCTCGGTCCAGGCCGCCGTCATCCCTGGTTGTCGTTGGGTGCAGTGGGTGGGGCGGGAACGGCGCGGAACCCTAGGCGCAACCACGAGCTAAGCCGATCTTACCGGCTAGATCTGGATATCAGGCAGGCTGTGGGCATACGTCAGCCTGGCGCGCGGATTGGGCGCGGAATGGCCGCGGAATGTCGTAGCCGCGTGCTACTGGTAGAGCGGGTCGCGCGGATACCCATGGACGGCTCAGGCGTTCAGTCCGTGCGGTACTGATATGGACTCCCGCCTGCCCGCCTACCGCCTCGTCCGCAGGCCTGCGCCCACGTCAGCGGCGCCCAGCCTGGACGGCGCCCAGCAGCGGGTAGTCGGTCACGCCGCGGGGCCGCTGCTGGTGCTGGCCGGGCCGGGCACGGGCAAGACCACGGCCATCGTCGAGTCCGTCGTGCACCGGATCAGCCACCGGGGCATCGACCCGGAGCGGGTGCTGGTGCTCACCTTCAGCCGCAAGGCGGCCGAGGAGCTCCGGGAGCGGATCACGATGCGGCTCGGCCGGACCACCAGGCAGCCGCTCGCGCTGACCTTCCACAGCTACGCCTATGCCCTGGTGCGCCGGGAGTTCGTGCTCGACGGCGAGGAGCCGCCGACGCTGCTGTCCGGCCCCGAGCAGCTGCTCGAGGTCAGGCGGCTGCTGCGCGGCGAGGCCGAGGACGGCGGCGGGAACTGGCCGGACCGGCTCCGCCCGGCGCTCGCGACCAGAGGCTTCGCCGCCGAGCTGCGGGATTTCCTGCTCCGCGCGGCCGAGCGGGGCCTGGACGGCCGCGGCCTGGCCCGGCTGGGCGCGCAGCGGCGCCGGGACGACTGGGTGGCCGCAGGCGGTTTCCTGGACCGGTACGCCAGCCGCTTCGACCTCGCCCCCGTCCCCGCCTACGACTACGCGGAGATTGTCAGGATCGCCGCTGGGCTGCTCGGCCGCGCCGCGACCAGGAACCGGGAACGCCAGGCCTACGACGTCGTCCTGGTCGACGAGTACCAGGACACCGACCCCGCGCAGGAGAACCTGCTGCACACGCTGGCCGGCGACGGCCGGGAGCTGATCGCGGTCGGCGACCCGGACCAGTCGATTTACGGGTTCCGCGGCGCCGATACCCGCGCGGTCAGCCGGTTCGCCTCCAGGTTCCGCGCCCCCGACGGGAGCCCGGCCCAGGTGATCGCGCTGCGCACCTGCCGCCGCAGCGGCCAGTTCCTGCTCGCCGCCTCGCGCCGGGTGGCATCCAGGCTGCCCGCCGTTCAAGCCGATGAAGACCCCAATACCGAACGCCAGCACCGCGGGTTGATCCCGCGGCCAGGCGCTGATCCCGGTACGGCCCGGATCGTCATCGCCGCGACCGCGAACCAGGAAGCGACGGTCATTGCCGACGCGTTGCGCCGTGCGCACCTCATGGACGGGCTCGCCTGGTCGTCGATGGCGATCCTCGTCCGTTCCGCAACCCGCCAGGTGCCGGTGCTGCAGCGCGCCCTCGCCGCCGCCGGGGTTCCGGTGCAGGTCGCTGGTGATGAGCTGCCGCTGACCGCCGAGCCGGGGACCCGGCCACTGCTGACCCTGCTGGACTGCGCGCTGCGCCCGGGGGCGCTCGACGAGGACAAGGCGGCCGAGCTGCTCACCGGGCCACTCGGCGGCACCGACGCGCTCGGCCTGCGGCGGCTGCGCCGGGCCCTGCGGGTGGCGGCGCAGGCAGCGGGAGATCTGCCGGCCGAGCAGCCGCTGGCCGCGGCGCTGCACGATCCGCGCGAGCTGGTCATGGCCGGCGGCCCCGACGCCGAGGCTGACGCCGGTTTCCCGCCCGGGCCTGATGGCGGTTCCAGGGCTGGCGCCGGGTCGGGGGCTGGCGGCGGTTCCGCGCCCGGGCCCGGCACCAGGTCCGCCGTGGCCGCGGCGCGGCGGGTAGCGGCGCTGCTGGCGCTCGCGGCGCAGGCAGTGAAGGGGGATGGGGAGGCGGGTGGGGGGACCGCGCACGATGTGCTCTGGGCGGTGTGGGACGCCTCCGGCCTGGCCGGCACCTGGCAGCAGGCCAGCGCCGCGGGCGGCAGCCGCGGTGCGGCCGCCGATGCCGACCTGGATGCGGTGGTCGCCTTGTTCGACGCGGCCGCCCGGTTCAGCGCCAGGCTCCCGCAGGGCTCGCCCCGGCTGTTCCTGGACAGCCTGGCCGGGCAGGAGATCGCGGGCGACACCCTGGCCGAGCGGGCTTCGCGCGGCGACGGGGTCGCGGTGCTCACCGCGCATCGGTCCAAGGGGCTCGAGTGGGACCTGGTTGTGGTCGCCGGGGTTCAGGAGGGCACCTGGCCCGACGTGCGGACCAGGGGATCGCTGCTGTCCATGGACGCGCTCGTGGACGCCGCGCGGACCGCGGCCGACGGCGGGGCAGGGCTGGGTGGCGCGGTGGGCCCGGATGACGCCGCCGACGCCGCAGCCGCCGCTCTCGCCTCGAAGCTGCTCGACGAGGAGCGCAGGCTTTTCTACGTCGCGGTCACCAGGGCGCGGCGGGCGCTGATCGTCACCGCCGTGGGCGGCGCGGACAGCGAGGACCGGCCGTCCCGTTTCCTGGCCGAGCTGGCGGGCCGCGACATTGAGCCGGAACAGGTTACCGGGGCCGGGCAGCGCTGGCTTTCGCTGCCCGCGCTCACTGCGGACCTGCGGCGTGCCGCGGCCGACCGCGCCCGGCCCGGCCCGGTACGGCGGGCGGCCGCGGCCCAGCTGGCCCGGCTCGCCGCGGCCGGCGTCCGCGGCGCCAGCCCGCGTCAGTGGTATGCGCTGACCGAGCTGTCCGGGCCCGGCCCTGTCATGGAGGGGGACGTCCGGCTGTCACCCTCCCAGGTGGAGAACTTCACCAAGTGCGGGCTGCGCTGGCTGCTCGAGTCGGCCGCCGGGGTGCATTCTCCCAGCGTGCTTCGCCACTTCGGGATCGTGATCCACGCTGCGGCTGCGCTCGCGGCCGAGGGCGCCGACGACGCCGACATCACCAAGCGCATTGACGAGGCCTGGCGTCACCTCGACTTCGGCAGCGCCTGGTACAGCTCGAAGCAGCGCGAGCAGGCGGAACGCATGGTCCGCAAGTTCCTCGACTGGCACCGGGCCAACCCCAGGGAGCTGGCCGCTGTCGAGCAGGAGCTGCGGGTCAGGGTCGGGCAGGTGGAGATCACCGGCCGGGTGGACCGGCTGGAGCGGGACGCCGACGGCAATGCGATCATCGTCGACCTGAAGACCGGGTCGAGCCGGCCGCCCGACGACGAGCTGGACCGGAACCCGCAGCTCGGCGTCTACCAGCTGGCCGTGCTGCTCGGCGCGTTCGAGGAGCTCGGCCTGACCCAGCCGGGAGGCGCGGAGCTGGTGCAGGTGGGCAAGGCGGGCCTGAGCGCGCGGGCGCGGGTGCAGCGGCAGCGCCCGCTGTCCAGCGACCCGGAGCCGGGCTGGGCGCAGGAACTGGTGGAGACGGTGGCCGCCGGGATGTCCGGCTCGGTGTTCCAGGCCACGGTGAACCCCGGCTGCCGGGTCTGCCCGGTCGCCGCCTGCTGCCCGGTGCACGAGCGCGGCGGGCAGGTGGGCCCGTGACCGGCGTGCGGAAAATGGCCCGATGCGAGCGGCCTCAGGAGGCGGCCCCGTGACCGGCGTGCGGAAAATGGCCCGATGCGAGCGGCCTCAAGAGGCGGCCCCGTGACCGGCGGGCCGGGCAGGCGAAGCGGCGCGGCCGGTGCGCCGGGCGACGCGGGCCCGGCCACGCAGTACAGTCCCGCCCAGCTGGCGCGGCTGCTCGGCGCGGCCGAGCCGACCGCGGAGCAGGCCGCCGTGATCGGGGCGCCGCTTGGCCCGATGGCCGTGATCGCCGGCGCGGGCTCGGGCAAGAGCGAGACGATGGCGGCCCGGCTGGTGTGGCTGGTCGCGAACGGGATGGTCCGGCCGGAACGGGTGCTCGGGCTCACCTTCACCAGGAAGGCCGCCGGCGAGCTCGCCGACCGGGTGCGCGGCCGCCTTGACGGCCTCCGCCGCGCCGGGCTCGGCGCGCAGGCCGCGCCGGGCGGGGCTGGCGGAGCCGGTGCCGAGGGCCGCGGGGCTGGCGGAGCCGGCGCTGACGGCGGGGCGAGGCCAGCGGTCGGGGGGAGCTCCGCAAGTGCGGGAAGTTCGCAGGGCGGGGGACAGCCCGCGGGCGGGATGACCGCGGCCACGGCCGATGAGCGGCTGCAGGGGGACCCCGTCATCGCGACTTACCACGCGTACGCGGGCCGGCTGGTCGGCGACCACGCCCTGCGCGAGGCGATCGAGCCTTCGCTCCGGCTGATCACGCCCGCGGTCGCGTGGCAGCTGGCCGCGCGGGTGGTTGCGGCCTACGACGGCCCGATGGATGCCATCACCTGGACCCCGTCAACGGTCACCGCGGCCGTCCTCGACCTGTCCGCGGAGCTGGCCGAGCACCTGCGCGGCCCGGATGACGTGATCGAGGTGGGGGACTGGCTGGCCCGGCGGCACCGCCGTATCTGCGAGCGATCCCGGGGGAAGGCGCCGGCACCGGTGGAGAAGATCCTCGGCTGCCAGCGGGTCCGCGAGCAGATGCTGCCGCTGGTGTCTGCCTACGTGGCGGCGAAGGCGGCCAGGGAGGTCATGGACTACGGCGACCAGATGGCCCTTGCCGCCCGCATCGCCGCCCGGCATCCCGAGGTCGGCATCGCCGAGCGGGCCCGGTACCAGGCCGTGCTGCTCGACGAGTACCAGGACACCAGCCACGCCCAGCTGGTGCTGCTCCGGGCGCTGTACAGCGGCGGGCATCCGGTGACCGCGGTCGGTGACCCCTGCCAGTCGATCTACGGGTGGCGTGGCGCGAGCGCGGGCAACCTGCGGCGGTTCGCCGCGGACTTCCCGGTCCGCGGCGGCAGGCCGGCCCCGACGGTGCTGCTGTCCACCAGCTTCCGCAACACCGGCCGGGTCCTGGACGCGGCGGCCGCGATCCAGGAGGGCCTGCGGGCCGCCGCTCCGGAGGTGCCGCGCCTGGTCGCCCCGCCGCCGCGGGCCGGGCGCGGCCAGGTGGTCTGCGCGCTGCTCGACACCGCGGCCGACGAGGCCGCGTGGATCGCAGACCAGATCACGCGGCTGCTGCGGCTGCCGCCCGGCCTGGCGCCCGACGGCAGCCCCTGGCCGGACGGGCGCAGGGAGCGGCGCGGCGGCGCGGGCCGGCGTGACAGCCCGGACCGGGTCCGCGCGTCCGACATCGCGGTGCTCTGCCGCAAGCGGGCCCAGTTCCCGGCGGTGCGCGCGGCGCTCGAGGCCGCGGGCATCCCGGTCGAGGTGGTCGGCCTCGGCGGCCTGCTGACCGTGCCCGAGGTCCAGGACATCGTGGCCACGCTGCGGGTGATGCACGATCCGATGGCGGCCGACGCGCTGGCCAGGCTGCTGACCTCGCCCCGGTGGCGGATCGGCCCGCGCGACCTGGTCGTGCTCGGGCGGCGTTCCCGCTGGCTGGCCCGCGCCGCCGACCGGCCTGGGGCGGGGCAGGGCGGGCCGCAGGGAGCCGCCGCGAGTGCCCACGCTGCCGACCGGCCTGGAGGGCGGCAGGGCGGGGCGGAGATATCCGTTACGGCTCCTGATGTGATGGAGCAGGCGCTCACGGACCTGACCGCGGATCCGGGCAGCCTGGTTGAGGCCCTGGACGACCTCGGCGACCCTGGTGCCTACTCGCCGGCCGGCCACGCGCGGCTGGCGGCGCTGGCCGCCGAGCTGAGGATGCTGCGCGGGCACGCGGGCCGGCCGCTGCCCGAGCTCGTGGGCGAGGTGGAGCGCGCGCTCGGGCTGGACATCGAGGTGGCCGCCCGGCCCGGCGCCGACCCGGCGAGCTCCCATGCCGACCTGGACGCGTTCGCCGACGCGGCTGCGGCCTTCGCCGGCGATCAGGAGGAGCCGACGCTCGGCGCGTTCCTCGCCTACCTCACCGCCGCTGAGGCTGAGGAGTTCGGCCTGGAGGGCGGGCGGGTCGGGGACACCGACTCGGTGAAGCTGGCCACCGTGCACGCGGCCAAGGGCCTGCAATGGGCGGCCGTGTTCGTGCCCGGGCTGTCCGGCGGGTCGCACGGGCATGTCTTCCCGGCCCGGCCGAAGCTGACCACGCGGTGGACGGAGAACCCGCGGCTGGTGCCGTTCGGGCTGCGCGGGGACGCGGCCGACCTGCCGGCCCTGGCCGGCCTGGACGCTGAGGCGCTGGCCTCCTTCGCTGACGCGTGCGCGGACCGTGAGCTGGCTGAGGAACGCCGGCTCGCGTACGTGGCCACGACCCGGGCCGCGTTCTGGCTCGGCTGCACCGGCTACTGGTGGGGGGACGGCGTGTCGCGTCTCGGTCCCTCTGTGTTCCTTGAGGAGATGCGCGCCGCGTGCCAGGCAGGCGCGGGCACGGTCTCGGCCTGGGCGGAAGCGCCCGAGGAGGATGCCGAGAACCCGGCCCTGGCCGAGCCGGCGACGGCCTCGTGGCCAGCCGCCGCGGCTAGCTCACGACACGATGCGGTGCGCGAGGCCGCTGCCCTGGTGGGCGAGGCGCTTTCCGCTCTGGCACCCGCGGCGGCGGGCGCGGCTGTGGTGGATGCGGCGGCGGCGGATGCGGCGGGGGCGGATGCGGCGGGCGCCGGCGACCTGGCGGTGATCGCGGCCTGGGAGCGGGACGCCGACCTGCTGCTCGCCGAGCGGGCCCAGCGCCGCGGCGGCGACGCCGTCACCGTCGGGCTGCCCCGGCGGCTTCCGGTGTCCTCGCTGGTGACCGTGGCCAGGGACCCCGCTGAGCTGGCGCAGCAGGTCCGCAGGCCGATGCCGCGGCCTCCAGCGCCGCAAGCCCGGCGCGGCACCGAGTTCCACCGCTGGCTGGAGCAGCGGTTCGGGCCGCAGCGGCTGATCGACCCGGATGACCTGGTCGGCGCGGCCGACTGGGACGCGGAGCTGGACGGCGACGAGGATCTCGCCGGGCTCAGGGAGAGCTTCGAGGCGGGCGAGTGGGCGGGCCGGTGGCCGTACGAGGTCGAGGTGCCGTTCGAGACACTGATCGGCGACCGGCTGATCCGGGGCCGCATCGACGCGGTGTTCGCCGACGCGCCAGGCGGCGGGTTCGACGTCGTGGACTGGAAGACCGGCCGGCCGCCCGCGTCGCCCGAGGAGGAGCGGGCCGTCGCCGTGCAGCTGGCCGCCTACCGCCTGGCCTGGGCTGCCCTGGCCGGGGTGGCGGTCGATGAGGTCAGGGCGGCGTTCTACTACGTGCGCGATGATGCCACCGTGCGGCCCGCTGACCTGCTCGACGAGGCGGGCCTCGCCGCGCTCATCGAGGGCATCCCGGCCGGCTAGATCTCCCCAGCCGCCGGGAGCGCAGGCCCGGAACGAGCGGGAACGGATGGGCGTCGGCGAGGCGCGGGTGCCTACCGAGGCGGGATGGATAGTCTCGGGTGGGTCGCGCTGGCCAGGCCATGGGCCGTTTGATCGGAGGACGCCATTGCCCGAACGACGGGTATCGATGACTGACGGGCTGGCCGAGCGCGTGGTGCGCCGCGCTATCGCCGCGCTGGCCAACTCCTACGGCTCGGCCCCGGCCCGGGCCACGGCCGCTAAGGAGATGCTGGTCCACGCCCTCGAGGGTCACTCTAATGCGGCCGACGAGACGGACGGCTACGCGGCCGCCGCGGCTCTCGCGGCACTGGCCCACGGGGTCGAGGCCGAGGCGGGCCGGGGGCTTGACTGGCTGTCCGTCGCGGCCCTCGAGGAATGGGATTTCCATCACCCGCAGAGCCCCGTCTGACCACCGCGGGGGGACGCTCAGCCGGGGACGCTTGGCCGGGGACGCTCAGCCGCCGAGGTAGCGCTCCATCGACTCGACCTTGGCGTCCAGCGCCCCGGTCACGCCCGGGCGTACGTCGGCCTTGAGCGACAGGCTGACCCGCGGTGCTTTCGCCGCGACCGCGTCCACGGCCTGTTTCACGACGCCCATGACCTCGTCCCAGTCGCCCTCGATCGTGGTGAACATGGCGTCGGTCCGGTTGGGCAGGCCGCTCTCGCGGACGACCCGCACCGCGTCGGCGACATACTCCGCGACGTCCTCGCCGACCCCCAGCGGCGTGACCGAGAACGCAACGAGCATCGGGCTCTCCTCAGAATCCGTTTCAGTTGATGCCGGGGGCGATGGCCGACTCGAAGCGGCTGAGCACTTCCTGGTCCCCCGAGCGATCGACCGGCCCGGTCGTCGGCCGGTGCCAGAGCCAGCAGTCGAGGTCGGCGGCGCTGGCGGAGACTTCGGCGGCCGCCGCGGCCCCGGAGTCGCTGTCAGCGGCGTCGATGTCGGGTTCGTCGTAGCTGGTCCCGCTCGGGTCTGTGCCGGTGAACCGCCCCAGTGTGACGAGCCAGGTGTCCCCGGTGTCGGTGGCCCGGATCCGTACGGTCTGCTCGCTGTGCGGGGTGAAGGTCCCCCACTCGGGCACGCCGCCGTACATGACGCGCAGCGCCTCGTCGACTCCGTCGGCGCTCAGCTGCGGATCGAGCGGGGTGCGGCTGCCCGCGGCCAGCTCGGCATCGATCCGGTGGATCAGCGCCTCATGGGCCTGGCGCCGCCGGATGAAGCCGACGGTCTTGTCGTCCGACCACGTCCAGGCCGGGGTGTCCGGCGCATTCGCGGCCAGAACCTCCAGCAGGGTACCGCTCGCGCGCTCATAGAACTCCTGCAGCCCGGCCCGGTCGGCCGGGCGCTCCGGCTTAAGGTCCTCGGCCTGCTGGCTGGTCGCGTTCTCGCGCACGATCGTGCCCCAGAACCACTGCACTTCCCCGAGGTGCCACAGCAGGTCATCGGCGTTCCATTCGGGGCACGTCGGCACGGGCGTGTCCGGCGCGGCTGCGCCGACGGCCAGGGCGAATAGGGCGGATTCCCGAGCCAGGTGATCGATGTAATCCAGGTCCGAGTTCACGTTGTGCAGGCTACTCCGCTACCACGGCCGGTCGCGATGGCCTGGTGCCGGCACCAGCCGGAGCCATGCGGATGCGGCCGCCGGACTAGATCAAGTTACCGCCCCGCGTATCTGGTCCCGCGCCCCCAGTGACCTGTACGATCACGCGCATGAATCCACTGTCCGGCGTCCTCGGCGAGGCATGGAAGATATACCGTTCCTACGCCGCGCACCTGCTTTCGATCGCCTTTGTTATCTACCTGGTCGCGGCGATCATCACCGCGCTGCTCTCCCTGGCCGGCGTCTTCGGGTCGCTGCTCGGCACCATCGTGGAACTGGTCGCAGCGTTCCTGGTGCAGGCCGCGCTGGTCAAGGCGATCCAGGATGTGCGCGACGGCCGCGTCGACCTGAACCTCGGCGAGACCGTGTCCGCGGCCATGCCTTACATCCTGCCGGTTGCTGGCGCGTCGATCCTGGCCGGCATCGCGATCACGATCGGGCTCATCCTGATCATCGTCCCTGGCCTCATCCTGATCACTATCTGGGCCGTGATCGTGCCCGCGATCGTCATCGAGCGGTCGGGGGCGCTGGCGTCCTTCGGGCGCAGCCGGGAACTCGTCCGTGGCCACGGATGGCAGGTGTTCGGCACGCTGGTGCTGGTGTTCCTGATCCTCATCGTCGTGGACATCGTGATCGGGCTCATCCTGCTGGCCCTGCCGCTGGCGCTGCGCACCGGTATAAGCTCCGTGGTCTCAGGAACCCTCGTCGCCCCGTTCCTCGCGGCGGTCGTCACGCTGATCTACTACCGGCTCGTCGACGCCCACAGCGGGGCGGGCCCAGCAGACGCCTACGGGCAGCCGGGTGGTCCTCCCGGCCAGCCGGGAAGCTACGGCCAGCCTCCCGGACAGCCGGGTGGTACTCCCGGGCAGCCGGGCGGCTACGGTCAGCCTCCCGGGCAGCCGGGCGGCGATCCCGGGGGAGGAAACCCGGGCGGAACCACCCCGCCGGACTACCGGGGCGGAGGCAGTCCTCCCGCCTGAGCCGGGCCGCGTCCGGCTGGTCCCGCCTCGCTAGAGTTCCGGTGAGGATCGCCGACGCCCTGCTGCAACCGGCGAGCCTGCCGACGCGCACAGGGGAGGATCATGGACGTCCGCGGCTACATCGACGAGAACGCGGCCGGCGACCTCACGGCGGCGCGGTGAGCGCCGTCGGCCCCAGCGAGCTCAGCGACGTGCCCGAGCTGCGCAACCTGGCGCTGTCCCGCTCCGACGTGGACCGGGCCACGGCCCGCCGCGGCGACGACGAATGGCTCGCGGCGGCGTGGGGGGACCCGCGCACCCGCGTCCTCGTGGTGGACAACGGCCAGGCCATGGTGCGGTTCGGGGCTGATATCGCCGAGCTCGTGTTCATCCCGCCCGCGCAGGCACCGGAGGGGGTCAGGTTCCTGCAGGGCATCGACGCCGACGGGATCGTGTACTTCGGGGTGGCCGCGCCACTGCCGCAGGCGGACGCCGGAGATCATGCCGCGCCGCCCGCGGCCCGCCCGGCCAGCCTGCGGGAGGCGGGACCGCTGCTGTCCGACCGTGACGCCGGGCTGATGACCCACGCCGTGGCGCTGGCCAACTGGCACGCGGTGCACGGGCACTGCCCGCGGTGCGGCGCGGTCACCGAGCCGGTCCTGGCCGGCAGCTCGCGGCGCTGCGTCGTCGACGGGAGCGAGCACTTTCCGCGGATCGACCCCGCGGTGATCATGCTGGTGACCGATCCCGATGACCGGTGCCTGCTGGCCAGGAACGCGCAGTGGCCGGAGCGGCGGGTGTCCATCCTCGCCGGGTTCGTCGAGCCGGGCGAGTCGGCCGAGCAGGCGGTCGCGCGCGAGGTGCTCGAGGAGACCGGGATCTCCGTGACCGGGCCCCGCTATGTGGCCAGCCAGCCCTGGCCGATGCCGCACAGCCTGATGCTCGGATTCCGCGCCCGCGCCACCGGCAGCCTGGAGATCACCGTCGACTCTGACGAGATCGCCGAGGCCCGCTGGTTCAGCCGGGATGAGCTGCGGGCCAGCATCGCCAGCGGCGAGATCAGGCTGCCGCCGCCGGTCTCCATCGCGCACCGGATCATCGAGTCCTGGTACGGGAGCAGCCTCGGCGGTGCTTGGTAATGTGCTGGCCTGCCAAGCGATCAGGGCTGGCTGACAAGCTGACTACGTAGAGTCAGTCCAGGAACCGGGCCAGCATCGGAAGGAGCAGATCGGCGCGCCTGGTTACCTGCATGTGCGTGGTGTCGGGCAGCACGGCGAGCTGCGAGCCGGGGATCAGCTGCTGCATCAGGGCGCCGTGCTCGACAGTTGTGAAGTCGCGGTCGCCGAGCACGAGCAGGGTCGGCGCGGTGATGGTGGCCAGTTGCTCGTCGGACCATCCCTGCGTATCGGCCGTCGACTGCGACAGCATCGTGAGGAAGTCATTGAAGTGGCCGGGATGCGGGGACAGTCGCTGGTAGGCCTCCTGAAAGTCGCGGAAGTCCTGCTGGGTCGGCATCCGCGACGAGGTGGCCTGCTTGGCCGGGTCGGTAAGGTCCTCGTGCAGCCCGTCCGGCCGCACAGAAGCTGAGGCCGGCACCAGTGAGCGCACCCGGTCCGGATGGTTCACGCCGAGCTCCAGCGTCACCGCGCCGCCCATGCTGTGGCCGAAGACGTGCGCGCGGTCGATGCCAAGCTGGTCGAGCAGGCCGACGACGTCGCTGGCGAGCGCAGCCGGCGTGATCTCCCGGTCGATGTCCGCGGTGCGACCGTGTCCCTGCATCTCGATGCCGATCAGCTGATGCTTGCTGGCCAGGGTCGGGATGAGCGTGGCGAAGTTGAGGTCGATAGTCAACATGCCACCGTGCAGCAGGACCAGCGGCGACCCCTCGCCATACATCTCGTAGTACATGTGCAGGCCGTTGACGTCGGCGTATCCAGTCAGCCGGGGCTCAAGGCGCTCTGTCGGGGTCTCCATAGGCACTCAGACTGCCCTGCTCAAGGAAAGTAAGCGGTGCTACCCGAAAAGCATCGGCTAGCACCTGCACCCCGGGCCGGCCTTATTTGCCCGCAGCGAGGTTGCCTGGCAGGCCTGGCGCCGACGTTCGCCGGTTAGGTGATCTTGGTGTAGGTGAGCTTGAAGTCGTGCTCCCAACCCGCGCCGTCACGGGCCGTCTCCCACGCGCCGTCGATGGTGCGGCCGTCATCTGCGAACCTGCCGGTGAACCGCTGGGCGAACTCCAGCGGCGTGAAGTCCGGTGCATCGCGCACGAGCGTCCAGACGCCGTCACCGAAACTCATCGTGTAGACCCGGACCACGCCGCGCGCGTCGAAGTAATGCCGGGCGTAGGACGCCCCGTCAGGGCCGGCGGCGATGATCGCCATGCTGTCCGGGAAGTCCGGGTGCGGCCACTGGGAGCGCTCCAGCAGAAACTGCCCGCCGAGCTCCCATTCGAACACCGTTCGCCCTCGCGTCTCGATCGGCGCAGCGCCCGGAAACGTGACCTGCTCTGTCCACTCGCCGACGAAGGCCGCTAGGCGGGCGAGCGCGTCTGCCGCGGCGGGCTGGCCAGTTGGCATGGACCCTCCTGGGGTGGATAGGGACGTCGTGATTGTTCCGGTCGGACGTAGCCATCATGCAGCACCGGGTAGTTGTGCTGCGGGGGCAGGAGCAGATCTGGGAGTGGGACTCAGGCCTGTTTTCCGTCAGCGACTCCAGTGGCAGTGTCCTGATGGACCCGGCGCTGCTGCGGCGCACGGCCAACGTGCTCGGCTACCCCAAGCAGCAGGACATCGGCGAGACCCTGGACGAAGGCCCTGAGGCGTGGCACTACCGCAATGGGATGATGGGCGCCCTACAGGCCGACGGTCTGATGCCGTCCGAGTTGCTCGACGCGCTCGCCGAACCCGAGGCTCGGACCTTCGGCTACCGGGTCATCGAGGTGGTCCTCCGCCCGGACATGTCACTGCACGTCTTCGCCGTGCCCGCCAGCCGGGACGGCCGGGCGATCATGCGGTCCCCCTTCAGGGACGTCCCGGCGATCTCCGCGGCGGAGCCGCTGCCGGCCGGGCTGGCCCGCGGCGGGAGGAAGGCGACGAGGTGGGCAGCCGTGATCGGCTGCGCCGGCGTGGCGTGCTTTGGCGTGTCAGCCCTGCTGCTGCCCATGCTGGCGGACTGAGGCCGCACGGCACCGCCGGCTCGGCTGCGCGGCCGCCGGTCAGGCAGTGCACCCGCCGGTCAGGGCGCGCCGCTGCCGGTCAGCGCAGCAGCAGGCGCGCGGCAAGCTCGAGGTGGTTGCTCACGTCGTCGGCGGATGCCCGCCTGGTGACCCACGCGACCAGGTTCGACAGCCAGACATCGCCGATGACGCGGGCGATCGCCTTGTCGTCGGCGGACGGCTCGCCGTCGTGCATGGCCTTGGTGAGCATCTGCTCCATCAGCCGGGCCACCGTGTTGACCTCCGCCGCGGCGCTCGGGTCCGCGAACATGTAGGCCCGGGTCATCGCCTCGGTGAGCATCGGCTCCCGCTGCATGGAGCGGGTGATCCGGCCCAGCACGTACAGCATCCGGTCATAGGGCGTATCGCCCGGGATCGTCTTGCGGTCGAGCTTCTCCTGGGTCTGCTCGAACTCACGGACCAGCCCGGATACGAGCAGGTGAATCTTGGACGGGAAGTACCGGTAGAGCGTGCCGAGCGCCACGTCGGCCCGTTCGGCCACGGTCCGCATCTGCACCGCTTCGTAGCCGCCCTTGGACGCCAGCGCCAGGGTGGCATCGAGGATCCGCTTGCGGCGATCACGTTGCGCGGCTGAGCCGAACTCGGCGGGTGCGTTCGGGGCGACAGTGTCAGCGATGCGGGTTCTCGGTGCTGCCATCAAGGCCTCTCGTATGGACAAACCGGACCGCTCTCGCGATCGCCGCCAACGATCCGCGCGGTCCGGCGCTATCACCGTTCGTACGGATAGCCAGCCTACCAACGGTGACGTGCCTGGCCAGACGCCATGCTCTGGCCGCGCGCACATAAAACATGTTCTAATTTTGGGCTGGACGGTCGAGGAGGACAGGTGCCGGTCGCCATCACCGAGGAGCAGCTGGCTCTCCAGGCGTCTATTCGTGACTGGGCGGGCCGAGCCGGCACCCTGGAGCTGGTGCGCGGCCTCGAGCTGGATCCGTCCCGCGCGCGCGGCGGAGAGTCCTGGCGCGGCTTGGCGGACCTCGGCGTTTTCTCGATCGCCTTGCCGGCCGAGGCCGGCGGTGCGGACGGCACAGCGGCCGACCTGGCCGCGGCGCTCGAGCAGATCACTGACGCGCTGGTACCCGGCCCGGTCATGCCCACCCTGCTGGCCGGCCTGGCTCTCGCCGGTCTCGGCGACCTGCCCGCGGCGAAGGCGCCGCTCCCCGACCTGGCCGTCGGCCGGGCGTCGGTGGCCGTCGGCCTGACCACGGGCACCATGACCGGCACCTGGTTCGGTGACGGGACGCTGCGGGTCGACGGTGAGCTGAACCCGCTGCTGGGCGGGGGCAGCACCTCACACCTGCTGCTCGGCGCCGCCACCAACCGGGGCGCCACATGGTTCCTGCTCCCGGCCGAGCACCCGGCGGTGGAGCTGACCTCCCGCACGCCGGTCGACTTCTCCCGGTCGCTGGCGGGCATCCGGCTGGCCGACGCGGTCGTGGTACCCGGCCAGATCCTCTCCGGGCTGGCCACCGCGCACCTGCGTGACCTGGCGGCCAGCCTGTACGCGGTGGAGGCGGCCGCTGTGGCCGGGTGGTGCGCGCGCACCGCCGCGCAGCACGCCCGCACCCGGTACCAGTTCGGCCGGCCGATCGGCTCGTTCCAGGCGATCAAGCACCTGTGCGCAGAAATGCTGTGCCGGGCGGAACGCGCCGCCGCGCTGGCCTGGGACGCGGCCCGCGCGCTCGACGACGCGGTCGACAACGCGAAGGACTGCATTCAGGTCCTCGGCGGGCTGGGCTTCACCTGGGAGCACGACGCCCATCTCTACCTGCGCCGCGCGATGGCCTTGCGCCAGCTGCTCGGCGGCAGCGCGGTCTGGCGCACCCGCGCCGCCAACCTCGCCCTGACCGGCGCCCGCAGGCAGCTCGCCGTGCAGCCGGCCAGTGCGGATCCGGGTGCGGCGGATACCGACTTGGTCCGGCTTGCGGCCCGTTCGCTGGCCGGCTCGATCGCGAAGCTGCCTGCCCGGCGCCAGCGCACCGCGCTCGCCGACGCCGGCTACATCGCTCCGCAGTGGCCGGAGCCCTACGGCCGGTCGGCTTCGCCGGCGGCGCTGCTCGTCATCGACGAGGAGCTGAACCGGGCCGGGGTGTCCCGGCCCGACCTGGTGATCGGCGGCTGGGCGGTGCCGGCCGTGATCAGCCACGGCACACAGGCCCAGCGGGAACGGTTCATCCGCCCGACCCTGCGCGGCGAGATCACCTGGTGTCAGCTGTTCAGCGAGCCTGAGGCAGGCTCGGATCTCGCGTCGCTGCGGACCAGGGCGGCCCGGGCCGACGGGGGCTGGCGGCTGACCGGGCAGAAGGTGTGGACATCCCTGGCGCATGAGGCGGACTGGGCGATCTGCCTGGCGCGCACCGACGCCGCCGCGCCCAAGCACCGCGGGCTCACGTATTTCCTGCTGGACATGCACAGTGCCGGGATCGAGATCCGCCCGCTGCGCGAGATCACCGGCCGCTCGGCCTTCAACGAAGTGTTCCTGGACGAGGTGTTCGTGCCCGATGACTGCGTGGTCGGGGGCTGCGGGGATGGCTGGCGGATCGCCCGGACCACGCTGGCGGCCGAGCGGACAGCCATGGGCCGCGGCTCGACGCTCGGGGCCGCCGTCGAAGGCCTGATCGAGACGGTGCGGTCGGCCGGGCTGGCCGACGACCCGGCCACGCGGGAGCGGCTCGGGGCACTGGTGGCCCAGGGCCTCGCCGTGTCGCTGATGGACCTGCGGTTCACGCTGGCCCAGCTGCAGGGAGCGGACGCCGGCCACCAGGCCGCGGTGCGCAAGCTCATGGGCGTCGCGCACCGGCAGGCGGTGGCGGAGGCCGCGCTGACGCTGTGCGGCCCGGACGGTGCCGCCGCGGATGGCGCCGCAGCGGGCGCGGTGCACGAGTTCCTGCTCTCCCGGTGCCTGAGCATCGCGGGCGGCACGACCCAGATCCTGCTGTCGGTGGTGGCCGAGCGGGAGCTTGGCCTGCCGAGGACGGAGGCGCGCTGAGTGGATTTCGTCCCTGACGACACCCAGGTGGCGGTCGCCCGCGCTGCCGCCGAGGTACTGGACCGGAACCGGCCGGCGGCGCCCGCAGAGCCGAACGACCAGGCCCATCGGGATTCGGCCCCGTGGGATTCAGCACTGTGGCAGGAACTCGGCCAGGCGGGCCTGCTATCCCTGGCCCTGCCGGCCTGGCTGGACGGGGACGGGCTTGGGGTGATGGACACGGCGGCGCTGCTGACAGAGGTCGGCAGGCGCGCCGCCGCGGTGCCCGCACTGGCCACCCTGATGCTGGGGGTGCTGCCCGTCACCCGGTGGGGCGACCGCGATCTGCAGCAAGCCCTGCTGGCCGGCGTCGCGGCGGGCGACACGCTGCTAACCGCGGCGGTACGCGAACCGTCGGAGGTGATGCCGCAAGCTCCGGCCACCACGGTCACGCTGGTTGGTGAGCCAGACACCGTCTCGGCAGGCACTGACGCGACAGGCACTGTGTCTTCGGTCGGCACCGTGTCGGGAGTCAAGGTCGGCGTCCCCTACGCCGCGGCGGCGGACTGGATCCTGGTGCCGGCCAGCATCACCTCGGGCGGAACCGGCGTCGTGATCGTCGCGAGGCCCGCGCCCGGGGTGTCCGTGCTGCCGACCCGCACCGCCGCGGGCGACCCCGAGTGCACGCTCCGGCTGGATGAGGCGCCGGTCAGCCACGTCCTCGCCGCCGGACCGGACGGCACCGCCGTGACCGGCCTCTACCAGCTCGCGCTCGCCGGAGCGTGCTGCCTGGCCGACGGCGCCCTCGCCGCCGCGCTCGCCCTGACCACGGCGCATGTGGCGTCCCGGGAACAGTTCGGCCGGCCGCTGGCCACGTTCCAGGCCGTGGCCCAGCAGATCGCGGAGGTCTACATCCAGTCGCGCACCCTGCACCTGGCGACGCTGTCGGCCTGCTGGCGGCTGGACACCGGGCGCGAGGCCGGCGAGGACCTCGATGTGGCGGCGTACTGGCTCGCTGAGTACGCGCCCGCGGCCCTCCGGGCCTGCCACCACCTGCACGGCGGGACCGGCATGGACGTCACCTACCCGCTGCACCGCTACTCCTCTCTGGTCAAGGACCTGGCCAGGTTCGTGGGCGGCACGGACTACCGTCTCGACCGGCTCGGCGCCGGGACCTGCGCCAGCGTCGGCGAATAGGGGGCGGCCATGTTCGTTGACCTCACCGACTCCCAGCTCGCACTGCGCGACGAGCTGCGGGCGTACTTCACCGGGCTGATCTCGGCCGACGAGCGCACCGCGATGCTCACCGAGCGGCACGGCACCGTCTACCGCGAGGTCGTGCGCAGAATGGGCCGCGACGGGTGGCTCGGGGTGGGCTGGCCTGCCGAGTACGGCGGGCGCGGGCTCGGCCAGGTGGAACAGCAGATCTTCGCCAGCGAGGCGGCCCGGGCCGACGTGCCCCTGCCCGCGGTCACGCTGCAGACCGTCGGCCCCACGCTGCAGGCCCACGGCACCCAGCAGCAGAAGGACTTCTTCCTGCCCAAGATCCTGGCCGGGGAGGTGCACTTCGCGATCGGCTACACCGAGCCGGAGGCCGGGACCGACCTGGCCGCGCTGCGGACCCGGGCGGTGCGGGTGAAGGGGGATGGGGAGGCGGGTGGGAGCTATGTGGTCAACGGCCAGAAGATCTTCACCACCGGCGCCCACGACGCCGACTACATCTGGCTGGCCTGCCGCACCGACCCCGGCGCGCCGCGGCACAAGGGCATCTCCATCCTCATCGTGGACACCGCCGATCCGGGCTTTTCCTGGACCCCGATCATCACGCACGACGGGGCGCACCACGTCAACGCCACGTACTACTCCGACGTCCGCGTCCCGGTCACGATGCGGGTCGGGGAGGAGAACGCGGGCTGGAGGCTGGTGACCACGCAGCTCAACCACGAGCGGGTGATGCTCGGCCCGGCGGGCCGGATCGCCGCGCTGCACGACCGGGTCCGCGGCTGGGCCGCAGGCCGGGCCGGGCCGGGCGGGCAGCCGCTGCTGAGCCTGCCCGACGTGCGGCGCGCGCTGGCCGAGACCCGCGCCTGCCTGCGGGTGAACGAGCTGCTCAACTGGCAGGTTGCGGTGGCGCCGACGGTCGATATCGCGGACGCGTCCGCGACCAAGATTTTTCATTCCGAACGCGTGCAGCGGCTCGGCCAGCTGCTGGAGGAGATTGTCGGACGGCACGGCGACCCCGCCGATCCGCAGACCGCCGAGCTGATGCGCTGGCTGGACATCCAGGCCAAGCGCAACACCGTGCTGACCTTCGGCGGCGGCGTGAACGAGATCCAGCGCGAGCTCATCGCGACGGCCGGGCTCGGGCTGCCCCGGGTGCCCCGGTGAGCGGGCGGGTGAGAGCGACGGCCGACGACGCCGGGGCGGGCAGCGTGGCCGCGGATACCGGTGCGGCGGGTGCCGGGACCGCGGACCCAGCCGCCGCGATCAGGGCCGCGGCCGAGCGGATCGCGGTGCACGGGGGCCTGGTGGCGCCGCCGGCCATGGCGCAGGTCTGGACCATGCGCGGGCTGCGTCCCAGCCGCGACGATGACGACCCGCTCGGGCTGATGTCGGCGGTGCTCGACGAGGCCGGGTTCACCTCGGTCGTGGCCACCAACTGCGAGCAGGAGTACCACCGCTACCTGCGGCTCGGCGAGTACGTCACGGTGCGCTCCAGGCTGGAGAGCGTGACCGGCCCGAAGCGGACCGCGCTCGGGGAGGGCTGGTTCGTGACCACCAGGAGCACCTGGTACGTGGGCGCGGAGGCGGTCGCGTCGATGATGTTCCGGGTGCTGAAGTTCCGGCCGCAGGCAGCAGCGCCACCCGCAACACAGCCGCACGCCGCCGACGTGCTGCGGCCAGCGGTCTCGCCGGACACCGCGTTCTTCTGGGACGG
>WNGR01004869.1_pt1 | contig 20406 bp, 27 predicted proteins | sample 5407581 | NCBI WGS metagenome assembly WNGR01 (sample SAMN13153383, study PRJNA577476) | soil metagenome | isolation source: 80 cm soil or saprolite under Garry oak tree replicate 2 | place: USA:California | collected 2016-06-15 | reverse complement strand
CGTGAAGAAGAGAGTAAAGGAAAAGGATCACCAGGTGATGTCTAAGTGGGCGTCAAACACACACGATTGATGCATTGATTAAACGCACTGTTATTTTTCCCGCTCGCGTCGTCGGCGTTGAGCGATTTGTTGAGAGGAATGCTCTATGTAGAGAACAAAGTAGACACGATGCTCTGCCGCAGAAGCAAGAAAAGCGAAGATGGGACGAAAAGTTACTGCGCTCAGGCTGTTGAGCGAACGAGCAAACCCCTGTCATTCGGTAACACGCGAAAGAGCGCCACTATGAAATGATTACAAAGTTTGTCAACTGGGAAACATAGCCTGTGTTTCCGGAGACGTGAAAGAGTGCCACTATGTTCGCGCAAAAGCGCATACGAAGCGAAAACGCGATTGCCCGTTGGAAACAACGACGGGAAACAAGCGCCTGTCATTCAAGCAGGAAGACGCGGAAACGCCCGAGCTGCCCGTATTTGGAAGTCAGCGCTAGCGGCATGCAATACAGCAGAATGTATCCGCTGGTCCGAATCGACTCGGAGAACCCAGAGGTGCGAAGCGAGGGTCCCAGCTGTTGCCCTACAGTATTCCTCTACTGTACTGTACTATGATTCGGATTTCGCTTGTGCCAATGGCTCTCAATGTTGTATTGAAAGAAGTCATGAGGCCATGGCACACGAGACCTTGCCTCAAAACTCACACACAATACGATTCATACATATCCGCAACAGCGTCGTACATACAAAAGACACAAATTAACACAATCCACCACCACCACGGTACACTCACGGTACGGTATCGTACAAAGCAAGCAAACAACTTAAACGGCCATATCCCGATCGTCGCTCCGCCCGCCGGAAAAGCCTTCAAAATCCCAGCTGCCGAGCTCTTTGCCCGACTCGTGTGCCCAGCCAAGTCGGTCGAGCGCCAGGCTCGCGGCGCGAACAAAGAGTGTACCATCGAGCGCTCCGCGACCCTCCAGTCCGTCCTCGCCGCCGCCGAGCACTGCGAGCGAACGTACGGCCTTGGGCAAGTGCTCCTCCGGGTGCGCGACGGCGTTCGCGACGATGCGCTCCCATGGCCCACCGGGGGCTGTGAGAGGCTTGCGCTTGGCGTCAGGTGGGACTGGCGCTGCTGCAGGGGCGGTGAGCCGATCACTGGTGGCGGAGTAGAACTCCTCGACGGGGATCGGGCCGTTTCCCCGCGAAATGTACCATGTGGCCGAAGTCGCGAGGTACGCCTTGAGAAGCGTCACGCGGCTCGCGAGGGGCATGAGGGGATAGGGAGAATGATCCGAGGGAATGACGAGTGTGAGTAAGAAAACTGCGGACGTGACAATGTGTGCACTGGCCCTGCATTAGCACTGTGGAATTCAAGAATAAATGCAACCGTACGCACATGAAGAAGTCTGCGTTGAATGTGCGACCACTGTCGCCACGGGCCTGCCAACCTCCGACGGCGAACCAAATGACGTTGCCCCACGTAACTTCTTCTACCATACCCTCAAGCCTCTTCTCGACATCTACATCGGTTCGCGCGTCTGCGAGCCATTCATTTGCCCATTCCTCCACCAATGCAACAACAGAGTCGCCTGCCTTGGACACAACGGCTCGGTACCGATACTGCCGTGGCTCCTCCAACTGCGAACGGAGGGCGTCCGGTGAAAACTTTGGGTGATCACGGATCCGACGGAGAAAAGCGAACGTCGGCCGCTTCTCTCCATGGACAGGAGCAACTCGCAAAAGCGAGAGCTTGGATGTCAATCCAGAGAGGATGCCGGGCTCAGGAAGCTTGGAAAAGAATGAGGGTGGCACAAGCTCCGTCTGTACGGCGGGGTGGACGGCAGTGTTCGCCAAGCCTACCGCGATCCGATGTTGAAGCATGGTACTTGAGGATTGAAAAGCCTAGCTCACCTTCCGCGACTTGGCCCGGGATACCAAACTCGAATCCGTAAGCGAGATGAATGAATGGATGCACGAGGCCTGCCAAAAGCCTGTTCAGCATCTCTGGGTGTTTTTTACCTTCTTTTCCTGCACTCTGCACGTCTTGTATAGTGGCAGCGGCCAAATCCGGGTTGAAATTGAACGACGAGGACAAGATGAAGCGTTCGAATGCTTCATTAGGAGTGTGATCGCGAAGGTATTCGGAAAAGTATGCTAGATAAGCGGAATAGTATCTGAAGTCCCAGTCAGACCAGAGTCGTCGAGAACCAAGTATGGCCTTGCACACACCGTGCATCGCCCAGGTGTTCCGCGAAGTTCTTTTCTGTAATGGGATCCGGGCTCTCGAACACAGGCTTGAGATAGTCGTGCGTCCCATAGGCGTCCTCTATGATCTCAGGTGACGCGCCGAGGCCATAGATGGCCAATACGTGATGCGTGACATGACTACGAGACTTAGCGGTGTTTCGTCGCAGATGTAACAATTGGACGTACTTGTGAAACCCTTTGTCATTGAAAAAGATATGGTGATTCTGGCGGTTGTGCTTGAGTACGCTCAAAAGGGCCCGAGCGCTCGCCGAGGTAGGACCAGGTAACGAGGCGATGCCCGTCGACAGAGGGACGGGGTAGAGTTTTTCGAGTAAATCGGAGTCACCGCCCTGGGAAGCCATGGGATGGGGGAGAACAAGTTCGTGAGAAAACCTACCTGTGACAAGCTGATTTATATCGGGAACGAGCACTCAGGTGGACACATTACGAGTGCGACTCAATGGGACTACGTCATTTCCACGGATCATGCGGTTCAACGTTAAAGTGATAGCTGAGTAATGTCGGTAAGCTGGTAAGTTCGTTTCCACCATCCACCAGTAGAATACTCAGAGATGTGGCTCCAAGTAATAGAACAGAAACTCGCAGAGCAAGAAAGTTGAAGCTTGAAGGTCAATATTGGTCAATGCCAAAGTCAGCCGTCGGCTACTTGAGGAGGGTCAAGCAAATGATGACGTCATCCAAGCTTGATCATACCAGTACATTCACACGAAGGAACCTGACTCATACATGGAATCCCCTTCACTCGCCATCCCACTGGCCCAACTCGTGACCCGACTCGTATGCCCACCCAAGTTTGTCCATCACCAATCCAGCCACACGCACGAACAGCGTGCCGTCCAACGCTTCGCGGCCCTCCAGTCCGCCTTCCGATCCAAAGTACCCCGGCTCGCGGCTGCCCCACCGCGCCGCAAACGCCGCGAGTGCGCGAGTGACGCCAGCGACGTGCGCATCGGGGTGCGCGGTGCTGTTCACGATGATGCGCTCCCACGGCCCGACGCGTGCACCGAGCGCCGTGCGCGTTACGAAAGGCAAGGACGCCGCCGCCGCGGGCGCGCTCAGCTGTCCGCGCGTCGTGTCGAGGAACTCGGCGATGGGCAGCACCGCGCTGCGCCGACCGTGCGCGACACACCGTCCCACCCACATCGCGGTGTACGCCTTGAGCAGCGCGAGGCGGCTCGCCTGCGAGAGCGCACGGTACGGCACGTTTGGGGACGGCAGGACAAGCGCGAGGAGGAAGTAGGCGGACGTGACGAGCTGCATCCTGTTAGGAAAACCAGTCCGGTTGTGTAGCATCGCGCAACGATCGTGAGCAAAGACCGGTTTGTGTTGGACGCGGCAATGTACGCACATGGAAAAGTCCGCCCTGAGGGGCTGCCCCTCGTCGCGCAGTTGCCAGCCTCCGATGCCAAAGCAAATGACGACGCTCCATATGACCTCTTCAACCATTCCCTCGAGCCTCTTCTCGATGTCAGCGTCATTGCGTGTGCCTTCCAGCCATGATTCGCACCACTTGTTCGTGAGCACATTGATGGTGTCGCCTGCGTTCTTCAGGACAGCTGGGTACTGCCTCTGTTCCTCCCCAGGAGCACCGATTTCATCATTCGCGAACTTCGGGTGGTCTCTGACTTGATAAAGAAGCATGAACGTCGTCCGCCTCGCATGAAAGACTGGGGCCCTTCGCGGGAGCAAGAACCTGGTTGGAAACCCCATGAAATGGCTGGTAAGCTCCTTGCCCTTGCTGAAAAGTGACGAGGGCACAATCTCGCCCTGCTCGGTTGGGTGGACTGCGGCTACAGTGAGACCTAGTTACGCACCACCAATCAGGACACTCCATCGAGGCGTAGCTGATGTATACCGCACCTTCGGCGATTTGCCCTGGAATACCAAGCTCCCATCCGTAGGCAATGTGAACAAAGGGGAATGCATGGCCTGATAACAATCGGTTGAGCATCTCGGGGTGTTTCTTCTTTCCTTCACCACCCTTTCTTTTGTCCTGCGCGTTGATGGAGTCCAGATTATGAATAAAGTTCGAAGTCGGCGACAGGACAAAGTGCTCCAATGCATCGCCGGGTTCGTGGTGACGAAGATACTCAGAAAAGTACGTGAGATACCCTGCATAATACCTGATCGTGCGCCACGGTCAATCGAGGAGGGAGGAGACGTGTATGTCAGTACCATAAGGTTTTGTTCTTAAATTTGGCAGATGCACTCACTCTTCGTCGCCGAGATGGTCAAAATAATTCTTTTCTGTGATCGCCTCGGGACATTCGACCGTAGGCTTGAGGCGGTCGTACGTCTTGTACGCATCCGATATAACCTCAAGCGAACCACCAAGGGCATAAATAGCCAATACGTGGTGCGTCGAGTAGCTATTCAAAAGAATCAGCGAACCACCATTTCACGAGTAAAGCTACACGCGGTCGCAAGCATACTCGTGGTGTTTCTTCCCGTCTTCGATGTAGAAGATTTGGTGTTGCCTGCGGAGTACCTCAAGCAGCGATTGGGCGCTCTCGTACGTTGGTCCGGGCAACTGCAGCACGCCCGTCGACAGCGGAGCGGCGTACAACTTGTCGGGAACGGCGTTGTCCTCTGCTGGGTCCTGAGACGTCATGGGTGCCTATCTCTGCGCTCTCTCTTCCCCCCAAAAACATACGCCTCTATATATAGACGCATAAAGGACGGTGGCAGCCGACGAAAATAGGGGCTAGTCGAAGAGGGTGGAGACAAGGACTAGGTCGGAGAACCATCTTTGTAAGGGCGCAGCACATCAGTTGACCGTTCCGCTGGACCCGCGAGCCAAGTCCGGTTTTCCAGCAGATGCCATGCCATCGATGTACTGCTCAGCTGAGCAGATCCGGCGCGGAAGCAGTGAAGGGCTTGGGGTTGGGTCCTTTGGTCGGGTATCGGCGGCGCAAAACACCCCAGCGCAGCAAAACCAAGAGGCTGAACTGCAAACGGCTTGTAGACGGCGATAGGGGAACGGGGCAACAGCTGAGACCCGCCGCGCTCCGCGCCTTTGAAAGGTCTCGATTCGCCCATCCAACGCACACCCGCTGCAGTCTAGAGCCCCGAGCGCCCACACCGGTGAGCTCATAGCCGTGGCTGACTGGCGGCCACGGCCGAGGCGGACGACTTGCGAAGCCGACTTCTCGTTGCAAGGAACGAGTGATGATATGGTAGCGTAACGTTGTCAGTAACAAACTGGGCTTTTGTTATAGTGGTCGCCCTGTAGATATCCGGGATCAGAAAACAGCCCAGATCGCACGTTCCCTGCCTTTCTCGCCCTCGCCGACCCATCCGAGCCGTTCGAACGTGAGTCCGGCGGCGCGCACAAATAGCGCCCCGCCGAGCCTTGCAAGACCTCTAGCGCCGGCGACGGCAGTAAAGTACCCCAGGACGCGTGCCCGAGCGCGTGGCGAAGTCCGCGAGCGCACGCGCGATCTTGGCATATGCGTTACAACGGAATACCGTATACGTAGGGCAACAGCTCAGACCGGCGCGCTCCGCACAGATTTCGCGCATTAGTCACGTGATGCACACTCTTAGTCATACTGGTGTCGCGTGTTTCCAAATCCGGCGAGCACCTCGAGCGTTTTTGATGACTCGGAAAATCCGGAGAAGAAACAAATCGCAAGGTACTGATCTTGAAGCTCAGCCTGAGGGACGAAGGTGCGTTTTACATTTTTATCTCGTACTCTCCATTTACTTCTCTTTACAAAGAGGTTAGACGGGGAGGGACTGATGAGGTCAAGGGCGAGATGAGCACTGGCACCCGCACTTCTGGACGTGACGATGAAGCTTTGGAAGCCACTGAAAGTAATGCACCAGTGGGAGGAGCAGACAGCAAATCTCAGGCTGGCTCTTCTACTCGGTTGCGGGCACAGGCCCAGAAAGATGGCCCCTTCAATTCCGGTGAGCACAGCACAATTTCCTAGTATCTTGGTGCAAGGGGGTCGCGGAAATTTTAGCGCCCATACCCATGTTAGGGAGGGAGGGGGGGTCCGGCGGACCCTTAGCAAATTTTTGTCGACGGGTGCCTATTGGGTGCTAATCTTGGACAGCGACACGAAGATTGTGGATCATGTCTTGCACTGAGCTCCCTTTGAGCTTGATTTAAGTAGAAATAGAAGTCTTGCTTCAGTCTTCAGTTTAGGAGTTGTGTTTAGAGTGACATGGGGGTTTTATGACTCCCCAAAATTTGCCTTAAGGGAATGCGGCTTGTAATGGGGGGCTTGTGCCCGGTACTTTGCCCTTGCCTTGCCCGGTACCTCCTATTTTGCCAAACCTCAGAGGCCCCCAAATTCTTACTCAATCTGACAGTGCATGTACAACTGCACCAATGGACGTGCCTCCCATTCTGACACTAGATGAAGAGGGTGTTTACACATGTGACCAACATGTGACATATGTCGCATGAAAGTTCGGGTCAGTTGCAGAGGTTCCAAAAACTTCATGCAACATAGGGGTTCACCTGCATGCTTGTGTCGATGTGATGTCATTGTGGGTCACACCATGCTGCTGTGTGTTACGTTGCCACTGAACGTTAGCCTGAACGTAGGCTCCTAGCGTGGAACGCGACACGACTCAGCAATGGTAGACACAGATCTTCTATGTCACGTGCTACGATAAGTCACAAGGTCTGTAGACACTTGGATGCAAGTTGATTGTGGTGAACGAGGGAAGAAAGGGAGAGAGCCCTTATGTCTTGCAGAGTAGAAGAGAAGACTAGTGGCGATTCAAGAAGACCAAGCTGGAGTCTTGGTCTTCAGCAACTACATCTTAAGTACTACAATGGAGAGGGCTTTAAAGCGCCTCTTGAACCTGAAACCAAGTATTGCTATCCTAGGATCGAGTCATACTATCATACATGTGATACTTCGGCTGACTGATGCGTAAGTCTGTGACTAATTACCGCTTACTCACATAGTCACAACCTATGAGTAAGTGTCTTCGATGCCGACACGTAACACTGTGGGTCCACGTGACTTGTCATATATACGCGTCAGTTGTAGTGTTTCCCCCCCTCAGTCATTTCTATCCTACTGCGACTGAGGGGTACATATCTCCACTACTAATTACCCCATTACCGCTAACCATACATTAGACAGTCTTAGGTATAATAATTAGTCGTTTCTATCCTACTGCGACTGAGGGACAGTCTTAGTTCTTTACAGGTTATGGGCCTAAACTAGGGCTCTCCTCTCTTGTTATACCACTCGACTCACTACAAATCTTGACTCCAACTTGAAAATACACTATGTCAACTACAATTCCTGATGCTACATCTGGAGGCACTGGGGCCTCAGGTACTACCACTGGCACAACACCTACCAGCAGCCCTGCGGCAACACCAACTGGCTCTGGCAGCACTGTTCCTACCGGCGGGTCAACTGATGTTGTCATCAATCTGCAACCATTCATATCCGACTTGGCCTGGCCGGCAAACCTGATCCTCGATCGCCTGAAATCCAACTGGGAAGAGTGGAATCGATGTCTGAATCTTGTTGTTGATCAGCGACACTTCTCGTTTTACCTGGATGGCACTTTCACTTGCCCCAATGAGACAGTTCACCCTAAGGCTGCCCTTAATTGGAAGAGCAACGATCAGGCCCTCTGCACGTTCATCCTGGAACATGTTTCAAATGTCGACTTCGGAATTGCCAGTCAATTCAATATCTCCCATGATGTCTACGACGCCCTGTGGAACACCCACAAGAACCTGGGTTTACATGCCCAAGTCCACATCATAAAGGAAGCTCTCGACCTCCGTTTCTCCCTCACCACCCCCCTAAATCTGAGCCGCACACTAGACAACATCGAACATCTACATGACAGGTTCACAAAAATGGGAAAGATGGATGACGATAAACTGAAGATAATTCTCATGATTAATGTGCTTGAACAATTCCTGCAACTGCAATTGACTATAAATGAACTACTCAAATCGAGCCCCTCCATCAGCTCAGCGGACATCAAGAGCCGTATTCTCAGAGAAGAACAGCTACTCCTACGCCAAGAGAAACTTGGCCTTTCCCTCACACCTGGCGGTTCCGACAATACTGCACTCACCGCTGTCGCAAACAGGGCTAGGCTGATCTGTGCAAATTGTAAGCGCACTAACCATCGCTCAGAATTTTGCATCGCACCAGGAGGAAGCATGGCCAGGAAAACAATTGACGAAGCATGCGCTGCTCAAAGGACCACAGCATGCAAACCACAGTCACGTGGCAACCGCAATAACACCACCCCTCAGAGTGCCAATACCACTCAAGCGTCTTCATCTGCCACCAAGACCACTAAAGCCAACAACTTCGTTACCTTCAATGGCAAGAACTACATGTTGGTGTCCGACAACACCACTGCGCACCTGACCACAAGTGGAGTTAACACTGTCCTCATGGCCATGTCGGACCAAGAGGAATACCAGTCCATCACACTGGCAGATTACGACCAGGAGGAGTATCTAGCCATGCTCGCCACCAATGACGACGCGCACGCTTCCATCAACTGGGACACTAATACGCAGCCAGTTAACCCCACCACAGTGATCACGTCCACTTATCATGCTGGCCATTGCAACATCTCACACGCCACTGACCTCCTGTTCATCCTCAACACTGGCGTGACTTGCCACATTTCCCCTGAAGTGTCTGACTTCAAGACCCTCAAAAGCATTCCGCATCACCCCATGAAAGGGTTGGGGGGGTCTGCTGTCTATGCTGTCGGAGTCGGCGACATCGAATTGTGCATCACAGGTGGCCACAAGCTGAAACTTAGCAATGCCCTCTATATCCCTGGGTCCAACATGTGCCTTATCTCTATCCTCACATTGAACAAGAGTGGGGACTACACCACCCATTTTGATTCCATGACTTGTTGGGTAACTAACAAAAGCAACACTGTGCTTGTGCGTGGGTCCTTGTCCCCCACCAAATGCCTGTACATTTTGATGACAAAGACTCCCTTTGTCCAGCATGTGAAAGTGCTGGACTTGCCCACCATCCTGTATGCAAGGGTACCTGACCTAGAGACTTGGCACCGCCGCCTCGGTCATTGCAACCCATGCACAATCGTGGAAATGGCTAAAAAGGGTGTTTTGGAAGGTATGCCTATCGATCTTTCCTCCCTCCCAGCCAAGTGTGATCACTGCACGCTTGGCAAACAGTTGCAATCACCAGTACCCAAGACACAGGAGGGGAATAAAGCTGAAAAGAGGTTGGAAAGAGTGTTTGTGGACTTGTGCGGACCAATGGCTGTGACTTCTCATTCTGGAAACATTTACTCTATGAACCTAATCGATGACTTTTCTGGTTACGTATGGAGCGTCCCCTTGCAATCTAAGTCTGAAGCCTGCGAAGCGATCCAAACCTGGCACAAAGCGGTGGTGACCCAGACAGGTGACAAACTGCAGATCCTCGTCACTGACAATGGAGAACTTGTTTCCTCAAATGTCCACGACTGGTGCAATGCGGAAGGCATTGACCACCAGCTCACCACCCCCTATACATCAGCACATAATGGAAGAGCAGAGTGCCTCCATAGAACTCTTCTCAGAAAGGCATGCGCGATGCGCCTCACCTGCAATGCACCCACCTTCCTTTGGGACGAATTTTGCGCCACTGCAGCATATCTTATGACATTAACTGCCACCACTGCCAACAATGGCAAGACGCCTTACAAACTCTGGTTCAGCTGAAAACCTTCCCTCTCACACCTGAAGGAAATCGGTTGCCGTGCCTTCGCACTCCACACCCCCCCCTCTCCAAAATCTACCAGAGATCAGCACCATGCGTCCTTATCGGGTATGCCCCTCACTCCAAGGCCTACTGGCTCTGGGATCCTGCATCATCCCGCATCTTTAACTCCTTTCATGTCTCTTTCACAGAACATTTAGATTCGGAACCATCCCCCCTGTTTCCTGGCACCGTACTTGGCACATCTCCTTCCCCTTCCTCTTCCCCCCCCTCTTGGGACTGCCCTGGCCCCATACCCATACATTGCAATAATTTAGTTACTCAATCCCCTTTCTCCGTGATTACACACATACCTTCTCCCAATAACGACTTAGAGTATGCTGCCCCCCACCATACTATTACAACACCTCACAGTACTGTAGTTACAAGGCCTGCTAACTCAATCGCCAATACAGTAAACCGGACTACCGCGATCTCAAATAACACCACAACCTCAAATACCATCACTTCAAATACCATACCCCCAAATACCTCAACTCCAAATACCATAACTCCAAATACAGTACCTCTCAATATAGTCAACACAAATAATACCGCAACCTCCAATACTGCGGCAGATCCCTTTAATTGCCCCCTCACTCCCCTTTCCCCCTCCCCTTCACTAAACGACCAACCAATGCCACCAAACCCTCCTCTGCATCACACTTCCTGCTTACCAATACCCTTAACCTGATTCACCACAAATGATGGCTTGCACCACAGCCAATGCCTCGCTTCGGCTATCTCAGATGCATGATCGTCTGTGATGCGCTGCCAGGAGGAGCGAACACAGATGCATGATCATGCCCTGGCTATCCTCACTGAATACTCAGATGTACAAGACACCCATGAACTGTTACACGCTGACCTCTGCCTCCATGAGACACTATCCATTGACGACGCCCTCGCTGCCTTGAGCGACGGCTCCTTTGAACCTGAACTTGAACCAGATGATGAACCAACATGGGCACAAGCACTCGCCTCCCCTGACTGCGAGTATTGGATCGCGGGTGGCCGTGATGAGCTGAAGAGCCTTGAGGATCTCAACATCTTCGTCCTCATTCCCCAGTCAGAGGTTCCCCATGGACACCATCCCCTGAAGGGTAAACTGGTCTGCAAACGAAAACATGACGACGCTGGCAAGGTTGTACACTACAAGGTCTGCTATGTGGCTAAAGGCTATGCACAACACTGGGGCATCAATTACGACAAAACTACCACACCGACCGTCCATCTTGAATCTTTTTGCTCTATCTTGCACATTGGTGCCACTCTTGACTGGGACCTGCAACATTTTGACATCAAAACTGCCTTCCTCCATGGTATCCTACCTGAAGACAAGATGATGTTCATGGAACAACCCCAAGGCTTCGAGGAACCCAGAAAGGAAGACTGGGTGATGCGCCTGATGAAGAGCATCTATGGCATGAAGCAAGCTAGTCAGATTTGGAACCAAACCTTCCACAATGCCATGGTATCCTGGGGTTTCGAGTGTCTCTCTTGCGACTGGTGTGTATACCGTTGCCAATCCCCCCTCAGCACCATAATCTTCGCTGTCCACATTGACGGCATTATCTTGGCAGCTTCCTCACCAGATGAAAACTCCTGGTTTAAAGCTAAACTGAAGGCGCAATGGGACATCTCTGATCTTGGGCCAGCGAAATTCACACTGGGTATAGCCATTACATGTGACCACTCAAACCACTTGATTACTCTCTCCCAGATAGCTAAGATAGATCACCTAGTTGAACAGTACCACCAAAGTGATGTGCACCCAGTTGACACACCGATGGTCACTGGACTCCAACTACGAAGGCCTGACAAGAACCTGCCGACCCCTCCCAAAGTCTCAGAATGGGCAGAATGCACCCCTTACCGTTCACTGGTCGGCAGCTTAATGTACCTTGCAGTCGCTACTAGACTGGATATCGCTTATGCTGTGGGACGTCTCGCCTCCTTCATGGATTGTTACCAACCCAACCACTGGGCAGCAGCCATCTGTGTCCTATGTTACTTAAAAGGGACGCGCCTCTACTCGCTTACCCTGGGTGGACAGAACTCCCTGAGTCTATCAGGGTACTCTGATTCTGACTATGCCAACTGCATGGATACAAGTTGCTCTGTTGGAGGCTATTTATCAGCAAAATGGACCTGACCTGTCATTACTAGGGGCAACTAGCACCCACTAAAATTGAGTGCTGCCAGTGCTGCCAGTCTTGGCTAGTGCTCTCTAGTAACATTCCATTTTCCTGATGTTGTTTTACCCTAGGCTCAGGCATGGTCTCTTGGTCTTCATGGAAGCAAGCCACAGTTGCTGACTCATCCTGTTATGCCGAATACATGGCCCTGCATGATGCTGCCCACAAGGCTATCTTCCTCCGACAATTGCTAGACAGGCTACACCTACTACCTTCCTCTCCGACTCAGCTTCTCTGCGACAATGACACAGCCTCTCGCCTCACCGAAGATCATGTATGGCATTCTCACACCAAACACGTCTGCGTTGTAAGGACGTAGAGGGTCCTAGGTGAGTTCGAAGGTGGAGTGTGTTCTACTCCAAGAGGGGAGGAAGAGGAAGAGGAGGAAGGGCAGAGCCAGGAGCGCAAGAACGAAAATGAAAATGAGACGAGACGAGACAAGTGCTGACCAAGGCAGCGATGACGAGTGAAGTTTGATTTCGAGTGCCCTCATTTGGGCCTGACATGATCCAAGTTCACACAGAGAGAAAAGGGGGGATAACAACGGCTTATGAGTGCTCCCTCTATTCAGCCAGAAACCAAGTGCTTAAATACAAAGAGAGTACTTAGGCCTAAGGTAGGGTAAAGAGAGGATAGGGAAGGAGTCGAAACGTGGAAACGAAGTGGTAAGGTACAAGTGGTGGAACATGACAGAATGAGGGTGGTAACATTGCAGGGATGATGGCACGTGCACTAAGCAAATGAGGTTAGAAAGTTTAGCTAAAAGGAATGAAGCCGTGCCACTGTCAAAGACAAAGCGGCGTGGTTGAAGTGATTGATGAGTGGTGTGGAATGGAGCATGAGGCATGGAAATGTTCAGCTTGTGAGCGAGTGGCCTACAAACTTGTGAGGCAATCGGCGGCGTCCATTGCAATGTGAGGGTGAACAAGTAGGTAACAGATGACAAGGTGATGGGGGGGAGAGAGAGAGAGAGAGTGTGTGTGTGTGTGTGCAAAGTGAGGGTGAGATGGGAGGAGTGATCAATGGAGAGATATAAGGGTGTGACATTGTGGGAATCCGAATCCGAAATGGTAGGCAGTCTGATCCGATAATGAGAGTGCCAAATATGGATGGTTTTGAGCCCAACACTTGGGCTGGCCTTACAGCGTCAAATACCATTTCATGTGCAAACAAGTCCTTGCTGGCAAACTTGCTGTAACACACATGTCCTTGAAAGAGAACACCGCTGACATCTTCACAAAACCCCTTTCCAAAGTCGACTTCCAGCGCCTACACCATTACCTTGGCATCTCTGCTGACAAATGCTCAGCATGAGGAGGAGACTTTACCTTATATCATTCTCATATTCAACTTGATTACCCGCTTTGCATTTCATTATCATTTCATTACCTTATACCATTGTTACCTTAGATCATTTTCACTCTCTTGGTTCCCCTTCTTGGTTACAGACTTGCATGTTTACCCTTCACGTTGTTGTCAAGGAGGAGTGTCAATGTGATGTTATTGTGGGTCACGCCACACCACTGTGGGTCCACGTGACTTGTCATATATACGCGTCAGTTGTAGTGTTTCCCCCCCTCAGTCATTTCTATCCTACTGTGACTGAGGGGTACATATCTCCACTACTAATTACCCCATTACCGCTAACCATACATTAGACAGTCTTAGGTATAATAATTAGTTGTTTCTATCCTACTGTGACTGAGGGACAGTCTTAGTTCTTTACAGCTTGAAGGTAGCAAAGAAGGAGAGCTTGAGGCCCAAGGCAAGCCAAATGAAAACAATACATTCATACTTCACAAAGGCTACATGGGGTGAAACAAGTAGTGGGCAAAGTTGAGTGCAAAACGGAGTCACACCTAAGGCCATACCCCCCCAAAGATCTCCCCTCCCAACGCCAGGTCTGCTGCAAGAACCTCTTGGTGAACCTAGGACTTCAGCACACCCTGACCAAGGTCCTGACGCACATGCACTAGTGCTGTTAGCCAGCATCACTTTTGCAGCACAAGAACTGCCCTCACTTATTCCTAAGGCAGAAGAACATGATGATATGGTGCGCTTTGTTTTGGCAGGAGGGCCTGAAGACCCAAGCAAGGCTTGGGAACATCTTGACTGCAGGCTAAACAGGTTGCTGGGGTATGGCATTGACATTGAAGACATTGTGCAGCGTGGACCTTTGGGCATCGAGGGTTTAACCCAGTATATCTGCAGCTTTGTTGTCGATTACGGTGTCACTGGAGCATTACTTGAAGGAAAGCTTGAAAGACTATCAAAAGCAATTGAGCTTGTGAAACAGTAAGTAATTGTCTGGCCATCAGAATGGATAGTTGCTTACCATGGGAGAAGGTGCCAAGGAGGGTGTACAATTGCCTCTGTCTTGCCCAATCTCTTGCCCACAGAGGATGGTCCTAAGCCAAGGGCACTCACCCTTTCTGATACACCCCCTTGTACACCCCCACCTTCCCCACCTTGCACTGTGAACACAGGTGATGATGATGACAACATCAAATATATTGGGACATTACCTTTGTCTGGCACAATTGGTCCTGCATGTCAACTGCCTGCCCTTTCATTGCCATTGATGGTCTTGCCCAAGCCACCTGTGAACAGTGCAATTGATCGACAGGGTGTATCTGGGAAGGTGAAGTGCAAGCAACATATGGTTAGTGCACCACCCAGCCAAACAGGGATTGGTGCCTACCCTTTCCTTCTCCATATCAAGGAGCATACACCATGGGAATTCTCCTCCCATTCTGGGTCCCTTGTGCTACATGCATGCAAATGTGATAGCTGCAACCTCGATGAGCATGGTCTATGCCAGCCATGCCAAGCATTACTATTGAACATAAAGTTCAGAAATATCTTGGTTCAAATAGAAAATGGTGTGAACGAGAAAGCACCATACAAGTTCCATGGATTAGCAAGCATGAACGAGATTGCGTGAAAAAAAGAACACACCATCAATTTTGTTACAGATTGAGTCGAGACTCTTACTCACTGGTGATGACTACGGCGTAAGAGGTACTTAGTCATGGACATTTGTATCAGTCAGCAATGGAAAACCATTGAAGGTCGTGGAAGCATCTCTCTCTCTCTCTCTCTCTCTCTCTCTCTCTCTCTCTCTCTCTCTCTCTCTCTCTCTCTCTCTCTCTCTACCTCATCCACAGCATCGGCTGTCAGATAGAACATACCTCAAAGGAGAAGACTCCACGATGAGCATCCCGCATTCCTAACTCACTAAACCCATGGGAATCATAAGAGGGACCATCGCGTGTATCTCGGAATGCTGCAGTATAGCATCCACATATCACTTAAGAGGGTGATTGCCATATTGCTGAGTGTCCCAATAGAGGCAGCCAAGCTATTCACCTAAGTCAGGTGGACATACAGTGGCTACATAACATTAAGACCAAGCTCCCATCATGGCGTGCCTCACTACCAGAGATCATTGGGTGTTCCAACCCTATTCAATTGAAAGCCAAGGACATCACAACGTCCCAACAAGATATCTAAAAGAAGCTAGGTGGAGAACCATCGGAGGAAGTACAGGATACTACGTAGATATCCCCACAAGACCCTTCAGACATTACCCAGTTGAGTTTAACTTCCCCCACTTCTGCTGGTGCGAAGTTACTTGGAGTGTACTCCATCAGTGTTGGAATGTCACAAGGCCAACTGGAGACGACTACTGGTGTGATATATTCGAAGATGAAGTAATCTACAATGGAGATCAAGGACACATTGACAGATGAGAAGATGACAATAGCATCCTCCAAAACCTGAGAACCCCAGCACCATCAACAACTGACAGAAGTGAAAGAGACATGTCAGAACAAGGGTCAGCAACCACTGGAGAACCAGGAGACACAATGGAAGAAAGCCAATTAGTGGCCTTAGCTGAGTCTATTCACATCAACCCCTAGCAGAAATGACTACAATAACAACCACAGAACCAGTCCATGAATGAATCACAGCAATAGAAAATCTGGTCATCAACCCACACACTGGACATGTACAAGGAGTGACACAAGTCAACTTCGAAGATGAAGCCGCCCTGCGTTGAGCAATAGGACCTGATCAACCTGACCCACCCAGTGGAGCTGAAGGATACATACACTGTGACCTACCTCTGGGACCACCAGGAGGAGGAGGATTCCCTGGAGGAGGATTCCCTGGAAGGGGAGGATTCTCTGGAGGAGGAGGATCTCCTGGAGGAGGAGGGGGACCTCCCAGAGGAGGAGGAGGAGGACCACCCCTGGGAGCCCCCAGACAACAACCCATGGGTAAATTCATAGGAGACCCACCAATGGTATTTGATGGAACCAGGAAGAACACGCAAATGTTCACCAATCAATGGGATTTATACTGGGGCGTCAATAACGACAACCCCCTACTGGCAAACCCCTATCATTGAGCTATGTTTTTCCTCACTTACTTCAAAGGATCATTGGTCAACGAATGGGTTGTAATGGTTAGCAGGTGGCTCAACCGCCAAATACAAGGAGGAATCCCAACCACGGACGAAAGACTATGGGGCAAAGTAGCCTGATCATTCACCCAAAGGTTTGCCAACAACATGGAAAAGGAGGACGCACAAGCACAACTAAGAAGAGGCATAAAGATGAAAGAAGGAGACATTGATGCGTATGTGGCTCAGTTCGAAGAACTTGCATGAATGGCTGGCTATCGCCTAGATGAACTGCAAACTATCGACACATTTACAGCCAGACTACCCCTCAACCTCTACTTAAAAACCTTCGAACTCGACCAGCCAAGAACTTACCAACAATGGAGAGAAGCGGTTGTGAAACAACAACAACAATACATCCATGCTCGAGCATGAATGGAAGCCCACAAAACTAACAACCCAAAACCATGAATTGGAGGATGGGCTCCAAAAGGACAACTATCTCACCTGGATGCCATGGATACATCCGCAGGAAGAACCAGGGGAAGGCTTGTGGGATCCAAGGAAATCAATTATCATATACCTCCAAACCCACCAAGAGGAGGTTTCATGCAAAGAGGAAGAGGAGGAGGATGTCATTGTTGAGATATTAGGGAAGTAGAATGTTACACATGTCACAAAAAAGGACATTTCAGTCGCAATTGTTCACAGCATGTCTGGAATCAACCTAGAAGCCAAGGACAGGAAGCCATCATTGATGACTGAAGTGAAGCTGACAAGAGCCCACCACCAAGGGAAAATCCACAAGCCCACACCCAACACTAGCTGCGTAGTGTAGCAGAAGAAGGAGAGGACGTAAAAGACCTAGTATTGTGAGACCTACTGGGAAGAGAGGATTTTCAAAGTGCCTAAACCCAGCGGCCTGGGTGAGGGCAATTCATCAGCAAAATTCTGTAATAGTAACTACATGATTCCAATCCATGTGAATTCCTATTTCCATCAGAACTAGCTCAGCAATGGCCGATGTCAAAGGATTAGTAGACTCTGAAGCTACCGATTGCTTTATGAGCCCTACAATCGTCAGAAGAATGGGACTAGGGAAACGACCCCTAGAGAAACCCCGAAGAATCTGGAATATTGATAATACCAAAAACAAAGATGGGTCAATCACTCATTATGTTGACCTACAAGTACAGACATGAGGAATCCACAGAGATATGAGATTCCTCATAACCAACATTGGAAATGAGGACATAGTACTAGGATACCCCTGGTTGGCCACATACAAACCAAAGTTCAGTTGGAAGTATGCCACCATTGATGAAACAATACTACCCATAGTCCTAAGGTCTGTAAACCCCCAAATACCATGAATCGATCATCGCACATACCGATAGAGAAAAAGAGGAGATAATACGAACCCTCAAATCAGAATGTACGATAAAAACCACAGCCACCAAACTCGCAATACAAGTGCAGCAATATACCACCAAGACCAAAGTGCCAAGAGAATATAAAGACTTCACCAAGGTATTTAGCAAGGAAGAATTGAAAAGATACCCCCCAAAGAGAGCATGGGACCATGCAATCGAATTCAAAAAAGATGCACCAGATGCAATTGACTGTAAAGTATATCCCCAAATGCAAGAAGAAGACAAAGCACTACAAAAGTTCCTCACTGAAGAAGTCGAAAAGGGATATGTATGACCATCCAAGTCCCCCTATGCTTCCCCCTTCTTCTACCTCAAAAAGAAGGATGGGAAGCTCAGACCAGTACAAGATTATCACAAAATCAATGCCATAACCATATGCAACCAATACCCGTTACCCCTTATCTCAGACCTCATACGAGACCTCAGTAACGCCCATATCTACACAAAATTGGACATCAGATGGGGGTATAACAACATACACATAAAGGAAGGAGATGAAGGGAAAGTGGCTTTCAAAACATGGTATGGACTCTTTGAACCCACTGTTATGTACTTTGGACTTACTAATTCCCTGGTGATGTTCCAAACCATGATGAACTATATCTTCTGAGATGTCATTCTCAAACACAAACTCCAAGGGACCACTATACAAGTGTACATGGATGACATAGGGATTGCAACATGCACCAACATGAATGGACATACAGCAGCAGTCCATGACATACTCCAAGTTGTGCTCGACCATGACCTCTACTTCAAACCTGAGAAGTGCATGTTCCATGCGCCTTCCATGGATTACCTGGGGGTAATCCTTGAAAAGGGGGTGACACGCATGGACCTGGTAAAAATTGCAGGCATTAAAAACTGGCCAACACCAAAAACTCTTACCCAGCTACATTCTGCCCTAGGATTTTTCAATTTTTACCACCCTTTTATCAAGGGATTTGCACAGATAGCGCAACCACTGAACTGACTCATGAAGAAGATGCAGGAGTGGAAATGGGGACATGAAGAGCAACAAGCCTTTGACAAGCTCAAGAAGCTAGTTACAGAAGAACTGGTCCTTGCACACCCAAACCTGACCCAGCAATTCAAAGTAGAAGTCGACGCATCGGGATATGCAGTAGGAGCTACACTGGTACAACGAAAGGAAGATGGAAAGAAGCATCCCATCGGATACTTCTCAGCCACCCTCAATGAGGCACAGAGAAACTACGACATATACAACCTTGAGCTACTAGCAATAGTACTGGCCTTCAGGAATTGGCATCCTCTACTTGCAGGATCTCCACACAAGGTAATAGTATACTCTAACCACCTCAACCTACAATATTGGAGGTCCCCCCAGAAAATATCTCAAAGAGTCGCAAGGGAAGTACTTGAACTATCAGAATATGACTTTGAAATACGTCACATTGCAGGAAGAATGAATGGAAGAGCCGATGCCCTCTCCCAAAGCCCAGACTACGACCAGGGAGAAGATGACAACCATGACATCATGGTACTACCAGACTGACTATTTATCAGAGCCAATACCATAGAATGAGCCCCACAACTCATACAACTGCTCACCAAGGAGGACACTCATCCCGAAGACCCCATCTACCAACAAGACAAAAGCATTCTCAATGTTACGTTGCCACTGAACGTTAGCCTGGACTTAGGCTCCTGACGTGGGACGCAACACGACTTAGCAACAATAGACACGGACTCCTTAAGTCACGTGCTAGGATAGGTCACAAGGTCCCATTAGACACTTGGACGCAAGTTGATAAGACAAGAGGAGAAAGGGAGAGAGCCCTTATATCTTGCGATGTAGAGGAGAAGTCTGGTGGCAATTCAAGAAGACCAAGATGGGGTCTTGGTCTTTGACGACTACATCTTAAGTACTACACGAAGAGGGCTTTAAAGCGCCTCCTGAACCTGAAACCGAGTACCGCTATCCTAGGGTCGAGTCATATTATCGTATATGTGATACTCTGGCTGACTGATGCGTAAGTCCGTGACTAATTACCGCTTACTCACATAGTCACAACCTATGAGTAAGTGTCTTCAACGTCCATACGTAACATCACCCCCTTTTCAGCCTTTGCGCCCACGCAAGATCCCCTCGTTGACGCGGAGAGCGTCGTCAATGAAACCCTGGTTGTTTGCATTGAGCCTCGCGTTCGCGTCAGCCATCTCCAACCGTCGAATAACTCCTAACTTAGCTGCGGCCAGCTGCCCCCATGTGTTACGTCACGGTAGGGACGTCTGCTCGACTTGAGCAAAAGGTCACTAGTCCGTTTGACAAAACAAGAAGGGCAGTCACGTGTGGTTTCCGAGTGATAAGTCCAACGGGGACTTATACAGTTACTGATGAGAAGTAGT
>WNGR01013203.1_pt1 | contig 20413 bp, 14 predicted proteins | sample 5407581 | NCBI WGS metagenome assembly WNGR01 (sample SAMN13153383, study PRJNA577476) | soil metagenome | isolation source: 80 cm soil or saprolite under Garry oak tree replicate 2 | place: USA:California | collected 2016-06-15 | reverse complement strand
TGTGCCCTGGAGATCAGCGGACCCATCTCGCTGGCCGGATCGGCCGGATCGGCCACCCGGATGCCCAGCACGGCGGGTTCGAGCAGCGCCATGAAGGTGTCGAAAGCGCTGCGCTGCACCAGGATGCGGGAGCGGGCACAGCAGTCCTGGCCCGCGTTGTCGAACGCGCCACCGGGTGCGGTGGCGGCGGCTTTGGTCAGATCGGCGTCGGCGAACACGATGTTCGCGTTCTTGCCGCCCATCTCCAATGTGTATCGCTTGACCTGGGCCGCGCATCCGGCGGCGATGCCCCGCCCGACCTCGGTCGACCCGGTGAACACCACCTTGCGCACGGCCGGATGCGTGACGAACCGGTTGCCCACCACCGATCCCTTGCCCGGCAACACCTGGAACACGTCCGGCGGAATACCGGCCTGGTGGGCCAGTTCGGCCAGTCGCAGCGCGGTCAACGGCGTCAGCTCGGCCGGCTTGAGCACCACGGTGTTACCGGCGGCCAGCGCGGGCGCCAGACCCCACGCGGCGATCGGCATCGGGAAGTTCCACGGCACGATCACGCCGACCACCCCGAGCGGCTCGGCGAACGTGATGTTGACGCCGCCCGGCACCGGAATCTGCCGGCCGAACAGCCGTTCCGGCGCGGCCGAGTAGTAGGTCAGCACGTTGGCGACGTTGTCGGCCTCCCAGAGCGCGTTGCCGATGGTGTGGCCGGAGTTGCGCACTTCGAGTTCGGCCAGGTGCTCCCGATCGGCCGTGACGGCGTCCGCGAGCCGGCGCAGCAGCCTGGCCCGGTCGGCCGGCGCGACCGCACGCCAGCCCTCGGTGGCCGCGTGCGCCCGCGCGATGGCCGCGTCGGTCTCGTCCACCGAGGTGAGCGGCACGGTGGCCACGACCTGTTCGGTGGCGGGGTTGATCACGTCGAACGTAGCGGTCATCGGGCCGCCCTCGCGCGTGCGGCGGTGACCAGGGCGGCGACCAGGCGGTCGTCGCCGTTGTCCTGCTCCGGGTGCCATTGCACGCCCAGAACGAAGGTCTGGCCGGCCAACTCGACCGCCTCGATCGTGCCGTCGTCCGCGGTGCCGACCACTGTCACGCCTTCGGCTGGCGTGTCCAATGCCTGATGGTGGTGGCAGTAGACCTTCACCTCGGTGCCCAGGATGTCCTCGGTACGGCTGCCCGCGTGCAGCCGAACGCGGCATTCGCTGAATACGCCGGGTTCCGGGCGGTGGCCGTGGTGGCCGACCACGTCGGGTAGGTGCTGGCGCAGTGTGCCGCCCAGCGCGCTGTTCAGGACCTGCATGCCTCGGCACACCGCCAGGATCGGTAGGTCGGCGGCCAGCGCCGCGGCCAGCAGGCCGAACTCGAAGTCGTCGCGGTCCGGTCGCAGGCCCACGGTTTCCGGGTGCGCCTGCTGGTCGTAGCGGGCCGGGTCCACGTCGGCGCCGCCGGACAGCAGCAGGCCGTCCAGCCGGCCGACCAACTCGGCGAAGCCGGCGCCGTTCGGTGGCAACAGCACCGGCACGCCGCCGGCCCGCACCACCGCGTCCGGATACGTCTTGGGCAACACGGCCGAGTCCAGGTCCCATGGGCCGAACCGGGTGCGTTCGACATACGTGGTGATGCCGATCACCGGAAGACCGCCGCGGCGCGCTCGTTCTGGTTCACAGTCGTTCGAAGCCACGGATCCGCTCCCAGTCGGTCACTGTCGCGTCGTAGGCGGCGGTTTCCACCCTGGCCGCGTTGAGGTAGTGGTCGATCACGTCGTCGCCGAACGCGGCCCGTGCGATGTCACTCGCGCCCAGCAGCGCGGCGGCCTCGGCCAGGGTGCCGGGCACGGTTGGCCGGTCGGACGCGTATGCGTTGCCGATGAACTCCGGCTCGAGCTCCAGTTCGTGCTCGATGCCGTACAACCCGGCCGCCACTAGTGCCGAGACCGCGAGGTACGGGTTGACGTCGCCGCCGGGCACCCGGTTCTCCACCCGCAGCGACTCGCCGTGCCCGACGACGCGCAGCGCGCAAGTCCGGTTGTCCTGGCCCCACGCGATCGCGGTGGGCGCGAAGCTGCCGGGTGCGAACCGCTTGTAGGAGTTGATGTTCGGCGCGAAGAAGTACGTGAACTCGCGCAGGCAGGCCAGTTGTCCGGCCAGGAAGTGCCGCATCAGCGGTGCGAAGCCGTGTTCGTCGTCGCCGGCCAGGACCGCGGCCCCGTTCGTCGACCGCAGGCTGATGTGGATGTGGCAGGAGTTGCCCTCGCGCTCGTTGTACTTCGCCATGAACGTCAGGCTCTTGCCCTCCTGCGCGGCGATCTCCTTGGCGCCGGTCTTGTAGATGCTGTGGTTGTCGCAGGTGGCCAGCGCGTCGGTGTAGCGGAAGGCGATCTCGTGCTGGCCGGGGTTGCACTCGCCCTTGGCGGACTCCACATACAGCCCGGCGCCGGTCATGCCGTTGCGGATCCGGCGCAGCAGCGGCTCGATCCGGGCCGTGCCGAGCAACGAGTAGTCCACATTGTACTGATTGGCCGGGGCCAGCCCCCGGTAGCCGGACTGCCATGCCTGCTCGTACGTGTCGTTGAAGACGATGAACTCCAGCTCCGTGCCGACGAACGCGGCCAGGTTCCGCTCGGCGAGCCGGGCCAGCTGTCGGCGCAGCACCTGTCGTGGCGACGCGGGCACATTGCCGCCGCTCACCCATCACCAGCGCGGTGCCCTCGTGCCACGGCAGCAGCCGCAGCGTGCTCAGGTCGGGGCGCAGCACGAAGTCGCCGTAGCCACGGTCCCACGACGACATCTCGTAGCCGCCGACTGTGTTCATCTCGACGTCAACCGCGAGCAGGTAGTTGCAGGCCTCGGTGGCGTGCGGCACCACCTCGTTGACGAAGTAGCGGGCGGCGCAACGCTTGCCCTGCAGGCGACCCTGCATGTCGGTCATCGCGACCAGGACGGTGTCGACGGTGCCTTCGTCCACCATGGTCTTGAGTCGTTCCAGACTCAGGCTGTCGTCGTGTGGCATGGGGTCCTTCCGGCCGGTGGAAGTACCGGGCCAGCCGCAATGGGCCGAGCCTGATCCTTTGATTCGTACCGCCGTGGCCGGGTTGGTGTCAAGCGCGGTACATGTCCCGAGCATTTCAGACAGCAGAGTAACCAGAGTGCTACCCGGATGGTCTTGACAGTAGGCGGTGACCGGGGTCACTCTCATGTCTTCATCAAAGGGCCGGTGCTGGTCCATTGAATCCGGTAGGGAAGCCTGTCGTAGGGAGCCGCCTTGACCGACCAACTCGGAGTGTCCGCCGCACCGGCCGACCTCGACGACGACACTCGACTCCGTCAGATGGGCTACGCGCAGGAGTTGCGGCGCTCGATGTCGGGCTTCTCCAACTTCGCGGTGTCCTTCACCATCATCTCGATCCTGTCCGGCTGCCTCACTTTGTACGGCGTCGGGCTGAACACCGGGGGACCGGTCGCGCTGATCTGGGGGTGGCCGCTGGTCGGTGCGTTCGTGGTGCTGGTCGGACTCGGGATGGCCGAGGTCTGCTCCAGCTACCCGACCGCGGGCGGGCTGTACTACTGGGCGGCCAAGCTCGCGCCGCGCAACGGCGCGGCCTGGTCCTGGTTCACCGGCTGGTTCAACCTCGTCGGTCAGGTCGCGGTCACGGCCGGCATCGACTACGGCGCCGCGATCTTCCTCAACGCGTTCCTCGAGCTGACCACGGGTTTCACCGCGGTTCCCGCGCACACCGTCATGCTGGCCGCGGCCATCCTTGTTGTTCATGGTTTGTTGAACACCTTCGGCGTCCGTTTGGTTGCACTTCTGAACAACATCAGCGTGTGGTGGCACCTGATCGGGGTACTGGTCATCGTCGGCGTGCTGCTGATCGTGCCGGCACACCACCAGTCGGCGTCGTTCGTGTTCGGCCACTTCGTGAACAACACCGGGTGGGGCTTCGCGCCCTACGTGTTCCTGCTCGGCCTGCTCAACGCCCAGTACACGCTGACCGGCTTCGACGCGTCCGCGCACATGACGGAGGAGACGAAGGGCGCGGCGCGTTCGGGGCCCAGGGGCATCCTCAACTCGATCCTGGTGTCGCTCGTCGCGGGTTGGGTCCTGCTGATCGGTCTCACGTTCGCCATCCAGAACTACCAGGGCACCCTGACCAGCGCGACCGGCATCGCACCGGCGCAGATCTTCATCGACGCGGCCGGCCAGAAGACCGGTGAGTTCCTGCTGCTCATCGCGATCGGCGCCCAGTTGTTCTGCGGCATGTCGTCGGTGACGGCGAACTCACGGATGATCTACGCGTTCGCACGGGACGGCGCCGTGCCGGGCTCGAACCTCTGGCACCGGATCAACAAGCGCACCAGGACACCCACGAACTCGGTGTGGCTCGCGGTCGTCGGCGCGTTCGTGTTGATGTTGCCCGCGCTGTGGAACACGACGGCTTATGCTGCTGTCACGTCGATCGCGGTCATCGGACTGTATGTGGCATATGTGATCCCGGTGTTCCTGCGCGTCCGCCAGGGCGACCGGTTCCAGCGCGGCCCGTGGCACCTCGGCCGGTGGGGCAAGCCGATCGGCATCGTGGCCACGGCGTGGGTGGTGTTCATCTTCGTGTTGTTCATCCTGCCGACGGCGTCCCCGGTCAGCTTCACGAACTTCAACTACACACCGGTCGCGTTCCTGGTCGTGCTGGGCGGTGCCGGCGTGTGGTGGGCGGTGTCCGCGCGCAAGTGGTTCACGGGCCCGCGGGTCCAGGGCACCGAGGCCGAGTTGGCCGCGGTGGAACGAGAGTTGGAGAACCTGGGCTGACCCACGGACTGCCCCGGGCGTGTCGACCACCCGAGGGGGTGTGTCGACCCGCCCGGCGACCGGCAACTACCCGGATTTCCTGACCCCGCAACAGGTCGGCTCGGATGTCGCCGCCTGCCTGGACGCGGTCCGCGGCACACCGACGTATCGGCTCCGGTCGGACCTGAACCCGGCGCGGCTGCGCCGGCCGGACACGCCGCTGTGTCGACTGCTGGGCCAGGGCGACCGCGAGGCCATGCGCGACCTGGTGGAGGGCCGCTGAATGATACTGCTTTGTGGCTGGCGGAGTCTCAGGGTTGGCCGCGTTGTTTGGCTGGTGTGCGAAACGGCGACGTCGGTGTTCACTGGGCTCGGTCGACTGCCCTGACCAGAGCGGACAGCATAATTCGCGCCGCCAGATCCAGGAACAGACCGGCACCGGGCAACGACGTCCGCGCGCTCAGCGACCACCGGATCGTGGTCCGACCATCCCGCTCGGCCAGCGTCACCTCACCCGTCCAGCCGGGTAGCGGTATGCCGGACAAAGCCCGATAGGCCAGCAGTCGGCCGGGTTCGAAGGTCGTGATCTCCTCCCTGATTCGGACGGCGGGAGCGCTGATCACGCGGATCGCGCCGACGCCGGCAGCCGTGGGCGAACCGTCTCGTTCCATTTCGACTGACATGCCGGGGCCCCACTTGGCGATGCCTCGGTGGTCTGCGAGCACCTGCCACACCGTGTTTGCCGGTTTGTCTACCTGCCGTACCGATTGTCCGTGCGCCATGATCGGACATTACCAGCCGGTAATAACTATTGTTGACCGATGCCCGATCAGGTCGCGATCATCGGTGCCGGCTTTGCCGGGCTGTGCATGGCGATCCGGCTCACCGAGGCCGGCATCCCGTTCACCGTCTACGAGAAGGCCGACGACATCGGTGGTGTTTGGCGGGACAACACCTATCCGGGCGCCGGCTGTGACGTGCCTTCCGCGCTCTACTCCTACTCCTTCGCGGCCAACTCGCGCTGGAGCAGGGCGTTTCCGCTCCAGGACGAGATACTTGCCTACCTGCGTGGGTGCGCCGATCGCTACGGACTGCGCTCGCACATCCGACTGGGTACCGAGATCACCGGTGCGCGCTTCGACGACGGCGTCTGGCGACTGTCCGCAGCTGACGGGACCGAGTTCACCGCTCGCGTGCTGGTGCCGGCGGTCGGCCAGTTGAATCGGCCGAAGTGGCCTGATCTGCCTGGTATGGACACCTTTGGTGGCACCGCGTTTCACTCGGCGCAGTGGCGGCACGACCATGATCCGGCCGGTCGGGCGGTTGCGGTGATCGGCACCGGGCCCAGTGCCGCTCAGTTCGTTCCGCGGTTGGCGGCTGAGGCGGATCGGTTGTACGTCTGCCAACTGGGTGATGCCCAAGTGGGATTACCGGTTCGGGCGGGGTCACCGTCTGCTGTTCCGCAGTGTGGTCGGGCGGCTGGTGTTGCGCGGGTTCTGGTTCTGCTTCGGGGATTTCGTGCTCTACGCGGCAGTGCGCGGGCAGCCGCTGGGTCGGGTGGTCGACTGGCTGTGCCGGCGGCAACTGCGTATTCAGGTTCCCGATCCGGTCCTTCGGGCCACCCTGACGCCGGACTTTCCGGCCGGGTGCAAGCGAATCCTCATCTCCGACGACTACCTGCCGGCGCTGGCCAGGGACAACGTCGAGGTGATCACCTCGCCGATCACGGCCGTCACGCCGGATGGGGTTACTACCGGTGATGGTCGGCGGTTCGTGGTTGACACGATCGTGTATGGGACGGGGTTCACCGCGACCGAGTTTTTGGCGCCGATGGAGATCGTCGGGCGGACCGGCCGCCGACTGCGTGCGGATGCCTGGGCCGATGGTGCGTCCGCGTATCTCGGGATGACCGTGCCGGAGTTTCCGAACCTGTTCCTGCTCTACGGGCCGAATACCAATCTGGGCAACAACTCCGTGGTCGTGATGATCGAAGCCCAGGTCCGGTACGTGCTGGACTGCATCCGACGCGGCGGCACGTTGGAGGTCGACCCGGCGGTCTTCGGCCAGTACCAGGCCGAACTTGCCGCCGCGCTGCGCGACACGGTCTGGGAAGCCGGCTGCACGAGCTGGTACAAGACGGCGTCCGGCCGGGTGACGAACAACTGGCCGCAGCGGGTGCTGCGCTACCGGGACCGCACCCGCCGGCCGAGCGCGGGGGACTTTCTGCGGTCGCCGGCCGGGCGGGCTAACGTGGCCGAGTAGTCGAAACGATGGGGTGAACTGTGGCGGAAACGATCGACGTCGTGGTGATCGGCATGGGCCCCGGCGGCGAGGACGTCGCCGGCCGGCTGGCCCAGGCCGGGCTGGCTGTCGTGGGCGTGGACCGGCGGCTGTTGGGCGGCGAGTGCCCGTACTACGGCTGCATCCCGAGCAAGATGATCATCCGGGGGAGCAACGCGCTGGCCGAGGGCCGCCGGGTGTCGATCCTGGCCGGGCACGCCGCCGTCCAGCCGGATTTCGCACCGGTTGCCAAGCGGATTCGGGACGAGGCAACCGACAACTGGGACGACCAGGCGGCCGTCGCCCGGTTCGAGGGCAAGGGTGGCCGCTTCATCCGCGGCCACGGTCGGCTCACCGGGCCGGGTTCGGTCACCGTGACCGTCACGGGTTCCGGCGAACGGATCGAGCTGATCGCGCGCCGAGCTGTCGTGCTGAATACCGGCACCGATCCTGCCGTGCCACCGGTTCCCGGTCTCGCGGACAGTCCTTATTGGACCAATCGTGACATACTCACGGTGGAGAAGGCGCCCGAGTCGCTGATCGTGCTCGGTGGTGGCGCGATCGGCTGCGAACTGGCGCAGGCGTTCGCCCGCTTCGGCACCCACGTGCGCGTGGTGGGCAGCGCGCCACGGCTGTTGAACTACGAGGAACCCGAGTCCAGCGCCCTGATCGAGGCCGCATTCGCCGAGGACGGCATCGAGGTGCACAACAACGCCAACGTGACGTCGGTCGACTACGGCGACGGCTTCACACTCCACTTCGACGGCGGCGAGGTCGAGGCCCAGCACCTACTGGTGGCGACCGGCCGGCGCGGCACGCTCGACCAACTCGGCCTCGACACGATCGGCCTCGACCCGAAAGCCCGTTCCCTCGACGTGGACGAACACCTGCGGGTGGCCGATGGCGTGTGGGCGGTCGGCGACATCACCGGCAAGGGCGCGTTCACCCACATGTCCATGTACCAGGCGGCCATCGCGGTCCGTGACATCCTCGGTGAGCCCGGCCACGGCGCCGAATACCACGCCGTGCCGAGGGTGACGTTCACCGATCCGGAGGTCGGCTCGGTCGGCATGACCGAGGCACAGGCCCGGGATCGCGGCATGAACGTTCGCGTCGGCACGGCGGAAATCCCCAACTCGTCCCGGGGTTTCATCCACAAGCTCGGCAACACCGGCCTGATCAAACTGATCGAGGACGCCGACCGTGGGGTGCTCGTCGGTGCGACATCGGCTGGCCCGACCGGGGGTGAGGTCCTGTCCGCGCTGGTGGTCGCCGTGCACGCCGAGGTGCCAACGGAACGGTTGCGGCAGTTGATCTACGCCTACCCGACGTTCCACCGCGCCATCGAAGCGGCGGTCAACGACCTGAGCTAGCCGGTGGCACGACTGGTGCCGAACATCTCGTCCATCGTGACCGGGGTCAGGTTTCGCTGTTTGATCAGGGTCAGGATCTGATCGAACAGGCCCAGCACGGTCGGGTGGTTGGCGTGGCCGAGCATGATCACGCCCGGTTTCAGGTATTTCTGGGCCTGGCTCATCAGGAACGCGGGCGTGATCGCCTCCGAGTCGCTGTATGAGCCGTCCCACATCGTTGTTTTCGTGTAGCCGAGGTTGGCCGCCAGGCCGTCGACGTGCTTGTTGTGGAAGCCGTAGGGCGGCCGGTAGTAGGGCCTCGTGGTGATGCCGAACGTGGTGTTCACCCATTCCTCGTTGCGTTCCAGCTCCGCCTTCACCTGCTCGTCGGTCATCCGTCTCAGGTCCTTGTGGCTGAACGTGTGGTTGATGATCTGCACCTGGCGCCGTTCCAGCAGCGGCCGGATCACGTCGGCGTGGGGTGCCCAGCAGTGGGCGTACGTGCCGTTCGGGCTGAAGGTCAGGTGGATTCCGGTGCGTTGCGCGAAGTTGACGTAGCCGGCAACGCAGTCCACGCAGAAGCCGTCGTCGACGGTGAGACAGATGTTCCTGGTGCCGGGGACGCCGCGGCTGATCGTGGTGGACGTGCCGGGGTGCGGCGGTGGGATCGGCGGTAACGGCTGCGGCGGCAGCGGGGATGGCGCCGGAGCGGGACCGAGGTTGGCCGGCAGCGCTGGCGGTGCGGCGGGGGCGGACGTCGAGCAACCCGCGATCGTGGCGGCGAGGCCGACGCCGAGCAGGCCGATGAACGTGCGGCGGTCGTGGTGGTGCGCCGGGCAGGACACGGACAAAAGTTACTAAACGTGCTGGAAGATCCCTGTGAGCTTTCTAAGGATCTCTTAGTTACGGGCGGCCGTCAAACATGGATCGGCCCGCCGGGCGTACCCGGCGGGCCGACCTGATCAGCCGAGGATCAGCCGATCTTGTACTGGTAGGGGATGCCGACGAGCTCGTTGGCGTTGGGCTCGGTCGGCGCCGGGTCGTTGAAGTTGATGTCGTTCACCACGTTGGTGCTGCCGACGACGAGCTGGTCGACGTACAGCGTGCCCCGCACGACGCTGCCCTTGGGGCCGCTCGGCGTGATGGTCACCGGGATGGTGGCCGTCTGGCCGGGCTGCACGGTGACCAGGGTGAACGCGCCCACCAGGGACACCGAGCCCTGCCACAGGTCGGTCGCCGGCGAGCTGACCGCCGGGTCGAAGCCCTTGGTCAGCGCCACCAGGTCGTACGTGACCGTGCCGGGCGCGCCGCCGCCGACCGGGGTCGGGCCCAGCTCGGACGGTGCGGTCGCCCACAGGCCAGAGGCCAGCGGGTTGCCGTGCACGGCGCCGATCGCGGTGGTGCCGTTGACGATGGAGGGCAGGTCGGGGTCGCCGGCCTCCGGTCCGTAGTCGAACATCATCGGCCTCGTCGCCTTCGCGATCAGCGCGACGGCACTGGTCTCCGATGGCACCAGCCAGGACGGCGACGGGGCGTCACCGGGCATCGGCAGTGGCAGCGTGGCCGGTTCGGCCGCGGTCAGCCGCATGCCGGTCACCGTGTCCAACCGGGCGTCGACGAAGAAGTTCTCCGCCGCCGTGCCGGTGTTGTGCACGGTGACCGGGACGGTCACCGCCTTGCCGGCCGGCAGCGTCGTGCCGGCGCTGTTGGGCAGGCCGGCCGCGTGCGCGTCGACCGTGTTGAACGCGACCCTGCCGGTGAATGCCTGGGCGATCTCGTCCCCGACGATCGGGTCGGCGAAGTTCACCACGAGGGTCCACCGCCCGGCCTGCGGGTTGCGGACGTACAGGTCGGTCTGGGTCACCGACTGCTGGTTACCGTCCCTTGTGGACAGATCGTAGCCGGTGTTCAGCCGGTTGATGCCGGACGCCGCGCCCTGGTGCTGCGGGCTGACCAGGAAGGCGGACACGTTGTCGCCGGCGTTGTTGGTCAGGTCGATGCTGGCCGCGATGTCCTTCTGCCCGGCCGGCACGTCGAACTGGTAGAACTGCGCCTGGCCGATGTTGGGCTGCCGGCCGTTGCCGCCGGTCAGGGTGCCCTTGAAGGACCCGTTGCCATGTGCGACGCCGATCAGGGCGCGCACCACGACCGGCACCGACGTCAGGTTGCCGTTGCCGGCGTTGAGCACCACGGAGCCGCTGGTGTCACCGGGCTGCGCCGGGGTGGCCGCGGTGACCGTCGCCGTGCCGGTCTGACCGGGGGCCAGATGCAGCACGGACGGGCTGACCGAACCGAAACCGGTCGTGCCCTCGGTGCTCTGGCTGAACTTGACGTTGCCGACGGTGCCGCCGACCGTGCTGCTACGGCTGAAGATCACCGCCGTCCAGTGACCGGCGGTCGGGAACCGGACGTCCACGAAACCGGCGTTGCCAACGCCCTGCGGCAATGAGTGCGCCGTCATCCGGCCCAGCGGGTCGATCAGGATCAGCCGGACACGCGCGTTCAGCGTGCCGTTCGGGTCAGCGGGGTAGGCGATCGACGCCTGTAACCGTGGCGTGTTGGGCGCCACGTCGAAGGTGAGCTGCCCGTAGTTGTTGGACACGCCGGCCCAGTCCGCGAAGTGCGGGCTTGCCGTGTCGGACAGGGTCACGCTGCGGGTCACGGTGTGCTGCGGTGTACCGAAACCACGGCCGGACAGGCGCACGTCCTGTGCGGTGGCACCGGTGTTGGTGACCTTGAGCTGCCAGTGCTGCTGGCTGCCCGGCGTGCCGGACGCGTCGAGCTGGGTCTGGTTGACCAGCAGGGTCGAGCCGGTGGCCGCGGGCGAACCGTTGCCGTCGTGCACGGACGCGGCCGCCTGGACGGCCTTGAAGGTGTTCAGCCGGCCGGCGCCCTGCTCGATGCCGGGCACGGACAGGTCGTCCGACGTGCTGACCAGGATCTGCTTGATCAGTGCCGGGCTCGGGCTCGCGCCGTGGTGCGCCTGCCGGTATGCCTGGATCACCAGGGCCGCGGCACCCGCGGTCAGCGGCGCGGACTCACTCGTGCCGCCACTGCGTTCTACATTGGACGGATGGCCGTTGAAGTCGGCACAGCCCAGGTAGAGGGCGGGATTCGCGGTGCACAGGGCGAAACTGCTGTCACCGGGGGCCAGCAGGTCGATCGTGCGACCGGACTCGTTGACGCCGCTGGAGGACAGCGTGCTGATGTTGTCGTTGAGCCACCCGTTCGGTGCGAACTGCTGCGCGGCGGCGTAGTCGGTCTGCGCGAGCCAGCGGAACGTCGTCGACGCGCCGACCGCGATCACGTTCGGGTCGGTGGACGGCGAGCCCTGCGTGTTGGTCGGGCCCGCGTCGCCGCTGGACGTCGTCACCGTCACGCCCGCTGCCACGGCCATGTCGTTGAACAGCCGCACCGCGTCCTGGGTCGGGCTGTCCGGGAACGGGTCGAAGCCGAACGACTCGTTGATCACGTCGACGTGATCGACGTTCACCGCCCACTGGATCGACTGCAGGATCGCCGACGTGGTGGAGAAGTTGGTGTCGCCGAAGACCTTGAAGCCGAACAGCGCGACACCGGGTGCGACGCCCTCGATTCGCACGTCGCACGGGCCGGACGTGGGGTGCGCGCCGAAGTGGGACACGTCGTAGACCTGGCGGCCCTGCGCCGCGATGGCGCTGGCGTCGAGGAACGCCTCGCCGGCGCTGGTGGGCGCGTCGGGCCCGTCACCGGTGAAGTCCTGGGTGTCGGCGAAGACATGACTGCCGTCGGCCCGGATGAAGTCCGGGTTGTTGACGTCGATGCCCTCGGCGATGTAGGCGACCTTCACGCCGGCACCGGTGTAGCCGAGGCTGCGCGCGGTCTTCGCGGTCGGATCGTCCGACGCGGTGTGCGTGACCGGCAGCGCCTCCGGCTCCAGGATCGGCTTGGCGCCGGGCGCCGGGCAGGCACCCGGGATGTCCGACGGGCTTGCCGTGCTCGTCGTGGCCGGTTGCTGGCTCGCGGCCAGTGGGGCGCCCTTGACCAGGGTGTCCGGCAGGACGGCGGCCACATTGGGGTTGGCGGCCAGCCGGGCCGCCTCGCCCTTGGACACGGTGGCCGCGACCGCGTTGGCCACGGTGTAGGTCCGCACGTGTTGGGCGCGGACCTGGGACAGTTCGGACACCAGTGGCGCCTGGGAGTTGATGATGCCGTGCGCGCGGCTGGTCGCCGCGGGGGTGTTCTTGGTGGCTGCTGCGGGTTGGTCGCGCATCAGCACGATGACCGGCGTGTTCGCGTCCTGGGAGAGTGCGGCTGCTTCCTCGGTGGTCAACGGCTGTTGGGCGGCGGCGGTGTCGACCGGTTGGGCCGCGGCCGCCGTGGCCTGTGTGATGGCTAATGTCGCGGTCGCGGTGACCGCGACCGCTAACGCGAGTCTTCTGCTTCGCCGCATGGGGCCCTCCGGTTCGGCGGCCGGGTAGACCGCTGGGTGGCACGGAACCAAGGGACGCTAGCAGAGCGGCGAACGCCGTCGACAGCAACGAAAGACGGTACTACCGGCGACACCGGACAAGTCGCCGGAACCGCGTTGCACGGTCTGCCGCCATCGACGCAACGGGATCCGCCCGGGTCCGCGTTGCTCAGTCGTCCGTTGTCTGCTGGAGGACCTGGTAATCCGGGTCGAGCATCAGCAGGTCGTAGCTTTCCGGGTCCAGCCTGATCCGCCCGTGCAGGCGTACCTGTTGGCTGGGTTCGATGTCGTGCTGTGCGCCGTGGAATTCGACCACCAGGGTGCCGGTGTCGTCCTCGACCTCGCCGGTCACGGTCGTCCTGCCGCGTCGGGTCCGGACCGCGATCTCGTGTAGCCGGCCCTGCACGGTCGCGAGCTGGCCGGGGACCAGGGAACCGATCGGCACGGCGTTCGGTGTCGGGGGTGGCTGGTTGTACGTGGTCAGCGCGGCGGCCTCGTCGCCGGCCAGGCGGACGAGTATCCGCTCGAACGCCTCGGTGATCCGTTCCTCCGGCATGTCCGGGAACGCCGCCCTGATCCGGGATTGCACGTCGTAGGGCACGATCGTGGCCGCCGCCTGCGGCAGCCTGCTGATCACGCTCGCGATCCGGTCCGCAGTGCGGTCGTGCAGCAGCCGGCCCAGCAGCGGGGCGTACGTCCGGCGGGGGAGCAGCACCGTCACTCCGGTGCCGGGCTCGCTGCTCGCCTCGGTCACCAGTTCCTGGGCCGCCCTGGTGATCCGGCGGTCGGGGCAGTCGATCACCTTGAGCGTGGTGTCCATGCCCAGGTCCTCCCAGCGTTGACGCAGGCGGTTCGCGTGCGCCTCGTCCACCATGAAGTGCACGGCCTTCAACTCGAACGGCCGCAGGCTGCGGCCGTAGCGCAACGCCGCCAGCACGGCGAGGTCCAGTGAGCTGACGAACACGAACACCTTGTGCCGGGCGAAGTTCGTGGCACCGCGGACCTGCGCCTCGCGCACCCGGTCCAGGATCGCCGACTCGACGCGGTACTCGCGGTTGAGCCGGATCAGGGTGAACACCAGGATCGGGAAGACCACGACCACCAGCCAGGCGCCCTCGGTGAACTTGGTGACCGCGAAGATGCCCACGATGATCGTCGACACGATGCCGGCCGACAGGTTGATCGCCATCTTCCGCCGCCAGCCGCGGTCACGGTGGCGCAGCCAGTGCTTCGTCATGCCGTAGCCGGCCATCGAGAAGCCCGTGAACACGCCGATGGCGTAGAACGGCACGAGGTTGTTGACGTTGCTCCCGGCCACCAGCAACAGGAGCACCGACAGCACGGTCAGCACGACGATCCCGTTGGAGAACACCAGCCGGTGGCCGCGCTTGGTGAGCTGCCGTGGTAGGAACCGGTCCTCCGCAACGAAACTGGCCAGGAACGGGAAGCCGTTGAAGCTGGTGTTGCCGCCGGTGTAGAGGATCAACGCGGTGGCGAACTGGACGAGCACGAACATCCCGGTGCCGAACGCGCCGTGCCCGAACACGGCCTTCGCCTCTTGGGAAAGCACCGACGGGTAACCAACCAAGTAGGGCGTCGAATGCGTTGCGTACGCGAGGAACGAGACACCACCGACCATGAAACCCAGGATGCAGGCCATGATCGTGAGCACCTTGCGCGCGTTGCGGCCCTCCGGCTTGCGGAAGGCGCCGACCGTGTTGGAGATCGCCTCGACGCCGGTCAGCGACGAGCCGCCGTTGGCGAACGCGCGCAGCAGCACGAACAGCGACGAACTTGGCCACGCCGACGACCACCATCAGCACCACGAGACCGACGAACAGGTACGCCGGGACCGCGAACGGCCGCCCGGCCTCGCGCAGGCCGCGCAGGTTGATGTAACACATCAGCAGGACCACGCCGATGGTGATCTCCAGGCTGTACGGGCCCAGCTTCGGCACCGCGGACACCACGGCGACCGTGCCGGCCGCGCACTGCACGGCGACCGTGACGACGTAGTCGATCATCAGCGCGGCCGCGGCGATCTGGGCCACCCGAGGACCGAGGTTGTCCCGCGCCACCACGTACGAGCCGCCGGCCTTCGTGTAGACCATGACGACCTGCCGGTAGGACGCCGCGACCAGCGCCAGGATCAGCAGGATCACCGCGGTCATCGGCAGCAGCAGCGCGAACGCCGCGAGCCCGGCCCACGGCAGGAGCTCGATCAGGATCTCCTCGGTGCCGTACGCCGCGGAGGACATGGCGTCCGAGGACAGCACGCCCAGCGCCACCGGGTTGGTCAGTCGTTCGTGCTTGAGCTGGTCGTTGATCAGCGGCCGGCCCAGCAGCACCCGTTTGAGCACGTAGCCGACCGATTCCTGTAGTCCGGCCGAGTTCCCGACTACCACGTGCCCACCAGCCCGCCCTTCGACGTCGGGTTGCGCCACGCGGCGCCGCCCACTCACAGTGTCGGTGCCCAGTGTTCAGCCCGCCGCACGGCGACAGTCCGATCTTTACGATTCATTAACGCCGCTGCTCATCAACGACAGTTCGGGTGGGGGCGTCGGCGTCGTCGCAGGTCATCCGATACGCACTTTGACGTATTGCGCTGGGATCGGTGCGTTTTGGTGGTTAGCGTCGAAACCGACCAAAGGTGACCGAATCGGCTGGTAGGTGGACCGGATGACGCTCAGAGCCAACCTGCGGGCGGTGCCCGCGACACGGATCGGCACACCGCTGGGTGTCGCGGTCGTGGACGAGATGCCGCTGTTCCGCGAGGGCCTGTCGGTCCGGGTGTTGCGTGATCCCGGGATGCGGCTGGTCGGGGTGACCGGCCGGCCGGACGCGGGTGTGCTGCTGCGTGCGCGGCTCGCCGTCGACGTCCTGGTGCTGGACGCCGTGCTCGACCCGCGCGGCTACCTGGCCCGACGAGTCATCGCGGCCAACGCCGGCCTGACCGTCGTCGTGCTGGTCCGTGAGCCGTACCGCACCACGCAGTTCATCGCGGTGATGCGGGCGGCCGGGGTGCACGGGCTGGTCGAGCACTCGTCGCCGCCGGACCGGATCATGGAGGCGATCCGGCGCGCCACGGTGGAGGGCCGCTACGTCGACCCGTCCCTGGCCGGCCTCGCCTCCGACGCGCTCGGCGCGTCGGCCGGTCGGCCGTTGTCCCGCCGTGAGGACGAGGTGCTCCGGCTGATCGCGGACGGGCTGTCCAACCAGGGCATCGCGGACGCGCTCGTGGTGTCGGTGGAGACCGTGCGTACCCACATCAAGAGCCTGCTGCGCAAGCTGTCCGCCCGGGACCGAGCGCACGCGGTCGCGGTGGGCTTCCGGCTGGGCCTGCTGGCCCCGCCCGAGATCGAGGTCGTGATCCCGGTGGCGCGCGGCGAGTCCAGGGTGGCGGGTGCTGAATTGATTCAGTAGCCAACAGCGGCGAGGCGTATACTCGCGGCTACGGTTGCCCCGATCGGGTTACCTGCCTTTGCGCCAGCTGCTCGCCGTCGTTGATCGGGGTGACCCGTGGAGCCGCGTTTTCCGTCCCTGTTCGCCGAACTGGGCGCGGTACTGGGCAGCTCGGAGTCACGCAAATCCCGTTCCGCCGAGATCCTCCGCCAGCTGCGGACCCTCGTGCCCTACGCGGCGGCGTCCGTGTCGGCCGCGCAGCCGGGCACGGTCGAGCACGTCAGTCTCGCCAACGACGGCTACTCACCGAAGGTGGAACAGCACCTCAACAAGTGGCTGGTCCACCACGATCCGGGCTACCTGATGATGCGCCGCTCGGCAGGCCCGCCGCTGCGGTGGCGGGACAGCCCCGGCCACTACCGGGACACGTACTCCGTGCAGGAGGTGTTCCTGCCGGCCGGGTTCGACGAGGGCATCACCGTCTGCATGCGCAACCGCCGCGGCTTCTACACCGGCAGCCTGCACCTGAGCGTGACGGACCGACGCCACCCGACCGATGCGGCGGTGGACTTCCTGACCCACCTCCAGGTGATGCTCGGCGAACTGACCGACCTCGGCGCACCGCCGCCCCAGGCGGTGTCGCCGGCCAACAAGATCACCATCACGGCCAGCGGCAGTTGGCACAGCTCAGCGGCCTGCCCGGTGTCCGACGAACTGGTCCGCCAGATCCGCACGCTGGCCGCGGCCGACACGCTGCCGTCGTGGTTCTGGTGGCAGTGCCAGAGCGGCGAGGTCCACCTGATCACGACGGAGCGCATCGGCGACGAGATCACCGTCGGCCGGACCACCGCCGACCTGCCCTACGGCTTGAGCGTGCGCGAGCTGGAGGTGCTGACCCTGATGGCGGGCGGCCACACCAACGCGCAGATCGGCCGACGGCTGGCCATCTCGCCGAAGACCGTGGCCAAACACGTCGAACACGTACTGGCCAAACTGGGTGCGGCCAGCCGAACCGAGGCCGCCGTCCGCGCCACCCGCGTCGGCCTGCTGTTGCTCTCCGGCGCCCGGCCACTGCCACCACACTGATCGCGTCAGGCGACGACGCCGTAGTGCTCGGCCAGTTCGGCGAACTCCCCGTTGCGCCTGCGGGTGGCCCGGTCGACCATCTCGCGCATGACGGCGACGCCGAGTGGTTGGTAGCGGACCCAGTCCGGCGCCAGGTCTCGTGCCTGGGCCAGCAGGGTCAGCGCGCGGCGTTCCTGGCGCAGTTCGACGGCCGCGGCCGCCAGGTGGATCCGGTGGCCCGCCTCCCAGAACGCCGGCATCGGGCCGTTGGCCGCCGGCACGGTTTCGGCCATGCGCAGGGCCTCTTCGTGATCGCCTAACCGCACCGCCTGGTCGACGACCTGGATGGCGGCGATGTGCGGGCCGAAGATGCCGGCCTCGGTGACCTCGTCGCGGCCCGACCGGACGGCGGCCGCCTGGGCCACGCGCAGCAACTCGCCCGCTCGGGCGCCGCGTTCGGAGCGCAGGGCCGCGGATGCCGCGTTGAACAGCAGGTTGCCGAAGACCCCCACCGCCCTGGTGTTGTGGTCGGACATGCGGGGCTCGACGCGTTCGGCCATGCGGACCGCGACCTGCTCGGCCTCCGTGGTTCTGCCCTGGCGGACCAGGACCCACGCCAGGTACCGGGTGGACACGGCGACACCGATGTCCGGATCGTCGGACAGCCGCGCGGTCTGGATCGCGCGGTCGGCGGCGATGAACGCCAGGTCGTCGAGGCCGAAGCGGCCCGCGGTGCCGGCGCCCATGCGGTACGCGCCGGACAGGACCGCGTACGCCGAGTTCAACCGGGCGCCCTTGGCCTCGTGCACCAATCGGCGCGCGTCGGCGACGAGGACCGGCAGGGTGTGCAACAACTCTGAATGACGGCCCGCGATGTAGGACTGCCATGCGTAGTTCAGCGAAGCACGCAACTCGGCCAGTGGAATGGTTTCCCGCAAATCGGTGAAATCGGTGAGACCGGGAATGTCGGTGGACGCGGTCAACGCCCGCCGCAGGTCGGCCACGTCGCGGCCGGCCGGCTCGTGCGGTGGCGGCAGGATGCCCAGCAGGACGGATGGCTCAACTCCCAGTGCCCGCGCCAGTTTGTTCAACGTCGACGTGCGGGTTGTCTGCCGTTCGCCGCGCTCGATCCTGGCCACCGTGTCCACGGCGACGCCGGCTGCCGCAGCCAACTCTTCCTGGGACAGGTTGCGGGCCTTGCGGATTCGTCCGACGTTCTCGCCGAGACCCCATGCCACCGGCATGTCGGCCCCCAATCGGTCGGTCAGCCCGCAGGAAACACCTCTCCAGGGTACCTATCGGTGGTGGCCGGGAAATGGTTTCAGTATTGCGGGCCGGTTCCGATCCGTGAATGGTCGGCGTTTCGGTCGTTGCCCTGCCGATGGGGCAGGGTTGCCCGCTCGGCACCCAGGGAAACCTTGTCGCCACGCGCTGTCATCCGGTCACCGACCGGTTCACCATCGAACCGTGGGCCGGTGTGACCGGGCGCGGATACCCCGGTCACACCGGCCGACCAGCACAACCGGATGGTGGCCATGGGCGAACCGAACAATGCGGCGAAGGCGCGGGCACGGTGCGTGCTGTGGCTGTGTGGCCAGTGCCGGGGCGGCGCCGACTGCCGGTGCGTACCGCAGCCCCCGCCGAAACCGCGGCGCTGGCCGGCCCCGGACGACGACCGGCGTTGACCGGAACCCGGACGGCCCGGTGCGCACGATGCGGACATCGCGGCTGAGCTGGCCATTGGCACCAGGGCCGTAAGGTCCTATTTGGACTGAATCAACGACGGAACCGGCCTGTGCCGTCGACCCGGCTTGGCCACGTTCGCCGTCGATGAGGGCATCGCCCACCTGCCGCCCGGCTCAGCAGAGCCGCCGCCCACAAAACTCTCAGGTAGAACCAAGGCTAACCGCCGACACTGTTACGTATACAGGGACGAAGGGCGTCTGGAAGGACGACAATCGTGCCGGAACCAGACCGACGCGTCGCCCGTGCCGCGGGTGAGCGTCGAGTGCAGACCGTGACGACGTGGACCACCGCGGGTGCCGTGGTCGGTGCCGCCGTGCTCAGCGCGTTGCTGGGCCACGGCACGGTGTCGGCCGCCAACTCGCAGACCACGGTCCAGAACCAGCCGAACGGCACTCAGACAGGCACAGATCAGACCGGGGGCGGTCAGTTACAGGCACCGGACTTCCTGCCAGGAAGCTCCGGCGGAGGGGGTCGGCACGCCGCGACAGGAGGGTCATGACCAGCGTCGACACCACTGCCAGCGTCACATTCCCGGCGCTGGGCACCACAGCCGCCCTCGTGGTGACAGAACACGGCCGGATGGCCGAGGCCGAGCAGGTGCTGCGCACCGAACTCGCCGCGATCGACAACGCGTGTAGCCGGTTCCGGCCGGACTCGGAGATCAGCAGGCTGCACGAACAGGCCGGCACCGAGGTCGTCGTCAGCCCGTTGCTGGCCAAGGCGCTCGCCGTTGCGCTGCGGGCCGGCCGGCTGACCGGCGGCGTCGTCGACCCGACCGTCGGCGCGGCCGTGGCCGACCTCGGTTACGACCGGGACTTCGAGCAACTCGACCGGGACAACCCGTTACCGGTCGATCTGCCCCGCCCGGCGCCCGGCTGGTGGCGGGTGTCGCTGGACGAGACGCGGCGGCGGGTGCTGCTGCCCAGGACCGTGCGGCTGGACCTGGGCGCCACCGCGAAAGCCCTGGCCGCGGACCGGGCCGCCCGCCGGATCGCGGCCGCGGTCGGCGGCGGTGTGCTGGTCAGCCTCGGCGGTGACGTGAGCACCGCGGGCCCGGCCCCGGACGAGGGCTGGCGGATCGGCGTCGGCGACGACCACCGGCTGGCCATGGACGAGCCGGAGATCACGGTGACCATCCGGTCCGGCGGGCTGGCCACGTCCAGCACCACGTGCCGGCACTGGCGGCGGGCCGGCCGCGCGCTGCACCACATCGTCGACCCGCGCACCGGTGACGTCCCCGAGCCGGCCTGGCGCACCGCGACCGTGGCCGCCGCGTCCTGTGTCGACGCCAACATCGCGAGCACGGCGGCCATCGTGCTGGGCAGGTGCGCCGCGGGGC
>WNGR01007752.1_pt1 | contig 20421 bp, 23 predicted proteins | sample 5407581 | NCBI WGS metagenome assembly WNGR01 (sample SAMN13153383, study PRJNA577476) | soil metagenome | isolation source: 80 cm soil or saprolite under Garry oak tree replicate 2 | place: USA:California | collected 2016-06-15 | reverse complement strand
GAATTTCGTGGGCATCGCGACCTCTCCATTTTTCGGTCGGCCTGATAATTCCGCTGATCCCGCGCGCCGCTTGCAACTCTCTCTGAAGTTCGTCTTCTAAATTTCTGTAAGACTGAGGAGAAACCATGACCCAATCAGTGCTTTCTCCAAGGCTTTTGATATTCCTGCTGTTCGTGTTTCTGCAAGCGGGCCTGGCATCCGGTCAGACATCCCAAAGCAGACTGGTGTGGGTGAGTCGCGACGGCGTAGAGCAGCTCTTGGCCACGCCACCTCATGTCTACATGGGCCCGCGGCTGTCCCCGGACGGCCGGACGATAGCCATTGGCATGTTGGAAGATGGCCTTCAGGTCTGGCTGCTCGATCTCAGCGGGGAGACGCTGTCCCGATTCACGTTTCAGGGGAACAACGGTGTGCCGACCTGGACACCAGACGGGAAGCGCCTTGCGTTCTGGTCGGATACCGAGGGGTCAGTCAACATTTTCTGGCAACGGGCCGATGGCAGCGGCGGACTGGAACAACTGAGAACCAGCACGTACCTCGATGTCCCGTTCTCGTTCTCGCCGGATGGGCAATTGCTGGCCTTTGCCGAAGTCAATCCCACGACCCCAGGCGGCATCTGGGTGCTGCAGATGAGCGACCTCACGGCGCAACCGTTTCTGCAAACGTCGGCCACCCTGGACGCACCGCGGTTTTCTCCTGACGGGCACTGGCTGGCATACATCTCCGACGAATCAGGCCGGTACGAGGTTTACGTGCAGCCCTATCCGGGCTCGGGCGCGAAATACCAGATCTCGACTGAAGGCGGGACCGAGCCGGTGTGGAATCCCAATGGGCGGGAGCTCTTCTATCGCAACGGGAACAAGATGATGGCCGTGAACGTCACCACGCAGCCGACATTTTCCGCGGGCAAGCCGACAATGCTCTTTGAGGGGTGCCTGTTAAGTACGCAAAGACTACCTAACTACGACGTGTCCGCGGATGGTCAGAGGTTCCTGATGCTCAAAGCTAATGAGCAAGCGCAGGGGCGCGCGCAAATCAACGCGGTGCTGAACTGGTTTGAAGAGTTGAAGCACCGTGTGCCATCTGGAAAATGAATGCATGATCGACAAGACCATGTTCCGTTATCGTCGGGCGAAAAGACCTCATTGCCGTCCTGATGCCAGTTGTAACCGGGTTGTCCTGGGCTTATCCCTTGGAGATTGAAATTAGGATCATAGACGCGCGTCGGTATGCCTATAGACCCTCTTCGAATAGTGCGCTCAGAGCATGGACGATCTGGGCCTGTTGAGGAAGGGAAGAATCCGAACCAGAAACTCCTGCATCTTGCGCCAGCGATGCAAGTCGCGCGGCCAGCATGCGAACGGCGACATCGCGAGGCACATAGACGCGATCCTTCGGTACGAGCACTTCCCAACCGCCGTTCACCCGCCGAAGTTCCCATCGAAACTTTTCGTAGCGCGGCTTACGCTCGATGCTTTCCCCTCGTAAAGTCGCCCGCGATTTGATTCGCGCCTGTGCGGAGCCTCGGTTTCCCTTAAATTCGATACGATCAATGCTGAGATTATCGTAAACGATCACCTTCCGGTCTAGCCGCGAAAGGTCCTCCTCGCGCAGAATGTTACCGGTTCCGTTATTCAGCTCAGAAACAGCTTCGGCGATTTCCGCTTCTGTAGGTCTGTCCCGCGAGGCGGCCACGAGGATACTGGACGGAATCTCCAACTTCGATCCACTTGAGGGTAACCCCACATCAGGCGCCACTGTGGTTGTGGAGTTGGCACTCTTCGTTATCGGCTCCGCGGTACCCGAAGAGTTTGCACGCGAGTCCTCAACCGGTAATGCGGTGACGACTTGCACCGGCTCCTTCGTGATTCGTGGCTGCCGCTCGTTCGCCAGAGTGAGATTTCCACGTGTCGCAGCCGCATAACGGTAGAACCGTGCGGGGCCTCGCGCTCTCCACTGCGGAGCATCGTAGAGCTCTGTGCGCAAGCCCGAGGTAACTGAGCTGAAAAAGGAGCGTTTTCCAGGGTCCACCACGATGCCCACATGGCCCCGCCAAACGACCAGATCGCCGGGTTGTGGCTTTGGTACCCGAACAAAACTATGCATCCCCGCATAGAGTTCAAAGGAATCGGCGTACGGATAAGGATAGCCGGCATGTGTGTACACTTCGTGGACCAGATGCGAACAGTCCGGCCTTCTGCCCGTTTGCCGCTCGCGCTCCCATGCGGCGTTGACAATCGTCTCGCCCCCTCGCAGCGTTATCGGCCGAGGCGTAAATGCGGTTCCTTGCGCTGGCATCCTGACCTGAGCCAGCGCGACAGAGGCGCCAAGCAGCCACAACATTCCCAACCAGAGTTGTCGCGACATTATGTCCAGTGTCGCAGATGGCGATCTGGCGCGTCTTCCGAAGCGGCCTATGCGTAACCTGTACTTCGGTCCAGTGGCGCCTCATTGGGGTGGCGCGACGAGAGGGCTTATTGGAAGGATTGATCGCCTTACTTGCCTCGCTCCGGAAATTGCGGTCCAGTGGTGACACCAAACCGCACAGCCAGACGCGCTTCCGGAGAACTAGAGTCAGTTTTTCAATCCGAGCGACTTGGGATTGGACCGATTCTTGGGTGATTGCTTGTCTAGCAAAGCGATCAACTCTCGCCCGGAAGCAGACACGCCGACCTTGCCTCCACGAACGATTTCCTTGGCACTGAGTGCTCGCCCATAGAGTTTCTTGTTTGCACGGCCATCCGACCTAAGCGTGGACCCTTCGAGAGAGATGCCGGCAAACAAACCCCGAGACCGGGAATAGCTAAGAACCTCTGCCTTCAGCACAATGTCCGTGTCCGCCGCCGCGTCACGTCCTTTGGGCCCAGCCGCGGCGGAGGCATCGGCCCCGAGTTTCACTTTGCTGCTCAGGATAGAGTTTGCCCCTTTCGGATTCATCACCAAGAGGACAAAATCCGTCGCTTGACCACCCAACTGGAATCCAATGTTCCCTCCTTCCAGCGCGAACAAGGCGGGAGCACTCCAGGGACCGGTGAAATGTTCACCTGTGCGACACGTGATGGCTCCCCTGCCGAAGCTGCCACCAATGCCAATGGCAAATTTCAACACCGACGGAATTACAATCACGCATTCGGCCTTGTTCAGCAAACCCTTCGGGATTCCATCGGGGATGTCGAGAATCTCCTTTAAGACACGACCACACGCTTCCAGCCGCTTCGATTCCCTGCTTTGATCCCTGGCCTGTAAAGGGAGAGCCAAAAGAAACGTCAGAATAACACTAGCCGCTCTTCTCATTGTCCGAGCCTCCGGTGGGTAGAAAGTGCCGATGAAATTAGCCCGTATTGGGCACATCTACAGCTCCAGGTGAAAAACGTCGAGTACCACATTAGTCCGGCGATTCATGAGCACGATATGCCCGCCGATAACTACGTGAGCACAGTCAGGTGGAGGCGGAGGCAGCCGCCGTTCAAGGTCCGGCGGGCAGGAGTCTAGCGGAATCGGAACAACGCCCTTGATCTGAACTTGAGCGAGATTTCCCCTGTAGTTCGACGGCTCGTCCAATATTCACCTTCTAAGGAACGCCTTGGTCCATTGTCTATTTGTAGGATAGCCGCGCCATAGTGGATCGCCATGCGATCACGGGCCGTCGCCTTGGGTTTATTAGTATAGTCGAAGCTCAACCGCAGCCGACCGCTCTCATCGTCACGGCCGATTAGCGCCGCAGTGCTGTAGCTGTCGGACTCCCTTGTGTGCATGGTGCAATTGATCGACACAAAATCTTGCCTGATAACAACAATGGCGGAAATGGGACGAAGAGCCTGATGTGCTTGCGGATCCATCCACGTGCTCCTTATTTCGCCCTGCCAAATACCCTGCAAGTCAGGAAAGGGGACTAGCCATCCTTGAAGAATAGGCAACCTCCATAACCATTTCGTGGAAACATAAGAGAGAATCACGTAGGCTGTGACGGCCGCGGGAAGTTGTTTTAGAGAATTCCAATTTATGGCAAGCCCTACCTTCGAGAGGTACAGCAGCGCGGCCCAAATTGCCAATAAACTTCCGAGCCGAATCCACACTAATGCTTCTTCCCGGACATTCATGATGGTTTACCGAAAATGCGGACCACTTGCTGTTCCGACTGTGAATAGGTCCTGACTCATTGTCCCGGTCCAAGTTGTTTAATAATGTGATGGTAAGACAGATCGCGCGACACGTCATTGTAGGATGCTTGCTTAGTTACCTGCCGCCCGGACGGCTCATGCTGTTCACTCAATGTCATGCTGAACTGCCGAGTTAGAAATAATGTACCAACTGAACTGATCCCAAAATTCACCGCGTCGTTTGCTCCTCTTGGCGTCACATATCCGCCAGTGGATATTGCCCTTGCCGATGTAGACGGGCGTTCAACCATGGTAAAGAATGTAACCAGGATACGATATGAGACGGCTGGGCTGCTGGGAATTATTAAGGAAGTGTCCATGACAGTCTTTGGCCAGAACGAGCCGCTGACCGAAGCCGAATTTGACCGCCTCACCGAATTCCTCAAGGGTTGCGCGGGCGGCAAGGCCATGAACGTCGAGGAACTTGACGGATTCTTCGCCGCGCTGGTCGCCCGACCCGAAGTCGCCATGCCCAGCCAGTACCTACCGGGGGTATTCGGCGGCGAGGGGCCGGACAGCCATGAGTTTGGCAGCCTTGCGTAGGTAAGGGGTCTGACTACGCACTCATTGTCAAGGATAAGGCTTACACGCTGAAAGCGAGCGCCAAGGAAAGGATTGAACTCGACAAGCTCGCTGGCAAGATGGCGACGATTACTGGCGATGTGAACGGGACGACCATCACGGTTGCATCCGTGAAGATGGCGGCCAAGTAACTATCGTAAGGCGGGTGCATCAGTGCAGCTCCGATTTTGTTAGGTCCGCGGCGAATTCGGCCTCGATCTGTGCGCGGTCGGCCGGTGCTTGAACATCAGTATGAGTGTGTGTGTAAATCATCTTGGCCTCTACAGGTTCAAGTATTTCTGCACTTGCTGAAAAGCCAGCAGTCAGCAATTGGTAGCTATATCTGACCTTTTTCCCGTCGGGCAGTTTTTTAATCCATTCGTCATATTCCTGAACCGCCACTGCATAGTGCCTTCTACGTCCGAGGGTGGCCTAGTCGTAAACTAGGCTACCTTCCTTCGCCTCTTCTTAGGGTTCATGACCGCCGGGGCTGGCCACGGTTGAGGAAGCTGAACGCTCGGCGCAAAAGGTCCTCGAATTCCTGGTCTTTTTTGGAAATGGCGCGGGGCGGAGTTTCGCGGGGCCATGTTTAACTCCTGTTGCTAAATCACCAGTGAGTAAACTTACCGAGAAGTGCCCTAAGGCTATACTCCCTGAACCCAACTGTCAACAGATGGAAGGCGGTGGAAGAGCCCTGTCACATCGTATCCCCCTGGCGAGGTTGAAGTGCTTGAGTGAAAAGAGGCTGAGGGAGATGGCCGCCCGGCTGGGGGGAGAGCCGGGCGGCGCGCGGCAGCTAGAATCACCGCGTCATGGTTACTTCCGCCCGCTATTTCGATCTGGTGCGTGAAATGAAAAACGCTTACAACCATCGCCTGCGTCTGGTGGAGAGCGCCCAACAGCGGGGCATCAAGCCCACGGCGCGCCTCTTTGCCACCACCGTGCCCACCGTCCGCAAGTGGCTGCGCCGCTACCAGCAGCTCGGCCCACGGGGGCTGGCAGAACGGTCCCGCGCCCGGCATCGCCAGCCTCACAAGACTCCCGCTCACAGCGAAGCGCAACTGCTCGAACTCCGTAAAACGCTGCCCACCTTTGGCTCCCGCCGCCTGATTCGTGAGTTCGACCTGCGGATCGGCCACAACGCACTGGAGCGCATTTGGAGGGAGCACGGGCTCATCAGAAAGCGTCGCCGCAAATACCAGCGCAAGCAGGATCTGGCACACATCAAAGCGCAGTGGGCCTTGTTTCAGCAAATCAGCGCCGATACCAAGGATCTCGATGATATCCCACGCTACTGGCAACAGGCCCAACGGTTGCACTTGCCCATCATCCAGTACACCGCTCGGGAAATCCGCAGCGGACTGCTCTTCTGGGCTTTCGCGCAGGATCGCAGCGCTTCGGCCAGCGCCGTCTTCGCTTCCCGCATTCAGCAGCACCTGCATCGCTGCGGCGTTTCGCTACGCGACCTGGTCTGGCAAACCGACAACGGTGGGGAGTTCAAGGGCGATTTTCCCAAAGCCCTTGGCGACAGCCAGCACGTGCGCATTCCACCAGCTGCCCACACCTATCAGAGCGATGTGGAAACCGTGCATCGGCTGGAAGAAGACGAGTTCTTTGACCTGGAAGACTTCTCCAGCCGCGGCGATTTCCTGGCCAAGGTGCATACTTACCAGCTGTACTTCAACCTGGCACGCCCCAACTCGCACAAAGAAAATCAGAGTCCCTGGCAGATCATCGAGCGGCTCGCTCCCCGCTCGCCGCTCGAACTGTGCTTGCTTCCGCCGGTGTTCTTGGATTACTACCTCAACGACTCAGGGGGATACGATGTGGGGAGGCTTCCCTACAGATGGAAGGCGGTTTTGCTTCGCTTGCAATGATGCCGCTACATTGACCTAGAGGTTGTGCTCCTTCCATAGCCGGGCGAGATTCTCGGCCTGCGAATCCAGCCTCTCAGATATCCAACCGAACAACGCAGTTGCCAAATCCTCCTGGACACCGCCTTCGGCCGTGCTAACTTGAAATGGTAGTAATCGACCGGAAGAGCGAGGATTTTCAAATGACAAACGAACAAGAGAAAGCCGTACAGGTCGTGCGAGATGCCCTCGCCTACGCGAGGAGGACTGGTCTTACGAACGATCAAGCATTCCAAGCGGCGACGGCCGATCCGGCTCCATCGCTCAAGGGCGGAAATGACGTACTTAGCGGCGGATCGATTCCGTCTGACGGCAATTCAGCCAAATCAGTTCCGTCCGGTAAGAATCCAGCACCGAGCAAGTAAGGTTCGACGCGGCGGCTTCAACTGAACTCCCGATAAACGCCTTATCGAAAACTAACTCGATCCACGCCGCCTTTTGGGGGACTTTCGTGATCGGAAAAGTCGTCTTCATAATTGCGGGGATCATGTGCATCTTTTTGGGGTTGCTCTCGGCACTTATCGTCGTTGACATGTTTCAGCATCCAGGCGGAATCGGCGCCGAAAAACTCTTGGGTCCAGTGATCGGGCTGGTCGCTCTCGTATTCTTCTCTGGAGGCGGACTGTGTCTGTACGTTGCCAAGCGCCTGGATAAGCTGATCAAGAACCAGCAACCTGAGTAAGAATCGCCGAAGAGGACCTAGAGGTTGTGTTCCTTGACAAACCCCTCACGAGTTCTTATCTCTTTTTCGTGCTCGGTGCAGTGAGTGGAACTATATAACCGTGCCAAACCCGACGACTGCGAGATCGTCCAACGTCCAGGACATGAGGAGGTGTGAAGTGCAACAAGCTGCTGCGCGTTCGTCAGATGAGCAGGCGATTCGGGAAACTGTCGCTGCGTGGTCGGAAGCCGCTGGTGCAAAGGACCTCAATAAATGTGTCTCGTTCTACACCGACGATGCTTCCGTGCTTCCATTCAGTGCACCCATCGCTACGGGAAAGGATCAAATCCGAAAGGTTTGGTCACAGTTGATGTCCAACCCTGGTTACAGTCTGCGCTTCGGATCGACTAAGGTTGAAGTGGCGCGCTCCGCCGATCTCGCCTACGAAATCGGCACCTTTGATCTGACCCTTGCAGATCAGGCCGGGAAGACCGCAGCGATGCGTGGGAAGTATGTCGTGGCTTGGAAGAAACAAGCCAACGGCGAGTGGAAAGCGGCTGCCGACATCTTCAACACCGATCAATAGGAATTTTGTTTTGGCGGCGCACCTCACTGTCGATTGAATCGCGTGTGCGGGTCGCCCGCTTCCGTGTGCTTTTCAAGATTCCAGAGCGCATCCTGAAAATGCTCGGGGGTTCAGGCACTGAAGGATCCTTTGGTGCCAGAGTCCATTCCATTCGAAGATCGCTCTTCGGTAAAGAAAATAACTTGGGAGTTGAGCGGTCGGTCAACTACAAATTCGTAGCCGTCCTGTCCCTGCCGGGCTTCTCTCCGGGCGAGTTACTGATGCCCTCGTATACTCGATGTGACCTTGAGAAGGATCTCTTTTCCTCTCTCAGCGTATCGCCCTTACTGCGGCTTCGGGAAGGGCAGGTAGGTCAAAAGGTCCGACAGACGACCACGAGCTCCACTGGCGTCGAACCCTTCCCCGCCAAAGAGCCAGAAGTAGAAGTCGACCGGATCCTGCTTCCAATAGGCTGCACCGAAGCGGCCGCCCGGAGTGTTCTTCACGTACGGGACACCCCATGACGGCGGGATATCCTTCGGGAAAAAGCCGGCCTGATTGACGTCCGAAGAACCTTTCCACCAGAGCCACTGGCCAGTGCTAGTTACGTATTGCCAGACGTCATTCAAATAGCCTGTGCTGCTGGCAGTCGAGGAACCATATCCCCAGCCGCCAAAGAGCCAAACGCTACCCAGGGGATCTATGAAACCCGCCGAGCCCCAGCGGGAACCGGGCGTATTGCCGGCCGCGGGTACCTGCTGCGTTCCGTAAAGGCCGGCCTGATCGGCAAGGCCGGTGGCGCCGCCGCCGGAGACCCAGGTCCACTGGCCGCTGGCGATGTTGTATTTCCATAGATCGTTCAGCAGCGCGCCGTCGGGAGTGGCGGTGCCGTTGGACAGGCCGCTGAGGGCACCTGGATTTCGCGTGCCGGCGGAGTCGAGGCCGAGTCCGCCAAAGAGCCACAGGTTCCCCGCCGCATTGTCCACCCACAGCATAGCCTGCTGGCGTCCCCCGGGCCCAGGCGCATTGGCCACTAATGGCGTCCCCTGAGTGCCGTAAACACCATTGTTCTGCCCCAAGTTCGAGTTTGTCGGGCCCATCCAGGTCCATAGCCCAGTGCCTATCGTGTATTTCCAGAGGTCATTCAGTAGTCCCAGATTGCCTGGGACTGACGACCCATCGAGTCCTTGGCCGTTTGAGGCTAATGTTACGCCTAGGGTACCCCAACTCGCTGCTGCCGGAGTTGGCACCTTCGTCCAGGTTCCGGTCTCTGTATAGGATCCAATGTGGGTCGGTGAAGCAGGTGGCGCCGGAGTGGTCACGTCATAGCTGCCGGGAGTAAATTCCCAGAGGTCGTTGAGCAGTCCAGTGCCTCCACTACACGCACATGCGCCTTGGCCGCCGAAGAGCCACAGATTGCCGGAGCCGTCGCTCCAGCTAATGCTGCCCCAGCGTCCACCGGGATTGAACCCACTGGGCTCGCCGGTGTTCTGATCGATAGTAAGGTCCGCCTTGTCGGTTGTGACGGTGCCTTGAGTAGCGGTGTTAATCGGCACGCCGGCGGGAATCCAGCCGTTGGAACCGGAATCATAGAGCCAGAGATCGTCCAGGAGGCCGGGAAGGTCTGGCGGAGTCTTACCCGAGACTTCGAGTCCCCAGCCGCCATAGAGCCACTTTTGGCCGACGCTATCGGTCCAAGTAGCCGCAAATTGCCGGCCCCCGGGGAAATTCGTATCGTGCGACGGCGGTGTGGCAGGAGGAAGTGCGGCCGTTCCGAAATTGTTCGCGGTATTCGGGGCATCAATCCAGATCCAATCGTTGTGCTGGCAATCGACAATCACGTTGGAGATGTTGAAAGTAGCTACGCCTTCGTAACCGATGATCGCGCATGGCTGTGGCTGACTTGTGGGTTCCGCGAAAATGCTCACAAGGTACGCGCCACCGGAGGTAACAAGGGTTGGAAATATGAAGTTCGTATTGTTGCCTGTAACCAATACATTGTCGCCGCCATTATTCATCACTTCCACAGTGTCGCCCGTTCCGTTTACCAACCCTACCAGAGTGCCGCCAATGGTGAAGCCGGACTGCGGACAGAGGATTTGAACGGTGGTGACGTTACCGGTAGCCGTTCCGGAGGCGTTCGAGACCGTGCAGGTCTGGCCTGGGTTAGAGGGCTGGGTAAGAATCGTGACGTTGTAGGAGGTGCCGCCAGCCAGCGGAACCGCGAAAGTAAAATTGACGGCGTTGGTGCCGTTGCCACTGAGGGTGAGATTGTCGCCGCCGTTATCCTGCAATACCAGGTTTGCACCTTGTAATCCGCTTACGGTCCCGCTGACGGTGAAGGTATTGCCGCATGTGACCTGGACATTCGTGACGTTGGCCGTAGCCGTACCGGTGCCGTTGCTGACACTGCACGGCAGCGGCTGATTAGAGGGCTGCGTCTTCACCGTAACCTTATAAGCCCCGCCGCCGGCAACTGCTGTCTTGAAGGTGAACGGGCCGCTCGCCGAGGTGGTGAGGTCGTCGGCGCCATTATCCTCGAGCACAAGCCCGGTTCCCGTCAGACCTGTCACCGTGCCCCCTATCGTGAAAGGGCCGGGATTGGAACCAGTACCGGTTCCAGTGCCGGTTCCGGTGCCGGTTCCGGAGCCAGAACCGGAACTGGAACTCGAGGCCGCGCAGGCGCCGGCAGCACCGGGAGTGAGTCTCGTGTCGCAACTTGACGAGCCGCAGCCCACGAGAAGGGCTGAAGAGACTAGAATCGCGAGACAAAAAAGGCCTCTCATGGGCTTCACAGTCATGTGTTGGCTCCCCTGTTAGCGCTCAGGCGTTACGTTAAAGCGGGAATTCCGGTGTCAGGCACCCTTTCCGTCTGCGAACACCGTAACAAGCCCAAACTTCATGCCACAAGTTCCCTTCACGCCGCGGTTCACCAAACAAGTAATTAGAGATTAGCCACACCCGACGCACTAATCCCCGGTGCATTGGGAGCAAGTTTTGGCGGAAAAAGGAATCCTCACGGGCGCGGAAGTCAAGGATCGCGTACAAAGCCCAAGGCTGAAACAGGGCTTCAATTTCGGTGGCTCCAGTAGGGCGCGTTCTTTTGGTTTTTCGGTTCTTCAGTGGGGATGATCAGTTGTCAGTAAGGTGTAGTAATATGTGGCCAAGGATCGTTTCAATGAGAACCGTGGGGACCCCTAGAGATTTGGACAAACTGAACCATGCGCATTTAGTACTGTCCCTGTAGACAATAGAGACGTGACCGTCAGGCGAAGGATTGGAGGTTTGTGATGGCGCGGATCACTTTGAAGGTAAATGGCAAGTCACGAACGGTTGAGGTCGATCCGGAAACACCGCTTCTTTATGTTTTGCGCAATGATTTGGAGCTGCACGGACCCAGATTTGGCTGCGGGCTGGCGCAGTGTGGAGCCTGTAGCGTCATCATGAATGGAAACGCCATCCGCTCTTGTGTGACCCCCGTCAGCGCGGCAAAGAATCATGAGATCACGACGTTGGAAGGACTGGGCACGGTAGCAAAGCCCCACGCGCTGCAAGCGGCATTTATTGAGGAACAGGCGGCGCAATGCGGATATTGCATGAACGGCATGATCATAAACGCCAAGGTTCTGCTGGACAAGAATCCAAATCCCAGCGAGGACGATATCAAGAAGGCGCTAGATCCGATTCTGTGCCGCTGCGGCACTCACCTGCGGGTGATTCGCGCGATAAGACGGGCGGCGGGAAGTACGCGAGTGAAGGCTTAAGGGGAGCAGATCACAGATGAACATCGATACGAAATCCATCTCCCGCAGACAGCTTCTCAAGGGCAGTGGCGCGCTGGTTGTGAGCTTCAGCTTGTACGGACCGCTAAGCCGCGCCTTGGCTCAGGCGCAGGAAACACCGGAGCCGCGCCCGTACGCAGTCGAACGCGTGGATCTAGGCACATTCTTACCCGGGCCCGGGGACTATCTCGATCCGCGGGAACTCGATTCCTGGCTGGCGGTGATGCAAGACGGAGGCATCACCATGTTTACCGGCAAGGTCGACATTGGCACGGGCACGAGAACAGCTTTGGCGCAGATCGTAGCGGAGGAATTGGACGTGCCCTTCGCTCGTGTCACCATGGCCATGGGAGACACGGCGAAAACGGTTGACCAGGGCCGTACCGTTGGAAGCAACACCATTCCGAGAGGAGGGCCGCAGTTGCGACAGGCAGCGGCGGCAGCTCGAGCTGAGCTACTCAAGCTCGCGTCGATTCGCTTTGGCGCCCCAGTTGAACAGTTGACGGTTACTGATGGCGTTGTAAGTGTCTCGGGTAGCCCGGAGAAAAAGGTTTCCTATGGTGAGCTCATCGGCGGCAAGCATTTCAATGTGAAGATCTCCGCCGCGGGTTACCAGACTGCTATGGTCGTGGCGCCGGAAGTCAAAGCCAAGAGTTATAAGGATTACAAGATTGTCGGCACCTCTGTCCGTCGGGTGGATTTGCCGCCGAAATTCACCGGCGAATACACGTACACGCCGGATTTTCGAGTTCCTGGCATGTTGCATGGCCGTCCGGTTCGACCACATACGGCAGTGGCCAAGCCATTGAGGGTCGATCAGAGCTCAATCGCACATATTCCGGGAGTCGTGAAGGTTGTTCAGGAAGGAAGCTTCGTTGGAGTGGTAGCGGAAACCGAATGGGCGGCGATCCAGGCGGCCAAAGCCTTAAAGGTGACTTGGTCTCAGCCGCAAACTCAGATGCCGGCCAACCGAGAAGCGGTGGATACTTATCTGACAGACACGAAGCCGGTGAGGGAACTGACGGCGGCAAAAAAAGGAAACGTGGATTTGGCCTTTTCGGGGGCCTCCAAAACGCTGCAAGCAACCTATCATTGGCCGTTCCAAAACCACGGCATGATGCTCCCTTCCTGCGCCATAGCAGATGTTCAGGGCAATAAGGCGACGATCTGGACTGGCGCGCAGGGCCCCTTTACCACGCGGGATCGGATATCCACAATGATGAACGTGGCCAAGAAAAATGTGGAAGTGCGTTACGTGGAGGCCTCAGGCTGCTACGGCCGCCTGACCGCCGACGATGCGGCCGAAGATGCCGTGCTGATGTCCCGGGCAGTGGGGAAACCGGTGCGGGTGCAGTGGATGCGGGCGGACGAGCAGGTGTGGGATCCGAAAGGACCCCAGCAGCTGACGGTGGTTCGCGCCGCGATCGACGCTCAGGGCAAAGTGACGGCCTGGGATTATCTGGACCTAAGCTTCCCGTGGACCGAGTCCCAAGGCACACCTCAGCTCGCCGAGAGGCAGATTGGCATCGAGCCGACTAACTCTGGAAACCCCAATGGTGCGGGCGGGGCTGGCGACATCTACGACTTCGAGAACATGAAGATCGAATCGAAGACCATTCCGTGGATGTTCGCGGAGCCCATGCCTTTGAGGACCGCTTCGCTACGTTCTCCGGGAGAGCCGCCGCGCGTCTTCGCCACGGAGTCCTTCATAGACGAGATCGCCGCGGAGCTGCGCATGGATCCGGTGCAGTTGCGCCTGGCTTACCTGAAGAACGACAAGCGCATCAGCGAAGCTTTACGCACCGTGGCGGAGCAGTCTGGATGGAGAGAACGGCCCTCGCCTGCGCGAGTATCCAGCGAAAGAATCCTCAAGGGAAGAGGCGTAGCGGTCGACCAGCGAGGTGGCAGTATCCCGGCGGTTGTGGCCGAAGTCGAGGTGGATACCTCGAGCGGAAAAATTAGAGTCACCCGAATCACCATGGCTTACGACTGCGGCCTGATTATCAATCCGGATGGCGTGAGAAATCAGATCGAAGGAAACATCATGCAGGGGGTCAGCCGCACGCTGCTTGAGGAAGTGAACTTCGATGCGACGGGCGTGAAGAGCGTTGATTGGGTCAGCTATCCCGTGCTCCGGTTCCAGGATGTTCCGGACGTCCAGATCCATCTGATCAACCGGCCGGAACTGCCAGCCACAGGTGCCGCGGAGACGCCGATCGTTGTAATTCCTGCGGTGATCGCCAACGCCATCTTCGATGCGACCGGAGTTCGCCTGCGCGAAATCCCGTTCACCCCGGAGCGCGTCCTGAACGCTCTCAAAGCGAGGCCGGCCATTACTCAGCGTTTATAATCGAACGCGGCTGGAGAACGAGATCGCGCGGCGATGTTGTGCGTGTGCCGCGATTGCCCCGCGGCTAAATCGCTCGACAAGCTCGGCAAACGCGCGTGGAAAAGCTTTCGGCACGACTTACTAGCGAAAGGACAGATTCTCTCCCCAAGGGTCCTAGTGTTCTCGCCCATCTAAAGCTGGAGGCTTGTCATGAGAATGAAGTTGGGCTTCTCGGTTGCCGGTATCAGTTTGGTTGTCGTGCTGCTCGCGGCGGTCCCGGTGCTCGCGCATCATGCTTTCGGATTGCAGTACGACCCCAGCAAATCGACGACGCTGCACGGTGTGGTGACCAAAGTCGAGTGGACCAATCCTCACGCCCACTTCTATGTCGACGTAAGGGACGAGAACGGGAACGTAATTAATTGGAATATGGAACTCGCTAGCCCCAACGCGCTTCGCCGGCTGGGCTGGACCCGAGATATTATCAAGGTCGGCGATGAGGTCAGCGTATTTGGCGCTCCTGCCAAAGACGGCGCCAAAATGGCCAATGCCAGAACGGTTACACTGGCCGACGGCCGGAAGATGGTGGCCGGATTGTCAGAGAAGGACTCTGAGCAATGAGAAAGGATCTTGCGCGCTGGATCGTGACTGCGCTTTCAGTCGCGGTCCTTTTGACCTTCTCCTCGACCCGAGCGGTCGGCCAGGACAATCAGGAGAAGCATGAACCGCAGGGGGTTAATCCGGCAGGTGGAGGCGTGCCTGCAGTAAGCCTAAAACACTTTGAGGCGAAGTCGTCGGGACCGACGCCGCGCACTGCCGATGGGAAGCCAGACCTGTCCGCGGTCTGGGGGCCGGGACTCAACATGGGTAACATTGCGGTCAACCTCAAGCCGGGCGAGGAGCTCCCTTTGCAGCCTTGGGCTCTCAAGCTCACCCAGGATCGTTCGACGCCCGAAGCTAAGCGCACCGATCCGAAACCCAATTGTCTGCCGGATGGCGTGCCACGCGAGGATCCCTTTCCATATAAGATCGTCCAGACCCCCAAGCTGATCGTTTTCTTGCTCGAGGGCAACGTGCACAGCTACCGGCAGATCTTTATGGACGGGAGCGGCCATCCCAAGGAGGATCTGGAGCCCTCCTATTACGGCGACTCTAGGGGCCATTGGGACGGAGACACGCTGGTCGTAGACACGGTGGGATTCAACGACAAGACTTGGTTCGATGGTACCGGCCACCCACATACCGAGCAGCTACATGTGATCGAGCGTTATCGGCGTCCCGATTCCGCGCACCTGGAGTTCGAGGTTACTATCGACGATCCCGGCGCCTATACTAGGCCCTTCACGATTTATGGGCACTCACCGTTGCTGCTGAACACTGACCTAATGGAATACTGGTGTATCGAGAACGGTGCTCAAGACCTGATCCATATCGTCAAATAACTCCGCTCCTCGCAAGTATCATACCTCGACGGCCACACGGCCCAATCAGCCTTTCCGTATGTTACCCGGCTGCCAGAGTTATTCGCAGGCCGTGGCGAGTGCTCCCAAAGCAGATCAATACGAAGTGGCTCGACCGTTTTTCAAAATCAAAAAGAAATTCTTGTAATATGCGGCGTGTGCCACTGCGTGTGAAGGGCATGTTGCGAGCGGGACGACTCCAAGGATGATTAGATATCATTCGCGCACAAGGGAGGAATGCACGGCATGAAGCTCAGATCGAGGCAAATGATCGTTGGGTTGGCAGGAACGGCGGGCGTCGCACGGCGCAAACTTGCAGTTGTTAGTTGCCGAGGGATCCCGGGCCCAGCGCCGACGTTTGAGACAGTCTATCCATGCAGCAGCTTGACAGTTACCGGTGTGCCCTTGCGAATAAGATTCAAGCGCTTTAGACTTCACAACCATTCCTGCATCGGAAGGCTGTGGAAGGCTGTGTAAGACCGAGCGCCGTCCGGGCAGAAATTCGGAGGGATCCTATGAGGAGTAAGCTTACGACCATGTTCCTCGTGGCTGCGGGCGTCTTGGTCGTTTCCGCTCCGCTGTTCGCACACCACGGAAACGCGGCGTACGCAACCGGAACCAAAACCACCGTGAAGGGAACCGTGACGGAATGGATTTGGGCCAATCCCCACTGCTGGTTGAAGTTCGATTCGAAAGACGAGAATGGTGAGGTGCAGCATTGGATTGTGGAAGCCAGCAATCCACCGGACATGACGAGGCAGGGCTGGGCCAAGAACTCATTCAAGCCCGGGGATGAGGTCGTCGTTACCATGATGCGACCCAAGAACGGCGCGCCTGGAATCGGTCGCTTCAGCGGACCGAATAGTGTCGTGCTTAACGGCCAGCCGTTCCCTTCGGGTGTTGCCAGCAATGCCCAGCCGGCAGCCAAACCGTGAGAGTCGCTCGAGTGAATGTGTCTGCCTTAAGGATCGGATTAGCGGCCAGTGGTTTTCGCGACGCGAGTATTCGGAAGCTGAATCGAAAGAATGAAGGTTCCAGAAATGCCAAAACAGTTCATAGTCCCAGCGATTGCACTGCTTGCCGTATTGATCCTGGTACCCATTCTGAGCGCTCAAACAGAGGCCGATCAGCAGGGGCAGGCTCCTGGGGTCGCAGAACAGCTGAAGCAAAGGAAATGGAATAATAGTCCACCGGTGAAAGCTGAGTACGCCAAGAAGAAGAAAGCAGCCCCAGCTCCACGCCGTGACCTGTCGGGACTTTGGGATGGAACCGCGGAGGGGGGAATCGAGGCAAAGGGCGCGTACGAACACGCAGCAATGAGGCCAAATGACCCTCAAGATACGGGAGGCCAAACGGACGAGAAAAATATTTTCCACCCTTTACCTTACACCCCTATAGGGGAGGCAGCGCTCATGGCCAATAAACCGGGAGTGGGAGTCAGGGCAGCCCCTCCGGGGGAAGTAAATGACCCGGTGGATTTTTGTGATCCGCAGGGTTTCCCGCGCATGGAGCTGTATGAATTCAGGGTAATCGAACTCGCTCAAACGAAGAACCAGATGCTTTTCTTGAATCAATTCTACGACAACTGGCGCGTTATCTGGACGGATGGGCGAGAACTTCCCAAGGATCCCGAACCGCGGTGGAACGGGTACTCGGTTGGTAAGTGGGTGGACGATTACACGTTTGTGGTTGACACCGTGGGGATGGACGAGAGGACCTGGCTGGATAATGCTGGCCGGCCGCACAGCAGTGATCTGCGGGTGGAGGAACGGTTCCATCGGGTCGACTATGACACCTTGGAGCTCACAGTGACGATCAACGACCCGAAGATGTATACGGAACCGTGGATGGGGCTGAACAAATTTGTGCTCCACCGTTTGCCCGATAATTTCGATATGGAGGAGTTTTTTTGTTCTCCGTCGGAGACCGCGGCTTATAACAAGCTAATTGGCAATCCCGTTACGGTTGTCGCACCTTCCCCCAAATAGCTGAATAGCGTACAACCATCACTCGGAGGGATTTATGCGGGTTATCTCGGTTCTGCTTGTTGGCGCCTCATTCGTGGCTGCTGTTGCGACCCTTGGCGCGCAGCGCCAGCGATCTCTAGAGATTTACTCGATCGACGTCGAGGGCGGAAATTCTGTTCTATTCGTCTCACCATCTGGTGAATCGCTCTTGTTCGATGCCGGCAATCCGGGACCGCGCGATGCCGACCAGATTGCCGCCGCTGCCAAGGAAGCGGGTGTCAAGCAGATTAATTATTTGGTTATCAGCCACTGGCATGGCGATCATTTTGGGAGCGTACCCGACCTGTCCACCAAGTTGCCGATTCGCAACTTCATTGACCATGGGCCGCCGATGATCGAGACGAGCGAAAACTCGGTGGCCCGGTATAACGCCTACGCGGCGGTCCGCGATAAGGGACACTACACGCCCGTCAAACCCGGTGACAAGATTCCAATCAAGGGTCTGGATGTGCGGGTTGTAACTGCCGGCGGCCGGGCCATCACTAGTCCGCTCCCAGGAGGAGGCGCCCCGAATCCGCTGTGCAGTGACTTCAAGCCGATAGTGGAAAATGCGGCCGCGGCAGAGGATGGTCGCTCGACCGGCATTGTCGTCCGCTTCGGCCGTTTCCGCGCCATCGAGCTCGGCGATTTGACGTGGACCAAGGAACACGATTTGGCTTGTCCCAACAATCTGGTGGGCACCTTCGATCTGTATTTTACAGACCGCCACGGGATCGCAGCCGGATCGCCGACGTTCGTGCATGCGCTCAAACCAAGGATCGCCATCTTCGACAACGGCGCCAGGAAAGGCGAATCCAGCGAGGCTTTTTTGACCCTCGAGAATTCACCCGGGATCGAAGACATCTGGCAGCTACACTATGGCGTGGCGCGCCCAGCGAGAAAGGATTTCGGCGAAACCACGGATCAGGGCGGGACGGATCTGAACGCGCCGGAAGAATTCATCGCAAACTTGCTGGAGGAACACACCGCGACTGACCCGGCGCATAACCTCAAGATTTCTGCACGGGAGGATGGGGGCTTTAGCGTGACGAACGGGCGGACCGGGTTCAGCAAAGAGTACAAGCCGCGCTCCTAGCCAGGAATCCGTTTAAAGGGAGGTCCTATGGAACACGAGAATCGCGTCACCCGGAAAATAGCCTTCGGCCTGCTCGTTTCAATTCTGCTGCTGCCATTGGCGGGGAATCTCGCCGCGCAGGAAGCACAAAAGATGAAGAAATTCCTGACCAAACCCCTCGTTATCGAGGATCAGGGAAGTTTCTTCGTCGGTGGCGTACCCAAGGTCACGAACTACGCCATAGTTCCCGCCGCGGATCAAAAGCCCAGCCCGAATCAGATCATCATCGGGCAGATGTACGTCCAATTTGAGATACCGGTGAACAAGAAGCGCAACGCGCCGCCTGTCATCATGGTCCACGGCTCCTCTCATACGGCCGTCTGTTTGGAGTCAACGCCCGATGGACGCGAGGGCTGGTATCCGTACTTCGTGCGCAAGGGCCTCTCGACGTATCTGGTCGATCAGGCGGGCCGCGGACGCTCGGGATTCGATGAATCCGTCATTCATGAGGCCGCAGTCATGCTGAAGAATGGAGACATTCAGCGCGGCACGGCGCTGATGCCGGCATTCGGCAGGATCAGTGATAACACAGCCTGGACCAATTGGTTCGGCCAGCTCCTACCGCCAGGGTCGACCATTCTCGATGGAACCCTTGTGCGCCATGGAGATCCGGGTGATGCGCAGCATTCCGAACATTACTTCCCCGCTTACCCGATCAGCACCGTGGATCAGAACGTGGTCTCGCGCACAGGAGCTATAGGTGGGGTGCCTAAGGGTCCCGACGATTACTTTGCCCTCGAGTATTACAAGCAGTTAGTTCCCAACGCCGAGGTCACGTTGCCGGGCTCTACCTGTGCTGCTTGTGATCCGACAGCTATCTCGCCCGCGAATACCTGGACGCCTCGAGATCTGGCGTTGTTAGTGGAAAAGCTCGGCGGCGCGATCGTAGCGACTCATTCTCAGTCTGGACTCATGGGACATCACATGGTGCGCATTCTGAAAGAGAGAGGCCACCTGGACATGCTGAAGGGCCTGATCACAATTGAGGGGTCCTGCTCTCTCTCGAACAGCGGGTTGAAAGCGGAGGACTTCGACAACATTCCCTACCTCGCCTTGAAAGGGGACTACACGCCAACGAGTGAGGTGTGCCAAAACACCGTGGACGCGCTGAACGCCCGACGCGCCGCCGGTCAGGGAACCGCTAAGGCCGACTACATTAAGCTCGGGGAGCTTGGGAACCCGGTATTTAAGGGCACAACTCACATGATGATGCTGGGTACAAATAACCTCGAAGTCGCGGACGTCATCCTGAACTGGGTCGATACGAATATCCCGCCCCGAAACAAGAATGGCAAGAACAAAGAACTGATTTCATCGGCGTCAACCAGGAAGGTAGCTAGCAAATAAGACCCCGCCGAAATGGCAACGCACCGCTTACCCGAATGTGGCTAAATTGGGCGGAGGCTGAGCAGTTCGCGCTTGATAGCTTGGAAACATGCGAATGTCCCTGCTTGGATGCGCCCGAAAGTCGACGCGTCGTTCGTAGTGATGCCTTTTGCAAAGTTGGCAAAATCAGAAGCTTGCAGTGTAGATACGATCACGTCGATCCCAGAAACTACTTGACTCACAATTGGGCATCAAGTAGTTTTTCCACCATCGGGGATGGAGTCCTCCTTAATCGCCGTGCCACACGGTGGGGCAGCAATTCTTGTAGGGATTTTCCCGCATGGATCTCAGGAAGCACAGCGTGTGTCCCAAGAGGGTACCCGCTCGCCAGAGTGAATCAGGGGGTGGAAGATGCATTCTACAGAAGTGAAGTCACCAGTCCGTAGCATCAGGAGTGCGCTTCAGATCCTGCTGCTGACAGTTGCAACCTTGTTCGTTTGCGTTTCGGCCTTTTCGCAAGGCA
>WNGR01002733.1_pt1 | contig 20429 bp, 28 predicted proteins | sample 5407581 | NCBI WGS metagenome assembly WNGR01 (sample SAMN13153383, study PRJNA577476) | soil metagenome | isolation source: 80 cm soil or saprolite under Garry oak tree replicate 2 | place: USA:California | collected 2016-06-15 | reverse complement strand
CCTCTGAAGTGTAAGTCCCCTCTTGTCTATAGCTCTCTACCTTAGCTCACTCCCTTCTGCAGTGCGCTCTTGTCTAGGTGTGTAGTATAGCAATATAGAGTTCTTCTACCTCTGAAGTTGCGCTCTTGTCTAGCTTATTTGCTAACCTTCACACACACTGTCAGTTGTCTGCGTCAACAATATTAACATCTGTGAAACCAAAGACTCATTTGCATTGCACACATGCAAGTTTGGCCCTTCATGTAAGTCAACTCCCTTGCGCATCTCTCCCCCTTCTCACTCACCCTCTTGCACCTCACCCTCCTCTCACTCACCCCTTGCTCACTCCTCTCACACTTCTCTCTCCCCTTCGCTCACCCCTCGCACACCTCTGAGACCTCTCTCCCTCCTCTTGCACACCTCACAGCTCTAGGTTCCCCACTTGCAGGCTACCTGCTGTGCGCCACACGTCAATTATATTCGGACTTCCCTTTCTTCTGGAGTGACCCCCTCAATTGGATTACTTTACATAACATACTCATGTGCCTTTTGTAATTAGCTAATAATAAAATACATGTTGTGTTACTTTGTTGTCTTGGACAAATAACTTGTTAATTAGATGTTCTTTATTACTTAATAGTTGCGAAAATGTTTGCCTGAGTAATGAGTGAAAATGTGTTTTTGAGCAGAGACTGAATTTGAGGCCAGTTCAGAGCAGTCTGGACCATGGGTTCTTTGTGAAAAGTATGCAACTGGGTGACTTTCCGTAGGATCTAGAGCCTCTAGATTATTCTCCAGATTGCCAAGGTGCCAGCAAGGCACACTGCTCACATAATTCTTTTCGTGCTCCAACTGCATCCTCTAGATGATTAATCTGTAGGCCCATCCTCTACCCTCCTGTAGAATATTTATAATCCTCCAGACTTGAAATGCTGAGATGCCAGACCCAGTGGAAAGGCGACCAGGCTTGATGAGGATGTCCTTATTAATTTGACATGCACCGCCGTTCCGGTTCTTGCTTTGTCATTTCTACCCTCAAGATTTTTTCTGCTGGTCTACGGGAAAAACCGTCTATTAAGAATTTATTTTCATGATTACAAATTCTGCGTATAGCCGGTCTAGAGAATAATCTGGAGGCTCCAGATCCTACGGAAAGTACTATGGCCATCATGACAGTTGCCAGGGATATGTAGCCTCGGCGCCTTGATTTACAGTAAAAATAAATAAAAGATAGCTTCGGCCGCCGGCCTTGGTCTCTACAGCACACCACCCACACCCCTCTCAAAATGCCAGCCGATACTAAGGAACATATCAGCTCCCAGCCCCAAGTACGCGCTCTCCTAGTCCCGTCTAGTGTAGCGGTGCTTAACCATTTTCGGCTTCCGTGTAAAAAATATAGGCAACTGCTCCAATGGCAACGGGTGGAAACAGAAATGCCTTGAATCGTGAGGTAGGAGCAGACGGCCGACGTGACTGGAGCTTTGGCTTATTCGACTGCACTGCTGAGTGTGGCCTTTGTATGTCAACTAGCTTGGTTAAACTCTCTTGTATGCTGACTGATTCGCTTTCTCTGGCAGGCTGCTGGGCCACCTGGTGTCCCTGCGTGGTCTATTCCAAAAACAAACAGCGCTTCCATCACCTGCAGAATCGAGGCACTCCTCTCCCGGGTGGGGGTGAAGGAATTAATAGCGATTGTTGCATTTATGGCTGCCTAGTCATCCCCGGCTTAGATTGGATCTTACAGGTATGTTGAATTGGCGGCTGGCCGCAGGTGGAGTCACTTAACGGAGGCATTCAGATTGGTGGCCGCTCGGACATCCGCACACGCTACAACATTCGTGGGTGTGCCGTTGAAGATTGCCTTACATCTTGTTTTTGCGATCCTTCGCAGGAGCGCCGTGAAATCGAGCTGGAGGAGAACAGTTTCGAAGGGTTTCCTCAATTGACGTGAGTGCTTATATTAATCATTGTGGACTTAGCACCCTTTTCTTGTATGACTTTTTTAAACCGCACATCGTCGTAGGCGAGATTGACTCATTTTCGATTCGTGGGGAGGCCGTCGTTTGACTACTAGTAGCCAAGAACCAAGCACGAAGGGGCTACATCGCTTTCTCGATACGTGATCCGGTCTCATTCCGTGGGAACAGGGAAGTATGGTCGAAGCGGCTGTGCTGGAGCTCGTGCTAGAGCCTGGAAGAGTCCAGTTCTCATATTATTATAGTTTTTGTGTCCATTTATATTCCGGTTGTCAGGTCGCAAGACCCAGGCTTGAGACTGGTCGCAGCAAGAACCCACTACTGTACAAAAAACCATCGCTAAGGTGACCCCAATAGTTAACCTTGTCTAACGTATCGAGGCGAATAAGTAAGAGACCATTGCAGGACCCGGCATGTCATAGATGTTAGGCATATAGCATATCGTAATTGTCCATGGCGTCACCGAGGGGTTTGTACGGTTCAAGTAGTAAGCGTATACACTTTCGCGAACAGCAACTCGATTGACACGAGGGTTCTAAGCACGCCGACGTCTGGCATCGGCGACAGATGGCCGCAGTTCGTACAGCGCAGAGTAAGAGTATGGCCGTAGTCGGGTCCAAAGGCCATGCCAGTGTGTGGTAAAGGAAAGGCTGATTTTTAGGTATCGTGCCTACAGTGTGGTCCGGGACAAGGTGACGCGGGACCGCTCGGGCGCTCAAAGTAGTCCGAGAAGCCGTCGCCGGAGAAACTCGCCGCGATCTCCGGCATCCAGTTCGTCGTTCAGCCGACGCTAGTGACCCAGGGACCCGCGAAACCGTGGCGGTGTGGTGAACCACCTGTACCCGTGCTTGTGTGCTGCTCGCAAACCGAGAAAAATTGCCACACTTACAGGATGCGGGAAAGGAGGGCACGAACTGGACTTTTCCGGATCTGTGGACGCAGTGCCCTCCGACGCTGTCGTCACCGCTCCCGGAGAGAGTGCTGGCGCCACGCGCGCTGAGCTGCGCGTACAAGGAGCGCATGTATGTTGCATAACCTTTCGGGTAGTTCTTCTCGTCGATATGCTGATCGTCTGCGGGATACTCGACTGAACGAGGATGTAGAGCAACCAGGAGAGAAACCAGTCTTCCATTCCCGACGGTCCGTGGTGATGTAGAAGATGTGCGGGCTCGGACAGTCCTGAAGATATCCCACAACTCCGAGCACATTCTGGGCCGTACGTAGGCGAACGCGTTGTACAGCCAGCGCAGTATGACGGCGTTATGATGTCGCAGTTGTCATCGTGGCTCGGCGGCACCATCACGGGCTCTCCCGATGCCGCCCTCGCCAGCCCCACTGCTGCCCCGCCGGAACGCTTGCATGGTGTCAGCCGTTGCATGAGAAGTGAGACACGTCATCGGTGCCACAGTCTGCACGTGCCCGTGCAGCACCGCAGGAAACGCATGGCCGGCCGTGTGGAGAATCGTCTTGGCATGCCTGTAGAGCGGGTATGACACCCCGAGGAGATTATTGGCTTGGGACACGGACACGCCAGTGAGCATCAGCGCGCGTCCACTGTATGCCGCTGAGACTGACTCGGAAGCCAGGTGTGCGCCATATCTGCACCAAAGCAGCAGCAAACTAGTACATGCGTGCATGGGGTGGTGAAGAGGGCATGCCTTCTATTCCTGGGATCGCTGATCTCGTAGAGCACATCAATCAAGGCATTCTCATGGCAGGGTTTGGGCGTAACGAGGAGGTTGATCGTTGTGCTGGCGGGCGGTTGGCCCAGGATCTCCCCGTTCGACGGGACAGCATCCCAAGAATGTTTCACGTATATGTCGTCCCAACGTGGAGAGAGTGTGGACAAAAGCGTTCGAGGGGAATGCGGGCAAGGACGGAGAGCACAGAGATCCGATGGGACTAGTGCATGCCGGTGATTCAATTACAGGAGGTCGCCAAGACGGTGTCTATGTTACAATGGGTTTGTAAGACTAAGAAGACTGGAGGCTCGGAGAGGCCTAAGGACTGGAATGGTGAGAGCTTTTATGGGGGATGGGAACTGAGCTCGAAGTAGGAACGAAGTAGGAACGAGGACAGCCGCGAGTTCCTTTATGTTTTGATGGCGGCGTCAACTTGAATCGGACACGACCCTTCGACTGAGATGTTATCGAGTGAGGGTGAATCCGGCCAAATTCAATAGTACCGCATAGGGCTACCGAAGACTCTAAATAAACCTAAGAGCTCTCGTTGTGCGCGGCATCAGACAGAAAAGAAAAAGCATTTTGATTCCACAGAATGTCTCGAGACGCGGCGAGGATAGCCGGGGTTAGGACGTGGCAAATGAGTATAGAGGATAGTTGCACACTCAGGCTGTAGCTTGAGGTGAGTGGTGAGTATGGTGCCAGTGCCAGCGGTGCCAGTGAATGGGTGTGATGCTCGCCATAACTACTAGTAGTACAGATGGGCAAGAGAGAACTCTGGCATTTCATTCTGCAAAAACCTGGGCTAATATACACATTCTGACTGGCCGTGATGTATGATGCATGACGGTGCATCGCAGTGACACAGCCTCCTAGTCATACAAGGTCTTCATCAATACTCAGTACTTTGCGTCACTTTGATAATATCTGCTCCTCACAAGATCTCGATGAGTTACGCTGACTCATCCGGTTCATAACACGGTGAGGCGGCACGTGCCTCTCTTCTTGCGCGCGCTGCTTGATTCCGAGTCGTCCCCCAGAACGCGCCGACTGGTCTATAGGACCGGCCTCGAAAGAGATCTTTTCTCTCGATAGTTCTCTGACCCATCGTGCCCACTATCGTCTTTTCTAATAGCATGGAGCACTGCCAAAGTTCTCCCTGCACGCATGCCTTGGTAAATCATCATTCCTTCCTGACTGAGCACACAGCACGACGTCGTATTTCCGTCGACGCTTACATTCGCTTTCCCCAATTATAGCACCGCTGACTACCATGGAGAGCCAGTGGCGAAAGCCCAGCCACCGTGAGTCCGTGACATGGTAGTGATCAATATCAGGTGTATGAGTTTGTTTTCAGGTCATGTATCCGTGGATGAGGTTGGCGCATTGGTCAAATACCTGTAATGACGAATGATTATACAGTGACTGCTCCACTGATCAATCAATTACAATAAGGGCCGAGCCGAAATACTTTACCAACCTGTGCAATGCCATGACAACGATACGAGAACTGGACTCTTCCAACTCCAACATAAGCTCGAGCGCAGCCGCTTCGAGCACATTTCCCTGTCCCCAGAGATCACGCGATCACGTACCGAGAAAGCGATGCAGTCTCTTCACGCTTGGTTCTTGGCTACGAGTACCCATTGACTGCCTCCCCACGATTCGAGACATGTCAGTCTCGTCTACGACAATGTGTAGTTCAAAAAAATCATACAAGAAAGGCAAGAAGAAAAGGGTACTACATGAGTCAACCCTACTTATTATAGGCATTCACGTCGATTGAGAAAATCCTTCAAAACTGTTCTCCTCCAGCTCGATTTCACGGCGCTCCTGAGTGTGTGAACAAGGACGGCAACACCAAGCCGTAAGGCAATCGTCCATGGTACCCCCATGAATGTTGTAGCGTGCGCGGATATCCGCGCGGGTACTAATCTAAACGCTTCGGTTAAGTGACTCCACTTGCGGCCAGCCGCCAACTCAACATACGTTCAAGATCCAAGCGTAGCCAGAGGGAATCAGGCAGCCATAAATGCAACAATCGACATTATATCTTTCACCCCCACCCTGGAGAGGAGTGCCTCGAGTCTGTAGATGTTGGAGGCGCCGTTTGGTTTTGCCATAGACTACGCAGGGACACCAGGTGGCCCAGCAGCCTGCCAGGGAAACCGGGTTAGCCAGCATACAGAGAGTTTAACCAAACTAGTCGACATACAAAGGCCACACGCAGAGGTGCAGTCGAACAAGCCAAAGCTCCAGTCACGTTGGCCGTCTGGTCCTACCTCACGATTCAAGGTGTTCCTGTTTCCACCCGCTGCCATTGGAGCAGTTGCCTATATTTTTACAGGGAAGCCGAAAATGGTAAAGCATCCTGTACTAGACGGAACTACTTGAACACGTACTTTGGGTTGGGAACTGATAAGTTCCATAGTATCGGTTGGCATGTTAAAAGGTGCGTGAGGGTGGAGGTGCCGTTGAGAACAAGGCTACTATCCCTAGCAAGCCATCACGATGACCTTTTATGCAAGTGGAAAAGGAGGCCAGAGCCCTTATCATCACATTTGTTACTGTAAGTCGAGAATTTTGAAATTTGGTGGTGAGTGCGTGAGCTTTCGGCTGGTGCGCAGCCAATTAGGGGGCTTCAAAGAGGGTCAAATGTCCCAGGTACAGTACAGTACATCATGATTTGGCCAAGATGCCACCGGCGATGCGGCTGTACGACCGTAGATCATTATACTGTAAGCCACTACAGCAAAACGGCAATATTAACTTCACGCCACATCGTGACACTCCTTCCCCACATGTCCCCCCCTGGGATCAGGTCCTTCCGAGGCTTACTCTACTGGTACTGTAAGAGTTGGGGTCAGAAAGTACTCTCCTATAGTAAGTTAGTACAGGCCAAGGACCAGGCAAGTGTGGACGGCGCCCATGGCCGCATAACGGCTATAGGTGCCGATTGCGCCCAATTCGATGCACACTAGAGGCAATTGAATGAAGCCTATCTGGGTATGCGCCGGATATGCATATCTGCCTGCATCACATGGGCATGCTCCATCCACACCAATTGTACCCATGACGATCATTTCGCCTGTTCAACCTAAGTTACCTTCGTTCCAAACGTTGGCCAGCGGGATTACGTGGGATGTTTCAAGTGGTAAGCATATGCACTTTGCTTTTTTGTTCGGAAACTGGCCTGTGACGGATCGGTGCGTTTCGCAAACAGCGACTCGATAGACACGAGGATTCTAAGCGCGCCGACATCTGGCATCGGTGGTCAATACAATAACGACATTGAAAGTTGCACTGAAGCATACCAGGCTTCGGGCTATGGCCTGGCAGGTGTGGCGTTTTGCACAAGAGTGCTGTACGTGTTCCATTTCGTCTCTTTGATGAGCTTTCCTCTCCCGACCAATCTTCGCTCTTCAAGCTTCAAGGCTGTGGTGATGGTATCGATAATGGTGGCACGGAAGATACCATCAAGGAAGTGAATGTTGGCTCGTTCAGGGAACAGCTCTGAAATCTGCGATGGACACAACAGCCCCGTCCTGTACTACAACGACTAGGGTTTATACCCGTGTTTCGCATGGGCATGTAGAAGGGCGACGGAAAGGTTGCGTGGATGTTAGCAGTGCAATATGACATATCTGTGCAAGCCCCATCTGCCGACCTTTATTTTTGAATCCGCAGCAGGTACAAACGCGGCCACTCCACAGGTAATAATATGATCAGACACGTGTTGTTGACAGATTGCCGAGTTCGTACGGCGCAGAGTAAGAATATGGTCGTAGTTTGGTGGCAAGGCCACACCAAGTGTGTGGTAAAGAAAAGGCTGGACTTTTGGTATCGGGCCGACAGTGCGGTCCGGGACAAGACGACGCGGGACCTCTAAGCGCCCATATGGCGACTCGGAGGCGCCACGCAGGTAGATCAGCGAACGGTCCAAGGGGAGGGGACAATTTAGGAGCACTCCAGGTGATTTTTAAGGCAACAAGATGGGGATACATCAAGGGTATGCCCGATTGCTGATGAATGGCATATCTCTGTCGCTGTCGCCCTGCCAGTGAGCAGTTAGTTTGTTGAGCCCGGAGCATATAGGCTCTACTAGTCGTTGTCACCGGCAAGTAGTACGATTGGCAGCAGTCTCTCGAAGTCGGGAGTCCCGAGGCCCGTGACCTAACGGAGTCAAGAGTTGGCCAAGGTCGAAAGTAAAGAAGAAACAAGTCGGTTGGGGACGCACAGGTTCCCATCCAGCGGTGGCGGAGAATCCATCAGTGTTGCAGCCCGGGTTCGATCCGGACGTAATGTCGTTGAGGCCTGCGAGGCCGCGCCCGTACGGCAAGGAGTTGAGGAAGCCGAGCGGAGGCTTGCCTTGCGAGAGTCGGTAGTCATTAAGCAACGAGATAATGCCCGCCACGATCTGTGCATTGGAAGTCAGCTGGGTGTTCGAGCATGAACGAACCCAGAGAGGTAGGCGAAGGGAGGGAGAGACGCACAGGCGCTGAGCAGCTTGTGCCTTCCACGAGTATCAAGTTGCCCTTGAGGAACATCGGGATTTTCATCGCCTGCGTTGCGATATTGGGGATGCCACGGCCAGAAGGGCCGCACAAATTACAAAGTAAGAGTAGGTCAGATCAAGTCACGGGACGAACACACTTGTAGGAGCCTTGACATTTGTCGCCAAGGCCACGGAGGAAGGCGGACACTGCTTGCTGCTGGTAGCTCGGACGCTCAAAGTAGTTCGAGAAGCCGCCACCTGAGAAACTTGCTGCGACCTTCGGCATCCAGTTTGTCGTTCCGCCGATACTGGTGACCCAGGGACCTGCGAAACCGTGGCGGTGTGATGAGCCACCTGTACCTGCGCTTGTGTGCTGCTTGCAAGCCGAGGAAAAATTGCCACACTTGCAGGATGCGGGAAAGGAGGCACGAACTGGACTTTTCCGGAGCCGTCGACGCAGTCCCCTCGGCCAACGCCGTCGTCGCCGCTCCCAAAGAGGATGCTGACGCCACGCTTACCGAGTCGCGCGTAAGTTACAAGGAGCACACGTATATTACATAGCCCTGCGGGTAGTTCTTCTCGTAGACGCAATACGATATACTGATTGTCTGTGGGACGCTCGGCTGAACGAGGATGTAGAGAAACCAGAGAGAAACCGGTCTTCCTGTCCCGACGGTCCGCGGCCGGTGATGTGCAGGGTCGGGTACGCCATGGCCTTAGCGTACTGGATGTCGACGTTCGCCTTGACGCCAGGGTTGCTCGGGTCGTACCCTCTGCCGTTGACCTGTATGATGGTGAAGGTCGCGTTGGCCGCGTCAGAGCGGTATTTGAGCATAAACGCGGCGGAGACTGCCGGGCTCGGATAGTCCCGAAGACATCCCACAATCCCGAGCATATTCCGGTCAGTGGCGGCCCGATGGGTACGTAGGCGAACATGCTGTACAGCCAGCGCAGGTACGACGGACGGCGTTATGGTATCATCGCAGCTTGACAGCACCGCCATGGGCTCTCCCCGTGCCGATGCCGCCCTCGCCAGCCCCGCTTCTCCCAGTCTTCTGCCCTGCCGGAGCGCTTGCGCGGTCACGGTGTCAGCTGCTGCACTCGCGGGAGACAAAGCAAGTCATTGGCGCCACAGTCTGCACGTGCCTGTGCAGCACCGCGGGGAGCGCATAGTAGCTGAGCGTGTGGAGAATCGTCTCATTCGTCTCCGAGTCGGCATAAGTTACCTGTAGAGCTGGTATGCCGCTCCAAGGAAATGATTGGCTTGGGACACGGACACGCCAGTGGGCATCAGCACGCTTCCGCCGCGTGCCACTGAGACGGAAGCGGATGGCACGCCGTGATGTTCAAGTCAGGAATTGACGAGCTCGGGCGTGTGTGGGTGCAACGCCAAGACAAAGATATGAGAACTGGACTCTTCCAGGCTTCAGCACAAGCTCCAGCGCAGCCGCTTCGAGCACATTTTCGTGTCCCCAGAGATCACGTACCGAGAAAGCGATGCAGTCTCTTCATGCCCGGTTCTTGGCTACTAGTGGCCATCGACTGCCTCCACAGGATTCAAAACATGTCAATCTCGCCTACGACAATGTGCGGTTCAAAAAAATCATACAAGAAAGCCTGGGTACTACATAAGTCCACGATGGTTATTATAGGCATTCACTTGGATTGAGAAAATCCTTCGAAACTGTTCTCCTCCAGCTCGATTTCACGGCGCTCCTGCGTGAGCGAACAAGGTTGGCAACACCAAGACGTAATGCTATCATCCGTGTAACCCCCACGAATGCTGTAGCGTGTGCGGATGTCCGTGCGGGTATCAATCTGAACGCTTCGGTTAAGTGACTCCACTTGTGACCAGCCGCCAACTCAACATACGTTCAAGATCGCAGCGTAGCTGGTGGCAGTGGGAGCTAGGCAGCCATAAATGCAACAGTCGAGATTATATCTTTCACCCCCACCCGGGAGAGGAGTGCCTCGAATCTGCAGATGTTGGAGGCGCTGTTTGTTTTTGGAATAGACCACGCAGGGACACCAGGCGGCCCAGCAGCCTGCCAGGGAAAGCGGGTCAGCCAGCATACAAGAGAGTTTAACCAAGCTAGTTGACATACAAAGGCCACACTCAGCAGTGCAGCCGAACAACCCAAAGCTCCAGTCACGTCGGCCGTCCCCCGCTCCTACCTCACGATTCAAGGCATTCCTGTTTCCACCTGCTGTCATTGGAGCAGTTGTCTATGTTTTTTACAGTGAAGCCGAAAATGGTTATGCACCCTGCGCTAGTAGACGGGACTAGGAGAACGCCTACTTGGGGCTGGGAGCTGATAAGTTTCTTAGTATCGGTTGACATTTTGAGAGGGACGTGAGTGTGGGGGTGCTGTAGAGAACAAGGCTATACCTAGCAAGCTGTCATGATGGCCTTTTATGTGAGTTGTAATGGGCACACAAGGGCTGGCGCACAAGGACCTTATCACAGCTGTTACTGTAAGTCGAGAATTTTGAAATTTGGCCGGAGTACTGTACGCGTGAGTGCCGGCTGGTTCCCAGCCAATCAGGGGGCTTCAAAGATGGCCAAATGTCACAGTTACAGTACAGTGCATCATGATGTGGCCAATCATGCCGACGATGCGGCTGTACAACCGCAGATCATTGTACTGTAAGCCGCTACAGCAAAACGTATTCACTTCGCGCCACATCCGATGATGAGGTTAAGGGCGCGCGCCGAAGTCAAAAGGGACGGTCACGTGCGAGTGACTAAGGGTGTACGAGAGCGCGAGAGTGAACGAAGGAAAGCGAAGTCGAGTCGCAGTGATCAGACATGGGGAATTTTTGAGGACACGAATACACTAATCATTTCCTATCAAACTAGGGCTTTTTTATACATACAAGTACAATAATATGAGCTACATTTTCAAAAACAAGTCAGAACGTTAGTAAGAAAGCTCGGGCAGATGTATAGTACACCAGGCATGAAACTGAGGCGGATACAAGTTGCGCTTGCCTCTGATTCGAGGCAACAAATCATCAGTCAGAATCCATACGCGAATATTCGAGAATGTGAGGTCATCACTACAGAGCACATACATCATAATGGCCGTTTGAGACTTCCGAATCTGATAATTGAAACATAAAGAATAAACCTGAAGACACGGGCCCGGGAACGAAAACGCACAAGCCCCTGAGGGGCGATTTCCAAAAATTAATCGGCTTGCGCGAAGCAAGCCCGAGACCGAACGTGGTTCGCGCGCACGCAACCACCGTTCCGCGCCTCCGGTGGAACAACATCCGCCATCCGAGTCGTGACACTGGCACTACGTCCCCCATGCCCCCCCTGGGATCAGGTCCCCCCAGGGCTTGCTGTACTGATAAGTGTTGGGGTCAGAAAGTTCTCTCCTATAGTAGTACAGGCCAAGGTCGACACCTAGGTAAGTGTGGACGGCGCCCATGACCACATGAAGGGTATAGGCGCTGAATTGCATTCAATTCGATGCGCGCTGGAGGCAATTGAATGAAGCCTATCTGGATATGCGCCGGATACTATCATAGTATGCATATCTACTGTGCATCACGTGGGCATGCTCCATCCAGATTAATTGTACCGCCTGTTCAACCCAAGTTACCTTTGTTCCAAACGTTGGCCAGCAGGATTACGTGGGATGCTTCAAGTGGTAGTAACAATATACACTTTGCTTTTTTGTTCGGAAACCGGCCTTAGACGGATCTGTGCATTTCGCAAACAGCGACTCGATACACACGAGGATTCTAAGCGCGCCGACATCTGGCATCGGCGGTCAATACAATAACGACATTGAAAGTTGCACTGAAGCATGCCAGGCTTCGGGCTACGGCCTGGCAGGTGTGGCGTTTTGCACAAGAGTGCTGTACGTGTTTCATTTCGTCTCTTTGATGAGCTTTCCTCTCCCGACCAAACTTCACTCTTCAAGCTTCAAGACTGTGGTGATGGTATCGATAACGGTGGCAGGGACGATACCGTCAGGAAGTGAATGTTGGCTCGCTCAGGGAACAGCTCTGAAATCTGTGATGGACATAACAGTCTCGTCATGTACGACAACGACTAGCGTTTGTACCCGTGCTTCGCATGGGCATGTGGAAGGGCGACGGAAAGGTTGCATGGATGTTAGCAGTGCAATCACCGTGACATTTTTTTTTCGAATCCATTTGAGTGCTCCTGGGGGTACATGGCCCCATGTGACACTTTACAAGCGTCTTGTCTCCGTACTGTCCTTCTACTACTCCCAGAATATACCACTGCGCATTAGAACACCTCCCCGCTTCTGATGGAAGCGGCTTTGCGATACGTCAAGTGTCAGGCATATCGGGGCGCGGATTGCGCCAGGACGAAGGGGCGAAATCGGGGTCGAGGTTGGGCGATGCGCGCGTATGTGCAGCGCGTTTGAGCTTGATCCTGTGTTGCGTTTGATCCCTTGTTCCGTTTGTGCTTCATCGGCCGATCACCGTGACATATCTGTGCAAGCCCCATATGCCGACCTTTTTTTTTTGGGTCCGCAGTTACAAACGCGGCCACTCCACAGATAATAATACGGTCAGACGCGTGTTGTCGACAGATGGCCGCGGTTCGTACGGCGCAGAGTAAAAATAGTTTGGTGGCCCAAGGTGACGCCAAGTGTGTGGTAAGGGAAAGGCTGGATTTTAGGTATCGGGCCGACAGAGCGGTCCGGTACAAGACGACGCGGGACCACTAAGCGCCCATATGGGGTTAAGGGAGGCGCCGGGCAGGTACGAGATTAGCGAACGGTTCAAGGGGAAGGGACGATTTAGGAGCACTCTAGGTGCTTTTTAAGGACAACAAGATAGGGATACATCAAGGGTATGCTCGATTGCTGATGAATGGCATATCTCTGTCGCTGTCGCCCTGCCAGTGAGCAGTTAGTTTGTTGGGCCTGGAGCATATTGGCTCTACTAGTTATTGTCGCTGGTAAGTAGTACTATGGACTGCAGTGTCTCGAAGTCGGGAGTCCCGAGGCCCGTGACCTAACGGAGTCAAGAGTTGGCCAAGGTCGAAAGTGAAGAAGAAACAAGTCTGATGGGGACGCACAGGATCCCATCCAGCGATGGCGGAGAATCCATCAGTGTCGCAGCCCGGGTTCGATCCGGACGTAATGTCGTTGAGGCCTGCGAGGCCGCGCTCGTACAGCAAGGGGTTGAGGAAGCCGAGCGGAGGCTTGCCTTGCGAGAGTCGGTAGTCATTAAGCAACGAGATAATGCCCGCTACGATCTGTGCAATGGAAGTCAGCTGGGTGTTCAAGTATGGACGAACCCAGAGAGGTAGGCGGAGGGAGGGAGAGACGCACAGGTCCTGAGCAGCTTGTGCCTTCCACGTGGATCAAGTTGCCCTTGTAGAACACCGGGACTTTCATCGCCTGCGCTGCGATGTCGGGGATGCCACGGCCAGAAGGGCTGGACAAATTACAAAGTAAGAGTAGATCAGATCAAGTCACGGAAGCGAACACACTTGTAGAGGCCTTGATATTTGTCGCCGAGGTCACGGAGGAAGGTGGACACGGCTTGTTGCTGGTAGCTCGGGCGCTCAAAGTAGTTCGAGAAGCCGCCTCCGGAGAAGTTTGCTGCGGTCTCCGGCATCCAGTCGGTCGTTCCGCCAACGCTAGTGACCCAGGGACCTGCGAAATGTGGTGAGCACTGAGCCACCACCTGTACTCGTGCTTGTGTGCTCGCAAGCCGAGGAAAAATTGTCACACTTACAGGACGCGGGAAAGAAGGGCACGAACTGGACTTTTCCGGAGCTGTCGACGCAGTTCTTGTTCTTTCCGACGCCGTCGTCGCCGCTCCCGAAGAGGACGCTGACGCCACGGGCGCCGAGCTTCGCGTACAAGGAGCACACGAACATTGCATGGCCCTGCGGGTATTTATTCTCATCTTCGCCATACGATATGCTGATCGTCTGCGGGATGCTTGGCTGTTCGATGATGTAGAGCAACCAGGAGAGATACCGGTCTTCCCTTCCCGACGGTCCGCGGCCGGTGCTGTAGAAAATGTGGGGGGTCGGGTACGCCATGGCCTCAGCGTATTGGATGTCGACGTTCGCCTCGATGCCGGGTTTTCTTGGGTCGTACCCTCCGCTGTTGACCGGTACGACGGTGTAGGTCGCGTCGGCCGCGTCAGAGCGGTATCTGAGCATGAACGCGGCGAGGTCCGCCGGGCTCGGATAGTCCCGAAGATATCCCACAATCCCGAGTTTATTCTTGTCAGTGGCGGTAGGTCTGTAGGCGGACGTGCTATATAGCCAGCGCAGGTATGACGGCGTTATGATATCATCGCGGCTTGACAGCACCGTCACGGGCTCTCCCGATGCCACCCCCGCCAGCCCCGCTGCTGCCCCGCCGGAGCGCTTGCGCGGTGTCAGCTGCTGCACGAGCGGGGAGACAAAGCACGTGGTCGGCACTACAGTCTGCACGTGCCTGTGCAGCACTGCGGGGAGCGCATAGCTGAGCGTGCGGAGAATCGTCTCGTTCGTCTCGGCATGCCTGTAGAGCTGGTATGACGTCCCGAGGAGGTTATTGGCTTGGGACACAGGCACCCCAGTGAGCGTCAGCACGCTTCCACCGTGTGCCACTGATACGGAAGCGGATGGCACGCCGTAATGTTCAAGCCAGGAATTGACGAGCCCAAGCGTGTGTGGGTGCGGTGCGACAAGCGTAGCGACCTGCTCCTTGGATAGATGTGCGCCGTATCTGCACCAGAGCAGCGGCACATCAGTATATGGTACGTGCGTGCATGGAAGTAGTGGAGAGGACTTACCTTTTATGCCTCGGATCGCTGACCTCGTAGAGCGCATCGATTAAGGCATCCCCATCGTGGGGTTCAAGTGCAACGAGGAGGTTGATCGTGGCGTCGGCGGGCGGTTGGCCAAGGCTCTCCCAGTTCAACGGGACAGAATCCCAAGAGTGTTTCATGTGCATGTCGTTCCAACGTGGAGAGTGGGGGGTTGCAAGGCCGCCGAGGGGAACGGTGGCGAGGACGGTGAGCACAGAGATCCAATGGTAGCGCATGATTCAATTACAGGAGGTCGCCAAGACGGTGTTATGACAGCGTTATGATACAAAGAGTTTGTAAGACCAAGAAGGCTAGAGGTCCAGGGAACCCTCAAGACTGGAACGGTATGAGAGCTCTTATGGTGGTGTCTCAGTGTGGGAACCGAACTCGAAGGGCATAACGAGATAGGAACAGGACAGCGCGGGTTCCTTATGGCGGCATCAACCCGAATTGGACGCCCTTCAACTGAGATGTTATCGAGTGAGGGTGAAATCCGGCCAAGTTCAATACCACATGGGGCTACCGACTCGGAAGCCTCTATAAATGAACCTAAGAGCTCTTATTGCGCGCGGCATCAGGCAAAAAAGAAACGCATTTTGATTCCGCAGAATGTGTCGAGAACGGCGGGGACAGCCAGGGTTAGGATGTGGCAAATGAGTAGAGGAAAGTTGCAGTCTGAGGGTGCCAGTGAACGGATCAGAGGTAGCACGTGCCTCTCTTCTTGTGACCATTCATCGGCTCTGAGTCATGACGGTCGCCACAAGGGTCGCCATACAGTTGGACCGGAAGAATTATTTTCTCGGCCGATACAGTAGTTCCTTCTAGGAACACGAATACAGTCCTGACTGCCAGTGAGCACACAACACGTCGTATTTCCCGAGGTATTTCCTTAGACGCTTACATTCGCTCGCCTCAATTACAAATTTACAATAACGTTGACTGCCGTGAAGAGCCGGCGGCGATAGCCCAGCCACCGTGACATGCTAATCGTGTGAATTTTCAAGTCATATGAGAATTGAACTCTTCCACAAGCCCCAGCGCAGCCGCTTCAAGTTTGAGCATACTACTTTCCCTGTCCAGCTTGGATCACGTGCCGAGAAACCATACAGGCTGCCAACCCTGGCCCTTACTTGCTGTGTTCTTGGCTACTAGTAGTCAACGACGGCCTCCTCACGATTCGAAACATGAGTCAATCTCGCCTACGACGATGTGCGGCTAATCATACAAGAAAAGGGTAGTTAATGATGGTTATTATAGGCATTCACTTGGATCGAGAAAACCCTTCGAAACTGTTCTCCTCCAGCTCGATTTCACGGCGCTCCTGCGTGAGCGAACACGGTTGACAACACCAAGACGTAAAGCTATCATCCGTGTAACCCCCACGAATGCTGTAGCGTGTGCGGATGTCCGTGCGGGTATCAATCTGAAACGCTTCGGTTAAGTGACTCCACTTGCGACCAGCCGCCAACTCAACATACGTTCAAGATCGCAGCGTAGCTGATGGGAGCTAGGCAGCCATAAATGCAACAGTCGAGATTATATCTTTCACCCCCACCCGGGAGAGGAATGCCTTGAGTCTGCAGATGTCGGAGGCGCTGTTTGTTTTTGGTATAAACCACGCAGGGACACCAGGTGGCCCAGCAGCCTGCCAGAGAAACTGGGTCAGACAGCTTATGTTTAACCAAGCTAGTCGACATACAAAGGCCACACTCAGAGGTGCAGTCGAACAACCCAAAGCTCCAGTCACGTCGGCCGTCCCCCACTCCTATCTCACGATTCAAGACGTTCCTGTTTCCACCCGCTGCCATTGGGGCAGTTACCTATGATTTTACAGTGAAGCCGAAAATGGTTAAGCACCCTGTACTAGATGGAACTAATTGAACGCGAACTTGGGGTTGGGAACTGATGGGTTTCTTAGTATCGGCTGACATGTTAAGAGGGGCGTGGGGGGCTACTACCCCTGGCAAGCAGTCACGGCGATGGCCTTTTATGCGAGTGGAAAGGGGCGCACAAGGACCAGCGCCCAAGGAGACCAGAATCATCATCATCACATAGTGTGGAGTCCAAGGTTTTGAAATTTGGTCTTGAGCTTTCGGCTGGTGCCCGGTGCCGGGCCAACTTTGAATAAGGGCGCTTCAAAGATGCCTCGAATTGTCAAGTGCGAATTGTCATGTGTCCTAGTTACATGCGGCCGCCGGCGGTTGGCGTTGTATAATAGCCATTCCTAAAGTTACTGTAACGACACGGGGCAGATCCAAGGATTGAGTCAACCCCCATTTTCCGGTCTGTTTCTTTGAATACATATTCGTATATGAGAAACTACAACAAAACATCCACCCCCACTTGCTTGGAGGTACATAAAGAGATGAGACAGCTCGCTAAAATAAAACCGCGAATGGGCAATTCCCTCCCCCACGTCACAGTCGACGCTCAAAACCTGAACCCGCCCGTGAGATCCATGACATGGAAGGGATCATAATTCTTCTTGATCTGACGCAGCCGCTTCACGTTCTTACCTCCAGAGGCGTCCCATACAGCGCATAGTTGGTGTAATGCGCCGCATCCTTCAAGTCCTGGCCGACCTTGATCCCGGCTTTGGTGATGGAAGCGCTCAGACTGCGCACGCCGTCGTATACATACTTGTCCTTGTCGAGAGACTTGTCGTTCCACGCGACAAGGAAGCTCGATGGGAAGATGGTGCGGGAACGGTCGGGCGGGTACGCGGATGGTCCCCCATGTGTGAAGATGTCAGACTCGAATGCATCAAGGTTGAAGACGATCAAGGCGTCCTTGTCTTTCTCGCCGAGTTTGTCACCCAAGGTCTGTATCACAAGTCAAGGTCAGTGACCCGAGACTCCGAGAGGATACCAATGGATTGAGACGACGCCACCTTGACATCGTCGATGGTCGCTTTCACAACCGGCGCCGAATATCGCAACAGGGGGACACCACCACCGTAAGCTCTTCCGAGGAAGAAGGTTAAGTGGAAGACCGCACATAGATTTGGAACTGGCATTTACCGTTCGCGTATAGATGTAGCTATGCTCAACACGAATTTCACAAAGTCACCTTGTATGATTGACTCGGCGGAACTCGGGAGGTTAAGTAAGTCATCGTAGAGATATTTGGGGGGCTTTGGCCCGTCGTAGAAGAGTACTAATTGGAACCCGACCTGTTTGGGCCATTACGAAACGAGTCGCACCTGAATGCTTATAAAACTTACCGCGCCATTACTGTAAGTGATAGCGCCCATCTGCGCACCCTTGCGGTCATGGTCTATAGAAAGCCACTTAGCAAAGGCGGTATAGGCCGGCTCTATCTGATCTCCTTCGAAGTCCAGCACAGCACCCTGGACATGCACTATCAGAACGTGATCCCGCAATGAACGCAATTCAATGGGCGTACCCAGACATCAGTTTGCTTGTGCGTCTTCAGAGTATATTTGGTCACGATTCCCTGATTGAGACGAAATTGCTATCAGTTGTTCCCTCGAGAGCCTTCTCAGCACGCTCACGTAATTGTTCAATCCTCCCTTTGAGGTCGCTGTGAGATTACCGTTCCTAGTATTCAGAGACATTGTTTGGACGCACCCTGAGTGCGAACCAAAGATCTTCGTCCTCCTCTGTGACCTTCTTCACATGTCCGTTCGGCAGCACGAGTTCGAACCCCGTGACTGTGTCGATTGTGAGACCATACTGATTGGTCTTCCAAGAATATCCTGCCACGCGGGTATAACGTTGAGCAAACGCGATGCATGCGCGGCAAGCTGGGAGCGCCTACCTCCACCAAGGGTAAAACCGCCGACACCGATGCCGTCCATGCGACCCCCAACGACGTTGAGACCTTTGGGGACAAGGTATGAGTACACATCTGTCCAGGTAAGTCCCGCTCCGAATTCGACGGTCTCCTCTTCCTCGTTGAGGACGATGTCTCTGAAACGGGCCATAGAGATGTGGACACCAGGGGTTGACGAAAAACCGGGGTTAGCGTTGTGCCCAGAACACTTGACCGCGAAGGGCGTGCGTGTAAAGCCAAGTTCTCGAACCTGCGGTACCCCAGGTTAGCTGTCACCAGGACAAGTGAGGCGATATATCACTAACGATCGAGCCGAGGTCCTCTGCTGTGCCAGGCCGCACAGAGCACGCGGATATCTGTGTGCTCGAGTTAACCCAATGAGCAATGTCTACCGCGAATTGAGGAGAGTCTGGGGTTCAACATAAGCGGTGGGCAATAGTTCTGAATGCAGAGCAAACACAGCACCTGGAGAGAAGACTTGTGCTGCGGGCGAGATACTGCGAGATAGTACACCGTGGCATATAAGTCGATAATCGTGGCCTAAAGGGATCTGCGCATTCTCAGCGACGACGTTCTCGGTTCCAACATCGAGCCGCCCTGGAATAGCTGAGGCGAAGAGGGCAGGAAGAATGAGAGCACAACCCAAAAAGGCAGCCCTCAGCATGGTTGCAGAGTGAGAGCTATGTGAAGGAAGCTGATATTGCAAGAGATGAGCCCCGTCGACTGTATTTATGGCAACCCACCTCCCCGCATTGTCGAGGGTCCCATACCCCACCGGGAAGTAGTTCGGGTGCGCGGTGCACAGCCGCTTACGTTCCCTATCACCCCCGCATCAACCTGATGTATGCGCCGCTGTAACCCCTTCAAGTCGAAATCTAGAACGCGCAACCAAACCTTGAACTCCTGTGTCGTATGCATAGACTGACAGACACTCAAAAGACTAGACTCTTGAAGTTCTCCTTCGAGTCGCCACTCTCAGACCCTTCATCTCGGTGGAATAAAGCCGGAGGTTACTGTAAAGATAAAAGTTCCGTGACGATTACAACTTGAATACCTTTACGGTTTACTGTAACCAGACTCCTTCCCGATTCGATGCTCCGCGTAAGAGGCTCTCAATCACGTGTGCTTTCCCACACACCCACCTTCCTTTTATATCCCAACTTCAGCGCCTCGTTACGCTACGCACCGACTGGGGACACTTGTGTCGGCGATCTCGGAGTGTGACAACATTGGGCTCTTTCGTCACAATATCTGTCATTTTATTTTTGAGACGCATATGTCTATTTTGAGAAAATTAAATTAAATTTCTGAGAGTCCAATGACAATGTTAGTGTTGCCACGGCTCGGCTCAAAATGGCTGAGCTAGCCGAGCTGAGCCATCTTGAGCCAAGCCAAGCCAAGAATCGGCTCATGACCAAAACTGGCTCAGCTTGGGCTCACGAGCCAGCTGAGCTGGGCTAGTGTTGCCGCAGCTCGGCTCAGCTCGGCTTGGCTCAGCTAAGCATGGCTTGACCAAAACGGGACAAGCCAAGCCGAGCCACTCCCAAATAAGCCAGCTTGAGCCAGCTGAGCTGAGCTGAGCCGACCTTTAGGACGAATAAGGAAAGTCAACCATATATGGTATCCAGGATTCCAGGCTCAGTCAGAGAGATGAGCTGGCTCAGATGAAAATGGAAATCGTTGTACTCAGTCGCACTG
>WNGR01003437.1_pt1 | contig 20431 bp, 15 predicted proteins | sample 5407581 | NCBI WGS metagenome assembly WNGR01 (sample SAMN13153383, study PRJNA577476) | soil metagenome | isolation source: 80 cm soil or saprolite under Garry oak tree replicate 2 | place: USA:California | collected 2016-06-15 | reverse complement strand
GGGTGATGTCGAACGTGAGGAGCTGGTAGGGCGCGAGCGAGCCGTCCTCGAGCGGGTTGGCCGGGAATCCCGCCTTGGTGAGGTTGCGCTCCGTGAAGGCGCCCGTATCGACCAGGATGGTCCCGCCGCGACGCAGGTCCTTCACTTCGACCTTGAGGGCGGCCGGGTTCATGGCCACGAGCACGTCGACGGCGTCGCCCGGAGTCACGACGTCGTCGTGAGGTCGTTGCCGGCGAGGGCCGTTTCCACGGTGAAGCGCGATCCCGTCACCTGCATGCCGTCGCCCGAGTCGCCCGCGAAGCGAATGACGACGGACTCGCGTGCCTGCCGGGCTGGAGCGGAGGGGAGAGCCATTACCAACAAACTAGTGTGGGGAGCCGACTGGAGGCCAGCCACACGCGTACCTTGGGCATGATCCGCGGGAATTGGATGCGGCGCCGCCTCCGCGACCCGGTCAGATTGGGGCGGTACCCCCGGGGCGCCGCCCCGGGGTCAACCCACTCTAGGGGACTGCGGATGCGGGCACGCGGGCCGCACAAAGCGCTCGGCTTGTACGCGCATCTCACATGGCACACCTGGAGGTGGGAGCTGTCGATTCGGAACGTCGACGTCGCGGTCATCACCGGCGTCGCGCTTGAAGCGGCAGTTCGCTGTCGGGTTCGTGTCCATGCGCAGGCAGTGCTCGCAGACCACGTGCACGTGCTCGTGAGTTACCCACCCGACACCAGCCTCAGTTCGTTTATTCGGCATGCCAAGTCGGAGTCTGCGCGTCGGATCAACCTGGGGCGGCCGCACGGAGCGGCACTCCGGTGGGCTCGGGGCTTCTACGCCGGCTCGCTATCACGCTCGCACGTGCGCCCAGCGCGCGTGTACATCGCTAACCAGCACTCGAGGCACCCGGACCGCATCCCGATCTGAAAGTCATCGCTGGACCCGGGTGGGTTGACCCCGGGGCGGCGCCCCGGGGTTGAGGGAACCTCTCACCGGGGTAGGTTGAACTCCCGGGGCGTGTTAACCCTGGGGCGGCGCGCCGGGGTCAAACGCGGCCGCGACGATCCGGGCCTGCTCCACCTGGTGCGCCGCGGGGTAGCCCTCGGCCGGGCTGGAGCGCTCCGGCCGCCCGATGTCGCGCACCGTGACGCCTTGCCCCACCAGTTCGCGCAACTGCGGCAGCATGAACTTCTGCGGCCCCATGTTGCGGGGCTCCTCCTGCACCCAGACGATCTCCGTGATCTTGGGATAGCGCTTGATCAGCTCCGCGAGCTCGACCGCGGGGAACGGGTACAGCAGCTCGACGCGGCCGATCGCGACGTGCGCCGCCGACGCGCGCAGCGGCGACAGCAGCAAGTCGTAATAGACCTTACCGCTGCACAGCACCAGCCGCGTCGCGTCGCGATGCGCTTTGCCCGCGGGGTCGTCCAGCACCGGGCGGAAGGTCCCGCTGGTCAGGTCCTCGAGCCGCACGGTCGCCTGGGGAAGGCGCAGCAGGCTCTTCGGCGTAAAGAGGACCAGCGGCCGCAGCTCAGGGTGGCGTCCCTGGCGCCGCAGCAGGTGGAAGTACTGTGCGGGCGTGGTGCAGTTGGCGATGCGCAGATTCCCCTCGGCGCCGAGCGCGAGGAAGCGCTCGATCCGGGCGCTCGAGTGCTCGGGTCCCTGGCCCTCGTAGCCGTGCGGCAACAGCAGCGTGAGGCGGGACGTCTGCCCCCACTTGGCAAGCCCGGCGATGAGGAACTGATCGATGATCACCTCGCCGCCGTTCGTGAAGTCGCCGTATTGGGCCTCCCACAGCACCAGCGCCTCGGGCGCCGCGGCGGCGTAGCCGTACTCGAACCCCAGGCACGCGAACTCCGAGAGCGGGCTGTTGTGCAGCTCGAACGGAGCGCGCGCGCCGGGAAGATTCTGGATCGGCGCGTAGCGGCGCCCGTCCCCGGCGTCGTGCAGCACCAGGTGCCGCTGGCTGAACGTGCCCCGCTCCGTGTCCTGCCCGGTGAGGCGGATCGCCGTGCCCTCGACCACGAGCGACGCGAACGCCAGCGCCTCGGCGTGCGCCCAGTCGATTTCGCCCGCGGTGAGCGCCGCGCGCCGCCGCTCCAGCTGTTTCTTGAGCTTCGGGATGACCGTGAACCCGTCGGGAACCTGGAGCAGCTGCTCGTTCAGCGTCGTGAGCAGCGACGTCGATACGGCCGTCTCCGGCTCGGGGGTCGGGCTGTACGCCCCCGAAATGCGCTGCGGCTCCTCGCCGGCGCCCGCCTCACGCAGATTCGCCTTGAGCGATTGCTGGACTTCGGTGAGCCGCTGGTACATCTGCTCCGCTTCGACTGCCGCCGCGGCCGCGTCCACCACGCCCTCCCGGGCCAGCTGGTCGGCGTAGCGCTGCCGCACGGTGGGGGTCTGCTTGATCCGCTCGTACATCACCGGCTGAGTGTAGGCGGGCTCGTCCCCTTCGTTGTGGCCGTGGCGCCGGTAGCCGACCACGTCGATCACCACGTCGCCGTGGAACTTGTCGCGGTACATCATGGCGAGCCGCGCGGCGGCGAGACACGCCTCCGGGTCGTCCGCGTTGACGTGGATGATCGGCGCGTCGAACCCCTTGGCGAGATCGCTCGAGTAGTCGGTGGAGCGCCCTTCCCGCGGGTCGGTGGTGAACCCGAGCTGGTTGTTGGCGATCAGGTGAATCGTGCCGCCCGTGGTGTAGCCCTTGAGCCGCGCCAGGTTGAAGGTCTCCGCGACGACGCCCTGCGCGGCGAAGGACGCGTCGCCGTGAATCAGCACGGGCAGCGCCACGCTCCCGTCGTGGATCGCGTCTTTGCCGCGCCGGTTCGTCTGATTGGCACGCGCCCGGCCCTCGACGACCGGGTTCACCGCTTCGAGATGGCTCGGGTTCGGGCTGAGCGTGATATTGACCGGCTTCCCCGCGGCGGTCTGGTACACGCCGTCGGCGCCGTGATGGTACTTGACGTCGCCCGTGCCGCCTTCAGGAGTGAGCGTTTCCTCCACGTGCCGCCCGCCCTCGAACTCGGCGAAGATCGTCTCGTAAGGCAGCCCCACGATGTGGGCGAGCACGTTGAGCCGGCCGCGGTGCGCCAAGCCGAGCACCACGCGGCGCGCTCCGCTCGCGCCGGCCAGCTCGACCGTCTGGTCGAGGATCGGGACGAGGGCGTCGAGACCCTCGATCGAGAACCGCTTCTGGCCGAGATAGGCCTTGTGCAAGAAGCGCTCGAGCGTCTCCACCGCTGTGAGCCGGGACAGCAGCTTGCGCTTCTCGTCCGCGCCAAGCGGGCGGCGGTGCTCGCCCGACTCGATCACCTGGCGCAGCCACACCCGCTCCTGATGGCTCCCGATGTGCTCGACCTCATAAGAAATCGTGCCGCAGTACGTCTCCTGCAGCCGCGGATACGCCTCGGCCAGGGTCCGGCCCGGCACGTAGATGCGCAGCAGCTCGGCGGGGATGCGCGCCATGATCTCGGGGGTGAGTGCCAGCGGCCCGGGGTCGAGCGCCGGATCGCCGGGCGGGTCCGAGCCGAGCGGGTCGAGCCGGGCGGCCATGTGGCCGAAGTTGCGAAACGCCTTCACCAAGGCCATCGCCGCGGCGACGTGCTTCAACTCGTCGGGACTCGGGGCTCGGGACTCGGGGCTCGGGAGTGCCCGCGCGGCCGGCGTTCCGAGTCCCGAATCCCGAACCCCGAGCCCCGTGATTGCCAGAGTCTCCGCCACCTGCTCGTAGAAGCGGTCCTCTCCCTGGAGCAGGGAATCGAGCTTGCGGAGAAACATCCCCGACTCCGCGCCTTGGATGATGCGATGGTCGTAGGTCGACGTGAGCGTCATGATCCTGGCGGCCCCGACCTGGCGGATCGCGCCCGTGGCGATGATCGACCCCTGTCCCTTCATGAGGCGCGGCACCGAGGCCACGGTGCCGAGCGTGCCGGGGTTGGTGAGCGTGATGGTGGCGCCCGCGTAGTCGTCGGGCAGGAGTCGGTTGGTGCGGGCCTTCTCGACCAGCGTCTCGTACGTCGCGTGAAACGTCGCGAAGTCCAGCGCCTCGGCGTGCTTGATGACCGGAACCACCAGGGCGCGGCTGCCGTCCTTCTTCTCAACGTCCACCGCGAGACCGAGGTTGATACCGTGGGGGTCGAGCCGATGGGGCTTGCCTTCCACCTCTTGGAAGGCATGCGTCATCACCGGGTATTCGCGCGCCGCGCGCACGATGGCGAACCCGACGAGATGGGTGTAGGAGATCTTTTTGCCGGACGCCGCCAGCCGGGCGTTCAGGTCCTTGCGGCGCCCGTCGAGCACGTCCACCGTGATGTCGCGGAACGACGTGGCGGTCGGCACCGAGAGCGAGTCGGCCATGTTTTGCGCTAGGCGAGCCGCGGGGCCGGTGATGGGGGTGAGGCCGGGGCTCGGGGCTCGGGATTCGGGACTCGGGACTGCCGCGGCCGAGCCCCCGAGCCCCGAGTCCCGAGTCCCGAGCCCCGCTACGTCCTCGCGGCTGGTCGGGATAATCGGAAGGTCGGCGGACTTTCCGTTATCGAACAGCTTCCGCCACTCTTCGCCCACCGAGGCCGGGTCCCGCAGGTACTGCTCGTACATCACCTGCACGAAGGCGGCATTGTGCGTGCCGAACACGAACTCGCTCACGAAGGAAATGTAATCAAGCGTATATTGAGCGCCATGAAATGCTTACGCGTGCTGGCGCTGCTGCTGACCGGGACTGCCACGGCCGCCGCCTCGCAGCAGGCGGGCGGGTTGCGCGCGACCCTGGAGGCGCGCATCGCCCATGCCCCGGCCCGTGCCGTCGGACTTTACTATCGGTCCCTCGCCCGCGCCGACTCGATCCTGATCGACGCGAATCTGCGATTCCACGCCGCGAGCACGATGAAGCTGCCGGTGATGATCCAGATCTTCCGGGACGCGGATGCCGGGCTGCTGGCGCTCGACGACTCGCTCACCGTGCACACCGCCTTTCCTTCGTTGGTGGAGGGCGCGTTCGTGGTCGGCAAGGAAGACGACTCGGACTCGACGCTGTACGCGCTGGTGGGACGGAACCGGTCGGTGCGCGATCTACTCGAGCGGATGATCACCCGCTCGAGCAATCTGGCCACCAACATCCTGATCGAGCGTGTCGGTGCCGACCGTGCCCAACGCACGGCGCGCGCCCTCGGGGCGTGGTCGATTCAGGTGCTACGCGGCGTGGAAGACGGCGCGGCGTACCGAGCCGGGTTGAACAACACGACGACGGCGCGCGACCTGGGCGTGTTGCTCCAGGCGATCGCGACCGGCCGTGCCGCGAGCGCCGCCGCCTGCGACTCGATGCTCACCATCCTCGGCCGCCAGGAGTTCAACGAGGGGATCCCCGTGGGCGTGCCGCCGGGGACCCGCGTGGCCCACAAGACCGGATGGATCGGCGAGGTCGTGTACCACGACGCCGCCGTGGTTTCCCCGGCGGCGGGAGGAGGCTACATCCTGGTCGTGCTCACCGGCGGCATCAAGGAGGATAGCGTCGCCCACAACCTGGTGGCGGACCTGTCGCGCCTCGTATACGAGGGGGTGCGGCGCTAGCCCGCACTCTGTCGCCGCCGCGCACCAGGGGATCGACTCCCGCCCCTCCGTTTCCCCTCCATCCCGTGCTGCAGCGCGCGTTGCATGCTGGCACGCTCCTTGTCTCAGCCGAGCGGCGTCCTGCTCCTCCGGCGCCCCGACCATGCGTCCAGACGCCCGCCCGTGAGGGCGAGTAGCGAGTTTCCCGACGATCCCGCCCTCCCCGCCCTCGGGGCGATTCGCGCCATGGGGCTCGCGCGGGCCATCCCGAGCCTCGGTCTCCCGGACGATCCAGTCGAGCTGATCCTGCGCGCCTACAAGCCGGGCGCCCGCGCCACCTTCGAGGCGCGCGTGGCGAGCCGGCGGTTCGCGGTCAAGGCGTATGCGTCGGGAGCGAGCTCGGAAGCCGCGCTGTACGAAGCCTTGCATGCCGCGGGACTCGCGGGCCAATCCGGGGCTCGCGTGCCGCCGCTGCTCGCGTTCGAGCGCAATCTGGAGCTGGTGGTCATCGGGTGGCTGGACGGACCGACCGCCAGCGACCTGGTGAAGCGCGGCGAGGGCCGACGCGCCGGCGAGCTGGCCGCTGCCTGGGTCCGCCGTGTCGTCTCGCTCGCCGTGAAGCTCGGCTCGCCGCGCGGCGCGGCCGACATTCTTGCCCGGACCCGCAAGTGGGCGGCCAACCTGGGCGCGGCCGATCCCGTGCTCGGTGCCGCTGCAGGCGTCGTCGCGGGCATGTTGGTGCTCACCGAGCCGACCCGCCGGCGGCGGCGAATTCAGGGCGGGCTCGGTGGGCTGGTCGACGCCGTGCGCGATCGGGCACGCGGATGGGTGGCCGGCGTGCGGGCGTCCGATCCGGCGATGCGCTTCGCGGCCGGTGCACTGCCGCCGACGCCGGCGCGGACGCGGGCCAAAGAATCCACGCCCAGCCTGGTGCACGGGACGCTCTACGCCCGTCACCTCATCGACCTGGGCGACGGCCCCGGCGTCATCGACTGGCAGCAGTTCGGTCAGGGACCCGCCGAGTTTGACGCGGGCACCTTCCTCGCCACCATCTGGCGCATCGGACAGAAGGACCAGCGGCTGGCGCCCGAGGCGAGGCGCACCGAGGAAACCTTCCTCGCTGGGACGGCGGGCCTGTTGGACGCGTGGGCCGTCGCGTGGTACCGAGCCGCCATGCTGCTGCGTCTGGCGGACAAGTACGGACGTCGCGGCGGCGCCCAGCTGGTCGACGCCCACGCCCTCTTGAGCGAGGCCGTGCGGCAGACCGGGGCGGCCGGTTGAAGCCGCGCAGCGCGCTTCCCGACGACCCCGCGCTCCCGGCGCTCGCGGCGATTCGCGCCGTGGGCCTCGCCCGCGCGATCCCCTCCCTGGGGCTGGGCGACGATCCTGTGGAGCTCGTGCTGCGCGGCTACACGCCCGGCGAGCGAGCCACGTTCGCGGCGCGCGTCGGGAGTCGCCGGTTCGCGGTCAAGGCGTACGGCTCCGACCCGGCGCCGGAAGCCGCGCTGTACGGCGCACTGCGCGCGGCGGGCCTCGCGGGCCAGTCGGGGGTTCGCGTGCCGCCGCTGCTGGCATGGGAGCAGGGCCTGAAAGTGCTGGTGATCGGCTGGTTGGACGGCCCGACGGCGAGCGCCTTGGTCAAGCGCGGCGAGGGCAGGCGCGCCGGTGAGCTGGCCGCTGGCTGGGTCGAGCGAGCCGCCGGCCTGCGGGTGGCGCTCGGGCCGTCGCTCGGAGCACCCGACGTGCTCCACCGGGCCCGCACGTGGGTGGCCGACATGAGCGCGGCCGATCCCGTGCTGGGGGGCGCCGCGACGGTTGTGACCGGCATGTTGGCGCTCACCGCCCCGCGCCGACGTCGCCGACTGCGCGGCGGCCTCGTCGGCGCCCTCGAGGGGGTGTGGGAGCGGGCGCGTGAATGGGCGGCCGGCCTGCGGACGGCCGATCCCGCCTTGCGCTTCGCGGCCGCGGCGTTGCCACCGCGGCCGACACGCGCCCGTGCCGTGGAGTCCCCGCCGACTCTGGTGCACGGGACTCTCTACGCCCGTCACCTCCTCGACCTGGGCGACGCGCCCGGAGTGATCGACTGGCAGCGCTTCGGTCAGGGGCCGCTGGAGCTCGACGCCGGCACCTTACTCGCCACGATCTGGCGGATCGGGCTGAAGAACGAGCGACTGGCGTCGGAGGCGAAGCAGGCGGAGCAGACGTTCCTCGCGCGGACGGCGGGTTTGCTGAACGCTTGCGCCGTGGCGTGGTACCGGGCTGCCGTGCTGGTTCGTCTAGCTTGCAAGTGCGTCCGCCGCCGGAGCGACTGGCTGGCCCACGGGCACGCCCTGCTGTGCGAGGCGGTGCGGCAGACCGAAGCCGCCGGCTGAGGCGCGAGAAGGGTCACCGCACCGGGCGGTAGCCGGTGCCTCGCAGCACGGAATCGGGAAGCGCCGGCCGGACGTCGTCCGCGGTGCCCGGCTGGCCGTCCGGTCCGAGCGCGAAGAGATCGTAGCTGCTCCCGTCCCCCGCCAGGTGATACTCGTAGACGCGAGGGAACACGAAGAAGCCCGCCGTCTGGTCGTAGATGTTGAGCAGGCGGAGGGGAATCGGCTGGCCCACCAGCTGCTGGAGCGTGGCGGGGTATCTGCCGGTGCGGTCGCGGTAGCGCTCCAGCTCCAGCACCAGCGTCCCGAGGTCGCGCCGTGTCATCTCGATGCGTGATCGCTCGACCACGGGCGCGTGCTGGAACCGCGCGACGAGCACGGCGCCGCCCACCAGATTGAGAAGCGCACCTGCTCCGCCGAGTATCACTCCCCACCGGGCCCGCGGCCGATCGGAGACGAGACCCCAGGTGACGGCTGCAGCGGCGAAGAGGAGCCCGAAACCCGGCAGGAAAGCGCACGCGCCCAGCGCCAGCAACGGCCAACTGCGCTTGTTGGATGGCGCTGGACGCGGCTCCATTCGTGTAAGCTAGCTAGTCCTTGTACGGATCGAACTCCTTCTCTCCCGCCATCACCACGATGAGCGGCGTGAGCGTGTGCAGCACCGTCACGGTGTCGCCCTGCGCCGCCAGCACGTCCGGCAGCCGCCGGTACGCATGCGGCGACTCGTCCAGCCCGCCGCCGCGCAGGATCACGCCCTTCCCGCCCACCCACTCGTGCAGCATGTCCCAGGTCACCTTCCCCGGACTGATCACCTCGCCGGTCTTGCGGTTCACCTTGCCGCGCGCGGCGGTCCGGGACATCACGCGACCGGCGCCGTGCACGGTCGAGTACAGCGACGCGCGCTGACGCTCCGAATCGTGTCGCGCGCCCTCGATGATCACGGCGTTGTCGCCCATCGAGCCGCCCACGAAACCCTGCTGCCCCGGAAACGCGGGCGTGGCGCCCTTGCGGACCACCACGTACTCGGTTCCGGCGTGCATCTCCTTCCAGGCGAAGTTGTGGTGGTTGTGCACCAGCTCCACCTCGTCTCCGCCCAGGAGCGACGTCACCTTGCGCGCCACCCACTCCCGGCCGGCGTAGGCGTAGTCGCCGGCCAGCGTCATCAGGTGCCAGTAGTCGTGCCCCAGCGGCTGCTTCAGCGGGAGCAGGGCCTCGGCCTCCGGCACCCGCTCGCCCCACTTCTTGCCCTGCGACAGCGCCAGGAAGCCCGAGGCGACCGTGTGCCCGAAGCCGCGGCTCCCGAAGTGCACGCCCACCCAGATCTCTCCCTGCTCGTCGGCGAACACGTCGACGTAGTGGTTACCGCTGCCCACCGTCCCCAGCTGATTCCGCGCCTTGGCGCGCAGCCCCTCCCGCTCGTGCTTCCCGGGGAGCGCGTCCCAGGCCGCGTGCTCGAACAGCGGATGGTCGGTGGGCGCGTCGTCGGCCCGGTTGTTCCGTCCCATTCCGAACGAGATCGTGCGCTGGATCTCGTCCGCCAGGAGCTCCAGGTCGGCCCGGGTGTACTCGTGCAGCCGGCGGTTGGTGCGGATGGCCGCGTTGCCGCAGGCGATATCGAACCCCACACCCACCACGCTCACCTGGTCGCGGTACGCCGCCACGCCGCCGATCGGCATGATGTAGCCGAGGTGGCCGTCGGCCATGAGCGCGACGCGCTCCGCGCGGCTCGCCACGTCGCGCAGCTGCGCCAGCGTCTTGTCTTCATGCGTGCCGAAGATCACCGGCTCGTTCATGGTCCACCGCCTCTCTCTGAAATGCACCGTCCGAGCGTGTGTGCATGCGCCTGCCCGGACTCGAACCGGGACGCCAAAGCACGGCGTTCTGAGCCCGTATGAAACGAACGACCGGCCGAGTCTCCCACAAGTGCGCCCGGCTGGACTCGAACCAGCGACCTCGAGCTTCGGAGGCTCGCGCTCTGCTCCGGCTGAGCTACGGGCGCTCGCATTGTCCCTGCCGGACTCGAACCAGCGACCTCGCGTATATCAGACGCGCGCTCTCCCCACTGAGCTAAGGGACATCGACAAGCGCCTGGAGGGAGTCGAACCCCCAGCCTCCGGGTTCGTAGCCCGGCACTCTGTCCGGTTGAGCTACAGGCGCAGCATGTCTGGACCAGGAGTCGAACCTGGGACGCGCGGCTCTTCGGGCCGCCGCTCTACCGGCTGAGCTATCCAGACGAGTCGAGCAGGCGGGATTCGAACCCGCGGCCCCGTGGTCCCGAACCACGTGCGCTACCGGCTGCGCCACTGCTCGGCGAGAATCGGAGCGGCAGGGATCGAACCTTCGACCTCCTGGTATGGGGCCGCCGAGGACGACCGGCTCCTCTACCCTGCTCGAGCGGGGACGGCGGGACTCGAACCCGCACCCTTCCGCGTGACAGGCGGACGCGCTGTCCGGTTGCGCCACGCCCCCGTGAACCACATCTGCTCGCGCCGCCGGCGGACGCGGGGCCGCCCGTCGAGACACCAACGGGAGTCGCGTCCTCGTCAGGCCCGCCGGAACGAGCACCCGGCCGCCGGCGGCACGATCCTGCTGCTGCACACACCCACCGACGGTTGTCAATGAGCGCCCCCCCTCCCCCCCTCCCCCCCAAAACACTTCGCCCCGCCTGGCGTATTGCGCAGGCGGGGCGATTGGACCATCCCCTCGGCCGAAGGCGGCGATTACCGACGCATCCGCTCTCCGTGCCTGCGCAACCTGATGTCGCTATCGAGCCGATCGAATGCCGGCTGGGCCGCGACGACTGGGCGGATGCCCACACGCGTGGCCGACCGGACGCATAGCGCCAGGCGATAGCTCGATCTGGGTGAATTGGTCTTTCGCATCGTTTGCCTGACCCTGGTCAATCCTTCGACGTCACAGAACTCGCCCTCAAACGAAAAAGTCGCGTCGTCGGCGGCACCGACCGCCTGGGACGCGACTCCCGGAATGCAAGTGTGCGTCGGGGGACTGCGACCGTCAAGGCCTCTCGCGGCAGATCGCCGATGTCTTCACGAAGCCCAGTTGATGCCTAGGGCCGCCAGGCGGGAGTGGTGAGGTATCCTGTGAAACCCAGCGGCAACGTCAGCCCCGTCTCGACTTCGATCACATCGACGAACGGACCAAAGCGCTCGGCGACGAGCCAGCGCCCGTCCGGAGACCATGATGCCCACGGTTCGTATCCGTAACCGGATACACGTCGCAGTCCGGTCCCGTCTGGTCGAATCACGAAGAGTGAGTCCGCTTGGCCGAAGGCGATCCAATCGCCGCTGGGCGACCAACGTGGTCCCGTTCCCGCGACTCCAAGACTCCGGATCACTCCCGTCTCAACCTCCAGCACCTGGAGCCGGAGGTTGAAGATGTCCTCAGTTTCACGATCCGTGGCGTACACCACGTATCGTCCGTCCGGCGACGGCGAGGGGTAGAGATCGTTCTGGTAGTACTTCTCGAGCCCCGGGGAGATACGTGTTGCTTCGGATCCGTCTGGCCGAGCCCGGTAGATGTAGGTGCGGTAGGCGCCGGGAGTGGCCCCGTCGAAGTAGACCCACGATCCGTCACGCGTCTCTTGTTGCCAGACGTCGTCTTCGGTCACGCGGGCAGAAAACAACGGGTTTGCGACGCCGTCCAAAGTCGTGCGGTAGAGCTCCTTATTCCAGGAACCGTCGAAGAACAACAGGTAATCGCCCGTGTGTCCCCACTGCGGGCTCATGAATTTGTCGTTTGAACCGAAGTAACTTGGCCCGCCACGACGCAAGAGTCGGTGATAGTCGGATCCATCGAGTTGGAGCGTGATGAAAACGTAGCTGTAGTCCGGTTCCGTTAGCCCCATGTACCGCACTACGATCGTGCCCCGTGGTACGATGCTGAGCCACACGGAGTCCACGAGCGTGTTGAACCGCGCCCGGACGACCTGGCGACTCGGACCGGCTGTCGCCTGTACGGTTGACCCGCTGACCGCGATCCCCGGGGTGCCGGCTTCGAGCTGCGCTCGTTCCGGCCGATGATTACCGGTGCGGTCGGTGACTATCGCCGTGAACCCGCCGCTGTTGCCTTGGTACAGCGCCGTGTCGCTTGGCGTGATGATGAGCTTGGCGGGGTTGCCGGGCGTCGTGCGCACCGCGACCGAGTCGGTGAAGGTGGCGCTCGAGGGCTCCGTCGCCAGCATGACGTCAACCCGAAGCCACGCCTCACCGGCGACCCCGCCATGCCACAGGCGCGCCGCGCTGCGGCCGAAAACGTCGGTCGTATCGACGACGCGCCAGAACGGCCGCGGGTCTGAGACACCGCTGAGATAGAACACGCCCTCGGTCCCTGAGCCGTAGCGGAGGGCGACGGTCGCCCCGCGGATGGGGGCTCCGAAGCGGTCGCGAACCTCGGCGACGACGCCAGCGGGCTCGCCGAGGATGGTATCGGTCCACCCTGGTTCAGCGCGAACGGTGAGGCCGGGCCTCGGCCCGCTCGCCGTCGGGGAATCACATCCCCACACGGCGAGCGTCCCCACGGTCAGCAGACGCCTACCGACCCATGAGCCTCGAGGTACCTTGAGCACGGCCTGAAAGGTGACGACAACCGATGCGCCGCCGCAGAAACCGGGCCGACGCCCGTCCCGCCTTGACCGGAAAGGGTGGTGTTGCGCGTGCGCCACCCTCACAGCGTTAGCTGACCCGCCGCGTCTTTCTCCTCATGAAATCCATCAGGATGAACTGCCCGAGCGTCATCGTGTTCGTGAAGTAGGCCTTCCCGCGGCAGATGGCCGATACCTTCTTCACGAACTCCACCAGGCTCCGATCCCGGGCCAGCATGAACGTGTTGATCAGGATGCCCGAGCGCCGGCACAGGGCCACTTCGCGATACGTGGCCTGCAGAATCTGGGGGTCGAGCCCCATCGAGTTGACATAGATGCGCCCGTCGGGGAGCGTGAGCGCCGACGGTTTGCCGTCGGTGATCATGATGATCTGGCGCATGTCCTTGCGCTGCGACAACAGCATGCGGCGCGACAGCTTCAGCCCCTCGGCCGTGTTCGTGTGGTACGGCCCGACCTGCGCGCGCGCCAGCTGAGCGAGGGGGATTTCCTCCGCGGTGTCGTGGAACAGCACCACGCGCAGCGTGTCGCCCGGGAACTGGGTGCGGATCAAGTGCGTGAGCGCCAGGGCGACTTTCTTGGCCGGCGTGAACCGGTCTTCGCCGTACAGGATCATCGAGTGCGAGCAGTCGAGCATCAGCACGGTGGCCGACGACGAGCGGTACTCGGCCTGATGCACCATGAGGTCGTCGTACTCGAGGTTGATCGGCACGCCCAAGCCCTCGCGCTGCAGCGCGTTCGTGAGCGTGGCGTTCACGTCGAGGTTGAGCGTGTCGCCGTACTCGTACTGCTTACTCACCGCTTCGGCTTCCACACCGGTCGCGAGGTGCTCCGTTTCATGGGCTCCGAAGCTCGACTTGCCGATGCTCCCGAGCAGGTGCTTCAGGGTCCGGTAGCCGAGGAAGTCGATGCCCTTTTCGGTGAGGTTGAACTGCACCTGCTGGGCGGCTTCTTTGGCCATTCCCCCCGGGCCGAACAGGGGTTGCTGCCCCGACGGCACCTTGGGCGCCTCGCTGACGTTCAAGTACCCCTCGTCGATCAGCTTCTGGACGATCTTGTCGAGCAGCTCGGAGAGCTGGCGCTCGAGATCGGCGTCGCGGGCCGCGTCGCCGGTGGACTCGCCGCGCAGTAGCTTGAGCATCTCGGGCGTCAGCTGCCCCGAGTCCATGAGCGCCTGGAGGATCGCCTGCCGCAGCGCGTCGAGCGAGCGGTCGGACTCGTCCTCGCCGAACTCCCCCCAGAACGGATGCGAGTATGCGCCTCCGGCGAAGCCCGACTGCAGCAGAAAATCGGCGAGCTGATCGAGCAGGGCCTGGAGATTCAGCGTGTCGGCCAGCTCGGGCAGGTAGCGCGTGTACGTCGTGTATTTCATCGGCGGTAATACCAATCTAGCTCTGGAAGGGGCGGCGATGACCCGCAATTGACTTTCGGTGTTTGTTCGGGTATGGTGCGGCCGATCACCTTTGCCGGAGCGCCCGATGCGCGTGCCCACCGACCTCGGCAGCCGCCTGAAGCTCCTCATAGACCTCGCCGTCGACGACCATGACGGCCCTCCCCAGCGCCGTCCTCCCCGGCTGCGCCATATCGGGGAGGGAGGAGCCCTCCAGCCCTTCAACTTGAGGGACGTACGGCTTGGCTCGAGCAACGCCCATACGTCACTGCTACGCGTCCTGATGACGAACGCCTGCAGCTTCAATTGCCATTACTGCCCTATGCGGCGGGATCGCGAGATGCCGCGGACTCTCCTCAAGCCGGGGGAGCTCGTGCGAGTGTTTCTCGCCGCGCATCGCCGCGGCTGGTGCGAGGGGCTTTTCATTACCACGGGGATCCCGGGGCGTCCGGCGAACGTGATGGACGATCTGATTCAGGTGCTCGAGCTGCTGCGGTTGAAGCATGGGTTCCGTGGCTACATCCACGTCAAGGCCGTCCCCGGGGCTGAGCAAGCGCAACTCGAGCAGCTGACACAGCTCGCGAGCCGCGTCTCGCTCAACCTCGAGACGCCCTGCGGTCAGACGCTCGCCCAGATCGCTCCGGAAAAGAGCTTCGACACCTCACTCGCGAGCCTCGAGCACATACGGTCCCGGGTGCGCCGCGAATGGGACGAGGAGGCCGACGGGAAACCGCGCGACGCCCTACGGCCCAACGGCGCGGCCGGGATGACCATGCAGTTCATCGTCGGTGCCACGCCCGACAGCGACCGGGCCATCCTCGGCCGTGTCACCGAGCTGTACGCGCGGCGGGGGGTCCACCACACGCACTTCAGCGCGTTCCGGCCGATCCGGGATACGCCGCTCGAAGCAGCGCCCGAGACGCCGGTCGTGCGTGAGCGGCGGCTGTACCAGGCGGATTACTTGCTCCGTCGTTACGGCTTCTCGTCGGGTGACGTGGTGTTCGACGCCGAGGGGAACTTGCCGCTGGGCCTCGATCCCAAGGTGGCGTCGGCCCTCACGCATCCGGAACGGTTTCCGGTCGACGTGCGGACGGCGTCGCGCGAGGAGCTCGTGCGCGTCCCGGGCATCGGGCCGGCGACCGCGCGCCGGATCGTCGCCGAGCGCATCGGGACGGTGCTCCGCGACCTCGGTGACTTGCGCCGGCTGGGCGTCGTGACGATGCGGGCGGCCGGGTTCTTGACGATCGGTGGACGACGCTGCGCCGACGTGCGTTGGGCCGAGCAAATGATGTTCTGGGGCCCCGACGAGGACGTGGGGCGGTATCACGCCGTATACGAGGTGAGCCCGGGGACGTTCCGGTGACCTGCGGCTAGCGAGCGATCCGCGCGCCCCGCTCGATCAACAACTCCCGCAGCACCGACCGGTGACACCGGGCTTCGTCTTCGCAGTAGCAGCCCACGGAGAAGTCCGACTGGGCGGAGAGCGCCGCAAGCAGGGTGAGGAGCCGTCCAGCCGCCGGCTGGCGCATTTCCTGGCGATAGCGCCTGCTGAACGCGGCCCACCGCTGCGGTGTGAGGGGCGCGGCCATCACCCACCGCACGAGCGCCTGGCTCGGTGCCAGGTCCGGCAGCCACACGTCGAAGAAGTCCCGTGCGGCGTACTGTTGTTTGCGCACGCCGCGCGGCGGGCGCCGTACGGTGCCGATGCGGAGGCCCTCGCCACGCGCCCGCGGCGTCCCGAGTCGCACGATCCGGACCGCCATTTCATTCGCTCCCTACCCGAATTATCCGACCGCGGCGAGCTTTCCCGCAATGGACGACCCCGCGCGCGGGTCCTTCGGGGCGCTCGCCCACCGCAACTTCCGGCTGTTCTTCCTCGGGCAGGGCGTTTCGCTCATCGGCACCTGGATGCAGAACATCGCGCAGGGATGGCTGGTGCTCGAGCTGACCAACTCGCCCTTCTACGTCGGCCTCGTCTCCGCGCTCGGCTCGCTCGGCGTGCTGCTGCTCACGCTCTATGCCGGCGTGATCGTCGATCGCACCAACAAGCACCGCCTCGTCATCCTCACGCAGTCGTTATCCATGCTCCCGGCGTTCGCGCTCGCACTGCTGGTGTGGAGCCGAACGGTCCTGGTGTGGCACGTGGCCGCCCTCGCCGCTTTCCTGGGAGTCGTCAACGCGTTCGACATCCCCGCCCGGCAGGCGTTCATCGTGGATCTGGTCGGCAAGGACGACCTCATCAACGCCATCGCGCTCAACTCGTCGGCCTTCAACGCCGCGCGGGTGATCGGTCCCGCGATGGCGGGCGTGCTGATCGGGGCGCTGGGGGTGGGCGCGTGCTTCTTCTTGAACGGCGTCAGCTATCTCGCGGTGATCGGTGGTCTTCTGGCGATGCGACTGCCGCCCTACGCCCCGAGCCCCAGGAGTGGGTCCGCCTGGGCCGGACTCTCCGAAGCGCTCGCGTTCATTCGCGGCGACCGATCGGTGTTCGCCCTCGTGGTGCTCGTGGCCCTGTTCAGCATCTTCGGGTTTCCCTATTTCGTGATCATGCCGGTGTTCGCGCGCGACGTGTTGCACCGCGGCGCCGCCGGGTACGGCCTGATGATGACGGCGGTCGGGATCGGGGCCCTGATCGGGGCACTCGCGGTCGCGTCGTTCGACCGCCGCATCCGGAAAGGTCCCACCCTGATGGCCGCGGGCGGCTCGTTCGGACTGCTGCTCGTCGCGTTCGCTTGCTCGAAGGTGTATGCGCTGTCGGTCGCGCTGCTCGCCCTCACGGGCGCGACCATGATCGTCAACAACGCGCTCACGAACGCCACGATCCAGACGATCGTGCCCGACGCGCTGCGCGGGCGCGTGATGGGCTTCTACGCCTTCGTGTTCGTGGGGCTCGCCCCCCTCGGGTCGCTGCAGATGGGCGCGCTCGCCGAGCGGATCGGCCCGTCCGCCGCCGTGGCGTTGGGCGGGGCGGCGACGACGCTGGCGGTGGCCGTGGCGGCGTGGCGGGTGCCGGCGCTGCGAAAAGCAGGTTAGTGGAGGTTGGTGGAGGTTCGGGAGGATGGTGGAGGTGGAACACGCATCAACCTCCCCCAACCTCCACAACCTCCACCGTCCTCCACCAACCTGCAGTCACAGCAGCCGCCGCAGCCGCAGCGCGACCCGGATCGTGTCCGCGTCGCGCCGCAGCATCAGTTGGTGCCTCGCTCCCTCCACGCGCAGCATCTTCCGCACGTCGCTCAGGTCCGCCTCGGCCACGCCCCGCCCGTCGATCAGCAGCAGCTCGTCCCCGGCCCTGATGCCCACATCCGCGCTGGGGCTCTTCGGCATAATCGACGATCAGGAGAGACCCCTCGAACACGGCGTTGCCGATCACGCCGTCGATGTCCGTGCGTCCGAGAAACCCCTTGTTCTCGCCTCCCAGCCCGGTGGTCGGCGACGCGACGCGCAGGCGGCCGAGCTCGAGCTCCTGCAGGCGCACGATCGTCCCGTGGAGCTCGCCCACCAGGCCCGTGCCGATCGGCGCCTCGATCGCCGGGACCACGCTGGTGAGACCGTGCTGCTCCACAAAGGGAGCGGTGAGGATCAGGCACAAGCCCGACGCGCCGGTGTCGAGCAGCAGCCGGGCCGGAATGGCACGCCGCCCGCGGACCTTGATCGTGGCGCGCAGCAGGGGCAGGTCCGCATCCGGCGTGAACGGAACGGCGGCCCCCGGGCCCCGGTAGCGGTACGAGGTCGCGTCGAACAGCCGCACATGGCGGGTCGGGTAGTCGATCTCCACGACGAAGCGGTGGAGCACGTCGTGTCCCAGGAGGCCCAGCTGCTGGCGCCCGCTCGCCTCGCTCAGGCCGCCCAGGGAATAGAGCGCCGCCCGGTAGCTGTCGAGGTTGAGGTCACCCAGCCGCAGCGCCGCCACGACGGCGGTGACGCTCGTGTCGGTAGCGGGTGTCGCGCCGACGCTCGTGGCCCAGTCGCGATCGAGTCCGCTGTGCGACAGGCCGGTGTCGAACATCAACCACGCGGAGTCGCCGTTGACGATCGCGGGGACGTAGATCGCCCCGCCGTAGGGATCGAACGGCACCACCGCCACGGCGGGCGGAGGCGCCACGGGCCCGCCGAAGCAGCTGGCCAGGCAGGCCAGCAGCGCGGCCGGACCCGCCACCGCGGTCATCGCCACTGCCGGCGGCGCGCCTCCGCCACGACCAGCGCTGCCGCTCCTTCGATTCCCAGCTTCTCCGTGTTGACCACGAGATCGTAGTTCACGACGTCGTGGCGGTGCCGCCCGTAATAGGTCCGCACGTACTGATCGCGCCGGCGGTCCGTGTCGTCCACGACCTTCTCGGCATTGGCGGGGTCGACGCCGAGACGCTCCACGGCGAGCTGGATGCGCCACGGTTTCGATGCGACGACGTAGACGTGCAACGCGTCGGGGCGCTGCGCCAGGAGCGCCTGCGCCCCCCGCCCGACCAGCACGACGCGCCCATGGGCCGCTGCCTCGGCGATGATCCGCTCGGTCAGCTTCACGATCGTGGCTTCGTCCTGCTCGGCGCGGGGCACCGCATCGGAGGCGATCAACATCTCGGGCGACGCCACCGCGAGCGTGCGCGCCAGCCGCTCCAGCAGCCCCGGGGCCCGCTCCTCGTGCTCCGCCACCAGGGCCGGCGCGAGCCCCGCCCGGCGCGCCACCTCGTCCACGAACTCGTTGTCGATCACCGTCCACCGGAGCCCCGCGGCGACCTGCTGCGCCACCGCTGCCCCGCCCGATGCGTACTGCCGCGTGATGGTGATGACCGGGGGCGCCATCTCAGGGTTTCAGGTTCTTGCGCAGCTCACTGATGTTGAGCAACGGCATGCCGCCCTCGGTGGGCACGAAGATGATCAGGTTGTTGGAGCTCTTCATGTCGTGCAGCACTTCGATCCATTGTTTGGTGAGTGCCTCGGGAGACAGCGTCTGGTTCAGCAGCCGCTGCTGCTCGGTCTGCAGCCGGGCGACTTCCACGCGGTGCCGCTCGGTTTCGATCTGCTGCTCCTGCGCGATCTTGTTGTTGATCGCCTGAACGACCTGGGCGGGCGGCTGGAGGTCGCGCAGGAAGAACGCGGTGACCGTGGCGATCCGGAACTTGCCGCCCCCGGCGCGCGGCGTGGTCACCAGGGCCGAGTCGACCAGTCCCTCCATCGTATTGGCGATCTGCGTCCGCTTGGCGATGTCGTTGATCGAATACTGCACCATGCCGTCGCGCACGCCCTTGCGGATGGCGTTCAACACGGCTCCCCGGATCTGGTTCTCGTCGCCGATCTCGGTGAAGATCTTGGGCGCCTGCATCGGGTCGATCTGCCAGCGGATCGAGACCTCCACGTGCATGCCCATCTGCTCGCTCGAGAGCGCCTCGATCGCCTCGATCTGCTCGCCGCGCGTGGGCCACTGCTCCTCGCGCGTCGAGTAGCGCTCGATCTCCGACCAGGGCGAGACCAACCGGATCCCCGCGAGCAGCGGCGACGGCTCGACGTAGCCGAAGGCGTGACGCACCCCCACCTCTCCGGGGTCGATCACCACCATCGCCGAGCCCAGGGCCAGGAGGATCGCCAGCGCGCCGAGGACGTACCCCCCGACGCGCAGCAGGTTGGAGGCCGGTCCGGGACGTTGCGCGCGCACCGTGGCCGCGGTGAGAAGCAGGGAGAAGGCGATGAACAGCAGGACGGCGCCGGCGATGAGTTTGCCCATGGGAGCTCCGGTGGGGGATGGGAGAACATGCCCCCTACGCGGGATTACGAAAAGAGGTTCGGCCCTCCGCTCCCCGGCTTGCCGTAGCCCGGCCCTTTCGTCTCCGCCCGGGCGCGCGTGTAGCCGAGCTCTTCGCTGCGCGAGATGCGCTTCTCGGCCACGAGCCCCTCGAGCACGAGCTCGCAGGCCGCGACCATCGTCCCGGGGTCCTTTTTCGCCGCCAGGCCGACCTGATCCACCAGGTCGAGCAGCCCCGGCACCACGCTGAATCCCTTGAGGCAGGTCTCCGAGCGCTCGTCGGTGGAGATCTTGAGCGCCCCGCCCTCGTCGAACCAGTGGACAATGTCGTCGACGTTGGCCCCGCCCACATGGGCTTCGAACGTCTTGCCCGCGGCCCGCCGGATCAGGTCTTTCGCGATCACTTCGGGTCCCTGGAGCTCACCCTCGTATTCGAGCTCGAGCTTACCGGTGATGGCGGGGAGCGCGGCATAGATGTCGGACACGCGCGGGACCACCGTCTTCTCCTTGGTGGCGATCGTGCGTCGCTCCGCGCTCGACACGACGTTCTCGAGCACGCTGATCGGCAGCCGCTGCGACACGCCGGAGCGGCGGTCCACCCGCTTGTCCTCGCGCGCCTCGAACGCCACGCGCTCGATCAGCTCGGCGACGAAGGGCGGCAGCTTGACCGGCCGTCCGTCGCGCTCGAGCCAGGCCTCCTGACTCGTGATCGCGGTCCCCAGCTCGACCGTGTGGGGGTAGTGGGTGACGACCTCCGAGCCGATGCGGTCCTTCAGCGG
>WNGR01002650.1_pt1 | contig 20431 bp, 17 predicted proteins | sample 5407581 | NCBI WGS metagenome assembly WNGR01 (sample SAMN13153383, study PRJNA577476) | soil metagenome | isolation source: 80 cm soil or saprolite under Garry oak tree replicate 2 | place: USA:California | collected 2016-06-15 | reverse complement strand
TGGAGGCGTGGTTACGCGAGCAGCGCGCAAAGCTCTCCAGGAACAACGACACGACCAAAGCGATCAATTACTGCCTCAGCCGCTGGGATGCATTTAGCCGCTTCCTTGATGACGGACGGCTTTGCATGTCGAACAATGCTGCTGAGCGTGAGCTACGGGCGGTCGCCGTGGGACGAAAAAATTGGACCTTTGCCGGGTCCGACGAGGGCGGCCGGCGTGCGGCTGCCATCTACAGCCTCATCGCCAGCGCCAAGCTCAATGACATCGACCCGCAGGCTTGGCTTGCCGATGTACTGACCCGCCTGCCGGATCATCCCGCCAAGCGCGTCCACGAACTCCTGCCTTGGAATTGGCGATCGAGAAGCGTCGCTCGTGCTGCTTGAGTGCAGTCGACCATGCCCGCTAGACAGCTCTGTTTAACTCGCGGGTCGGCGTAGTATCCATGACGGAGCAGGCACTTGGCGGAGAAATCGGTTCTCATTATCCGTGGCCCAAACAAGCGCCTCGATCCCTGAACTGGCGAAACGTCTGACAAGAACGGAGCTAAGGCGATGGAAATAGTATCGACTGCGGTAGCTGTGATTGTCTGTCGAGGCGAAGGGCCGGCCACCGAGATATTGCTCATGCGTCGAGCAAAAGGTTTTTTGCGCGGAGAGTGGTGCCAAGTAACCGGCAAGATCGAGAGAGATGAAACTGGGTGGCAGGCTGCTGTACGAGAAGTTCGTGAAGAGACCGGGGTGTCGGAATTTGACCTCTATACGGCTGGATATTGTGACTCATTCTACAACCCGGAAGCCGATCGAATAGAGGTCCTACCTATCTTTGTAGCTCTCTTTGCTGCGGACCAGATCGTCAAAATCAACCACGAAAATACTGAATGTCGTTGGGTGCGGATCAGCGAAGCAGAGGGTATCCTTCCATTCGTTGGCCATCGGATTGCGTTGCGCGAGGTGATAACCGACTTTGTGAAGCGGTCTCCTCCCGGCTGGCGAGCGATAAAGCATCATACGAAGGGATAGCTGAATGTCCGCCAACGGTGAATTAGGGGCCGTGGCCGGATGCATACCCCTGTCTCTGGTGCAGCTCCCGTATTCCATCCATGGAGAACCAGAGCGACGGCAAGGGCTGCAACCAGTGTTGCAGTCGCACCGGCGTTGAGGACGAACCGCCAACCAAGCGCATCGGTGGCCCTTGATGCCAGCAGAAGGCCTGCGGCCGAGCCGAAAAACTGTGTTGATGTGAAGAGTCCAAAGGTCGTGCCGCAGTGAGCCGCATAGTCGTGAAAACCGATCACTGCACCGAGGATGGATGCGCTCAGGCTCCCGCTTAGACCGACTCCAACGCCCCAGAAGAGTAGAAGATGCCACGGTGATGTCGCGAGCGACGATAACGCCAGCGATATCGCGAGGAAGACGAGAGTTGCGAGAAGCAGCGATCGGACACCGAACCGGTCCAAGCCGATTGTCGCCAAGGGAGCTGCGAGTGCAGATATTGCGACGCTAATCGCAACAGGCCATGTGATCTCGGAGTCAAGCCACTCCAGGTCCTGCTGAATGGCTCCCGCCAAGAGCGGCGGAAGGACACGCGCGGCAGACCCAATGAAAATTGCGAGGGCGACCGCTGCGGAGCAAGTGAACGTCGAGCCGACGACGCGACGCACCGGAGCCGATCCAGCAGGCCCAGAGCGCTCTAGGGCTAGCTGCGGCACAGCGGCCGCCGTAGGCTGAACAACCTCGCTACTACTACTCGGCAGCCCGCGCATGACAGCTTGCGTCGTTCTTGTCGGGGGCGAGATCGATGCCCGGGTTGCCATCGAAAAAGCCGCTCGGCATCAGCTTGAAGCCGGTGAAGATGCAGGGCTGAACAGGAAAGTCCTCGGGCCGGACCTGATGGTGAAGCCCAAACACGTGCCAGAGGACAATGTCGGTGTTTTCGATGTTCCGGTTCTTCTTGACGAAATCGGAAACACCTCCAGTCCCATTCGAATGGTTCATGTACTCGCCGGCCGGATAGCGTTCTTCCGGATCATGGGCCGTGACCCAGAGCTGGTTCTTGATGAAGTTCGACCGCTTCCCCGAGGGCGACTCCGGATGAATGAACGGCGTGACCGGATGGCTCGCCTCGAGCTTATATGCCGTCGGTGTTCCAACCCAGTTCTTGCGGTTGGGGTTGATAACCTTCCAGGCACGATGCGTCGCCGGGTTGACCTGGCGGCAACCGCCCAGTTCGGTCTTAAGAACCGTTTCCTCCTCGTAGAAGCCGTTGCCATATGCATTGTCCGGGCCCCACGGATCTGCGTGCGTATTGAGCTCGACGACGCTGTTGTGATCGCCGTCGACATTCATGTCCAGGCGGGCACAGAAAATGTGCTGGTGGATATGACCGATCACGCCGGGTGCGACTTCCTTGCCGTATTTGCCAGGCAGGCCGGGATGGCACGCAGCCGTATTGATGATGCCGGTGGCCTTCAGTTCGAACTGGATCGAACCATCCGTGTGGAAGTACCAGAACAGACCATACTCGTAGTTTGCCACGGTCGCGATGCAGGAAACGACCAGCCTGCGCGCCCGGCGCGACTCCACGTTGTTGGAACGGAAGTCCCAATGCTTCCAGAGCAATCCCGCATCTTCCTCGTGGATACAGATGGCGTTTTCGATTGTAATGACGCTGCCATCCATGGCCGCAAGGTGCGCGTCCAGATATTCGATCGCACCGAGACAATCACAGCCGAGCTTGAGTGAATTGGCCAGTTTGCCGATCCCGTACTCGCCGATGTCGAAGACGTTCTTCCGGAAGTGCCCCCTGTCGGTCGTGCCATACGGCACGACCATTTCGACCAACGAAGCACGATGTGCGATCGGTCGCCTGTCATAGCTGATGTCGTGCAGGGTCAGGCCTTCGCGGGAATTGAAGCCGACCAGCACCGACCAGCGGTCCCAGGTCAGCCGATGTCCGTCGAGCTTGAATGAGACCCCTTCGGGCTGGACGATGTTGAGGGGCTTATAAGGAGTTCGCGGGTTCCTAATGAACTCAGCTTCATAGTTCACTTCTGCGGTTGGGATGGGAATGATCTCGTGATCATCGACGCGGATGATTTCGTATGTCTTGATGTCGACGACCGCATTGAGCCCGCTGATAGGGTGCGCATAGAGGTTATCGTTCTCTCGCAGACGTACCCACGCGAAGACGTGGGCGAGATAGCGACCGTCTTCCCCCGGAATACCGAAATTGCCGGCTGACCACGGATCGATGCAGACAAGCGACATGTCATCAATGCCGCGCTTCTTGCAAGCTTCGATGAACTCGGGAGCGGCGCGCACGGCATCTTCGATGGCCGTGAACTGCTCGAGCTGGATCATCGGCTTGGCCGTCGGAAGATAGCTGGAGGTCAGGACCTTTTCTTGGGTCAGAGAAATGGTCAGCCGCCAGATACCGTCTTGCTTGCTCTGGAACAGATTTACCCGGGCAGTTCGGTTGATCGGCTCGCCGGATTTATACTGGCGCACAACTGACTTTTCAGGCTCCAGAAGCTCGATCGTCTCAAAGAGAAACTCGGCGCCATATTGCGGATCATTGCGGACGATCTGAACCGCGGCGCAAACTTCAGCGGCAGTCAAGGGATCGAGAGGATGCTTCACATCATCCGATCGTCGCGTTTCAGACGGACAGGTGCAGGACGATGAGGGTGTGGTGACCGTATCCATTACTTATCTCCATTGCGTCGCCGTGGCCCGGGATTGCTAGGTCCGCCCTCGTGGCCATGCCAACTACGTCGGCGCTACACCGGCCGGATTCGACGGCGCCCGCCCGCAATCCGATCTGAAAACGTATGTCATCGCACGACTACCGTACGACCGGGTCGTTCTCAGCCAACTGCCGTGGCCGAGCTTCCGCTACGTATCGTCCTTCGACAATACGTCAGTTGACCGATTCTGCGTGGGCGGGCGCGATGCTACTGTTGACTCGAGTTCAGCTCGGATCAGACGTCCGCACCGTCCGTTTGATGTCTCACAGGAGGTTATTCCATGAGTGAGAAGCAAAATTCCTACAATATTGGCCTGGATAAGTGTCCGGCCAACTTCTTACCGCTAACTCCACTAAGCTTTTTGTCGCGTGCGGCGGCCGTGTATCCGGGTCTCACCAGCGCGATTTATGAGAGCCGCAGTTTTACGTGGGCACAGACCCATGACCGGTGCAGGCGATTTGCCTCGTATCTCGCGCGTCGCGGCATTGGGGAAGGTGACACGGTGGCGACCATGCTCCCAAATGTGCCAGCAATGAATGAACTTCATTTCTCCGTGCCGATGGCGGGGGCGGTACTGAATACCCTGAATATTCGGCTCGATGCGCACTCGATAGCCTTTCAGCTCGATCACGGCAGCGCAAAGATTGTTTTGGTCGATCCAGAATTTTCAGATGTCATTGCGGAAGCAGTCAACGTGATGAAGGGGCCAAGGCCATTCGTCATTGACGTCGCAGATGCCGCGTTCGGCGGAGGCAGGAATATCGGCCAGATCGAATATGAAGTTGCGTTGGCCCAGGGCGATCCGACTTTCGTCCCGCGCAATCCGGATGATGAATGGAGCGCGATCGCGCTGAGCTACACGTCGGGGACGACGGGCAATCCCAAAGGAGTCGTAACCCATCATCGCGGAGCCTATCTAAACGCCGTCAGTAACGTTCTGGCGGCCAGCCTCGGCCAACATCCGGTGTACCTATGGACCCTACCAATGTTCCACTGCAACGGATGGTGCTTTCCATGGTCTATCGCGGCAGCCGCCGGCGTTAATGTCTGCTTGCGCAAAGTCGAACCAACCAAGATATTCGCGCTTATGAAGCAGCATGGGGTGACTCACATGTGCGGCGCGCCAATCGTGTACAACACGCTCATAAACGCACCCGATTCACCGAAGGGCGGCGCAGACGGGCGGAGTGTCATTGGGCTGATGGGAGGCTCGGCTCCGCCGATTCCTGTGCTCGAGGGCACGCAGAAAATAGGCATCAAGTTGATCCATATTTATGGACTTACAGAGGTCTACGGTCCCTCCTCCATTTGCGCCGAACAGCCCGATTGGGACGAGTTGCCCCTCGAAGAAGCGGCAATGCTGAAGCGGAGGCAGGGCGTGCCGTACCCATTGCAGGAAGCTGTCACGGTGCTCGACCCTCGAACAATGAGCCAAGTGCCGCGGGATGGCGAGACCATGGGTGAGGTGATGTTTCGCGGTAATATTGTTATGAAGGGTTATTTGAAGAACGAGAAGGCCACAAAGGAAGCCTTCGCCGACGGCTGGTTTCACACGGGCGATCTCGGCGTACTTGACAAAGACGGCTACGTCATCATCAAGGACCGCTCGAAAGACATCATCATTTCAGGCGGCGAAAACATCTCGTCCGTCGAGGTCGAAGACGTCCTCTACAAGCACCCTGCCGTGTTGTTAGCGGCAGTGGTGGCAAAGCCGGATCCAAAATGGGGTGAGGTGCCCTGTGCTTTCATCGAACTGAAAGAAGGCATCAGCGCGACCGAGACGGAGATCATCGCCTTCTGCCGCAAGCACATATCTGGGTTCAAGGCTCCGAAAGCTGTTGTGTTCGGGCCGGTCCCGAAGACCTCGACTGGGAAACTCCAAAAATTCCTGCTGCGCAACGAGGTAGGCTCGGCGAAGGCGATTTCGGCCTAAGCTTATTGAGGAGTCCTTGCCCGACCAAATTGCTTGATAAAGCTAGACAGGCAGGGCAATTTCCGGCCGGAACCGCCGATATCAATCCGGCGGACCATCCCGCTCAGCCTTCGCGCGTAAAGGCAAAGCTTCCCATTGAGGCCCTATGGCTGCCACGTCCGACGACAAGCTCAAGCTTTTTCGCATCCGCCGCGCGCCCAAAGGCGGCCGCAAGGCGGCGCCTGGGCCTGATATCGAAGGAAAAATCCTCGATGCCGCGGAGTTCGTTTTTGGGCATTTCGGCTTCCGGGGAGCGACGACGGCACTGATCGCCAAAAAGGCCTCGGTCGCAAAACCCCACATCTACTACTATTTCGAGGACAAGGAGGACCTGTATCGCGCGGTGCTCGAACGCGCGATGAACATGTGGGCGCGAGACATGGACAGTCTCGACATGACGTCCGACGTCGAGACCATCCTCGTTCGCTACATCAACAAGAAGATCGATTTCTCGCGAGATCACCCGCATCTGTCGCGAATCTATGCCAACGAAATCATCAGCGGCGCGCAATTCATCGGCAGCTTCATCGAGAAGGTCTCGACCCCGTTGCTGCTCGACAAAGTCAAGACGTTGGACCATTGGGCTGCGAGCGGGGCCATTCGCCCGATCAGCGCCGTCGATCTTTTCTTCTGCATCTGGGCGATGACCCAGGCCTATGCCGATTATTCCAGCCAGATGATCATCATGAAGCGCAAGAGACAGCTCGAAGAGGCTGACTACGCCGCGGCAAAGGCGACGATCGTCCAGCTCGTTCTCGGCGGACTCGGCCTTCAGGGCCACGACAGGTCGGCGGACCGGGCGCCCCCCGCGAAGCGGACGAAGGCCAGGCCCGGCACTTAGCCTGTTGTTCGGTCGGCCGTTTTTGGGCGCGAAACGGCTTTCACCCCACCCAGCCTACTTCACACCTAGCGCGGGCCGTCGCTCATCCCGCGATTTCGATCCCTGGTTGTGGCGCGACAATTGCCCCAGCACCCCATGCCAAATCGCAAATTCTTGTTTGTAAAAAACTTTTACCGATCGTAAAACTATTTTATCGATCGTTATAGGAGTGGCATGTCACTTGCTTCGATCCGAGCGTCCGGCACGGTGCGGGACATCAACAGCAGGGGCTGCGGTTTTCAACGAGGCAGTTGTTCCTGCGCCAGCAACATTCGAGGTAGAGGACATGTCATCCAAGAGCGGCGACGTTCCCACGCTGATCATCACAGGCGCCCATCCCAAGCTCTATAACCACGACCTTGCTCCGACCGCGCCCGAGGGACGAACCTGGGGTGTATTCAGCCTGTTTGCGATGTGGATGTCGGACGTCCACTCCGTCGGCGGCTATACGTTCGCCGCAAGCCTGTTTTTTCTCGGCTTGACCGGATGGCAGGTTCTCATCTCGATGGCGGTCGGCATCACGGCGGTCTACTTCCTGATGAACCTCATCGGCCGCCCGTCCCAGCGCTACGGCATCCCCTTCCCGGTCATGGCGCGCGTGTCGTTCGGCGTTATGGGCGCCAATCTCGCCGCGATGGTGCGCGGCGTCGTCGGTATCGTCTGGTACGGTGTGCAGACCTACTTGGCCTCGAAGGCAGTTCAGGTCCTCATCGTCACCTTGGTTCCTTCGGCCGCCGATCTGACACATAACAGCATCATCGGCCTGTCCACCCTCGCCTGGTTCAGCTTTCTCTTCATGTGGCTGTTCCAGCTCATCATCTTCCTGAGCGGCATGGAGCGCATCCGCCGCTTCATCGATTTCTGCGGGCCGGTGGTTTACGTCGTCATGCTCGCCCTCGCGATCTGGATGCTGTGGCAGAGTGGCTTTTCGAGCCTGTCGCTTCAGCTCAGCCCGCCCGCGGCTTCGAACGCGGCAACGATTGGAGTGATGGCCAATGCCGCGATGTTGATCGTCGCCTACTTCTCGGCCCTCCTGCTCAATTTCGGCGACTTCGCCCGGTTCGCCAAGGACGAGGACGCCATGAGGATGGGCAATCTGCTCGGCCTGCCCGTCAACTTCTTGGTGTTTTCAATCATTACGGTGATCGTGACAGCCGGTACGTTGAAGGTTTTCGGGGAGGCGATCATGGATCCGGTCCTGATCGTCGAGAAAATCGGCAATCCGATCGTGGTCATCATCGGCTCGATTACGTTCATCGTCGCGACGATGGGCATCAACATCGTCGCCAACTTCGTCTCGCCGGCCTACGATATCTCCAACCTCAATCCGGAGCGCATCAATTTCAGGATGGGCGGCCTCATCACGTCCATCCTGTCAGTTCTGGTCTGTCCGTGGCTGTTCGTGGCCAGCCCGTCGGCTATCACGCTGTTTGTCAGCGTCTTCGGCTCAACGCTCGGACCGATGTTCGGCATCATGATCGCCGACTACTATCTCGTGAAAAAGCAGATCGTGATGGTCGAGGACCTCTACACGATGTCGTCGAGCGGCGCGTTCAACTACGACGGGGGCTGGAATCACAGGGCGCTGATCGCCCTCGGCCTATCCGGCACCCTGTCCATCGGATTGTCCCTGTTGGGTGCCTACGGACTGATCTTCAACGTCGGCGACTGGGGATGGCTCATCGGTGGCAGCGTTGGCGGTTTGATCTATCGCGCCCTCTCGAGGGAGCAAAGGCCGGTTTCCGTCATTGTCGGAGCGGGCGAATGACGTCCGGAGTTGCGGGTCGGCCGCCATGCGGGCGGCGCTCCCGTAACGCTCTGCGCGTGCGCGTTCGATCGAACGCGCACACAAGCCCGGTGCAACGTCGCAGTGGTCGCCGGAGATGCTGCTACCGGCGAGCCCCTCACCGGTCTTCTGGTTGCAGGTCTGCAACCGCTCCCTCCAATATGGTGGCTACCTCCAGCAGCGAGATCACCAAGCGCGGCATCCGCCTGAGCTTCTCGTCGACCACGGCGGCGAACAGATCGTCCCGCTTCCGGCTACCCAGCAATCGCCATCGTCCAAAGGTGATCTTGTGGACGTTACCGGAGACATATCCGACGGACGCCCACAATTCCTTCGATTCCAGCAGAAGCTCGCCGGCCATCCGATCCAACACCGAGACGATCGCGATCATATCCTCTGTCGCGCCGGCAAGCACGTGTGCACGACCGCCGGGATTGCTGTCATGGAAACGCTCGCTCGGGGTCCGCGGCGACGGCCTGGCTTGCAATTCAGTAAGTCTGTCCAGCAGTGCCGCGAACCGAGAGCGGGCAGCGCGAGCGAGATCATCCAAAAAAGACAGATTGGTCTGCGCCGACGCCGACATGACGTGCGGTTTGATCGTCGTGAAGTACATCAATGCTCCGGAGGCAACCGACGTGACAATTGAAGTGTTGCCGAAATCTAAGGGCGCGCGACCGGTGGCGCTTGAACGTCCTGAGCCACGATTGATCAAAACGAGCCTGCTAGGAAACGTAGCGACGGCAATAAGACGAAACGCAAACAGGGCCAATCGTCTTTGGTCGTGCATTGGGCGCACATCATGACCGATGATGGCCTCTACGGCGATCGGCTTGCGAATCTCTTTCCAATGATCCGGGAGCCGAACTCGGGCCTCGTCAAGTCGCTACAGAAGGGAACGTTTGCCGCGGTGCGGATGGCATATTCCGGTCCGATCGGCGATCCGACGTTGCCATCACCTCCCGACGAGGCCTTCGCGCTTTGCCTTCGGCTGCGGCATCAGAGAGCTGAGACATGGGTGGATGGCCATCACGCCCCCAAGGGCGCCTTGAAGGACGAGACCAGCATCTACGATCTGCGATGCGAAACGATCGTTCGCTTCCACGATCCGTTCGACTTTCTCTATCTGTATCTGCCGCACAGCGCGCTAAGTGAGTTGGCAGAGGGGCTTGGTATTGGTCGTTTTCAATATGATGTCGTAGCGGGTGCAAATTTCCTCGATCCCGTCGTGGCCCATCTAGGCCATTGCCTGCTGCCTGCCCTGGAAAGACCTCAAGAGGCCAACGAGCCGTTCGTCGGCTATGTTGCGATGGCACTCAATACTCATTTCCTACAGAAATACTCGAGCAGCCGACCTGGCACTCGCTCTCCCCGCAGCGGACTGGCGCCATGGCAGCTTCGGACAGTCAAGGCATTGATGCGCGCGAATCTCGACGGCCACATTTCTCTACATCGGATCGCCAGCGAATGTGGCTTGTCCGCGGCCCATTTTGCCCGCGCTTTCAGAGTCAGCACTGGTACACCGCCGCATCGATGGTTGATGAGCCAACGTATCGATCAAAGCAAGGCTCTGCTGACAAACTCAACATTGTCACTCACGGAAATCGCGATCAAATGCGGCTACTCCGATCAGAGTCACTTCACGAGAGCATTCTCGGCGGCGGTCGGTACCACACCTGGTCGCTGGCGACTGATCCGGAAGGACTAGCACTACTTTGGCAGATTTTGGCGATGACGTCGTTGACCGGCAGCAGCACGTCGAATTCCGGCCAGACGGACTCGGTGGCGGAGAGCCTCCATTCGCGCCGGACATGAACTGGCGGGCCGAACGGACAGCCGAGTGCGACGAAATGTGCGCGGGCGCTGTCGACATCGCCGAGCGACAGAACCATCGATTTGATTCCTTCGTCGCCGGACAGCAGCGCGGCCATCGCCGGAGGCAACCGGGCCGCTTCGGATACGCTCATCAACTCGATGAAGTTGGCCGAGCCGTCGCTCGCATCGGCAAACAGGATCAGCCGGTTGACGATGCCCACTCAATCATTTATGGCGCCGTTTCCGCGTTGATTTGCAAGCACAAATCCTCAAAGCCGGCGGCAAAATCCCGACGGTATACCGCCCTAATTTTTCGATCTTGAATTCACAGGAAAATTTGTGCGGGTCGGAGGAATGGCTGCTTCGGGAAGTATCGGGGTCAATCGACTGAGTGGCCGCGCGTGCTTAGCCAAGATGGCTACTGCTCACACTCGCAAGAGAAGGCTTCAGGTACCGTCACGAGGAGAACGCTGATTCAATTGTGCGCTCATCAGGTCCGCTTCGCGCCAAAAGCGGCCGGCTCCGCGAGGCCCCATTTTGACCCCAAGCCGACTCTTACGCCGTTAGCAGTGCAGGGTTGCAGACGACCAAGACGGTGTGGGGGCAACGCTCGATCTCTTTGAGGCGGCCCGATCCTACTACAAACTTTCAAAGCATTGATTTGGAGCATACCCTGAGAGAAATCGCTCGTGGTTCAAGTGTTTTAGGGGCATTCCCATGGCTTGGCTCTTCCTGCTCGTTGCTGGCCTGTGTGAAATCGCCTGGGCGATCGGGCTCAAATTCACGGAAGGCTTCGCACGCCTTTTACCGACAATCGGCACAGTCGTCGCTATGGCGGCCAGTATTGGGTTCCTCGGAATCGCGCTTAAGTCGCTGCCGGTCGGTACGGCCTATGCGGTATGGACGGGCATTGGCACTGTTGGCACCACGGCGCTCGGCATCTATCTATTTAACGAGCCCCTGACGTTGCTTAGGCTTACCTGTATCGGCTTTATTCTATTGGGCATGATCGGACTGAAAATCACCACTTAGGCGGAACGGTGCGACGAGACGTATTGGAAGTCGGCTCAAAAATAGCTCTTCAACGTGCCGCGCCGTCGGACGTCGAGCGTGGCGCAATGGAAGCCGCCACCAAATGCCGCATAGTGTAAGAACTCACAGAGAATCGGCTCGAATCCCCAATTCTCCAACGCACGCGTCATTGCAGTATGATGTGAATCTACGATGACGCGCTTCTCGTCGACCATCAGTACGTTCATGTTGAGCCATTTCCCGCATAGCGAAGTGATCCTGAGCATAGGATCGGTTATCGGGTCGGGCTCGGGGGCCACGAGGATGTCCCATCCTTTCAGGATGGCCGGAAGGTGGTCGACGTCTATGTATTCGGGATTGATCAGAATCTTGCCGGGCCCAAGCGGCAATATGGTGGTGTCGATGTGCATTGGATTGGGACAGCGGCTCTCAATCTCATGGATGCGATAACCGTCGCCAAGGTGGCGACGCAGCCATTCAATACCAGACGCATTGGTGACGTTGCTGCGGGTCACGAACAGGTCGCGCCCGCAGCGAAAGAAGTCGGCGGCGTCAAAGACCGGCTCGAATTCGGTGAGGATGTATGAGATCGGCTCGCCTTTCTTGGGGACGCGAAATTCTGGGTCGAACAGTTCGTCCGTCAGTTGAGGTCTTGGCGCGCTCGTCCACCGCGCGCCACGTTGGAAATAGTCCTTCAGAATCGGACGATAGGAATGCGTCTCGAAGTACCGACAGGGCCAAACCATTGGGGTTTCAATGATCTCGTCGCCGATCACGAGCATGCTGTCGCGCGGGCAGGAATTGCAGAAGCCGCGCGAGGACCATTCCGGCGTGCTGAAGCGCTTCCTGTGGTCGACGGCGTCCGGCCGCCTTACGATGATACCCAGCGACTGTAGCAGCGCAACCAAGCCATCAAGCTCACGCTGAGCCGGTTCGATCGTGATCTTTGGGTAACGGAAGCCTGCGAACAGCGATTGGGCACGCGCCGCCATGCCCGGAATGTTGCAGGTGACAACCGGATGATCGGACGGGATAACCGCACCCTCAAGCCTTCCGACTATCACTTCCTCCAGCGTGCCCCACTCGTTGTGTGAGCTCACCGGAGAAACTTGGCCCGATGGGACGGCATCCGAACCGCGAACGCGTGTGACCATGTCCATGCATGAGGCCCTCTGTACGCTACAACCGTCGCAGGTCCAGGGAGTTCCAGAGGTCCGACCGCGGTCGCCGGGTCGAGTCGCAAATCCTTGGTGTCGCCTGTTGGCTCTTAGGCGACCTCGTCATCAACTCGAATGTCCCGCTTTGCGCCAATAGCTGCCGATTTTGCGACTCCCGCCGGACCGGAGGAGCCGTTCTGAAATTCTTCGTTTCGCGTGCTCCACGGCGCGAAGGGATAGCCGCCCTCCATGCGTCCCGACCAAGCATTGGTGTTAAACTCGGCGCGCAGATGATCGGTGGCTGCGATGGTCACGGTGCGATCTGTGGCGATGGAAATTCAGTGTAGTCCCGCTATCTTCGTTCTGGCCCGCCGTACTGTGGCGGCGATCTCAAAGCGAGGTTCACCATGATCTCCGACGCCATGACTTCGAAGTTCTGGATCTGGCGGCTTGGCGCGCCGCTCATCGCTCTTGCCTTGGCCGTCGTGCTGTCAGTTTCGACAGTGCACACCGCCGAGGATGTCCACAAGGTCGGCGTGGTGTCCTTTGGCCTTTTCGGCGATCAAAGCGTGTTCCGAAGCGAGGCGACCGGTGCAGCCCAGGTCGTCGCGGATCGTTTCGAAACTGGCCCGATCGAGGTGCAGTACAATTCGAAAAAAGGTGGCAGCGCTACGACCGAAGCGCTGGCCAAGTCGTTGCAGGTTGCAGCCGGCCGCCTGGACGCCGAGAAAGACGTGTTGTTCTTGATTCTCACCTCGCATGGCTCGCCAGACGGCCTTGCAATCAAGGCGGGGCGGCTTACGCAAATACTCACACCGTCCCGTCTCGCAGAGATGCTTGGAGCGACCGGCGTGCGCCACAAGGTGGTGATTATCTCGGCCTGTTACTCTGGAGTCTTCATCCCTCGTCTCGCGAATCCCGACGTCTTGGTCATCACGGCTGCCGACGCCGATCATCCGTCGTTCGGTTGCGAGGACAAGGCGAAGTGGACTTATTTCGGTGACGCCTTCTTCAACGTCGCACTCCGGCGAGCCGAAAGCCTGACGGGTGCATTTGCCGGTGCGCGCGCGCTCGTCAGGAAGCGAGAGCTGCATAAGCATTTCGAGCCGTCGAATCCCCTGATGGCAGGTGGCGCAAACGTGCAGCCATTGCTGGTTGTGCGCCCTTGAACGATCGGCCACGCTCGTCGCCACCACCCCGGCTCGAAGGTGGTGACACCGAATACACGGTCCACCCGCGACGGCGGGATCTCGCCGGTGCGCACGGTCTCGAATACTGGCCTAAGCCCCAAGGTGGCATCTTTCAACCGTGAGCCAGGAGAAAGCCAAGTCGCGCCGCGGCTCTGCGGTTGCTGACTGAGCGGCATCGACCAAATCCACAGGTCGCTCTGTCTCAAGAACCGCCGCCCTGCGATGTCGACTTGCGGCCGCATCGCCGACAATAGCGTTCCAACGAACGTCGTTTTGCGCCAAGAACGGATGTACCGGGGCGACCTGACCCGACTTGTTGCCCGTCCGCTTTGCGCCAAGAGCTGCCGATCCAAATTGCGTTGCCGCAAGGCTCCGGGCCCCCAGTCCCGAGCGCGCGTTCGAGAACTGAACGTTGATCGGCCTTCAATCCTCTGAACGCGTAAAGGGTACAAAGCGCACAAGGCCGACGGCGCGCGTGGTCGTCTGGCCAGGGCCAGTTTTTTCGACCACGGTGAGGGTCTGAGTGGTGTAGGCCGGGCCCACTGGCATCACCAGTCGGCCCCCCACCTTGAGCTGGTCAATCAGCGGCGGCGGCACTTGTCCGAGCGCGGCGGTCACGACGATTGCGTCAAACGGACCGCATTCCGGCCAGCCGGCATAGCCGTCGCCAAGCCGGATGCTCACATTGTCATGCGAGAGATCCTTGAGTGTCTTGGCGGCTGCCTCGGCCAATTGCGGGATGATCTCGATGGTGCAGACCTTCCGCGCCAGATGCGCAAGAATCGCGGCCTGATAGCCCGAACCCGTACCGACTTCGAGCACAACATCATCGGGCGCGACGTCAGCGAGCTCGGTCATCAAGGCCACGATGTACGGCTGCGATATCGTCTGGCCGAGGCCTATCGGAAGCGGCCCGTCTGCGTATGCGATCGAGCAGGATCGCTGAGGGACGAACAGAAGCCGCTGCGTTTGCCCCATGGCCTTAAGGACTCTCTCCGACAGCCCCTGCTGTCCCGAGACACTGACGTAGGACCGGGCGTAAGCGCGGATGGTCTCGACCATGGCGGCGCGTTCGCGGACACATTGGGTGTCTTCCGGTGCATCTTGCGCGATCGCTCCCCGCGCCACAGCAAGCATATAAATCAGGAGCAGCAGCAAGGTCTTCATGAGCCGTGCGGTCTCCTCAAGAGGTCCGCGAGTCGCGTCGACCGCTTGGCGCGACGCGTGGATTCAATCGATCAAAGAACAGCCCGCCTGGTCCTTTTTTTCTGAACCACGATGGCGCGCTCGCGCATCCGTCCACGGATACAAACATCCTCCAAATTCGGACCAGGCGAACTCATGCCGGTCAGACCGGATCCCCCGGCTGACCTTTGATGCATAGGCCAACACGGCGTGCTAGCGCAGGGGCACTACCGTGACCCCAGGCGGCGGCGCGTCGTCGTCGGGCACAAAGAAGTCCCGCGCCAGCGGGACAGAAGGATCCACGCGATAGCGCTCGAAGTCACGTACTCCGCTGGAATAGAGCAGCTTGTCATCGATACAGAACTGCCCGGTGAACTCGCGCGACGGCTTCGTGAAGATGACATAAGCCGCATCTCCCATGATCTCGGGCGTTCGGCTCGCGCGCATCATGGCTTCGTCCCCCAGGAGATTGGCAACCGCGGCGGTAGCGATCGCAGTGCGCGGCCATAGCGCGTTGACCGCGACGCCCGCGCTCTTCAGCTCGGCCGATAATCCCAGCACGCACATGCTCATGCCGAACTTCGCCATGGTATAGGCGGTGGAGTGCTCGAACCATTTCGCCTTCATGTCGAGCGGCGGCGACAACATCAGGATGTGCGGATTTTCCGCCTTCTTCAGATGCGGGATACAGTATTTCGACACCATGAAAGTGCCGCGGGTATTGATGCCCATCATCAGGTCAAACCGCTTAATGTCGGTTGCTTGGGAGTCGGTCAGGCTGATGGCGCTGGCGTTGTTGACACAGATATCGATGCCACCGAATTCGGCGACAGTCTTGTCAACAGCGGCGATCACCTGGGCCTCGTCGCGAATATCGCAGATGACGGGCAGCGCCTTGCCGCCGGCCGCGCGCACCTCGTCAGCCGCGGTGAAGATGGTACCCTTGAGCTTCGGATGCGGCTCCGCGGTCTTCGCGGCGATCGCGACATTGGCGCCGTCGCGCGCTGCACGCAGCGCGATCGCAAGCCCAATGCCGCGGCTCGCACCCGAGATAAACAGCGTCTTGCCATTGAGCGATGACATCAGAGGTCTCCACGCCGCTGCCGTCGCGGCAAGTATACTCCAGTATGGCGAGTGTCGACAGACATCCCTATCAGCGCACCTCACCCGAGGCTTCTGGCCCTTCTGAGACTTGTGGGTGGGACGAACGTCCGCTTTGCGCGCCAATAGCTGCCCTCCCCGCCTCGACGTCGGTAGTCGAGCCAATACGTTTCCGAACAGGACCGATCTGTCGCCTTGGCCCCAAAGACACTGGAATCGATTACGGCCGAACACAGCCGACGAGGAATCCCTTCTACCAGTTCGCACAAATCCACCGCGACGCGAACCCGCGAGCACCTGCGTCCCGCGAAAGTTCAGGCCTTGTGGTAGACGGTTTGCAGGCCATAGACCGGCGTCGGGATGCCCTCGTAGCGTGCCTTCAACTGCAGGGAAAGGAATTGCGAGTAATGGCGCGACTGATGCAGATTGCCGCCGTGGAACCACAGGCCTTCCTGCTGCGTCGGCTTCCACATGTTGCGCTGTTCGCCTTCCCATGGGCCGGGGTCCTTGGTCGTGTTCGAGCCGAGCCCCCAGACCTTGCCGACCTTGTCGGCCGTGTCCCGGCTGATGAGGTCGGCCACAAAGCCGTTCATCGAGCTGTAGCCGGTCGCATGGACGATTACATCGGCGGGCAGTTCCTTGCCATCGTCGACCCTGACGCCGTTAGGCGTGATTTCCTCGACCTGACCTGCGGCCAGCTTGACCTTGCCGTCGATGATGAGGTGCGAGGCGCCGACATCGATGTAATAGCCGGAGCCGCGCCGCAGATATTTCATGAACAGCCCGGAATCATCGTCGCCGAAATCGAGCCGGAAACCGGCTTTCGTTAGTTCCGCATAAAACTCGGCGTCGTCCTCGCGGATCTTGTCATAGACCGGCTTCTGGAACCCAGCCAGGATCTTGTAGGGCAGCGAGGCAAAAGTCAGATCAGCCTTCGCCGTGGTCATGCCGCCGCGGACGGCGCGCTCGGAATAGAGATCCGCTATCGATTCCATCAGCGAATCCGAGCGCACGACATGGGTGGTCGAGCGCTGCACCATGGTCACGTCGACGCCGGCCTCGTACAGGGCGGCGCAGATGTCATGCGCGGAATTGTTCGAGCCGATGACAACCACCTTTTTCCCTTTGTAGCGGTCGGCACCTGGATGACGCGAGGAATGGTGTTGCTCGCCCTTGAAAGTGTCAATGCCCCTGAATTGCGGCATGTTCGGCTTGGCCGACATACCGGTCGCAAACACCAGCTGCTTCGGCTTCAGCGTGATCTCCTTGCCATTGCGCTCGACGGTGACGATCCATTCTTTGCGGGCGTCGTCCCAGTCGGCGTGCTTGGCCGTGGTGCCAGTCCAGTAGTTCAGCTCCATGACCTTGGTGTACATCTCCAGCCAGTCGCCGATCTTGTCCTTGGGCGAAAATACTGGCCAGTTCTTCGGGAAATCGATGTACGGCAAATGATCGTACCAGACCGGGTCGTGCAGACAGAGCGACTTATAGCGGCTGCGCCAGGAATCGCCGGCACGGTCGTTCTTTTCGACGATGATGGTGGGTACGCCAAGCTGGCGCAACCGCGCTCCGAGCGCGATGCCGCCTTGGCCGCCGCCTATGATGAGCACATAGGGCTGGGTCTTGATGCCGAGCTGCTCGGTTTCCTCGTCGCGCAACTCCTTCCACGTTTTGGCACCGGGATTGACACCGTGCCGGGCGCCGAGCGGCCGGGTGAAGCCCGCCTTTTCCTCGTGACCTTTCAGCTCGACCATCGTCGTCAGAAGCGTCCAGATCTGGCCGTTCTGGAGGCGGACCAAGCCGTAGCCGCGCGCGACTTCGGTCTCGAACGAGATCCAGCACTCGGCTACGCCGCCGGCTTCAGTCGCGCTTTCCCCATCGGCGATTTTCCAATTGCGCGACTTTGTGTGCGCAAGGCAAGAGCTGAGCATCTCCCGGACCTGATCGCGGCCTTCGAGGGTCTTTATGTTCCAGGTGAAAGCAACGAGGTCGCGCCAGTAGCATTCCGAAGCGAACATCGCTACGGCGGCGTCGAGATCACCTGCCGCAAGAGCCGCTTCGAATTTGTCAAGAAAGACCTGGACGCGCGCGTTGAGCGTGGTGTCGAGCATGACTTCCTCCCGGCGGGTCGGTTTCAATCCTTCTGCAATTACCGAAACTACCTTATCCCAACTATCGAACGAATCCATACTTGCGACGCCCGATTTCCCGGGCAACCCCATTGTCGCGCGGTGCCCTTAATTACCGCTACGGAGATAGTATCTGCCTGCTTGTGTCCTGAGCAGATGGGCGGGCAGCCATGACCGCGTCGGCTATCGGTCGTTCACTGAACTTCTCTTGGCTGCTAACGCCTGCTTTGCGCCACAAGCAGCCATTCCATAACCGTTCATTCTGCGAATGGGCCCTCGCCAAGTGACCACGCTCCGCCAATGCAGCGTGCTGCAATCAATCAGTTGTCGAACGGCATTGCGCTCCCGAACCGGAGCTGCATCGTACAATGTCGTAGAAAATCGCGGAATATCGTAGCATTGGTGCCCAGGGAGGGAATCATACGCAACCACCGACACGACGAACCGCTCTGGCGTGAGCACTTGGCACGGTGGGCACGGTGGCGAAGTTCCCGCCATATCCCCTATCGCAGGGGCCCTGTTTGCTTTCGGAGGGCAGCCTGACGCAAGAAATGTGGCCGTTCGTGAACAATCCATCCCCGCGCAGCGGGGTAGGTCCAAATCCCGGACCTGCAACTATCTCAAGTTGCTATTTCAGGCGGTCGCTTAGCGTTGCCCTCCGAAGGAAGGCCACACGTTCGAATCGTATCGGGTCGAGCGATTGTAGAAGGGAAAACTGTCCCTTCACGAGGAATTTCCGGACGACGTCGCTTCTGTCATCCGACCGTTTCTTTTCGAGGATACAGGCCCTTACCCGGTTGTGTCCCTTCGCTGAGGCACCCATCTGGCCGCTCTCCGACCGCATCAGTCGGCGGGAATATACTGTCGTATATCGCGCGAGCCTCTCGGATTAAACGAATCCGCTCAAGCTCAGATTTTGGAATGAGTTGAATCACGTCGCCCATATGGGTTCCCACCTAGGTCTGCGTTTTGATGGTTTGAATCATATCAGGCTACTTCGGCGAGTTTATATGACCAGGTGTGGATGACGGGGTGGCGATTTACGTCGTCGATGCCGGCCATAATGCGCTCTTTGAGCTCATGTTTTGAGGTGACCCGGATGTGGCGCAAGACCGACCGGGCGAATTTGGAGAAGAAGCCCTCAATGAGATTGAGCCACGAACCATGCTTGGGCGTGAAGGTAAACTCGAAGCGTCCAGGCGGTCGAGCGTCGAGCCAGGCTCTTGTTTCTCTCGATATGTGCGCAGAATGATTATTAATCCCGCGCAAAGGTGGCGTGGACGCCGGGCTTGGGCGGCAAATCGGGTGCCGTCGTTGCGATGGCCTGGATTCCCGGCTTTTCGTCGTAGGAAACGATCGCCACTCGCTTGATGGCTTTGCGCGACTTGGCGGCGGCTCTCTTCAGAACCTGGACCTCGCGATAAACGCACAGAACCTCCGCCATCTTCTGCTCGAACTCGGCATCGCGACGTTCCAGATAGTAGCGCACCTTGTGCGGCTTGATTTCCTCCTGGCCGAGGATCTTGCACACCGTGCCTTGAACCAGCTTGGCGAGACATTCGTGCCCCACCGTCGGTCCGTGCTCGCGGGCGTGACGTGCCAAAAGCCGCGTCGTCCACAGTTCATGCGGATAGCCGTGCTCCTTGGCCTTGTCGCACGCCAGCGACACCAACCAGGCTTTGGCCTCCGGCGTGATGACCGGTTCTTTGCCCGGCCGTGGCCGATCCTCGATCGCCGCCAGCGGCCCATAGCCCAGCGCCCGCTCCACGCAGCGCTGAACCGTTTGATGGTGAACCCCAACTCTTTGCCCCACCGCACAGAACGAAGGATTCTCGCGATAGGCCAGCAGCATCTGCGCCCGCGATACCCGGCTCGCCGGCTCGGTTCGCGACCGCGAAAGAGCCGTCAATCTTTCAATCTCTCCGTCCGTCATTGCCAATTCGACTGCTCGCCGCCATCCTGCCATGATGCCGCTCCTCGTTTCGCCAACCGCAAAACAAGGAATCCATCATCAAACCATAGGTTCCATGATGCAGATTTCATGGAATCGATCGTCTAGCAGGGAATACGATCTGGTGCTCGTCGGGATTAGGGTGGCACCCATTAGCCGGCCGGTCATCAGGAGGCAGGGCATTCTTTTGGCAGCGGCAGCTGCTAACGTCTTTGATTGGTCGCTTCCAGCCGCCGTATTCGAACCGCGTCCGTTTCTTCGGTTGATGGCTGCGTCCGCGGTGCGGATCGCGCCAGCCACCCATCGGGATCAAGCATAAGTCGTTAAGCCATCCCCGACAAAATCAGGGAGCGATGGCCTAACTCTACTCAACCTGTGCTACACGCGAATATGCAGGGCATTTCAGCGAGCACACATGAAGCATGTCTCTTTCAAGGGCGTCGCCATCGGCAACGTCGTCGACATCGTCGCGTCGAATATTGTGGCGGTGC
>WNGR01002435.1_pt1 | contig 20431 bp, 21 predicted proteins | sample 5407581 | NCBI WGS metagenome assembly WNGR01 (sample SAMN13153383, study PRJNA577476) | soil metagenome | isolation source: 80 cm soil or saprolite under Garry oak tree replicate 2 | place: USA:California | collected 2016-06-15 | reverse complement strand
CGCTACGCTGAACACATCCACGAACACATCCACGAGGCCGATTACCGCGACAAGCTGGAAGAATTCCTGGTCACCCAAACCTGTCCCGACTGCGCCGGCACGCGCCTGCGTCCTGAAAGCCGGGTCGTGACCGTCAACGGGCAGACCATCATCGCTGTCTCGCTCCTGCCGCTCGGCGATCTCGGCGCCTGGCTGGGCGGTCTCCCCGCCGTTCTCAGCCCTGATGAAATGATCATCGCCGAACCTATCCTGGTCGATCTGAGCGAGGGCATCGCGCGGCTGGTCGAAGTCGGCGCCGGTTACCTGACCCTGGAACGCTCTTCGCCGACCCTCTCAGCCGGTGAGGCCCAGCGTCTACGCCTGGCATCTTTGCTCGGCTCGGGGTTGAGCGGCGTTCTTTACGTTCTCGACGAGCCGACCATCGGGCTGCACCATCGCGACACCCACCGCCTGATCAACGTCTTGCGCCGCTTGCGCGATCTTGGCAACACTGTCCTCGTCATCGAACACGACCTGGAAATGATCGCCGCCGCAGATTACGTGGTCGACTTCGGCCCAGGCGCCGGTAAGCACGGTGGACAGGTGGTCGCTGCCGGTACACCGGCTGAAGTTGCAGGGCAACCCGGGTCGCTCACCGGAGATTACCTGGCCAGGCGGGCATCCATCCCTGTCCCGCAGCGCCGCCGCGCGCCAAACGGCAAAGCCATTACCATCCACGGCGCTCGCCAGAACAACCTCCAGAACGTCACCGTGCGCCTACCGCTGGGCTTGCTGGTCGCTGTGACGGGTGTATCCGGGTCCGGAAAATCCTCGCTGGTATTCGACATCCTCGACCGCGCCATCCGCCAGCGCCTGTATGGTTCTAGCGACGCCCCCGGTGAACACGACGCTATCGAAGGCTACGAATATCTCGATAAGATCATCACCATCGACCAGGAACACATCGGGCGCATCCCGCGCTCGAACGCCGCGACCTATTCTGAGACGTTTACCCCGATCCGCGAAGCATTTGCAGCTACTCCTGAAGCTCGCCGCCGTGGGTTATCCGCCCGGCACTTCTCGTTCAACGTCCCGGGTGGGCGCTGCGAGCGCTGCGAAGGCACCGGCGTCCTGACCGTCAAAATGCAGCTCCTGCCTGACGTGGAAGTGCGCTGCCCGGCCTGTCACGGACGCCGCTTCACCCGCGAGACGCTCGCAGTGCGTTACCGTGATCATGACATTTCCCAGGTACTCGATCTGACCATCGAAGAAGCCCTGGCGCTGTTCAAGGATGTTCCCGCCGCCCTCTCCCGCCTTCAGGTGCTCTCCGACGTCGGCCTGGGCTATCTCCAGCTCGGGCAACCCGCCACCACGCTTTCAGGCGGCGAAGCCCAGCGCGTCAAGCTGGCGAAGGAACTGGGCCGCCGTGTCAGCGGTCGCACGCTGTATTTACTCGACGAACCGACCACCGGCCTGCACCTGGCCGATACCGCCCGTTTGCTGGGGGTGCTCCAGCGCCTCGTGGATGCAGGCAACACCGTGCTGGTCGTAGAACATAACCTGGAATTGGTCAAGGCAGCCGATTGGGTCATCGACCTTGGACCGGAAGGCGGTGCAGCGGGCGGCAAACTGATCGCTCAGGGAACTCCCGAACAGATCGCCCAAGCCCCCGGTTCGTACACCGGCCAGAGCTTGAGGGAAATAGTGTAGTTTTCAGAAATCTCGTGCCCTCTTGGCGGTACGCGGCGCAGTGACCAAGCGCTGCCACTGTTCCAGAAAGAACAAGGTCGCCAAATGACGTTTGCCAGCCCGGCGAGGATTGTAATGGGCGGCTGGGTGGGCTCCCAAGATGTCATGCACTATGGTGAACATGCGCCAGTCAAAATAAGCCGCATCGGCATAGACCGTTTGGACGCTCAACCGAAACAGCAGCGCCGCTACCAGGACAATGAACCAACCGACTTGGGAATCATGCGGATGGGTTGGGGTCAGCAGCACAAAGATCGGCAAATTGGACTGGCCACACAACACCATGTGCCCTTTATAGCCAAACATGGCAGGTTTGCCCTTGTATTTTTGCCACCGCGTGCCCGGATCGGCCTCCCGCCAGGCTGGTAACAGACTGAATAGTTATATGGTAGAGTAGTTGGAACAACTCCATGAGCTTAAAAATCCTCCTCCTGCTAGGACATATTGCCCTAGATCAGAGAGCATGGATAGGAGATATAATCTCAGGGAATTTAGGGCCAAAGTCCCATCACAAAACGGCTCCCCTCAAGTATGCTATGAGCAGATCAAGATTTGCTCTGCTGTCCCGTCGGCAGCAGTATCACATGCAGGAATTTCCTGCAAGGAGGTTATGAAAGATGTCATCTTCAACATTGTACAAGCTACTGATCTCGGCGGAAGCAAGTAAAGTATGCTAGAATAGGAGGCATGGGAGCACCAAAGAAAGCCGATTGGCGAGAAGAGCGGCGCAAACGCGCCTGGAAGCTGAAAGAAGCCGGGTGGAGACAAAAAGACATCGCAGCCGCCCTGGGGGTGAGCGAAGGAGCGGTGAGTCAATGGCTCAAACGAGGGCGAGCAGGAGGTCTCGAAGCCCTCAACGCGCATCCCCCCAAGGGAGTGCAGCCGCGATTGAGCCCGGAGCAAAAAGTGCAGATCCCGGCATTGTTAGCAAAGGGGGCGGAAGCCTATGGCTTTCGCGGAGAGGTGTGGACCGCCAGCCGGGTGGCAGTCGTGATCGAGCGCACCTTCGGGGTACATTATCATCGCGATCACGTCGGGCGGCTGTTGCGCGAGGCGGGTTGGAGTCGGCAACAGCCCATCGAGCGAGCCACCCAGCGCAAGGAAGCCGCCATCAAGCAGTGGGCGGAGCAGCGTTGGCCCGCCATTAAAAAAAAGCCGAGCAGGACAACGCCACGATCCTCTGGGTAGATGAAGCCGGGTTCTATCTGCTGCCAATGGCCGTGCGCACCTGGGCGCCACGCGGGCAGACGCCCGTGCTGCGGGTGCCGTTGACCCGTGACCATCTCTCGGCCATCAGCGGCATCACCTTTGATGGGCGCTTGTTCATGCAAGTGCGTCCTACCTCGTATGATGCCGCAAGGGTGGTCGGTTTTCTGCGCGTGCTCTTACGCAAGATGGCCTAGTACCAACGTTGCTGTCATGAGCCGCCGTTTGAGGCTAAAAGACGCATTTCGTTTTTCTCATAAACACATCAAATATGCTGGAAACAAGACATTGATTAATGAGACGACTTGTTGAGACATGTCTTTAGCTGTAGCTTGGTTTATCAAGTTAACTTACTTGCTCAGTTTTTAATAACGCTGATTGACTGAGACACACCCGATGATACCTGGTGACAGCAACGTTGCTACTACCCCTAGTTAGGCAACATTCGAGGTGGCATATGTTCTTACTTTGGTAAGCTGTCTCCAGGAAAACTGCTACATGGATGAACTTCAAAGGTAAAAATACCTGCTTTTACACCAGGATCATCATCATAAATTTTTTTTGTTTCTTCAGGACTGGCATTAAAAATGCCTACGCCGCTTACATCACTCTCATCTCTAATCGCACAGACGATAGACAGTAAACCTTCCGCGCGAAGCTGGAAATTTCTTTTACCATGCTCCCAGACTATTTTTTCCATGCTAGGCTCTTTGAATTTTTCTGTTTTATGTAAAATTATCACAGAGTAGCTTTTTGCTTTAGATCGCAGCTCCGTCATCTGCTCATCGGTAATTGTTATCATATGGGTATCCTCCAAGCAAGAAGTTTTTTACTTTCCTCATGCTGAATTATAGCAGATGCGAGGTGGTCCTTGCTGCGGCGCTGGTACTACCACCTGATATGGTTTGATAACATCAACGTTTTTTGTTCCAAAACTACGGGAAGGCCGCATAGTCAAAAATTGCCAATTTTAATCCAATGAGGTCATTCTCTCCAAATGTGTGTTCTTTACCCAATAGTATTCTCAATAGACTCCGGCACTGGTTTGTTCATCGCCTTGAGATAGATGGTAGCCTTGCCAAAGAAAATCAAGATCGCTTCTCCATAGTGATCGACTTCCCGTTCAACTGTCGAGTTAAATCCGCCTCGATCAACACGCTTGGTCAAATCTTCCTTCGAGAAAGCAGAGATCGTCTCTAGCATCTCATCGTCCAGTGCTTGAAACCATGTCTTGAGACGAGTGATATCGCTCTCCAACCCTGCTTCCGTGTTGTGATAGGACCAATCTTGCACACCGGTTTTCAACGACTGAATGTACGAATACTCGAGGTCTCCCATCCGACGCACCAGCACACCCAACGTCATATTCTGTCCGCCAGGGCTAAATGACAGATCAGCATTGCTGAGGATGTCTAGTAATTGCGAGCGCATTCCCCGCACTTCCTCAAGCCACGGCCATCTCTCTTGTATGAAACGTTTCATATGCTTTTCTTTCGTAGAGAGTACTCTTGCTTGACTCATATCTCCCACAAACCTTAGCTATCATAGTATGGATAGTTACCGTTATTTGTCAACTGTCAGAAACCATGTTGGGTAAATTTGGGCAGATAAATAGTCCAACGGCGGCTGGTGACAGCACCGTTGGTACTACCCCTACTCGCTTTAGTTCCTTAGCGCGAGATCAGTAAGTGCAGGAGCTTTAATGATCGGTGGCCTGCTCGCTGCCATAGGTTCGCTCCTGGAAGCTTTCGTGACTGATCCTCTCAGCCCTCTTTGGCTGCTCGTGGTTGTCCCTCTCTTCATCGGAGCCCTGTTCGTTCTCGTGGGTCTGCCAGCCCTTCTTGCCAGGCAGATAGCGAAAATGGGGACGCTCGGACTCATTGGCTTTGGGATGCTCTTTGTTGGTCAAGCTATCCTCGGCATAGGTGGTGGGGTAGTTGATATTGTCGCACTTCCCTGGCTTGCCACAGGTGGGCCTCACCTGCTCAATAGCACGCCACCGTCGGCAGGCATCGTCTACTTTCTGGCAGGGATCCTCCTTCTTCTGCTGGGTTCCATCGTGTTCGGCATTGCGACTATCCGGGCTGGCATCCTGCCACGCGGTCCCGTTGTCCTGCTGCTGGTGAGTCTTGCACTCAATTTTCTGAAGGCAATCCCCTACCTGGGCAGCCTTTCTCTGGTGGTGTTCTACGTTGCATTCGTCTGGTTTGGATACGCGCTTGTTTCGCCCTCTCGCACTGTCCGGGAGACACAACCAGCACCTGTGCCTGATAGGGCCGAAGTGCGAGCGTGAGTGCATGCGAGCCTGCAGCCATGAGAGCTGAAATCATGCAGGAGCGCGGCTACCCAATGCTGCACTTCCTGCTTCTGCTCGAAGCCAGGTGTCTTTCCTGGACAGCTATACAGATGAACCAGGATCATGTAGAATAGCAGAGAAGACCCAATGAGCGAGTAGAAGGCCACCACGCGTTCATCCAGGCACCGGGGTAAGGAGAACACTATGAGGTTGCGTCGTACATCTACAAGGTCCTCAGTCCTTCCTTCCAGGCAAAGCGGAGCAAGTCCTGACCTGCACGGTCATTGGCTCGCTCTTGCACGCCTTGGCTGGGTGGCAGTGACGCTGCTCGCTCTCACCCTCTTTATTGCCAGCCTCCCACCGTACTTTGCCTATCTGCAGAGGCTCAATGTTTCGGGCGTGTCTAGCCAATTCAGTCCCGCCGACCAGCTCACGCCTGTCGGCCTGCACGCATTGCAAATGCTGGGTCTTTCGCTTGCCTTCTATGCCTGGTATCAGATTCTCCTCAGAATCATCTTGCTGCTCGTCTTCACCATAGCCGGAGGCGTCATCTTCTGGAAGACGTGGGGACCATCCACCAATCGTGTGGCACTGCTCGCTTCATTTTATCTGGTCCTATTTCCGACCACCTTTAACCATACCAACTTGAGTCTGTTCCTTCCATCCTGGACCGTGCTAGACCAAAGTATCTTTTTGCTTGGAAGTATCTGCTTTGGCCTTTCTCAAGTCTATTACACTATTCAACGGCATGTCAAGGGAAAAAACAGTTGAACGAACCGCTGTTTGAAGACCCATCTATACCTGTCCCCCAGACAGGATGCCCAGGCCCCGAATAAGGAAGGGCTTGCTCACCCCATGCGCAGATCAGACAGGGGCTTCCGCAAGCCCGTTGGGTGAGCCCTTTGGTAGAGAAAGATGTAAGCGCAGCTTGCAGAATCGCTCGTCGTCGTGCTTCTCTTGCTATCGGACGATATGAAGGACTCTCCTCCATACTGGAACTCCTTGTGAGCACGTTGTGTTCTCATCACAGTACATCTGTCCATGATGGTTGTCTTGTGCCTGTCCATCATCGTATCATAGACTTGACCAGAATAATATTCGGTACAACTCCATGAAGTGGTGGAGGCTTAGTGAACTGAGCGTGATTTTCATGGTTTTTCACCCTTGGCCACCGTTTAATGTGGCTGTACCTAATATTCTAAAATTGAATTTTATTTCAACGTATACAGTTCTTGGCACTTTCCACGTAAGCCAGCCCTGGATTAGGAGAGAGAGCATGGACACGACAACACAGTATATAGAAAAGCACGAGGCTCAGCGCGTTTCACGGAGGAACAAACCCGTTGGGCCACATTATAAGTGGATTGCTCTTACCAATACGACCATGGGTGTCTTGATGGCAAGTATTGATATAAGCATTGTCTTGATCTCTTTGCCAACCATATTCAAAGGGATCCAGATTGATCCGCTTGCTCCGGGGGAAACGAATTACTTCCTCTGGATCCTTCTGGGGTATATGGTTGTGACGGCAACACTGCTGGTCACCTTTGGGCGTATTTCTGATATGTTTGGACGTGTCAGACTCTACAATCTGGGGTTCGCCATCTTCGCGGTCGGCAGTACTTTACTCTGGCTGACGCCAAGTACAGGCAACGCTGGAGCATTAGAACTGATTCTCTTTCGGTTTGTTCAGGGTATTGGAGCAGGATTTCTCTTTGCCAACAGCGCAGCCATTCTCACTGATGCCTTCCCAGCACATCAGCGCGGTCTTGCCCTGGGCATTAACCAGATTGCCGCCGTTCTTGGCTCTGTCATTGGCTTGATCCTGGGAGGCATTCTGTCATACTACAGTTGGCGACTGGTCTTTCTCGTCAGCGTCCCTGTGGGGATCGTAGGAACGATTTGGGCCTACATGATGCTTCGTGAGATTGCTACTATTCGCAAACATCAACAGATCGACTGGGCTGGCAATATCACCTTTGCGGCTGGCGCAACTATTCTCTTGCTTGGCATTACCTATGGAATCGAGCCATATGGTGGTGCGCCAATAGGGTGGGGAAACCCACTGGTGCTTGGAGCACTTGTCTTGGGTGTCATCCTGTTGGCGGCATTCATCTGGATTGAGCTACATGTCCAAGACCCTATGTTCCGCCTGGGACTGTTTCGGATCCGTATGTTTGCCGCTGGCAATGCCAGTAGCTTCCTGGCCAGTATTGCGCGTGGTGGTTTGCAGTTTATGCTCGTCATCTGGTTGCAAGGTATCTGGCTCCCGCTCCATGGCTACAACTATGATGTAGCCCCATTGTGGGCAGGCATTTACATGATACCGCTCATGATTGGCTTCCTGCTGATGGGTCCGTTGAGCGGATGGCTCTCAGATCATTTTGGGGCTCGCTTCTTCTCAACCATTGGGATGCTCATTCAAGCCTTCGGTTTTTTCTTGCTGACGGTCTTACCTCTGAACTTTCCCTATATCTGGTTCGCACTGATCCTCTTCATACTGGGTCTTGGGCAGGGAATGTTCTCCTCACCAAATACCTCATCCATTATGGGGAGCGTTCCCCCGGAACAACGTGGAGTCGCGTCTGGTATGCGTGCGACATTCCAGAACTCCGGTTCAATCGTGAGCATCGGCGTCTTCTTCAGCCTCATCACGGCAGGCTTGGCAGCATCCCTGCCTGCAACGCTCTCCAGTGGTCTCACAAGCGCGGGGGTCCCGACAGCAGTAGCGGACAAGATTGCGCATCTCCCACCAACGTCAGCACTCTTCGCGGCCTTCCTGGGCTATAATCCGATGGCCACGCTGGTGCCTGCCAACGTACTGCAAGCCCTACCTGCAGCAAGACGGGCCGCGCTCCTCGGTCATAGCTTCTTTCCGAACCTCATCTCGCCCCCCTTTCAGCTTGGCCTCCATAGCGTCTTCTACCTTTCCACCGCTATGTGTCTGATAGCTGCGCTGGCATCCCTGTTCCGAGGAAAGCAGCAGCGTGCCCTATAACAAGCAGAAGCTGAGCGTCTGTGGGTATGGCTGCTGGAAAGCCTGCTGCCACACGGGATGCTAATACGGAAAGAACTTGGTGATTCTTGCTTCATGAAACACTCATAGAGCTAGCAGTGAGAACGTTTCACCTAATGAAGTTCTTTCCGTAAGGCCTCTTAAGGTCGTAGCCGATCCAGTGGTTGTCTAATGGATGCTTTCATGCTTTTTCGGTCGATCGTGGGTCCATTGGCGAAGGTCCAGAAACGCATAAAGGTATATGAGATAATGGTGCCTGCGATTACTGCCACAAGTTTTGATGCGTTGCCCCATAACGTGACGTTGGTAATCACTGGCTGTAAGGTCTTTCCTGCTAGCCATATCAGACCATTACTATAAAGGACTTCGAGAAACAGGCTTATGACAAAGCGTACCACCTCTCTCCGTGTCGTTCTCTGCTTGCGCCGAAACGTCCAGTACTTGTTCAAGAAAAAACTACTCAACGCGCCGCTAGTATAGGCAATGGAATTGTATGCCACCAGGACCAGCACATTGTTCGTGGGAAAGCACCACAGAAGGACATTGAGGGTCAACAAATCAACAAGTGTGTTTGCTCCACCCACCAGGCAGTAACGAAAGAACTGCCAGAATGTGCGGCTCCACACCTGTGATCGACGGACGTCAGCATCTTGTGCCTTATTGGATGACTCTCCCGCTGTCTGTATTCCTTTCGTCTCTTTCGTCTGTATCAAAGACAACTACAACTCCTCTCGATATCTTTTATTACCTTGCAGTTAATCATCAATATTTGTCGGAGCCAGACCACTATAATTTTATACGTTTCGTTATCAATCTTGCCAATATTCCTCCCGAGTAGTTACGGAGGCGCAGCACCGCCAGTGCGATTTTTGGCAATGCAAGCGTTGTGTTGACAATAAGATAACGACTCTCCCAGTGTGGGTGAAATTTCTGTTTGAAATTGAAGAGCGTACGGCGAGTCTCTAGCAGGTGAAGACGATCTATAGCAAAACTGGTAAGCTGCTGTTGACGAGGAGTCATCTCCTGCTTGGCATCAGCCATTGCCACCATACCTAAACTGACTATCTGTGCTCCGCAAGACTGGAAGCGCTCGATGGCACGCACAAGTAACAGTTCAATCACTCCGGGTGGTGCATCTGGAGCCCTACGCATCAAATCGAGAGACCATCCCCAATCCTGAACTTTAGATTGGTTACCGATAGCAGTCGCTTCAAGCGTCGAAACACCGTAGATGGGTGTAAAGGTAACAAATGCGCAAGCTTTGCCTGAATTCGTCGTTGCAACTTCGGTCACGAAGCGTGGAACGACTGGATGAAACTTGTTTGATGGTGTGGAGATGTTGGCAACCATATCAGCCCGCTCAGCAATATTCGTCAACTCATCAAGTCTGCTCATACTGAAGCCCATCTCTTCTAACGTGTGCTTGCCAGCTTTGCGCTCCAACCAGGCACTTGAGACTTGCTCTAGTTGCCGCATCACTTCTGCGGGAGGTATACCTTCGTAGCAATGGATGACTACCCCTTCGCGCTCGGCGCGTCGACTACTGGTACGTACATTTGCCATAGCTGAGCCACTCAGCGTAAAGGTTTGGGGATGTATTATCGCTTCCTCACCCATTTTGAATGCATGCAATTTGAGGGCGCGATATGTGGCCAGATGTTCAGGCTGTGCTTGATACAGAGCCACTCGCCACTTATGAAGTGCGCAAAAATCAAGGAAGCTACAAGTCACATACTCAAATGCCTCTGGTGGGCACACCGGGTCACCAAGCACAACTGCGACATTGTTCACCAGTCGATAGTTCACCAACCCTTCTCCATCAGGTGCCAGGAAATGTAAATTTTCAGGAGACAAACCAAAGAATGCAAGAGAATGATTGCCATAGTAGCGGATCAATTCTGCCTCTGTACAGGCAGGTTGTTCCATTGAATAGGTGTCTGCAATCTTTTGTTGTATTTTGATCATGCAAAGAGTTCCATTTCAGTAAAAAAGTGTCAAGAGCTGGGCACTGCTGCACTGCTACGGCGAACAGGGATCCAAACCCTCGTGTATTATCAATGTGTCGTGGCGCAATCATATAATTGATTCGCAAAACCACGGCCAAATCCGCCACCAGTTCCGGAACTGGTCGAGGAAGATTGCCACAACTTTGTCGGAACTGTAGTGCAGTGTTGCGTCACCCAGGTCGTGAGAGCGCCCTGTTGACCGAATCCGCCAAATCCGCTAGGCCCGTTTTGCAGGCGATTTCTGAACTGCTGAGGGATCTGGTCAAGAATCTGCGGCGGTAGTTGCCTCAGGTTGAACGAGGGCAGCAGGAAGAAGCGCACTATTCCCTGCGCGACCAGGGATGCCAACTGGTTGGTCGTTAGAATGGGATCACTACCAGAGAAGCCTCCCATGGCCATCACGGGCTTGTTCGTTGCGAGAATGAGGCTGTCAGCCGTCATTGAGTTGGGCGTGGCGACCAGAAATTTCGCATTGCCCTGGTTGGCCTCCAGGTAGCGCAACAATGCGGCGTTCGAGTTGGTAGTATTATCTCGCCCGCCCCCAAAGTTGCCACCGAAGCCATCCCCCTGAGTTGGTCCCGCCACCAGGGTATCCGCTTGCGTGCTCTGGAAGATGGGGACGAGTGCCCACACCGTTGGAGCAACCAGCAGGGCCAGTACCACAGCGCCGAGTGCTGGCAAAAGGAAGCGGACACTTGGGGCTTTAACACGCATACGTGGTGCGATGCGGGCACTTATGAACGCTCCCACTGCAATGATAGATGGGACGACCAAGAGCGGGATCATCCACTGGCCCCATGTGGGATAACTGCTGAGAATGTGTACTTGCTCAGCCACAGTGGCGACGAGCGCAAGCGGCAGCAGCCAGCCTCTCCAACCATTACGCCGATAGTCTTGCCACATCGTCACGAGACCTATGCCGAAGAGTGCCGCAATGGCTGGGGCCATCTCCGTCATGTAGTACTGGTGGAAGAAACCCGCCACGCTAAAGAAGGTGCCCATGGTGAGCAGCCACATGCCCCAGAACACCATCGACTGTTGCTTCCGGTCGCTTTGGAAGCGCGGTCTCCGTTGCCAGGCGACCGCAAGGATACCCAAGAGTGCCATTGGCAAGAGCCAGACGATCTGTCCTCCTAGCGGCTCATTGAAGAGGCGTAACGGGCTAGGGTTCCCGATATCAAAGAGTCCGCCAAATCCTCCCTGTGGTTGCTGTCGCCCTCCTGCATTCCTCCCAGGGTTGGGCGTTCCACCATTTCCATTCGTAGGGGGAGTTCCAGGAGGGGATGAAGTTCCATTTCCGTTAGTGCTACCAGGACGAGTAGTGCCGTTTGTGGGAGTGTTTGCACGGGGGCCGCCTCCTCCGAATCCTCCCCCAAATCGCCCAAGGAGACGCTCAATGCCATTGTAGCCAAGGGCCAGGCTGAGTTCAGAATTATCCTGCGTGGAATCAACATAGGGTCGTTGCGAAGCCGGGGTGAGGTCCACCGCTGCTATCCAGGAGAACGAGACGACCAGGAGTACCAACCCTGCTAGAGCCAGGTGTCCGATGCGCTTCCATATACTCTTGGGAGCAGCGAGCAGGTAAAGTAGTCCGTAGGCAGGTACGACCAGGTAGGCCTCGAGCATCTTGATGTTGAAGCCAATGCCAACGATTACGGCAGACAGCAAGAGCCAGCGCAAGCGTCCAGTCTCAGCTGCACGCATGACTGCCCAGGCACCTATGAGCAGGGTCAGGGCCAGGGTACTATCAATCGTAATATTGCGATTGGTCACGATGCTGATGGGGCTCAAGGCCAGGGCGAGAGCTGCTAGCAAACCAGCTGTGACCCCAAAGTGTCGGCGTACCAGATAATAGAGCAGGATCACTGACAGCACACCGGCCAGTGCTTGGGGCAACAGTATGCTAAAGGGCGTAAAGCCGAAGAGCTTGGCACTGGCTACCTGGAACCAGAAGCCCACAGGAGGTTTATCGATCGTCACGAAGCCACCTGGATCATAGGAGGCAAAAAAGAAATTATCCCAGTTGTCCATCATGCTTCTAACTGCGGGAGGGTAGTAAGAGCCGAAGCCGTTCTTTCCCAACTGGAAGAAGTTCATGAAGACAGAGATGAGAGTGATTCCTACCAGTGCTAGTTGATGCCAGGCCGGAAAGTGCTTCTGTACCCGTTGTTCTATTGGGTATTCAGGCTCGGCCTGAGTGATTGTCGTTGTCGTATCAGCCATAAATTGTATTCTCCTTACGTTTTTGTCGCTTGGGTGTTCCTATCTTTGAGAAAGGACACCTGCTGAAATGCATCCTCGATAATATCTTTATTGTTTTTGTTGCCAGTGATTTTACCCTCCCAGGGTAGCATACGTCGAGTATATTGATTTTTCATTGGAAAAACATGAGAACATGAGAACTTTCTCATGTATGCGTTCCAATTTATCTCCAAGGGGCTTGACAGAATGGCAAGATACTACTACTCTTATGCTTATTCTTAATGGAAGGAGATCTCCTTCCACATATTTCTTTCCCATCATAGCGAACATATTAAGGGGAATCGTTATTTATTTTCTCAGGGAGGTGGCAAGCAAGCAATGAAACCGCCGCGTTTTCAGTACTGTGCGCCAGCTATTTTGGATGAGGCTCTGGCTTTATTGGAGCAACAAGGAGACGAAGCCAAGGTTCTGGCTGGCGGTCAAAGCCTCATACCATTGCTCAACATGCGTCTGGCCGGGCCAGCATACCTTGTAGACATCAACCACATTTCTGAGTTGCACTATGTTGAGCTGGAAGATGGCTATCTGGCTGTGGGGGCAACCGCTCGTCAACAGCAAATCGAACGTTCAACCCTGGTACAAGCACAACATCCTCTTCTTAGAGAGGCGGTACAGCACATTGGGCATATGCAAATACGTAACCGTGGAACCATCGTTGGCAGTATCGCTCATGCCGACCCTGCTGCCGAACTGCCAGCCCTCCTGACTTGTCTGAATGGCGAAGTTGTTGTACAGAGCGTTCATGGCGAGCGCGTAATCAAGGCGGAAGAATTTTTTACTGGCTATCTTTCCACTGCTTTAGGGCCAGGGGAGATGCTGATCGAGGCTCGCTTTCCCTGGATATCCCCTCAATCAGGTTGGGCCTTTATGGAGTTCGCCCGTCGCTCCGGCGATTATGCACTGGTAGGAGCGGCTGCCGTCGTTACTCCCTCACTAGACGACCGCTGTCTATCCGCTCATCTGGCCTTCCTGGGTATTGCTGGTGTGCCTGTACGGGTGCGAGAGGTAGAAAATATACTGGTCGGCTCCACCTTAGATGACCAGACCCTCGAGGCAGCGGCAGAGATAGCACGTACCATGGTAAGCGATGATATGAACGATGTTCACGCTACTGTTGCGTATCGTCGCGCACTCACTGCCGAATTGACGAAACGAGTATTAAAGGCCGCCTGGGCACGGCGCAAGCAGTAATAGAAAGAACAGGTACCATGCAAGAAGTTCCCCCCGCTTTTACTGAGGAAAGCCACATCGCTCTTACTGTCAACGGTCATCATTATGAAGAACAGGTACCCGTACGTCTGCTGCTCTCAGATTTCCTGCGTCATCAGTTACACCTGACCGGCACGCATGTTGGTTGTGAGCATGGCGTCTGTGGTTGTTGTACCGTCCTCGTGAACGGTGAAGCGGTACGCTCCTGCCTGATGTTGGCCGTACAGGCCGATGGTATGGCCATTACGACCATTGAAGGATTGGCAGGTACACAGAGCGAACTCCATCCTATTCAACAAGCCTTTCAGGAGAAACATGGCTTACAATGTGGTTTCTGTACCCCTGGTATCATTATGTCGGTTCATGCCATCCTGCATGAACATGCTGATCTTACCGAAGAGGAGATTCGTCATCAGCTTTCTGGTAACCTCTGCCGTTGTACTGGCTACCAAAATATCGTTGAGGCCGTCAAACTTGCTGGCGAACGTTTGCGCGAATTCCAGAAGGAGGTAAGTTAATGACCACACGCTGGTTTGGTACGCCTGTGCAACGCATCGAAGATCCCCGCTTGCTGCGCGGCAAAGGCACCTATGTCGATGATATCGATCTGCCCGATATGTTGCATGCCGCGGTCTTGCGTAGTCCCTATGCACATGCACGTATCGTACATATTGATACGTGTGCCGCTTGTAAACTGCCTGGCGTCCATCTCGTGCTTACAGCAGCCGATCTTGGAGAGACCCTTGAACCCTCACCGCTCCTTATACCCCATTCCGCCTTGACACAACCACGTACTCAACTGCCCCTTGCGCTTCACGAAGTGCGCTATGTAGGTGAAGCCGTCGCTTTTGTCGTAGCCGATGATCGCTATATTGCGGAGGATGCGCTGGAACTGATTGATGTGAGCTATGAGCCTTTGCCCGTTGTGCATAACCTTGAGGTAGCTGTTGCGGAAGATGCGCCGCTCGTACACGCCGACGTTCCTGGCAATGTTGCAGCCCATCTCATCCAAGCGGTCGGTGACCCTGAGAGTATCTTTGCTCACGCTCCCCATGTTGTGCATGAGACACTGACCATGGAGCGTGGTGCAGCGATGCCTATGGAGGGCCGCGGCGTGGTGGCACGTTGGGAAGCCTACGAGGGCATGTTGACCTGCTGGATATCAACGCAGGGGCCCATTCCTCTACGCAATGGTCTGGCCGCTATTTTTCATCTCCCTGAACATAAAGTGCGTGTTATTGCTCCTGATGTTGGGGGGGGCTTTGGTACGAAAATCATGCTCTTCTATCCCGAAGAAATCTTAACTCCCTTTGCCGCTATGCAACTTGGCAAGCCCGTCAAGTGGATCGAGGATAGGCGTGAAAATTTCATTTCCTCGAATCAAGAGCGTGGTCAGACTCACGAAGTCGACTATGCCTTCGACGATCAGGGTGTTCTGCTGGCTGTGCGTGACACCTTCTTGCACGATGCAGGAGCCTATACGCCCTATGGGATCGTCGTGCCGATCATTACGGCCTGTTCCTTACCGGGACCCTACCGACTGAGGAATTACTATAGCGAATTCACTGTTGTGTATACCAACAAGGTACCCGTCAGTCCCTACCGTGGAGCGGGCCGACCACACGCCGTCTTTGTCATGGAACGCATCATGGATCGTATTGCACGGGAATTGCATCTGGATCGTTGCGAGGTACGCTCACGCAATTTTATTCAGCCTGATGAGTTTCCCTGGGATGTGGGGCTGGTCTATCAGGATGGCGGCCCAACAAAATATGATAGTGGTGATTACCAGGCTGGCCTTGATAAGCTCAAAGCTCTGCTGGATTACGATAACTTTCCTCAGATGCAGGCGGAGGCTCGCCAACAGGGGCGATACCTTGGGATCGGTGTTGGTTATTATGTTGAAGGTACATCGATTGGTCCCTACGAAGGTGCGAATGTATGTGTCGAGTCGGATGGACGTGTTTTCGCTAGCACTGGCGTTACCTCTCAAGGGCAGGCCCATGCCACTACGTTTGCTCAGATTGTTGCCGACCAACTGGGCATACACCCCCAGGATGTTCTGCTGACCGAGGGAGATTCGCAGGCGTTCCATTGGGGTGTTGGTACGTTTGCAAGCCGGGCGGCTACCGTGGCTGGTTCCGCTATGCATCTGGCTGCGGCTAAAGTGCGCGAGAAGGCCAAACAAATTGCCGCCGATCTCTTTGAAGCCTCACCTGACGATATTGAACTGGCCGATGGGAAAGTCTTTGTCAGAGATGCTCCTCATCGTGCGCTTACACTTGGTCAGGTGGCTATAGCATCCAATCCTTTGCGCTACTCCTATGGAGAGAATGCACGGAAGCTGATGTCGATGAAGCTAGCTGGCCCTCGTCCAGGGCCAGCCCTTCAGGAGAAATATGGTGCGCCCGGTTTAGAAGCTACCGAGTTTTATAGTCCACCTCATGCCAGTTTTGCCAGCGGTGTGCATGGAGCCATTATCGAGGTAGACCCCCGTGCCGGCATGGTTTCATTCCTCAAATACGTGGCCGTACATGATTGTGGACGAGTGATCAACCCCGTCGTTGTCGAGGGTCAGGTACATGGTGGTGTCGCTCAAGGTGTGGGTGGAGCTTTTTTTGAGCGGCTTGTGTACAATGAAGATGGTCAGCTCATTAATGCCAGCTTTATGGATTACCTGTTGCCAACTGCCGCAGAAGTTCCACCTATTATCGTTGGACATATTGAAACCCCTTCGCCACTCAGCCCGCTGGGTATGAAAGGGGCCGGTGAAGCTGGCGTTATCCCTGTACCTGCACTCTTTGCTTCTGCGATTGACGATGCACTCGCGCCATTTGGAGTGCGGGTGCATGAGATGCCCTTGCACCCATGCCGGGTGTACGAGCTGCTGCAGGAAGCGCAAAACAGGTAGTAGTACGAGCAGGTATCACAAATGTAGGTAGGCATCTCTCTAGCAAAAGTGCTTATGTACGATACGGTTTTATCCGATAATTGAGATAGGGAGAGAACTCTCTCTATCCAACTAGCCAAAGATACTATTGATTAGACATGCACTTAGGAATATGCGATACTCACCAAAATGACTCAGCCTATTCTTATTGGAGGGTTTTCTATGTCCTCATACTATCCGCCCTTTGGTAATGGGTCTGCTCCCTCATGCCATCGTTGTGGGCGACCGCTCTCTCCGAATGAAGCACAGTGCAGCAACTGTGGCTACTACAATCCTAATGGCTTTGGGCAAGCATCTGCGGCCCCTGTCCGGGGTAACTCATCATCTCAGGTATCATTTGGAGCTAACCCGATGGGGGGGACACCATGGGGGCAGGTCACAGCGCAACCACCCAGTAGCGGCCTCTTGCGTCCTCCTTTTTATAGACCACACTCATCACAAGCAGCTATCAGCAGTGCCAATGCCTATCCATCGAATAGCATTGCTGCACCTCCCTTCGCTGCACCTTCATTTGCTCCACCCCCATCGCCTATGAATGATGTGCCTCTGGGTGGCCTTAACGGATACCAACCAGACCAGCTACTGCCAAAAAAAGCGAAGCCGAAAATTGGCCTGATCATAGCTATTGCAGCTCTTCTTATCGTTGTCGTTGGTGGTGGCCTGTTCGCTTATATCTCTCTTACGAAAGCCGCCGATTCACCCTCTCGAACACCGACTCAAGTTGTTGCCACTCCCCCGCCCATAGGTGCTTCCCTGTTCGCTGATTCCTTCACGAATAACAAAAATGGCTGGGACACCTCAAGTAAAGATGGCCAGTTTTCGGTCAAAATTGGTAGTGGCTCCCTCATTATAGAGGATGACGAGCATCGCCTGCTCTGGGAACCGGTCCCCAGCACGCAACGCTTTAGCGATTTTTACATCACTGTTGACGCCAACCTTTCCAAAGGGAGTCAAGATAACGGTTATGGTATATACATTCGTGGTTCGCTTGACCAGAATGAGTTAGCCACGTACTACCGCTTTGAGCTGTATGGCGATGGTACCTTTGCCATTTTCAAAGGTGCAGTTGATGCTACTGGTGCAAATAAAAATAACATACTGGTCGACTATACTACCAGCAGTGCTATTCTTAAGCAGGGGCAGACCAATCATGTAGCCATCAATGCCAAAGGCTCAGCTATGACCTTCACTGTCAATGGACGAGTCCTGGAAAAAGTGACCGACAACACGTATACCTCCGGCTCCATTGCTCTGTTCGTTTCCAATTTTCCCAACACTCCACCAGGAGCACAAGCCACGTTTAAAAATCTGGCGATTTATCCGCCACAATAGAGATGTTAAAAGAGAGGAGAGCTATAGGTTCTCCTCTTTATTCTATTGGATAGAAATGATGAGTAATGAGCAATTTTATGGAAAACATAAACTACAACATTTGGTGACTGCTCACGGGGGGTTGAGAAAGTGAGGAAGCTATGATAAGCTCTGAGGTATGGAAGACACTGCCCAGTACGAACAATTGACCAAAGAAGAACTGATCCAGGTCATAGTGGATCTGAAAAAAGAGATTGAGGCATTAAAGCACCCAGTCCCCAAAGATAGTCGGAATAGTTCGATCCCATCATCAAAGGACCTGATCCCACGAACGCGCGTGTCAACGGGAAAAGAGTGGCAAGAAAGCAGGGGGCCAACAGGGACATGCGGGTCATCACCGAGAACGCCATCCTCACCCAGACGCCATCGTCATGGTGCAAGCCTCGCACTGTGCTGACTGTGGTGCATCTCTCTCTGGCAGAGAAGGAAGCATTGGTCAAATCGCCTAACAAGTCGATATCCCTCCCATCACTCCGTTGACCACCGAGTACCGACAAGTCATCAAGGTCTGTGCCTGTGGACACTGCAATTGTCTGCCGTTACCCATCCAAGGAGACGTCACGATTGGGCCAGAGATGGGAGCCTTGATCACCTATTTCAATGTGGAACACAGCCTTCCCTATGAGCGATTGACGAAGATCACCACGGATTTGCTCGGGTTTGCCGTCTCGGAGGGGACGATTGCCAACAAACTGACGCACATGCAGCGGCAAGCCAAAGGAGTCATCCAAACGATCAAACAACATGTCATGGATGCGCCCTGGATTGGATCGGATGAAACAGGCACACGGGTCGCAGGGAAAACCTTCTGGCAATGGGTGTGGCAATCGCCTCTTGCCTCTTACTTTGTGATTGACCATCGGCGCGGGTATGGAGTGGTCAGAGAGCATTTTACCGAAAACTATCAAGGCGTGATCTGCCATGATTGCTGGAGCGCCCAAAATAACACGAAGGCGGGAGACCATCAGCTCTGTCATGCGCATCTGTTGCGCAATTTGCAGTACGCCATTGATAAGGAGCGATCCGTGTGGGCCTACCGGGTTCAACGCTTATTACGCAAAAGTCAACGGGCCCGAGAAAAGATCTGGGAGGCAGAGGTTTCCCAGAAGTTTCGAGAAGCCATGATCCAGTCTTACCAGGAGACATTGGATGCGCTTCCACCGTCTGCCTTTGACCCAGCCAGAGGAGCGCCGGCTGCAAAAGCGTTTGATCAAGCATCAAGATTGGATCTTTCCCTTCATGGCCTATCCTGATGTCCCGCCAGATAACACTAGTTCTGAGCGGGCCATCAAGGCGGCAAAACTCAAAGACAAAGTGTCCGGGGGATTTCGCTCCGTGCCGGGAGCAAGACGATTTGCCCAACTGCTCGCGCCTTCCCCAAACCCTGCGAAAGCAACACCTTCCGATCCTTGCCACTTTGACTGCTATCTTCACAGACAGCGATTGTGCTATTTCCTTTCACTAGGCGAGAGGACAGTGGCTCTTTGCAACAGGATCCTCTCGGCAGCTCGCATTTTGCGCGCCTCAGGTCCTGGCTTCACCTTGTCATGCTCTTCTTGACCTCCCCCTAAGCAGTCACAGAAATTCTATCTTCTCTCGGGCTGAAACTGCGGAATGTGGGTCCCATGACTGACAATATTGCCTTGCCCAACCTGCCCTCTTGCCTTGCAGTTCTCATTCGGGCAAAATACCTGCGAGGCATCCATCTGTTCTGTGCTGGTTTCGTTCATATGCACAGCTTACAGGTCGATGCTCGTTTTTTCCACTCACCCGGACTTCTTTCTACCAGTTAGTGGAGTCCTACCACTGCGGAATGTGGGTTACAACTATCATTGACGGGATAGTCACACTGATTGGTATTGCAAGCGTGCTCATTTGATTACCTTCAGTTGCGTTTAGAGGCAAAAATAGGCAATCTTACGCATGACTTTGATGGAACACTAATATATACTTATATGAAAGCCGAAGAATACAACGCTATTCTCCTAAAGGAACTGCAATGATGCAATTCTAAAGAACCCGAGATAGCAATGGTAGATGGGCGAAGACCTGCCTATGCGGCAGCTTTCGCCTGGAGCGGCTTCGACAGCGCGAAGCCGCTCACCTGGCTCTTTGTTGGCGGACTAACCTTTCTGCTCTTAGCAATCGCTGCACTCTATCCAGGTAGTGAGCTTCATCGTCGAAACACGATTGGGCAACTGGCGAGCGATTTTTTCAACACGCTCCATTCTCAAAAGCTCAAGGGGTAAACTCATGAGTATCAAGCAATCAAAGGCGGTCGGATTCGACCACCATCATGCGGTGGTGATCGGCGCGGGAATGGCCGGGTTGTTGGCTGGCCGGATTCTTTCAGACCACTTCGACTACGTCACGTTCGTTGAGCGCGA
>WNGR01003253.1_pt1 | contig 20433 bp, 16 predicted proteins | sample 5407581 | NCBI WGS metagenome assembly WNGR01 (sample SAMN13153383, study PRJNA577476) | soil metagenome | isolation source: 80 cm soil or saprolite under Garry oak tree replicate 2 | place: USA:California | collected 2016-06-15 | reverse complement strand
CGGTCCCTGAAGGTCGGCCAGAATCGCAATCGGCTTTTCGTGTTTGCCGGAGGCCGCGCGAATCAGCGCGAAGTGCTGTGCGTGCTCTTCGTGTGTGCCGTGCGAGAAATTCAGCCTTGCCACGTCCATCCCCGCCGCGAACAGCCGGTCAATCATCCGCGGCGAACAGGTGACCGGCCCGATGGTGCACACAATTTTCGAGTGGCGAAAATTCATAGGTTCCTTCGAGGATGCCCTCGACACTTCCGGCTTTTTATTATTGAACCAAAGCCTGGTCACTCTTGATTTTCTTTTTGGATGGTTCCGAACGGCATTTGCTTCAGTAACGGGTAACCGCAAACTCCGTCACGATTTTCGTCAGCACGTCCACGCCCTTGTCAAAAGCCATCAAGGGAATTCGCTCATCATCACCGTGCATGCGCTTCAGGTCTTCGTCGGCCAAGGGGAACGGCACGAGCCCGTAAGCCTGGACGTTGTGCAGCCGCAACTGCGCGGAGTCCGTTAACCACGTCGACTGAAACGGCAGCGCCGGGGGGCCCGCAAATTCGCGCGAAGCCACCTGGCAAATCACGTTGTAAAAATCCGACTCCAATGAGGACGGAGGCGCGGCCAGCCCCGGGTTCGGCTGCACTTCCAGCTTCACCGCCGGATCATTGACCAGCTTGTTTAGCTCATTCACAAGCGTTCCGATGGAATCTCCAGGCAGAAGCCGCACGTTCAGATTCGCGCGGGCTTCTGCGGGAATCACATTGTTGGCTACCCCCGCGGAAAGCACCGTGGGAGCGATGGTATCCCGCATCATCGCATTCCACAGCGGGCTCGAATCGGACACCACCCGTTGCGCGTGTTCGCCGCGGTCCGAGGTATCCATCGAACGGATCCACTTTGCGATTTCGTCGTCTTCGAGCGGCGTAATCCCCTCGAAGTATCGGCGCACAATCGCGGTGAAGTGCACCGGCGCGGAATAGGTTCCGATCTTTGCAATGGCGGCGGCCAAATGGACCACGGCATTGTCTTTGGTCGGCTGCGAGGCATGGCCCGATGTTCCGTGAGCGACCACGGCGACGTTCACCGCCACTTTCTCGCTCGCTTGCACGCCAATGTACTGCACTTTGCCGTTTCTCATGAAAACGTTGCCGCCCTCGTTGATGGCAAAGCCAGCGGCAAACTTGTCCCAATATTTTGCAATGAGCATCCGCATGCTCGAGTCGCCGCCCCCTTCTTCATCCGCCGTGGCTAGGAAGATCACATCGCGGTTAATGTGCGCATTCGACCGCTTCAAGCCAACAAAGACCGCCAGATTTGCGGCGAGCATGCCTTTGTCGTCGATGGCCCCGCGGCCATACAGGTAGCCGTCCTTGATCACCGCGCCGAACGGATCGACCGTCCACCGTGACTTCTCAACCGGCACGGTATCCAGGTGAGCCACCAGCAGCAGCGCCTTCGAGGGGTCCGGCACCACCGAACTCCTCAGGCGGGCCACCACCGCGCTTCTTCCCAGCGCCAAATCCAGAAGTTCCGGTTTGATGCCTTCCTTTTGAAGCACTCCGGCCACGTACTTGGCGGCGAGCTGCTCACTTCCCGGCGGGTTGGACGTGTTGATCCTGATCAAATCCGCCAGCCAAAGGAGTGCATCCCTGTGAATCCCCGCAGGGTCAGCGACTGCCGATGCGACGACCGGCGCCGACCGGGGAATTCCCTGTATAACGGCGGGAAGACTCGATGCCAACATGAGGGCCGCCAAGCCCGTGACAGTTCCCAGCAAACGGTTCCCATTCACCAATCCACCCTCCTCCACGAAATGGCCTGGGTCTCCCCCGAAACCTTCCAGCTAACGTTTTACGTCGAGCGTGCTTCATACTAACATGCGGGTATGGGGGCCCGGCCCGCTCATTGCCGTAGCGTGGCCTAAGCTCAACCCGCGTTCCGCAGCCGCGGGTTCGCATGACAACAAAAATCTTGGCGGGCTCTTGTTTTTTCGCCCAACCAGCGAGGTACGAAAGATGCGACGAATCGCTTTGCGTTTATTCCCGGCTTTAGCGGCTTTTTTGATAGGGCCTCTTTCAGGGCAGCCCGCCCTCGCGCAGGCACCCACCGGCCCGCAGGGTGGGCCGCCTTCTCAGCAGCAACAAAAACCCACCGCGCCCGAAACACCCGCTCCCGGACAGCAAGCGCCGTCCTCCGGTGTCAGCATCAGCGTGGATGTTCCGGTCGTGACCCTCGACGTGGTGGCCGCCACGCAGCACGGGGATCTCATTCCCAACCTCAAGAAAGAAAACTTCCGCGTTCTCGACGAAGGCGTGCCCCAGGCGATTAGCAATTTTGCTCCCACCGACGCGCCCATCACCATGGTCGTGCTCATGCAGTTTAGCGGAAATGCTTACGGCTGGTTCGCCGCTTACGCCCGATATTGGGCCGACGCCCTTTTCCCGAACCTGCAACAAAAAGACTGGGTTGCTCTCGAGACCTTCGATATGAAAACACGCATCGAGGTGGACTTTACGCAGGACAAGGACGAAGTCCGCAACGCCATTTACCACCTCTATTTCCCGGGTTTCAGCGAATCCAACGTCTTCGATGCGCTGATTGAGACCACCGAGCGGCTCAAAGACGTCAAAGGCAAGAAATCCATCCTTCTGCTCGCGAGCGGCGTGGACACCTTTTCCAAGCACCCGGCGGATTTGCTTGGTTCCCGCAATTCGATGGCGAGATCCCCGACATCTTCCGCAGCGTTGCCGCTTTTCTACGCCACCAGTACAGTCTTTCCTTCACCCCTTCGGGCGGTGGCAAGGATGGAAAATTCCACAAAGTAAAAGTGGAGCTGGTCGCTCCCGATGGGGGCCCGCTGACGATCCAAGACCAGAAAGGCAAGAAGCTGAAATATCAGGTTTACGCCCGTGAGGGCTATCAGGCCAGCAAACCAGGCGTCGGCGACTGACAGCTTGGGCAACGCGAAATTGGAAAAGTAGAAATTCGGCACTCCTCTGCTAGTATGCCGGTTTCGTTTTTCGAGTTTCGCGTTTCCGGCTAGTATCCCCGCGCCAAATCCACGCGATTCAACATTTCCCTTCCGTCGAACCACCGCTCCAGCAGTTCGACCAGCAGCGCCGCTTGCCGCTTCCACAGCCGGTCGCTCAACGCGCTGGTGTGCGGTGTAATAAAGAGATTCGGCGCCCTCCACAAAGGGCTGTCGGCCGGCAGCGGCTCGGTCTCCGCCACGTCGATGGCCGCACCCGCCAGTACTCCCTTTTCGAGCGCGCAGATAAGCTCCTTTTGATCGAGCAGCGACCCGCGCCCCACATTAATCAACCGCGTCCCGCGCTTCATCAGCGCGATCTCCTTCGCTCCGATGAGATGTTTGGTCTCCGCCGTTTCCGGCGCGGCCATCACCACGTAATCCGCTTCCGGCAGCGCTTCGTGCCATTGGGCAGCCGAAAAAATCTTTTCCGCGTAGTTGCCGTCCCCTTCGCCGGAACGCGTCACTCCCCAGATCCGCATTTCAAACGCCTTCGCGCGTTTTGCCAGCTCGCGCCCGATCGAGCCGTAGCCCACAATCAGCAGCGCTTGCCCGTTCACCTCGGCCAGATGCTGCGGCTTGTCCCACAACTCCTGTTGCGACCAGATGGCTTTGTCCTGTTGTCGCACCGAGTCGGGGAAATTTCGCGCCAAGGCCAGCAGCAGCCCCATCGTGTGTTCCGCCATCGGCACGGAAAATACGCCGCTCGGGTTGGTCACCATGATCCCCGAGTCGCGCAGCTCGGGATACATCAGTTGCGCCACTCCCGCGGCGGTCGAATGCAGCCACTTCAGCTTCTTGGCGTCCTTCAATTGCTTCGCGCGCAACGAGTAGCCCACGAAAATATCCGTGTCTGGCAACTCCTGTGGCAGTTGGTCGTAATCCGGCAGATGCACCACGCGCATCCCCGGCCAGCGCTTCCGAATGCCTTCCGCCAGGAGCGGCTTCGGCCGCCATTCGGTAAACGGGTGCCACACGCAAATCAGCAGTTTCGTCTCGCCAGGTGTGGTTCGCTTCATGGGCGGGTCAGGAAACCATCCGCAAATCCGTGCCGGTCATGTCCGCCGGCCTCTGCTGCCCGAGCACTCCGAGCATCGTCGGGGCAATGTCCCGCAGCGACCCGCCCGGCTTCAATTTCACCTTGTCCTGCTCGCTCACCAAAATAAATGGCACCGGGTTGGTCGTGTGATAGGTGTGGGGCCCGCCCGTTGCCGGATCGATCATCGTCTCCGCGTTCCCGTGGTCGGCGGTAATAATCCACGCGCCTCCCCGCGGCTTCATGGTCTGATAAATCCGCGCGAGCCCGGCGTCCACCGCTTCCACCGCTTTAATGGCTGCTTCCAGTTTCCCCGAATGCCCCACCATGTCCGCATTCGCGTAATTCATGATGATGGCGTCAAACTCGCTTTTGTCGATCGCTTTCACTACCGTCTCGGTAATCCCTGCCGCGGACATTTCCGGCTTCAAATCGTACGTCGCCACTTTCGGCGACGGCACGAGAATCCGTTCTTCTCCGCCGAACGGCTTCTCCACGCCGCCGTTGAAAAAATACGTCACGTGCGCGTACTTCTCCGTCTCCGCGGTGCGCAAATTCTTGTACTGCAATTCCGCGAACACGTGCGCCAGGATATGCTCGAGCTTCTCCGGCGCAAGCACATACTTCAGCCACGGCCAAGTCTTTTCATACTGCGTCATGCCCACGTAGAAAGGGTTCTGCGGCCGCTTTTCGTCGACAAACCTATCGAATCCCGGCTCCGCCAGCGCTCGCGTCATTTGCCGGGCGCGGTCCGCTCGGAAATTGTAGAAAATCACCGCGTCGTCGCTGCGAATCGGCCCGACGGGAGCACTAGCCACTCCGTCACCCTTCCTCACCACAACCGGTTTTACAAATTCATCCGTCACGCCTTGCTCGTAGCTCCGCTCGAGCGCTGCCACGGGATCGCCGGTTTTCGTCTCTGCTTCACCATGCACCATCGCGCGATACGCCATTTCCACGCGCTCCCAGCGGTTGTCGCGGTCCATCGCGTAATAGCGCCCCCCGAGCGTCGCGATCTCCCCCACACCCAACTCGCGCATCTTTTGCTGCAATTGCCGCACATAATCGCGCCCGCTGTTGGGCGGCGTGTCGCGCCCGTCCATGAAGCAATGCACAAACACTTTCTCGACTTTTTGCTGTTTGGCCATCTCGAGCAGCGCGAATAAATGATGGATGTGCGAGTGCACCCCGCCGTCGCTCAGCAACCCCAGGAAATGCAGTTGCCGCTGCCTCCCGCGCTCCATCGCCTGCCGGAACAGCGACACGTTCTCGAATTGCTTGTTGGCGATCATCAGATCGATCCGCGTAATGTCCATATGCACAATGCGTCCCGCGCCCATGTTCATGTGCCCCACTTCGCTGTTGCCCATCTGCCCTTCGGGCAAGCCCACGAAAGGCCCGGAAGTTTGAATCAGCGTGTTCGGAAATTTGCGAAGCAGTTCGTCGTAAGCCGGTTTGCGCGCGAGCGCGATCGCGTTTCCTTTCGTCTCCGCGCGGTACCCCCATCCATCGAGCACGGTCAATACCAGGGGCTGCGGTCGTTTTGCCATAGCGAACCAGAATACAGGAGTTCTCCTCGCACTGTCATACCGCGTGGTAGCCAGGGTAGCCAGGCATTGCATGGATGATTTCTTTCCTAGCTCCAGGCTCCATGCGATGCAAGCCGCGGCAGGGATCTCGCTGGTTTAATCGGGCGGCGGATGCTCCAAGCCGGCCTGGATCGAGCCTTTGGCTCGGTTTCTGCCTCTCTGGGGCGACCCAGGGGACGTGAAGGACTAGCATCTCGTCGCGTGAGCGGCGCTCCGCGATCTACGCAGACAGGCTCGCGCAAGGTCAGACTCGTTGGGCATCCCGCCGCCCTCCACCATGACGTATCAGGTGCTTGCCGACGCACTGGCGATGGCATTTCTCGCCGGCGAATCCGCGTTTGAGGGGGATCATCGCTCGATGCCACGGAGCCGGAGGTAACATTTGGCGGGCTCAGTGGCAAATCAACGCCTGAATGTCAGACGCGCGGATTTCGAGCGGTTAAAGGCCACCCTTACCAATTGTGTACGCTACGGTCCGGCGAGCCAGGATCGCGATCGTTCGCGATGTTGGCGGGAGCACCTGGCAAGTGGGATTCGTTGAGTCGGTCAATCCGGGTAGGGGTAGGCGGCTGCGGTCCATCTATGAGCCAATACGGTGGGAGTAGAAGCATTTCGAAGCCCGCCGCCACGGAGAAAACCTAAGAGAACAGAAAGAAATCCCTGCCCCACCATTCCAAAGAAAGCAGTCACTTGGAGTCGGCGAGGGCGAGGTAGGCGCCGAGGCCGATCATCCCGAGTCCGCAGGCGGTGCGCTGACGGCGACGGAAGCGGATGCTATTCTTCAGCTTGCGCTCGAGGGGAGCGGCCATCCCCACGACCACGAGGTCGGCGGCGGTATTGAGGCTGACGGAGATCGCGCCGAGCAGGGCGAATTGAAAGAAGGCGTGTCCATGGGCCGGGGCGACGAATTGCGGGATGAAGGAAAGAAAGAACAGCGCGGTTTTGGGATTCAACACTTCGGTAAGGATGCCTTGACGAAAAGCGCCGTTCGAGGGGCCCGGGGCTTGCAGGGTCATTTCCGCGTTGCGCGTGCGGATCGTGCGGATGCCCAGCCAAATGAGATAAGCGGCGCCCGCGTATTTGACGGTGTGAAAGGCAACGGCAGAGGCGGCAAGAATCGCGGAAAGGCCGAGAGCCGCGGCAAAGACATGGACGAGCCCGCCGACGAAGGTGCCGAGGGAAGAGAGCATGCCTTCGCGCTTGCCGCCGGCGAGGCTGCGCGCGAGGACGTAGAAAATGCCCGGGCCTGGCGTGATTGCCAGGAGCAAAGCAGCGGCCAAGAAAAGTACCAGGCGGTGCGCGTCGAACATGCGGAAATTGTGCAAAATTTGCAGGGGCGAAGCAAGCCCTCCTCAGTTCTGGTCGTTATCTTCGCCGCCCGCCGTCGTCGTTGCCGAGGCCGATGGTGTGGGAGCGGCCGCGCCGGCGCTGAGGTGGTCGAAGTTCAAAATGGCGTTGAAGACCAGGAAGTAGCTGCCGGTGGTTTCCGCGCGCCAGATGGGATTGTTGGCAAAGAGCACGACGTGGCCCTTGCCGTGAGGGACGTCAACGACGGCAGGCTTTTCCGCGATTTCGTTGGCGCCGGTGATCATGCCACTGACGAGAAGATCTTTTTCCGCGGCAAAACGGAGGACGACGCGAGGCTGCTGGTCTGCTGGGGGAATGGCCCAGCGGGCAAATTCCGCCAGGTCTTCGGGGACGTACAGCTCTTGCTCGTGCGGCGTGCGCTTGACCGTTTTTTCCGGCGGCATGTAGGGACGCGCCTGAACCACGTCGGGATCGCTGAGGGAGCCGCGGCCGCTCGAGCGCGCTGAAGCGCCGGGACCCTCTTCGGGACCGAACCCGCCGAAAATTCCGCCCACGGTGATGACCGGTCCCTGGTGGAAGTACAGGTAGAGCTTGTCGTCGTAGCCGTAAGTGATGGGGCTTTTCTTGTCGTCGATGGTCGAGACGACGACGCTGCCGGGCGCTTGCATGGCGCGGGGGTCGGAAACATTGACCATCTCGGTCATGCCGCCAGCAACGGGAAGCGCGGCACTCGATTGCACGGCGAGCAAGAGCCCGCCGTCACTGACAAAGCGCTCGAGATTGGCGAGACCCTGATAGCCGAGGCCGCCGCGGATATCCGCGGTGGAATCGAGGCCGGGGGCGACAAAGTTGGGAGTGTCGTCGGTGTTCTGCCAGGGTCGTGGCCCGCCGCGCATGGCCAGTCCGCGGATGACCGAGCTAAGACCAGCTGCGCCACCGCCGCCCAAAGGGGGAAGAATCAGAACATCGAATTTTTCGCGGAGATTCGAGTTTTCGCGCAGCCAGGTGTCGGCGACGTAGGTATAGGGAATTTTCAGCTCGTCGAAGGCGATGCGGAACCAGCCGTCGTTTTGCGTATTCTGCCAGTTGTGGACGATGCCCACGCGCGGAGCAGAGATGGGGTGCGCAGCAACGTTGAGCGCGGCGTTGGTCGAGTGGATGTGGAGCCCAAGTCCCGAGGCGGCTTTTTCGAGTTGCGCGCGGTCGACGTTGCGAAGGATGAACGTGCCCGCATTGAACTGGAGGCCGTCAGCTTCGAAGGAGTCTTCGGCAGCTTCCATGGGAACCGACGCGAGGCGGAACCGCAGCGTCGCAAGCGTGTTGTCGGTGTTGTGGCGGATCAGAAAGGCCTTGCCCTGACCGGCGACGCCGCCGGGAGGATCGATTTTGCCGACTTTGCGCATGGGCGCAGCGAGGATCAAGACATCGGTTATGCGCATCGTTTTCACGCCGCGAAGTGCGCCGAGGGTCCAGCCGGTGTCGTCGTAAGAGCGGGGATCGCGCGGGCTGTAATACTGCGTGTCGAGAACCATGTCGGCGAGGCGGCTATAGGGTTGATCCATGCGGACGACGTAGCTGCCGGCGGGGATAACGGTTTCGGCGGGTTTCTTTTCTTCTCTGGATTTGGCGTCGGCGGAGGATTTTTCCTTGCGCGAGTCGGGGTCGTGGCCGCTCGAGGCGGCGGGGAGGCGGATTTCCTTTTCCGCTCGGTGAACTTCGATGCCCTGAAGCTCGAAGAGATTCAGAAGGCTGGCTTGCTCTGCGGGGCGGGGATCGTCAGCGGGAAAAACCCAGGCGGCGGGGCCTTCGGCGCGGGCTTTCCCGACCGCGCGCTTGCTCTTGAGATAGAAGTTGTTCAGGAACTTCTGGCCGTTGGAGGCCACGTTGTTCATGCCAAAAAGAATGGCGCTCTCTTGCATGTTGATATTGTCTCGCGCGGACCATTTGACTTTGGCGAGCGGCGGATTGGGGCGATACCATTCGCGACTGGTGTCGGAAGGACGAAGCGTGCGGACGCGCGTGTCGGCGCCGCCGTTGCCGAAAGTTTCGTAAAAGCGGCCGATGGAGTTGTGGTTGTTGGCGATGGAGAGAAGATAATTGGGAGCCCAGCCGTCATAGAAGCCATGCGTCCAGACGCCGATGACGCCGCGCTTGGTCATTTCTTCGATCTCGTGATAGGCCATTTCCTGCCACTCGCTGATGACGATGGGGTCGAGCCAGGCGTTGTAGGGGCCGGTGCCGGTCATGATGTACAGGTAAGGAACCGATTCGTGAAGGTCGTGCATGATCGTGGGGTGAAAGTCGAGGTAGGTCTTGAGCATGTTGCGGGAGAGCGCCAGTGTGACGCCAAGATTGTCGCGATTATTGTCGTGGGAAACGTAGTGGCCCCACCAGATGAGCGGATACGGCGGCTGGTCGGGATGTTTTTTGTGCTGGAGGTAGACGTCCACCATGCGGTCACGGCCGTCGACTTCAACAATAGGGGTGATCAGGACGACGGAGTCGTTACGAATTTTTTGGATGAAAGGGGTGTCTTCGACGGCGAGGCGATAGGCCAGTTCCATCAGCATTTCCGGGGCGCCGGTTTCGGGAGAATGGATGCTGCCGTCGGCCCAATACATCGGCTTGCCCTCGGCAATGAGCTTTTCGGCTTCCGTGTCGCTGAGGCCGCGGGGATCGGCTAAACGCGCGGTGATCTCCTTGTAGCGGTCGAGCTTGGCGAGATTGGCCTCGTTGGAGACGGCGACGATGAGCATTTCGCGGCCTTCTTCGGAGGTGCCTATGCTCCAGACTTTGACGCGAGGGCTTTGGCTGGCGACCAGCCGGAAATAGCCGTTGATGTCTTTGGTGTAGTCAAGAATATCGGGCGCGCCGATGATGTGATGAAGAAAAGCGTCAGGCGGGGGAACGCAGGAGCTCAGCGGAAGATGATCGACGAGTTCGGTGCTGAAAAACGATTCGGTTGTAAACTCTTTGATCTTCTTCGTGTATTCAGCGTGATCGGTTACCGTGCAGGGTTGCGTCTGAGCAAAGCCGGAACCAGAAAGCAAACACAGCGCAAGCAAAAGACCAGCCAGGATCCGCATCATAGACCACCTCAGGGCAAGAATCTCGGCGGGGATTCTATAGCGGCGGGTCAAGGAACCTCAAGTGATACCGCTCGAGAACCTGAAGGGCTGCATGCCCGGCCAGGCTTATCGACGGCGCGAGGCCCTTTGGCCTATGATATGCGCCGCCCTGAAGGGTTAAGGGCAGTCCGTGTAAAACCGTAAACCCCGGAACGGGCAAAGCGGAGAAGAAGTTATGGAAGAACAACTCAGCCTGGATTTTCTGCGCGTGGTCGAGAATGCCGCGGTCGCGGCGGCACGCACGATGGGATTTGGCGACCGCCACAAAGCGGATGAAGTGGCGGTCGAAGCCATGCGCAAGACGATGGATTCGGTGGAGATCGACGGGACCATCGTCATCGGCGAGGGCGAGCGCGATGAGGCGCCCATGCTGTATATCGGCGAAAAAGTAGGTCTCGCGACGCACGCGCCGAAGGCCTTGTTTCCGCAAGTGGACATCGCCGTGGATCCACTCGAGGGCACGAACCTGTGCGCGACAGGGGCCCCGAACGCCATCGCCGTGCTCGCCGCCAGCGAGCGCGGCGGATTGCTGCACGCGCCCGATTTGTATATGGAAAAGATCGTCGTAGGGCCGGCTTGCAAGGGCGCGATCGATCTGGACGTGCCGGTGGCCGACAACCTGAAATCGATCGCGAAGCGGCTGGAACGCGACGTCGAAGATTTGGTGGTAGTGGTGCTGGACCGCGTGCGGCACGAAAAATTGATTGATGACATTCGCGCGGCGGGAGCGCGTATCCGGCTGATCGGCGACGGCGACCTTTCAGCGGGTATTTCCGCGGCGGTGGTCGGCGCGGGAGTGCACGCGGTGATGGGCACGGGCGGCGCACCGGAAGGAGTGCTGACGGCGGCGGCACTACGCTGCTTGAATGGACAGATTCTGGCGCGGCTGGTGATTAGCAGGCCCGAAGACGCGGAGCGGCTTGGGAAAATGGGAGTGAAGGACCCGAAACGCATTTATGACACGGAAGACCTGGCGCCAGGCAGAAAGATGGTGTTTGCGTGTACGGGCGTGACGGACGGAAATTTGCTGAAGGGGGTGCGATTTTTCGGAGAAGGTGTGCGCACCAGTTCGATGATTTTGACCCTGGACGAGCGGCAAGTGCGGTTCATCGATTCGGTGCACTTGGAGAAGAGGCCCGATGTCAAGGTACGCTTCTACTGAGGAAAGTCGGCAGTGGAAAGAAAAAAGAGTTAAACGAAAGCCATTCGACAACCCTGCGAAGAGGCCGCGAGGCGGAACTTTCCATTGGAAATTCCGTCGAAACAAACCACAAACTACCGCTGATCGTTGGTGATGGCCAGGAAGACGCTGTCATCCACGGCGACCGAACGCGTAAAGAGCGTGGAAGCTTTCGCGCCGGCCATGGCCACGTGTCTGCCCTTGCCACCGAGCGCGGGACCAGCAGGATGGGCCCCCGTCCCGGGGCCATCACCGGGCTCGAGCGAAATGCGCGTGGTCTTTGGTGTGCAGTTCGAAACGCCAAGGCAGGTGTCGCGGACAAATACCTGGCGGTAACCGCTGTTGGGTGCACCCGCAGCGGTCGCTTCCGCCACAGGCGGATTCGCGGAGTGGCTCGGCGTAACAGCAAGAAAGGCGACGAAGCGCCATGAAGAACTGACCGAAGGCAAAATATTCTCTGCACCAACCAGCCCACCCCGAGCGTCCGCGGAAACAAGAATAGTGGAAGGCTTGCAGGCGTCCGCAGCGCCCGCACAGGTGTCACGCAAATAAATCTGGCGGCCCGGCGGGGCATTCTCGACCAGATCGGTCGAATCCGAGCTGAAAGCGATGTAGCGGCCGTCGGAACTCATGGAAGGCGTGTGACTATCCCCGGCGCCCGGGTCACCGCTTGTGCTGGCGGAGAGCAAAGAAATCCGGGGCTGGCAGCTTGTCGGAGCTCCTTCGCAGGTGTCGCGCAGGAAGATTTGGAGGTGTTCGTCGCCGAAGGCAGCATAAGCCACGTAACGCCCGTCGAGGCTGACTGCAGGCGTTTCTTGCGCGACAGCGCCCATCGAAACGGAATTGGCCGGAGCCTTTGCGGCCACCTGGCAAGCTGTGGTTTGCACGGTCACGGTAGCCGGTGGGGCGCTTGTGCCGCCGCCGCTGCCAGTGCTGCCCGGGATGTTCGGAACAGGCGGCGAAGGCGGATTGGAAACGGTGACGGTGGCCGTGCCCGAAGCGTTAATGCTCGTGGCGGGAATCGTTGCCGTTATCTGAGTGGCAGTAATCGTCGTCGCCGTATGGGGCGTCAATTGGAGCTGAGACGAACCGAGAGTCCAGTTCAGCGTGGAAAACTGCGTCTGGTTTGGATCGCTTGAAGCGGGAACGTTCATGAAGTTCGTGCCCGTGACCGTAATGGCCAGAGGACTGCCAACCACTGCGCAGGCCGGGGCCACGGAAGCGATCGTCGGAGTGAGGTTGGCTGGATTGTTGATGATAAAGGTGATGGTATTCGAGAGGCCGTTGGTCCCGGTTCCATAGTTGGAGCCTGGATTAATGGCGTTGACGACGGCGGTCCCGGGCTGAGCGATTAGCGCGGAGGAAATCGTGGCCGTCAACAAGGTTACATTATTGTTGGAATCCAGAGTGACGTTAGTGGTACAGGAAGCGTTTGTCGCGCCAGAGCTTGAAGCGAGGGGACAAGTCTTGCCGTTCCACTGGACGAGTGTTTTCGCGACAAAGCCGCCGCCATTGAGCGTCAGCGTGAAGCCCGAGTTGTTGGTGCAGGGAGCCGGGCATGCGGGAATCTGCTTGGGGGACAAGAAAGTTATGATGGCGCCACCCGGGCTCTGAAAGGTGTTCCCGTAATCGTTGCAGGCAGCCGCCGCGAAAATCGCCAGCAATACGACAGCGATTAGTGTCCAAAACCGCTTCATTGCCACTCCTTTGTTTTCCTGCGTCCCCGAACACAACCGGGACAACCTGACGGGGCAAACGGCGTCAACGCCGAAATGCCAACCTACATTAGGGGGTGTGATGCCAAATCCGAGCGAAGCGTTGACCAGAGCTGGATTTCTCTCACCAAAGATCGTTCGCGAGTACCCTTGCTCCCTCGACCAGACGCTCCGTCTGAAATCACTGCGCTTGCCGAACCCTACATGCTTACCATTCAGGGAGGGGGAAGGTCAATCGAGATGCCAGTAGATGCTCAGTAGATGCCAGGGGAGGCAAAGCCAACAAAAGGACGAACAGCTGCGAGAATCACGGCGCGGCAGGTTCCTGGGGCAAGCCCAAGGCGGAGATGGCAGCGCGCGCTAACTGCTGGATGCGTGCTTGGCACTCCGGCTCATGGACCGGCAAAACGGCGGCGGCCCGGTAGCATTCGCTGGCCTGCGGTTTTCGGCCGAGCTTGGCCAGTAGATCACCGCGAGCCAATTGAAACAGAGGGTTCGAGGGATATTTTTCCGCTAAGGGGCTGATGATGGTCAAGGCGCGCTCGTACTGCTGATCGTAGCGATGCAAATTCATGGCGAGATAAAAGCGGGCGATGTCGGGGGTGAGAACGCCGTGGGTGATGGCCTGCTCAAGCAGGCGAATGCCTTCTTGTTTCGAGCCCCCCGGGATGCCCATGAAGAAGCGAAGGATTCTGGCCATGGCGCTCAAGGTGTCCACGTAATAGTTGTAAAGGCCGACGCCAAAATCGGCGTCGGCCAGATCCGGATCGAGAGTCTTGGCGCGCAGAAAATGATCGCGAGCGCGGACGCCAAAGCGGGCGGTGTTGCGGTTTTCTCCGCGCAAGGCATAGAGGCGCGCGGCCGCGGCATCCGCCATGCCCGCGTAGAGTTGCATCTCCGCGGATTCCTGCCGCTTGAGCTGGGCGGAAGCACGCGAGGAGGCGGTGGCCGCCAATTCGAGGTAATGCTGGTCGGCTGGAAGTTTCGCGCGGCGGCGGGCATCGCTCATTCCATATTTGAACTCCGCCGCGGTGCACCAAAAGCGCCACCAGAGCGCGTCCGATTCCAACAAATAACCAAGCGGATCGTCGGGATGCTCTTTTTGCATTTGCCTTGCGGCTTGCCGGGCGCCCTCAAGATCGAAGGAATAGACTTTTTCGATGATCTCCGAGGTTTCCGGCGGCAAGGTGAGCTGGCGGGCTCGAGTCGGGATGAAGGGAAAGGGCAAAACAAGCAGGACGGCGGCAAAGCGGGCAGAGAGGAAGGAAACAGTGATTTGCACTCTAAAGAAGTTTCGCACAAGGCCACGCACTGCGCAGGACGAGTTTATGCTCTTCCCGGAGAGTTGCAAGCAGCGGAATCTACGTTAGGCGCTAGGGAACGGTTTTGCTATCCTCGGCGGGCTGATGTCGACATCGGAAAAAGCGACAACCCCCGGGCTCGAGCGCGCATTGGGCCTGAAAGAAGCCGTTGCGCTGAACATGATCGAGATTGTGGGCATCGGTCCGTTTGTGGTCAGCTCGCTGGTCATCCGCGCGATGGGCGGGCCACAGGCCCTGCTCGCGTGGCTCGGAGGCGCGCTGCTGGCCGCGCTGGATGGTTTTGTGTGGTCGGAGCTGGGAGCGGCGATGCCCAAAGCCGGCGGCACCTATGTGTTTCTGCGCGAAGCTTACGGCCCGGAGAAGTGGGGCCGGCTGATGTCGTTTTTGTTCGTGTGGCAAACGTTTCTGCACGTACCTCTTTCCGTGGCTTCCGCATCAATCGGATTCGCGAGTTACGCGAAGTACCTTTATCCCTTCTCGACGCTCGAGGCCAAGGCCATTTCCGGCGGCTTGGTCCTTTTGCTGATCGTTCTGCTGTACCGGAGGATCGGAACGATTGGAAAAATTTCCGTTTTCCTGTGGATCGGCGTCGTGGGAGTGATGCTCTGGCTGATCTGGGGAGGCCTGCGGCACTTCAACGCGAAGCTGGCCTTCGATTTTCCCGAGGGAGCCTTTGCTTTTTCCAGTTTGTGGTTCGCCGGGCTTGGATCGGCAATGATCAGCACGGTCTACAGCTATTGGGGCTACTACAATATCTGTCATCTCGGAGGAGAGATTCGCAATCCCGAGAAGAACATTCCTCGAGGAATCTTCCTTTCCGTGGCCGGCATTGCAGTCCTGTATTTGGCGATGCAGACGAGTATTCTCGGCGTCGTGCCGTGGCGTGAAGCCGCGGACTCTAAGTTCTTGGCAAGCCTGTTTGTCGAGAGGCTTTACGGGCCCGCAGCGGCAAAGATTGCGACGGCAATGATCCTGTGGGTGGCGCTTGCTTCGATTTTTTCGGTTTTGCTGGGAGCTTCGCGTGTGCCGTACTCGGCGGCCTTGGACGACAACTTTTTCCCGGTCTTTGCCCGGCTGCACCCGACCAAACACTTTCCTTATGTTTCTCTGCTGGTTCTGGGGGGCCTGGCGTCTCTCTTCAGCGTGATTTTGAGCCTGCAAACCGCTATCGTAGGGATCCTGGCGGTTCGGCTGATTGTGCAGTTTATCGGGCAGGCCGTGGGAGTGATGCTGCTGCGGCGACGCTGGAGCTTGGAGAGGTTTCCGTTCAAGATGTGGCTCTATCCGTTGCCCGCGGTGTTGAGCATGACCGGCTGGTTCTGGCTTTTTTGGCGGACCGGCCCGGCGCGAAAGTGGGGGCTCCTGCAGATCGCACTCGGGGTTGTGGCGTTTCTGATTTGGACTTGGGAGAAAAAACAATGGCCCTTCGCAAGGGCGGTGACTGGCGACTCGCAATCGCCATGAAGCGGGAGGCGTCAGAAGGAAATGCAAGCCAACCGCAAACATCGAGGCGAAACCGGCAATGAGCACGAGAACAGGAAAGATAGGCGGCGTGCTGTTCGGAATGGCGCTGTGCCTGCTTGGCCCGCGCAGCTACGCGCAATTTCCACCGGCGCCGGGAACCGGACCCGGTTTGCCGGAAACCGTGGAAGCGATCGAGCGCGCGCGGGTCACCACGCGAATCCTCTACGTCACCGCGCATCCCGACGATGAATCAGGCGCGGTGCTGGCCTATCTGGCCCGGGGATTGCACGCCGAGGTCGCCTTGCTCTCGTTGACGCGCGGCGAAGGCGGACAAAATGATCTTGGCCCCGAACAGGCGCCCCAATTGGGACTGATTCGCACCCAGGAGCTGCTGGCAGCCACACGCGGTTATGGCGCGAGGCTGTGCTTCACGCGCGCCAAAGATTTTGGCTTTTCAAAAACGCCGGAAGAAACCGAGAAGGTCTGGGGCGAACAGGTCCTTGAGGATATGGTCCGGGTGATTCGCACGCTCCGCCCCAACGTAGTCCTCAATGGCTGGGGCGGGGTGCACACGGGACACGGGCACCATCAGGCGGCAGGGCTGTTGACACCGAAAGCGGTGCAGTTGGCGGCGGATCCTTCTTTCCAGTTGCACGTCTCGGCGTCAGAAAAAAAAGATTTGACCCCCTGGGGCGATCGAAAACCCGTGGTGGTATTGGATGTGGACCGAGGCGAAAAACCACAGGGTTACTTCCTGCCGCTCGATGACACCTCGCCTCTTTACGGAAAGACCTGGCGCGAAATCGGGCTTGATGCCTTCGCCAATCACCGCTCGCAGGGGATTGCCGTGTTTCTCGGCTCGGCGTTTCTGCGCCGCCCTATCGCGCTCAAACGCGAAGACGGACAACCGCTGAATCCGGCCATGCTTGCCGAGCCGCTTGGTCCGCTCGATGAGGACTATGAAGAGGGGAATATGGGCGTGGATCCGCTCATGCGTGCGGTCGACGCGGCTCTGGTAGAAACACGCGACGCCGCTTTACGCCTGGATTGGAAAGCGGCGGCTAGCTCTCTGGTGGAGGCGGGCAAGAAGCTCAATGAAGTTCCGAAGCCAAACCCCTCGGCGAATAATCCCGAGCCACTCCTCTCCCTGGCACGAAGCACGGAGCGCAAGCGGGAAAAGGTGGAAAACGCCCTGGTACTGGTGGCCGGACTGCGCCTTGAAGCCGTTGCCGACCGAAGCGAAATCGTTCCTGGTGAAACCTTCACGGTGCGCGTGGAATCGCGCCATCGCGAAGGCGTTTCCGGGGACTTCAAAAAGCCGGCGTTGCGGCTTCCGCCGGAATGGAGCGTCGCAAAGGAAGAGCAGGAATCACCGAACGTGATTCGCTTTACGGTCCAGCCGAATTCCCGGCAACCGCACGTCAACGAAGGGCCGGCAGTGGCCCTTTTGCCGGAGCCGCCGCCGCTCTTGACCGCCAGCGAGGAAGTGGTGATGGACGGTTACGCCTTCACCGTGCTCTCCCCGGTGACCAGCGTACGCTCGACTTCCACACGTGTGGACCGCATCAGCCCCGTCGTCGTCCCACCGTACACGCTGGCCGTCGAACCGAAACAGGACCTCCAGAATCTGTCCAAACCGAGAAAACCCTTTGACGTCCTGCTGCGGGTGCACTCCTATGCGACCGAACCCGGCCAGACGCGCGTTGGAGTGGTTGTTCCCAAAGGATGGAAGGCCAGCGCTCCGGTGGCGCTGAAATTCAACGGGACCGGCGACCGCTACGCGCGCGTGGTCGTCGCGCCGCCGCAAAACCTTGCCGCCGGGCGGTACAAGATCACCGCCTATGTGGAGCGAGCCGCGGATCGCTCGCGAAATCTCAGAGCCGAAAGGTTCAGCCTTTCGCTCGAGCCGTTGCCGAGTCTGCCCACACAGCTCTGGAGCGAACCCGCGCAGTGCGTGGTGCATGCCTTCGGCGTCGTGGTGCCGCCCAACCTTCGCGTTGGCTACGTGAGCGCGGAGGGCGAGCCTATCCCGGACGCCCTCGGGCAACTGGGCATTCAGGTCGACATGCTGGACGCGAAAGATCTGGCGTTCGGCGATTTGTCGCGCTTCCGGGCGATTGTGGTTGGAGTGCGAGCGTACGAATTGCGCCCGGAGCTTCCCGGCGCGAACCAGCGGCTGCTCGATTACGTGTCGAACGGCGGGACCCTCGTGGTCCAGTACAACCGTGATTTCGTCTGGGACAAATTGCAGCCCGCGCCGTATCCGGCGCTCATTTCGCCGCCGCTGCCGCCCGCGAAGGAAGGCGCTCCGCCAACGCCACGGCAGCTACCACGCATCACCGATGAGAATTCGCCCGTGAAATTTCTGAAGCCGAATGATCCCCTGCTGAATACGCCGAACAAGATTACGCCGGAAGATTTCAAAGGCTGGGTGCAGGAGCGCGGCTTGTATTTCTGGACGCAATTCGACCCCAAATACACCGCATTGCTGGCCATGCACGATCCCGGCGAGCCGGACCTCGACGGCGGGTTGGTTTACGCACACTACGGCAAAGGCACGTACATTTACACCGGATTGGCGTTCTTCCGGCAATTGCCCGACGGAGTGCCCGGCGCGTATCGGCTGTTTGTCGACCTGCTCGGCGCTTCGCGAGCGAATAAGCCGCAGTAATCAACCGAACACGTCACCGCCGTGCGCAGCCCGGCTGTAACCGGACGTGTTATCCTCTTGCTCGAGAGGGGCCAAACACGCATGAAAAAAAAGTTCGCGATGAATCCTTGCGGTGGGAGGTTAGGGAACGCGGTGATGTTCCTGCTGGCAGGGCTCTTGCTGCTCGCGAATCTTTCCCTTGCAGCGGCACAGAAAGACAAGAAGAAGAAAAAAGACCAGGCCCAGCCATCCGCTAGTTCGAAGGCGGTCATGCTGGGCGATGAGCAGCAGATTGACTACCTGCTCTCGGAGATGCTGGGCGCCTGGCAGATCGGCGACGTCGAAAAGTTGCACGCCACGTATGCGGATGACGTTTCCCTGGTGAGCGGCGGGTGGACGCCACCGGTCATCGGCTGGGCGAATTACGCCCCTATTTTCCAGCAGTCGCGCGCACGCATGCAGCGGGTACGCATGGATCGTTCCAATACCTATATCAGGGTGAACGGCAACACCGGCTGGGCGTGTTACCAATGGGACTTCTCAGCGGACGTGGAGGGGCAACCAGTGCAATCGCGAGGGCAAACAACAGTCGTGCTGATGAAAAGGAACGACCACTGGGTCATCGTTCACAATCATACTTCGCTGTCGCCGGGTGGAACGCTGACCTCGCCCGCGAACACCACCACACCCCAACAGACACCTGCCAAGCCAAACGGATTCTAGCAAGCCGTCGGACGGCCACAGACAGGCAGAATCTTCAGAAATTCTGCCTGAGACCTTCGTAAATCCACAGCCCGCCGGCAAGCAGCAGAAGCGCGCCCGACAGGATGCCGGTGATGAGCAAAGGCCGAGACAACGTGGTGATCTTGGCGACCAGTTCCCGCTGTTCCCTAGCCATGTGTTCTTCCGCCGCGTCGAGGAAGATCTGATCATCCTCGTGGCTGGATAAGAGACCGCGCCAGATCAGCAGTATTACAAAAACAGAAGTAACAATTCCCCAGACAATCAGAAGATAGAAGACAGGGGGTGTAAGGGTGCTTTCCATGGCGACCTCCGGATGGACCGGCCCACAATGCCGGCCGGACTCCAAAGCCGGCAAGAGGGTAGTGCGTGTTTCTAGCCGGGGAGTATAGCACCGCAAATAGAAATTTCTAGGGTTAACTATCGGGAAAACAGATGCGGCCCCGCCTACCCTAGATTCGCATTTGTCGATCGACACTCCTCGACGACCGCTTGCGCATCGCTTTTCATAGAACCTCTTTTCTGCCGGGCTTGGAACCGGCGGTGCCGCATTACGGCGGGGAGCACCCGCCGTCCTCTGCGCCTATCGCTGACCGATCTGGATATTCTGGGGCATGCTTTCGTTCTTAGCCGCGAACCGAATGTGTTCTTGGATCTGGTACGTGGGTTCTGCGATCCAGAATACGCGCGCCCATTTGTGGTGCTGGCCGTAGCGCTTCAGAAGATATGCTCCGGCAACCTCTGCGCCGAAATACGCTCCACTCGTCGCCGCGAGTCTCGCGTTCGTAGGATGCCGTCCGAAAATCGGATTAGTCTCCCACCACCCGCGATCGAGCATGTGCCGAGTCGTTATCATGTCGGCGGCTTCGCGGCACCGAGCACACCGACGACCGTCCAGAATTTCGCGTCGGCGACACGTTCGTGTTTTTCTTTTGGTGCAGCGAACACCTTCGGAACTGGAGCATCGGGAAGCTCGTTGACCGCCTTCAGGACCGGAGCTTCGGGAAGCAAATTCATTTGAGCCGCTGGTGGCATGACAGCGACTATCAGCAACAGCATGAGTAGTTTTTTCATGGCACTCTTCTTTCAATGCAGGGCTTGGAACCTGCCAGCTGCATTACGGCCTCGTTTTTCAAGCGCATTCAGCGCATTCGGCCCGCGTTGACAAAGGACAAGCCCGCGCGCAGAATTAAAAATGCCTCGCAAGCGGTTGGCTCCCATCAAGCCAGCTCTCTTGACTCGTGCCCGAGTGGCGGAACTGGCAGACGCGCTAGCTTCAGGAGC